>Ga0210408_10000595_pt1 | contig 44036 bp, 33 predicted proteins | sample IncBWH4MmetaG_FD_155471 | JGI IMG/M metagenome (GOLD analysis project Ga0210408, IMG submission 155471) | Forest soil microbial communities from Barre Woods Harvard Forest LTER site, Petersham, Massachusetts, United States - Inc-BW-H-4-M | ecosystem: Environmental > Terrestrial > Soil >...
ATCAATGCAATGGGGAGCAGCCTTGCGGCCACTCCCCGACCCATTGCCTTGATGAGTCTCCCACTGGTTATTCCTGGGCGGGTTGCTCTCCAGCAGAGCCCGCTTACGCTTCACCAGCTAATGCCATTATGCAAGACAAGGGTACAGTGTGAGTCGTAAAATCATTCCAACCGTTAGGTGTAGCGGAGTTTCACTGTCTCACCCAAGGGGTGCACTCCAGGCGTGGAGTGTAGCGGCTCGGAACGGCTGTAGCGGCTTCCCGGACATGGGGCCAGGGGCACTGGAAAAGCAGAAGAGCGCAAGACTTTGGGTGCAGGCACGGACTTGAGAAGTAAGGGTTGACGATCTACTGAGCGAATCAAGAGGGAGAACGGATGTTTTCATAGGCGTACTATAGAACACTTACTAAAAATTGTCGAGGAAAAAGAAAATCCTCGTCTCCCCTGAGAGCAGCGGAGCAGTTCCTTAGCTCCGCTCAGGAGGACATCCGTACTTTAAACTTCCCTTTCAAGAAGAGACTTATGAGGTTCTCAGTTCTTCCAGAATCACGACTTCAAGATCAATGGCAGCCCATTCACAATTGCCCTTGACGCGAAGTGTACTATATGTAATAGTACACACGTGATTCCTTTGCGCCTGACATTTCGGCCCGGCATTTCGCTGTATGAACAGGTGGTGTACGCGGCCAAGAAGGCAGTGATCTCGGGCCAGATGCGGCCCGGAGATCCGTTCCCCTCCGTGCGCGCCCTCAGCCAGGAATTGAAGATCAATCCGAATACCGCGCACAAGGTGGTTACGCACCTGGTTGCGGAAGGCCTGCTTGTGGTATTGCCGGGAATCGGAACTGTTGTTGCAGAACTCCCGCAAGCTACCTCGTCCGAGCGAACGGCATTGCTTGGAAATGAACTGGAGCAACTCGTAGTCGAGGCCAAGAAGCTGGGGATGGAATTGGACGATGTGCTCACCGCGGTTTCCAGGCATTGGAAACGGCTGGGCAGCGTAAAGGAAGACTCTTCACCTCAAGTGGACAAAGGAGGTCGCAGAAAGGAATGAACTGCGCGGTCCGTACTCAGAATCTGTCAAAAAAATTCCGCAGGGTAGACGCTCTTAACGGATTGAATCTTGAAGTCCCCGAGGGCAGCATTTACGCCCTGGTAGGTCCCAACGGAGCGGGAAAGACCACGGCGATCAAAACGCTCATGAACATTTTCCGGCCCACTGCGGGAAAGGCAGAGGTGCTGGGCGTCGAGGCTGGCCGGCTCTCGCCTCGCGAATTTGCGCGTATCGGCTATGTTTCAGAAAACCAGGAGATGCCTGATTGGATGACAGTGGAATACTTTCTGGCCTACCTCAAGCCCTTCTACGGGAATTGGGAAAGCGCACTGGCGGAAGAGTTGGTACAACGGTTCGAACTACCGCTGGACCGGAAACTAGGGAAGCTGTCCCGGGGTATGCGGGTCAAGGCGGCGCTCGCTTCTTCGCTGGCTTACCGTCCGCAACTCATCGTGCTGGATGAGCCCTTTACCGGCCTTGATGCGCTGGTGCGCGACCAGTTAATTGAGGGGCTGCTGGTGCGGGCGGCAAGCGCAACTGTCTTGATTTCCTCGCACGACTTGGCCGAGATTGAAAGCTTTGCCAGCCACATCGGCTACCTCGATCAAGGAACGCTGCGCTTCTCTGAAGAGTTGAACTCTCTGGTACAGCGCTTTCGAGAAGTGGAGGTCACCTTTGGAACACCACCGGTATTGCCGGCGGACTGGCCGGAGAGCTGGATGCGGCCCGATACCTCTGCCGCTGTTCTCCGTTTTGTCGACAGCCATTTTGATCGTGAACAAACCTCTCTGGAGATCCGCCGGCGTTTTGACGGTATCCGCAATGTTTCGTTCAACCCCATGACCCTGCGTGCCATTTTTGTGACGCTGGCCAAAGCCGCTAACCGGGCGGCATGAAAGGAGATTCGCCATGCGCCAGAGTTTTCATATTTTTCGAAAAGATGTCCGCCATCTGAAGTGGGAACTCCTTCTGATGCTCTCCTTGATTGCTGCGTTTGTCATTGTTGAACCGCAGCGCTGGCGTCCGCTGTACGAACTGAAACCTTTCAGGCAGGCTGGGAACCTGGTCCAGATGCTGATGGGGCTTGCTTGGTGCTATATCGTTGTACGCCTCGTCCATGAAGAGGCCTTGGCTGGCGACCGTCAGTTCTGGATTACGCGTCCGTACTCATGGAAGAGTTTATGGGCAGCCAAATTGCTGTTTATTCTCGTCTTCATCAATATCCCTGTTCTCATTGCCGATGCCATCATTCTAGCGTCCGCAGGGTTTCCGCCAGTTGCTCATCTGCCGGTCCTGGTCTGGAAACAGATAGCACTTACCGCCGGGCTGGCCACCGCTGTTGTTATGGCGGCCGTAACCCGCAACTTGTTGGAATTCGGCCTGGCCTGCTTTGTCGTCGCTCACTATACGGTGGTGTTCGAAGTTGTATACCGGTCATGGCCAGTTCAGGGCTGGATCCAGGTATGGGTTCTGACCGCGATCTTACTGGGCGCAGCTTCCGCGCTGGTTCTGTATCAATACGCGCGAAGAAGAACTCTTGTATCCCGCCTGGCCTTGGTGGGTCTTGCCCTCTTCATGTTGCTGGCCATGTCGCGCATCACCTGGAACCTGGTTGTGTCTAATCGGTTTGCTGCGCTGGCCTCCCAGACCACCGGTTCCCCGGCGCTCGTCTTTGATCCGGACCCAGCTCGAAGACCTACGGACAAGTTCATATATACCGTAGGGGACGTTGTCCCAATAAGAATTCCGTTTCAGGTTGCCGGCCTGCCTGAGGGAACAGACATCGAGTCAGCGATTGCCAGCGTAAGCATTGAGGCTCCAGGGGTTCAAAACTGGTTCAATTACGGGAGCTTTCATTATTTTCCTCTCTCAGGAAAGAGCGGCGAAGTGGGTTTCTCTGTGAATCAGCGCTTGTTCGATGAGATAAAGTCCACCCCTGTGACCCTTCGACTTTCAGTGCTGCTGACTCTGTTTCGTGACGACAGTACTGCCAAAGTGGAGTTGCGCGAGGGGGATTTCAGCGTGCCGAACGTCTTCAATTGCGTTTCGTCCGGATCTTATATGGAGTCTCCACTCTGCCGCAGCACGTTGCTCCGGCGGCGGCCTCTTCGGATAAGCTTCACTGTGCCTGAGTCCTGCGGGCCGGTCTCGAGAGGTGTTTCCCAAGGACCAGTTCCGCGCGGCGAACTCCGAGTCATCAGAACGGGGACTGGCTGGGAGCCGCATGTTCTGGATTTAGACATCAGTCCGGTAAGGGCGTCCTATATAAGCTTACGGCAATGGCCAAATTCTGCCAGCAGCAATGCGAGCCCAGACACGCCGGACTGCTCCGGTACTCAGGTTGAGTTTACAACTGAAAGCGAAGTGACCCATATTCGCCGCGACGTGGAAGTTCGCGGAGTGCGCTTGGCCGACTACGCTATGAAGTTTCGGCGGTATCCATAGGCCGGGTTTGCGCGCCGGATGCCCATGCTTCGCGGCTATCCGGCTCCGGATCTCATGTACGGCTGCCTGTTAAAGCGGTTTAGGAATTAGTGTAGTCATTGGAACCAGATGTAGCGCCACCAGCGCTAAAGCGCTGTCTGATTGACAATATCTTCCCCCGGCCTGAAGGCCGGGGCTTCCACCAATAACAGCTACACCATTTCCTAAACTGCCATAGAATGACAATTCTCTGAAAGGAATACTGATGCCTCCCACACTTACGAACGGTAAGATCTGCTACATTGAGATTCCAGCCACTGACATTGCGCGCTCGGCCGCCTTCTACGGGCAAGTTTTCGGCTGGAACATCAGGCAACGCGGTAGTGGCCAAACTGCCTTCGACGACACAACCGCACAAGTGAGTGGTACCTGGGTGCTCGGTCGTCCGCCAGCCGCACAGCCCGGCTTTCTCATTTACATCATGGTCGACAGCGTGGAGGCGACTATTGCCGTCGTCATCGCAAACGGGGGCGAGATTGTGCAGCCGATAGGCGGGGACGCGCCGGAGATCACTGCGAGGTTCCGCGATCCAGGAGGAAATGTGATCGGCCTCTACCAGCAACCCGCCTGACGCCGGTCTTGGGTTGAGAATCGACCATGACCATATATCAGGACCAAAGGAGCAGTAAACCTTACCACTGATGACGCTGATCCAGCAGGCGCGGGACTGGTTTGACTGATCAATGCTGATCCAATTGAGGCCCCACGCTTGCATCATCTCGGAGTGCGCTTACACACTGCTGTCTATCAAAATCTGTTGGCAGACGTTGAGGCACTGGAGACAGATGCTGGCTGCTGGTCCCTTGATCACCGGTCTGTCGGTTGTGCGCCGTTTACGACAGAAGGAGCACCGGCTTTTGGCATCCTTTCCGGCAAGCGCCAGGCCACTGCGAGTGGCAGGACTGTTGGTCATGCTCTGCTCCGCAAGAGCCACACACGCATCACAGATGAAAACGTTTGGACCTGCGATCAGTTTGGTAACATGATCTTGTGATCGTTGGCAGAAGGTGCAGGCAAGATTGCGCTTGACGTTGCGTGAGCGCCAAACCCGCTGCCACCAACTTCCACCCGCGCCGCCGACCATCTGTTGTACGCGCTGGTGGCTCAACTCAAGCGCCTTGGCGATCTCCCGCAGAGAACCACCGGCGAGGTGCATTCGACGCACGATGCTGTGGTACTCCATCCGAGCAACCTGAGCCTCGCGCTGCGCTTCGGCCAGCCTGGCTCCGGCAGTGCGCGCCTTCTTAAGGAGTAGCTCGTTGATAATCATGGTAATCCATTTGTCTATAGAGTATAGACATATTAGTCTATAGGCAATAGACAGTCAAATGCACTCTGGTTCTTGTCCCCCCTTTGTAACCGGGCACGGAGTTTGCAAGCATGATCGTCAGCAGAATTGATTCGAGCGTGTTTCAAAAATAAGGTTTGTTTTGTCACCAAGGGTAAAGCCGGTCGTTTTAGAGCCGATACGCAGGCCTAAAGGCCTGCTCTTCCACCAAAAAACTTCTGAGCGGCATTTTTGAAACACACTTTCGTCACGTTGAGCTTATCGCCAAAGTTTACAGGCTTTTTACAGCCGTGCCGCATCGTCTGCATTACTATGCTGAGAAGGTCGATGCTATTTGTGAAATATTTCGGGAACACTGGAATGTTCTTGACAGTTCTTTACGCAGTTAAGCTTACCAAGGTGCTTTCATGAATCCCGATATTCTGATTAATGTATTTTTCGGAGCACTGGCGCTGTTTAGTATTGCTCTCTTCCTGGCGTTCTATTTTACGTTTCGAGAAGACCTGCGTGACTGAGACCAGGTTGCGAACCAGTCAAGCCCTGAACATAGCCCGTTCATTCTTGATATCTGTTATACCCGTCCGCACATGAATATAATCAAAGGTGTATCCTGATACCGCTTGAAGTCTCATAATGATCACCTACTTACGAACCATCTTTGGGGAGTCTTTCCGGGAGCTGGCCCGCAATAAGGTACGGAGCGCGCTGACCATTCTGGGCATCGCTGTTGGCATTGCAGCTTTTATTTGCGTGGTGGCCATCGGCAACGCCGGGTCGGCCAAGATCGAACAGCAACTCCACGACCTGGGCGACAACATGATCTGGATCGAGGCCGGCAGCCGTTCCGCCAGCGGCGTGCGCTTGGGCTCAAGGGGGAGCAGGACTCTGGTTGTGGAAGATGCCCTGTCCATCCAGCGCCAGATCCCCGGAATTAAGTATTCGGTCCCCAACACAGATGGACACACTCAGGTCGTCTTCGGAAACCTGAACTGGGGCACCCAATACCGTGGAGTCTCGACTGAATTTCCTGAGGTCCGCCGCTGGGACATGAAAGAAGGCGGGTTCTTCACCCAGGAGGAGGTCGATCAGGCGGCTGCGGTTTGCGTCCTTGGCCAGACCGTTGTTGATGGACTCTTTCAAAACAACGAAGATCCGGTGGGAAAGACAGTCCGGGTAAAAGATTTGCCATGCCGGGTAATTGGGGTGTTCACGCCCAAAGGAGTGTCGGCCAGCGGACAAGACCAGGATGATTTCATTGTGATCCCCTACACCACAGTGCAAAAACGGCTGACTGGAACGTTTTGGTTGGACGATATTTTTTGCTCAGCGACTTCCCGGGAAACGATGCTGGAAACCACCCGGCAGATCGTAGGATTGCTGCGGGAAAGACACCATCTGCACCAGGGAGAGCCGGACGACTTTAATATCCGTACACCTGAAGAGTTGATTCGGGCCCAGCTTCAGGCCAGCCACCTGCTCACGCTTCTCCTGGCCGGCACAGCATCTTTGGCGCTGATCGTGGGCGGAGTAGGGATCATGAACATCATGCTCGTCTCCATCACCCAGAGGACGCGCGAGATAGGGATTCGCATGGCCATCGGTGCGACCGAAGGCGATGTGCAAATTCAGTTTCTGAGCGAGGCTGTAATCATCAGTCTTCTGGGTGGAATCTTCGGGGTTGCCCTGGGAATTCTGGGCTCCGCAGTGGTGCAAAACACGCTGCACTGGCAGATGGAGCTCTCCCCGCAAATCATGGTCTTCGCCAGTCTGTTTGCCGCCGCGACCGGAATTTTCTTTGGTTACTATCCCTCTAAAAAAGCATCGCAGCTCAATCCAATCGAGAGCTTGCGGTACGAATGAAGCTGAACCTGTGAAGGAGTTGACGATGGATGTCCGGCCAGAATTCATGGACCAAGTTCAATCCTGCATCCCGGAACAGGTTGAAGGTCACGCGTTCGAAGATGGGGTGGAGGCCCTGCCTCTCACCTGGCACATAGAGATCGGCAATTGCCTGAGATGCTGCTCCGCCTAAGATTTTTGAGGCGTTGAAAGTCTGGTGGCCGCTATCCGCCCGGGTAATAAAAATGCGACTGATGGAGTAGAGAGCACGCCTGGGGAAAGACAGGCCAGGATTGCGGAAATATCTGGGATCCTGCTTTAAGAGCGTGGGCACCAGGAACCGCTCGAAGAAGACATTGGTTTCGCCAGTCGCAAGCGCAATTCCGTAATGCTGTCCAAATCCCATAAAGCGTTGTTCGTACTCCGGATTGCGGCGCTTCATGGCGGAATCTTTTAACGTATCGATTCCTACCCCGAGGAAGGTGCGCGGCGAATAGGTGTGCACCAGAAAAACCTCAAACTTCTCCCGTGCACTGAGTGGTTGCCAGTTCTCTAATAAAGGATAGGCCTTGCCGTCAATGGCTTTTTTGAGCTGCTGCTTCATCAGATTCTTGACTTGGTGCAGACGCCCGGTCTCGGCTGTTAGAAGAGAAGGTCCTTTTACTTGACTGCTCGAGACCTGTATCTGGGCAAGCGGTTGGAAATCTACAACCGGAGTTTCCTGCGCCATGGCCAACGCGGAAAACAGGAGAACTGCAATACCTCTAAGGAAAGAACGCATACCCGGGGGCCCCAAAGAAACTTAACCAGTTAGACTTAAGTAAACAGTTTGGGGTTGCTGGACGCTGTGGAAGAAACACGATAATTCGACGCAGCTCTGGAAATGCCCTGCCTAGGTCCGCAAGAATTTCTTAAAGCGTATCCAGTCTCCCACCAGACTTGCCGGAGCCATAAAAGCGAGTGCTGCTGTCTGCGACCAGAGCGCACCTTGGCCGGGGCGGGCGACCATGGAAGCAAGAGCAGGTACCGCAATAATAAGAGCAAGAATGATTCCTGTAACCAGGTCTCTTCGCTGGCTGATCCAACCGGCGACGAAACCAGCGATAAGGGCAAAGACGACTCCGTTAAAGAATGCTGAATACCATGAAACCTGTTGACGCCAGCGCATGGAAATCGACTTTGGAAAAATAAAGCAGCAGCCCTGCCGATCCAATAAAGATCAGATCACCAAGAATTATGCCCACCACAGTTTTTATGTTCATTTACAGATTGACAACTTGTGTAAAAATTCTTTTTGCGCTGATTGAAAGCTCAAACGCTGCGGGCTTTTGCAACGGCCATCTGGCCTTTCAGTTCGCGCAACTCATGGCCTCGCTTGAGCAGGTTTATCAACACCAGAACGTGGGACATGAACAGCAGCGGCACATAGAATACTGATACATACCAGTGCGCGTCGAGCTTGTCGACGAGAGAAGAACCCAAAGAAATCCCGACCCAGGCGGCAATAAAGTTGTAGGCAAAACCTGAAATTGTAAATAACCATAAGAGAAGCGGAGTAAGCGCAGAACCGCTTCGGAGAGTGCCCATGCAAGCCATCGCAAGGACCAGCATGATGGGTTCGCCAATGGCTATGATCCGGGCGAAGTCCGGGGGGAAGCCGATTCCGACAACTCCAGGGATGAGCACCGCAAGCCCCACGTGATGGCAAATATGCGGCGCCAATAGCACGAGCATGGCCTTGCGAATGGGCTGCGCGGCCAGATAGGGAGCGATAAACCAATAGATGAGCAGAACAAGCACGGCAAACGACAGGCCGGATTGGACCAGGAAGACGGTTACGCTATTTATATCCACAAAGCCTCACATTCACACAATTTCAAAGACATACAACACCTAGGCTGCATCGGGGATCCGAAGCGCAGCATAGCGGGAAAGGGCCATGACGGTCAGCGCTATATTAATGGTAATGGGGGAGGGTATGACGCTGGCGTCGCATATCCAAAGATTCTGGATGCCGTGGACCTTCAAATTTTCATCGACCACGCCGTAATACGGTTTGGGTGCAATTACGTTCCCTCCCTGCATGTGGGCTGACTGCACGGTGATGAAATCGCTCGGACCGATGCCGGCAAAGTATTCGTCAACATCTTCGGGCCGCCGAATGCTTTTGGCATCAAAGCGGTTGGCAAAAACTTCTTCTGCTCCCATCTCGAACATGGCGCGGGCGGTGATCTTCATGCCTTTTTCCAGGCGGCGCCAATCTTCATCGATGAGTGAGAAATCAATCACAAAACCGCTGTCGCCGAGCAGTCCACGCTTGATGTCGCCATACGCCAGAGTTGCCAGGACAGGCACTCCAACGGCCATGTAATTGACCCGTCCCAGCCTGCGCTGGAACTCCGCCCCCCACGCCGGCAATCCAAGGGATATGATGCCGGGCGGGACAAAGGCCGTCTCAATGATCATGCGTTCTTCCGGCACTTCTAATGCGAAGCCGATCTGTTGGCCATTAAATGAATCCTGCCTCTCTGGAAATATGCCGACAACCGGCGTTCCGGCGTTCACACTAAAGCGCTTGCCTACGGTGCGCACGCCAGGGATGGCGCCGAGAAATCCGCTTCGCCAAAGCAATTTGGTGGAAGCATACGCGCCCGCGGAGAGTATGAAACGGTCTGCCTCGATGCGTACCGCACCGTCAGTACCTTCCACCTCCACGGCATCAATGCGATAAGGATTGTCCGGAGTGCCGTTGGAATGGAACTCAAGTTTAGTCACCTTGGCATCGGGAACCAGGAGGCCTCCCGCCCTTACAAAATCAGGAATAAGCGTGACCATGAGCGACCGTTTCGCGTCATACTGACAACCCACGTTGCAGCGCCCACAGCCAATACAACAAAGGGCATTGCTGGGAACAGTGATGGGTGGCTGCAATGGGAGATGTCCGTTGCCGTTGGCGCCACTCTGCACCAACTTTTCGAAGCCATCCCGAAGAGTACGTCCACCTTTGTTCATGATCCGTGGATCCACAGGAGCGACATCCAGGAGTTTATCCAGGACGTCATATTGCTTGAGCAAATCATCGTAGTCGAGGTTCACACCCAGATCTCGCCAGCGCTCCTTCAGGTTTTCCCACCAGAACCCCTCCGGCTTGAAGGCCACAGAGTTGTTGACTACGGTGGAGCCGCCAACACACCGTCCCTGCTGGAACTGGAACTGCTGGTCCTGAGAGAGCGTGGCCGCGGCATTCATATAGACACTCGACATGGAGTTGAGAAAACGCGTGGTGAACTGATCATTGGTGATCAGCGGGCCCAACTCAAGCAGGATCACCCTGGCCTTTGGATCGCGCTCCTGAAGAGTGCGGGCCGCCACCCCGCCGCCCGCTCCTGAACCGATCACGCAGTAGGTACGCTGACCTGCAGGCTTGTGCGCCACCTGGGCTGGAGTTTTGCGATTCTCGTGCAGAACCTTGGCAGATTCGGTCCGTGGCGGGTCCTTTAAATTAGGTCCGCTGGGAGGATTGAAACCTCGCTCGTGGAAGGGCTGATAACCAAGTCCACGCCACACCTGCTCTTCTTCCAGATACGCTATTCCAAGGACAGATTTGAACAAGGTAAGAGTAACGATGGTCTTGACAAGGTCCTCTTCCTGTTCAGGCGCGGTATCGATCAGCCTGCGGTACATCTTGTCGATCCATTTTGCGCGTTTCTTGCGGCTGGAGAGCAGGAAATGTCCGTGGGCAAAGAAGCTCTTCAGGCCGTACCAGAACTTGACCAGAGCGCGCCAGAAGGCCGACTTGGGAAAAGATCGCGGTCCATAGAGTGGCAGCAGCGCCACAGTGCCCATGAACTGCAGAAAAACCGGCGGATTAACTTCGTGCAGAAAGCGAGTGATCTTGCGAACAACTGCCCGGCCGTTGACTTTCAAATCGCCTTCGCCGAATCCGAGCACAGCTTCAGTAAATGCCGCTACGAAAGGCCTATTTACTGTCCAGTAAATCCACGCAAGCAAGACAGCCAGCTTCTGCAGCATAAGTCATCTCCCAAACCGCAAACGAAGACACAGCACGCAATACTCGGGCCACATCAAACCCGGCAATGCAAGTTCATACAGCTTTGAGATTTTTATCAAATGTATTTGCGCAGCGGAATAATAGCATGGCGAATTGACTGCAACACCTCGAAAATGGGCTGAGAACGGCTTACTGCCGGACCTTGGTTCCAAAAAGGAACGGCGCAATTCTGAGTGAAATCTAACCAATATATTTAGAATTTCATCGCTAAGACGCAAGAGAACATCAAAATCTTACCGCTGATTTGCACGGATTTACGCTGATAAACCAAAAACCTTTGCAACACGGGGCGGCATGGCCGCAACAAAAACAAAAGGCTTAACACTGATAACGCTGATTTAGAACTGATCAACGCTGATAAATCAAAACCTTTGCAACACAGCGTGCATAGCTGCAACCAAAAAGCAAAAGTCAAGAACTTTATCCCTTCGCTCCGCTCAAGGGCAGGCTCCAAGGTCGCAAGAAAGAGCGGAGAACGCATAGGAAACCTAACCACACGTTCCCTTCTCAAGCTCAGGGTCAATGCAGGCTCGGAACCTGTGCCGCGCAAAGTCCGTAAATCCTGGCCCTAAATCCGTTACAATCCTTGCAGAGTGGCAAAAAAACGCACCGTCAATCAGACTGAAATCTACGACCCGATTGCAGAGTTAGTGAGGGTAAACCCTGTGCCCTCCATTATTGTGGACATGCAAACCCTTTCGATAGTGGTGGTAAACGAGTCCATTATTCAACTGCTTGGCTATTCAGAACAAGAACTCGTAGGCCGGTCGATATTGCAGTTCGTGCCCGCGGAAGACATCACCGCAGTCCAAAAAGCGGCCGATGAACCTCCACCTGAGGCAGAGACTCTGTGGCGCTGTTTACGAAAAGACGGTGTCATGCTTTACCTGAAGCTGAAGTATAGAGAAACAACTTATCAGCATAAGACAGCGCGATTTATCGTGTTCCTGGAGAGCAGCTTGACGCCATTTGATGAACACCCCAAAACTGACACCTGAGCCAACGCAACTTCTTGCCGCTGATTTGCGCGGATGCCGCTGATAAACCACAACCTTTGAAACACGGAGGCAGCGGAGGAGGTCGGGAATCGGAGATCCACGGCCAGCCGGGGACAGATCCGATGATCGGTGGATCGGAACTGCCAAACTTGGTTCCGGAAGAGGTACAGAAAATTTGCGAGAAAAAACAAGATTTTCAAAGCACCTTGTCGCACTGAGGTATTCTTTTGCACGTGAAACAATTTTCACCAAAACCAAAGCGTTAGAGCGTTAGAGTGTTAGGATCCGCATGAACATTGATCATTTCCCTAACACTTTGGGAATTCCTAACGCTTTGAAGTGTTAGGTCTGCTGACTCTGGACGGCTGGAACCGGCAACGGGCGAGCAGGCAGACAAGTAGCGTTCCCAGGGCTCGAAGAAATCTTGATAGTGGCGATTCGATCTCTGGTGATGGACGCTGTTTTTGGGTTGCAGTCATAGAGCCTCTTGAGCACCCAGAGTGCTACTAGTACTGTATTACCAGGAGTCAGGGACAGTGTGCAACATTTGGGGGTAAATTCTCAGGGCCGAGATCGAAGATCGGATGATCGGAGATGCCAACGCCTAAGCTTCTTCGAATCGCTTCTTCATCAGCGAACAGTTTCGAACAAGAGCAGCAATTAGCACTCAGCAATTAGCCAAGAATCCCGAACTTCAATTTTGGCAATTACAAATTATGGCAATTACCAATTCTTTATGTCCCCTTCGCATCGGGGAACTCTTTCGAACAATAGCAGTCATTAGCACTTAGCCATTAGCCTTTAGCCAAACCCAGAATCACCTAATCTCAAGAGGGCTCTTGCTCACCCGATCACGGCGATCAATAGCTTCTTCATCAGCGCGAACACTTTCCGACTCGACTGTCAAGCAGAGTGCCTTGTATCAAGTATCCTATTCACGAACTGCTCCCAACTCAGCCGTTCCTCAAGACGATGGACTAGGTCTTCAATCCAGGCCGCATAAACTTCAAATCGCCGAGATAAAAAGATCCACGGTTGCCAGAAGTTTTGAAATCGAATCTGCAATTCCATTGGCATCTCTATCATCCAGAGGGTCGGCGGCTTGGCAGAATCGCGGTCAGAGTAGTTTTTGACTTCCGTCCGCAATCTCGATTTCGCGAACTCAAAAGACTTTTGATGATAGTCGCCGAGGATGGCCCATTGCGGCCAAATAAGAATGCACATGTCACCATAGCTGCCCTGAATCAGGATCTCCTGAGTGTTCTGACCATAAGCATCGCGGGGTCCCCAACGAACCTCCGCACTACAACCCTGAGGCAAATAGATGGCGCGTTCGGACATGCCCTGCACCGGGATTCGACTGCAAGGGCCTCGAGGGTTTCCTAATTCTGAATAGTCGACGCCGTGGAACTGGGCATCTCTAGAAAGAAGGTATTGGCATTCCCGCACAAGCACGGCCAGTGTTTCGTTAAAAACGGAGTCAGCCAGCTCTCGGTATAGAGCACCCTGCATCGGACGACCTGGAGTCTCTTTTACAGCCCGCCTGTAACTCTTCAGCAGCACAACGGGATCAGCTTGCAGTGTCAGAGACTCGATGAACCTATAACCCTCTATTGGCACTAACTCCAGCCGATCAGAGAAGGCCATCAAGGGCAGCACAATTACAAACTGCCTTGTCTCTTCCATGGTTCTTCCAAGCGCCCAAACCAGAAACAGAAATCCCAGGTAAGAAAGGGCCATAAAAGCAACCACTCCTGCCAGCACTGCCAGACCAACATGCTTTGTTGCCCAGGCTGAAAGCAGCCTCTGCAGAAGGGCAAAGAAGGCGCTGGCGAAGACATTGAGTGCAAAAGCCCAGAGCGTGGCTACCAGCACAAACGCCGCCAGCTCCCCCCGAAACGCAATTCCCCGGCGAAGCAATTCACGCGGTCTCGGCTTTATGAAGTTCATACCGATGTGTTCTTCACTTGATTGCGTGAACTTACCTGGCTCGTGAAAAGACCACTTCTCAACTTTGCCATATGCCAAAGTTTCCAATTCTGAAATCCAATGGCCGGTCTACAGTGCTCCCTGGCGCAAAATGGACGCCGCCAAACTCTACATGCTGTCCAACATGGCGAGCGTGAGAGTTGTAAGACCGCCACTCCCGACCAACCAGCGGTTCCACATTGCCTGATGCCCGCACGTTGACTGTGAGAGTGTGCGCAAGCAGGAATTCTGGTGATGATTCGCTGGCTAACAAAGACACAACCGGTCGATCCCCTGTGCCGTCACACTTCGCCTTCCGATCAAACAAGTCTTCGCTTGCATTTTCACCGGCCTCAATGAGTTCAAGATCGCCCCACCCATAACCGCGTTCGCCGCCAAGCTGCAGTTTGTTGCAAGCCTTTTTCCAGTCAAGTCGGCATCCCTCGTTTTCAAAAACATACCCAACGAGAAAAACCGACTCGCCAGTATCCAATGTTCGGGGAGCAATGAATTCCACCTCATGGAGCATTCCTGTTGCTGCCGCCTGTTCTGGATACGAGAGCCCGGTCGCGCTGTAGCTGCCGAGAAAACGGCGACGAAACAAGCCGTCATCTGGCCAAGGCCAGGCGACCTGGTAGGACTCTACTGCTTTTGTAGCAGCGTAAAAATAGGTGTACCCAATGAATCGATGAAGCTCTTCTCCGACACGTTGATATTCCCGTGAGTCAATCGCTGGGCCGCTACCGGCCGCATCTCGCGTTAATCTCATGGTCAAAGCGCCCCACAGGGCTCGACCTGTGATATAAAGCCGGGTACGCTGCAGATTTCCCACCCTGCCACAACCGATGTGTAGCTTAGAGCGCAACCGAAAGACAACCCGGTAAACCTGCCACCGCATAAATTCCTCTCTCAGTCACGCGCCTTCGCTCCATAGCGGGCGTAGATCAGCATTTGCTCCAATGTCTCCTTGGCCAGCAGTAACCGCTCGAGATCTTTCGTTACGTTCTCGGTAAGATGTTTCAATACTGATTCAGCACCAATGCCCTTCGGCATGCCCCAGCCAAAGCCCAGACCGTCTAGTAAATTCAGCATCTCTTCGACCACCACATCGCGGCTCTCCTTCTCCTTGGCCAGCAAATAGAGAAAACAGGCATAGACTCCATTTTCCTGCAACACACCCAAAGACTTGGTAACTGTGTTGTCCACCTCGCTCGCTGCTTTACCACCGGTGCGGCGGATGATTTCCTGTGCGCGTTCCGCAGCCAGCCGGTCCAAGTTAGGTTGGGAGTTATTCATTGCCATACCTCCTCGCCGAAAGTTTGGACCAGCGGTTCACCAACGATTGTCATTCGGCCAAAACCACGTGTTCCCATTCCGCCTACGCCCAGCCACTCGATCATTCGCAAACCGGCCCTTGCTACTTCCAGCGGACCAGACCATCCGCCTCCCGGCAGCGGGTTGTTCTTGGCCGTTTTGTTCTGGGGAAACGGTCGGCCATTTGCGCCATCGCGATAATCGTCCAGCACAACTTCACCTATCAAAAACGTGGTGCGGGGCAAAGCTTCGTAAGTAAACAGAGCCCCATCTTCTGCAGCTCCACGCTCAGGGTCTATGGCCACCGACGTCCGCACTTCCAGATTGCTATTTACTATCTGGCTGAAAAGCGCGTCCCGCACGATGACGATTTTCCTTTGCGCCTCCCGCAAAGATGCTGTTCCTTGCCATTTCGTTGGCGCAGTCACAGTCACTTGTCCACCCACACTTACCATCAACCAGCCTAGGTTTAACGCATCTTGCCGCGTCCAGTTCAGCAGCACGGCGCTATTCTGCCAATCGTTCGGCAGGCCACTCACATCGAACCCGGCCTCGCGCAATCGTGTCAATGTGGTGATCCATACTGGCCCATCCATCGAATGGACCGGAAACAACAACACATGCGCATCGAAGATGTTGACCACTCCGGAATAAGCAATGACCTCGTCTTCGGCTTCTTGCTTTTCCTTCTTCAAATAGCCGAAGGTATAGCAGACGGGATTTTCGCCAGGCTTTTTGACCCTGTCCTGACTCTGCCCGGCTGCTTCAGGTGTTTCGTAAAGCTGTGCGGCATAGGCACGCGCTGCGCCGTGCAGACTCGTGCCGGGTATCTTTGGCACCTTCGTTCCTGGTTCACGCACAATGCTATTGTCCACGCGCCCCAGCCGGTAGCCACCCGTGCCAACATGCACCGGGTCCGTGGCCAGAAGCAGATAACGCTGCCGTTTGTAAGTTGCCATTGACGATGTGCCTCCTTATCGCTCCTTCAAGATTTCCATATGCAGTTCAGCTAGATCAGTTAGCTCGCCGCGAGAGCCAGCCTGAATCAGCTTGTTGCGCGACTCTTGTGGAATGTTGCTCCAAGACTTGTTCTTTGGCCAAGCAGCTCCAGCCAAAGTGTCGGCCACAAATTGTCGGAAGACATTGTCACGCTCTGCCTCATCACTTGGTCCCCCGCCCCACCACTTCTCGCGGGTTACCTCAATGGTGCGCACAACTTGATGGCGTTGCGAGACCGAAAGACGTTCCATTAGCTCCCACAATTCATCCAGCCGATCCAGGTCTTCGAGGTAGAAAGGTCGTGTATGACGCGGGCGACGGCCACCCTCGTCGTAGTAAATCTCAAAGCGACGGCTGGTAGCGTCTAAGAACTCGAAGTCGAATCGGCTTGGCCGTACCCATACTTTATTTTGTGGGATGCTGGCGTCACGAACACGCAGGTCGCTAACGTGCTTTACTTGCCGATCCTCGAAGCTCTCGCCTTGGTACATCCGTGGATACCACTCGTCCTTCGTTACTCCATCACCAGCAACTACAGGGATGTTCCAAGTAATGCCATTGTCGAAGATCAACTCGCACTCAGTGGTGCTTGGCGAGTTCTTTCCAATCAGCAACCTGCCTTCCCATTTCTCACCAGCATTCATCTTCAACATCGCCCGACCCGCTTCCAGTACGGTGCGCACTGGTGTGCGGCGGTGGCAAAACACCAGTCCTAGACACAATGGTAGCCGATCGCGCACCCGTCCCATCTGCCGCTCATACTCGTGCTTGACAGCGCGCACCAGAGCCAATCCTTTGTTGGCAGGGATCAGCATCAGACACGCGCTCGGTTCGGCCAGCAGCGGGATGGCAGGCAGATAGCCATCGAGTTTTTCCAGACGTTCAATAACAACCTTGGCCAACGGTTGACCAGAATTCAAGAAGGCCGATGGTTCAAGCACTCGAAGTGTGCTTCCGCGGACACGGTTGATGACTTCGTTGTCATCCATCTCATGGCGGCGAGTGAAATACATCATATTCTCAGCCGTAAGGAAACGACTCCTTGACTTATCCCAAACTGCGCTCAGCTCTACACCGCGTAATTCCAGATCATAGGTGTGAAAGTCGCCCAGATTGAGCGAGCTATCTAGCCGCGGGTATAGCGCCAGACGAAACGGGCGTTGCCCGACAACGGCAGGCATCAGTCCACTGGTGACCTGTTCCCAGAACTGACGGGACGTTTCGGCAAGACGGTAGAGGCGCGCAGGCGATGGATTCTTAGAAACCTTACTTGTGACCTGAAGGGTCGAGAGCAAAGTTCCGTCTAACCAATCTTCCAAATCAAGCTTACCTATAAAGAGAGCTAGCCGACCATTCTCGTCAGCGACCTCATCGATCCAAATAGTACTTTGCAAATCGTTTTGCACCCAGTGCTCAGCTCTGCGACCACGTCGATCCAGACAAACGCGGCAAATGTTGCGCTTTTCGGCCTTCTCCGATGTTGCCCAACCCGCCAGTTCGAGTTCCACCTCAGCTCGCGAATGCTGGAGCGGGTAGCCCACGGGTCGGACACCGCACGCCATGCAGGTTTCGGCGTTTGCGGGACGGCCATTTGTCCACTCAGCCTCAAACAGGCAAAGATTATTGTCTGTTTGCGTCACCGCTTCGCTTAATGCTTGTTCGCGTGGCTCAGCTACTAGCCGACGTAGTGCGCCTGGATCGTAGGCGGGTGACTGTGTGTCCAACTGGCCCGCTGTCACGCTCCCTCCCAGATGAACACGAGGAAGCAAATCCGGTGGGAAGGCCGCCTGGATTTCGCGTCGCAGCACCGCCAATTCCTCATCATTAAAAATATCGGGCAGCAGGTAATAGATGCCAGTTTCATCCCGAAAAAAGCAATTGCCGAAAGCGTAGGCGTTTTCCAGTAAGGCTTGTACACGAGGAGAAGCATCGTTTAGAGTCTGGCGTACGCCGAGCAAATCGCTGATTTTATCGCTGTGTGTGTAACGTTCGATGACGTCCAAGTTGATACGCAATGTACGATAGGACACGTCATTCAGATTGGTCGGCCACCCTTTGTTAAAAATATATGCCGCTGCAGACTTTGTCAGTGTGGCAACGGTATAGCCCCAGTCCCACAATGACACCTCATTATGTGGTCGCCGATTGTCAGCCAACCCGCGACTCATCAGCGCCTTCATCCGAGCCAGCCAATCAAGACGCTGGTTAGTGGTAATGTTGTTGATCTCAGCTAGAGGCAACGCCTTGAGAGCGTCAGTCAGTTCCTGGCTAGAAACTGTACCGATCTGCTCTTCGAAGCCGAACGGCGTTGCGCGGAAGACTTCGGTGTAGGGTTGCTTATGATGGTCGGGCCGGCCTTCTTTTTCTATGTGAGCCGTGCCGTGCAGTCTACCTATTAGCAGCCCTGGTTGCATTTCTTTGGTAAGCACGCCATGCCAGTCTGCTGCCCAGTTTGCCATGTTGGAGTTCGCTAGCAATGGTGCTAGTTCAGCATAGTTGTATTGCTGTCCAGTCCAATCCGTGAAAACTACCTGCTCAAGCAACGCGGTCAGGTCAGTTCGCTCTTGAAAGGCGGAAGGTTTGACAGCGGCGTCTCCCAGGATCATTTGCACATATTTAGCAGCTCTATCATCTTGGATAGTCTTGTGAGCACTGTAGATATAAACCGAGCGCGGATCGGCCAGCAGCGTGTGCTTGTAGTCCGTTGTAGCCAACGGGCCATGACTTTCCAAAAAACGATTGGTCAGCTTACCCAGATCGTGAATCAGTCCTAATGCTTCCAGAAACAAAATGGCGTTCCTCTGCTCATCGGATGGCCGCCATACTGAATGACTCATGCGCCACCCCCAGTCCGCAAATGCGCTGCCGCGTCCTTCGCTGAATCGACTAGTTTGCTCAGAGTGTCAAACTGAGTTGTTGTTACTTGCAGGGCTTGGGTTGTAGCCGGTTCGAGTACAGGCGCGTAAGTAGTCGCTTCAGCCAGTTGACGGCCTTCGCGATCCCACCATTTCTGCGCTTTTTCATAAAGCTGCTTATCTTGTTTGCGGTATGTGCCGTCTCTACTCTTCACAAAGAGTTCGTACTCCGGCTCAGATTTCAAGGTGCCGCCCATTTGGCGAAAGTCCTCGTGCAGACGTATCGGCGATTCGAGATAACGGGGCAGATTCGGCTCCCGGTGTTTCGATTCAGATTCGGCTCCGGTCGAACCTGCTAAACCAGGCAATTCAGCCCGGAGCGCCAGCGTGCCTTTACCGGCTAACCTGTCTTCCACGGTGCCAAAGCCGCTGCTGGTTTTGGCTCCGAAACCATAGGTTGTGAGCATTGCCTGAATACCTTGAGTCAGCACCTCCAGGTCTCGCGCAACTTCAGCGCATCTTTCACCTTCGCTTTGCTCAATTGGGCCAAACGGCACGCACAACAGCACAAGATCGCCTGTGGTTCCCTGGGGTACGCACTCCATCAAAATCGGTCCGCGCTCTCCGACACCGGCCTGGCGGCTGTGAGGATTGATGACCTCGATTGTAGCTTTGTTAAAGAAGGTTGAGTAAAAATGGAGACGGCCCGCCTGTCCTTCCTGGCTGGTATGTGGATTGCCCAATAGGCGAAGGATAACCTCGTCATCTTTCTTGTATCCCATTTGCCATAAAGCGGCTCGCAGGGCGCCCTTCCAGCCAGTGGCGGCGACCATAGGCGCTTGAAAAATCTTTTCTCTACGCAAGGGGTTATCGAGCACGTGAAAATCGCGGTCATCCTTGCTGATGTAAGGCTTTTGCAAGCGGAATGGAATATGCACTAGAAAGCTGAGTGCCGGCATGTGGGCTATGGCTGAATTGTCTGGCGTAAAGCGAAATGCTTCTGGAACAGCATTGCTGGCTAGACTTAGACTCCTTCGCCAGGCATCGCGGATGAAATTGCGCAATTCTGAGGCGTTTGCTTCGTACCATAGATATGGCAGGTGAGGCTCAATCTTCAGAGCCTTATTGGCGATCTGTTGTATCTTTCCTTCAGCCTCTTGGCGTGCTTTTTTATCTCTTTGCTGTTTCGCCTGTTCGAACTGTTCAGCCGCCCCCTCAAGTTCGCTCAGAGTGTCTTTTAATTGCGTTTGCTGGAAGGCGCAATAGTCACAATCCATCGGCGTCCCCCTTCAGCTCCAAGAGATTGTGTAAAAATATCTTGGCCTCGCTGATGTCCGGCGCACCAGTATTTCGCGGCGAGTTCATTTCGCGCCAGATCTGCAGGGTGTAATTTGTTTTCAAGTGCTGGTAGATAGCATGCACAACCGTGTTCCGGTTCCAGCTACTGTTATAGATGGTTGCTGCCTCTTCTGGAATCCATCCCCACACGCGCACCAAGCCGTCGCCGTATGGTCGGGAGATCTTCACCTTAGCGGCCATCCTCTCGTCTTTCACCGTGCCCATAATAAAGTGGCGAAGCCCTTCGTCGCCTGCGAACAACCGGCGCAGGTCATATTTCAAGTTGAAGGTGGTTTGCTCGGTGAACAAATGACTCAACTCTTTGGATTTGATCCGCGCCAGAAATATGTTTCGTAACGAAGGCAAGTTTGGATAAAACCGGCTGCCGGCGGTCGCAACTAGCCAGTTGTAGAGCGTCTGCATCTCGCTCGGCCCGTTTACCGGTTCGATGACGCCAAAGCCCATTTGCGCTCTGGCTCCAAGCGCTGACCAGTTAGCAACAAATTGAATCAGTCCCGCTATCATTTCCGGCTGAAAATCGTGGGTGAGGCTCTGAATTTGAATGGCAAGTCGGCCTGATCTTGGTTTGTCCTGGAAATGCCAGGTTGGCGTGTGCTCCTGTCCTTTTTTGTCTGTATATGAGCGTTGGGCTTGAATCCGAGATTTGACAGTGTTGTCCGGTGTCGTGGTGTCTTGAATAGCAAGGCGAAAGCGTCGCCGCCAACCAGTGGCTCCGAAAATCTGAGATACGTCGCACAACCCAGCTTCGCGTAAGCGGGTGCGCTCATCCCGAGTGGTCGAGCTATCAAACTTCTTCTGGTCAAAGCCGCTGCGCTCATTCTGTGTCGGATCGTTGACGTGTCCGCCCAATCCCCGTATGAATACTTCCATCCACCAGCGCAAACTACCAATGACGCCAGTTTCATGGAGGCGATCCACCTTGCCTGCTTCTACGCCTCCAGTCCATAGCGGAGTTAGTGTATTAATTTCTAATTTCATTTCTTGTTCCATGCAATATGACAAGACGTCCTATAAGTAGCAGGTGCAGTGGCCGCGCAATCAGTCGATGCAAGGAGTGTAAACGCCTCAATTTGCGCGGGGCAAAAATATAGAAATGGGTAGCATCAGCCTCGGCGAGGGCCAAGTATTCCATTTGCGAACCCTTTCAGGAAGACTGTCGACTCAATAGGAAACAGAGTAATTCCTAACATAGAGCAATAAAACATCCCATTCTGGGATCTTTCAGTAGCCATCCTACATAATTTGTTTGCTTAGTTATATCTGAATCTTAGCTTTCTGCAAGTTCTTTTTTGATTCAGACAAAATCATAAATCTTCCTGCCCTGGTTAGTGAACTGTTGTGAAAACCTCTGCCGCCCCTGATGGGGCTTGTCTCGTATTGCTAAACATTCCCCAGGGTTTTACCCTGGGCTAAATTCTTGACGCGCCTACGGCGCTGTATCAATAGAGCCCCAGAGTTCCTCCCTTCGCATCGGGGAACCCATTCAACATTGCCAAAATTGAGCTTCAACCTTCAACCGGCAGATATTACTTCTTTATTACTTGTGCTTTTATTACTTGTGCTTTTATTACTTGTGCTCATAGCAAAATTACTTGCCTTTATAGCAAAAATTTTAGGAGACGTGGAAACGCCCAATAGCCATTGAGCAGGTATCATCCTAACTGTGCATGAAGACGGTTCCATATCTGAAATCACTGCTCAGCCGCTCACTTTTGAGCTGTTTGCGTTTCGATTGCGCTTTCGGGTTCTGGAGCCGCTCTACTTTCCTCCGGGCAAGGCCGGCAATGTGATTCGCGGGGCTTTGGGCCGGACGTTCAAGAAGTTTGTCTGCCAACCACAGTGTCCGGGCGCCAAGACCTGTGACCAGCGGTCCACCTGTGCATACGCGCGCCTGTTTGAGCCCACGCAGATCACTGAGGGTCCAAGCGGACTCGCCGACTGGCCCCGGCCATTCGTGATCCGCGCTACGCATCTTGACGATCGCCGCTTTCGTCCCCAGGAAACTTTCCATTTCGATTTTTTTGTTTTCGAATTACGGGACCCGGCGCTTGCTTACTTCGCTTTCAGCTTTTCTCAATTGCTGCGCGAAGGGCTGGGACCGGGCCGAGCGGCCACGGAGCTCATCGCCATCCACGAGCTGGACGAAGCGCGGCAAGAGCGCGCCCAGATCTTCGACGGCCATACCCTGCTGGAGCAACGTCCGATCATGCTCTCCCTGAATGCCGCAGCCGAAGCACAGCCCGTCCAGCGCATCGAAGTCCGATTTCTGACCCCCACCGAGCTTAAGGGAGCAGGGCACATCTTGCGGGAGCCGGATTTCGGCGTACTATTCGCCCGCATCCGCGACCGAATCCATACTTTACGACAGATCTACGGACGCGGCCCCTTGCCACTGGATTTTAGCGCGATGGGTGAGCGGGCCAGACTGATCAAGCTGGTACGCAACAATATCCGCTGGGAAAGCGGGGAGCGCCGCAGCGGCAAGACAGGACAGACGCATCCCCTGGCCGGTTTTATAGGATCAGCAGAATATGAAGGCGACCTGGCAGAATTCCTACCTTATATACAAGCCGGCTCATGGACTGGAGTAGGACGCCAGACCACCTGGGGCAAGGGGCACATAGATGTGACTATCCTGGAATAGTTGGATTCCCAAATCGGAGAGAAACAGAGGAAAAACCTTGAGCCGCGAATCAGCACGAATGAACGCGAATGAACCCAGCCGAAACTTTTGAAACACAGCGCGGCAAGCCGCAACCAAAGAAACCCAACGTGCACCGCGGAGGCGCGGAGACACGGAGAACGGCAAAATCAAAGTCAACACCTCAACCACAGAGACACAACGCAGTAGAGCCGCAACCAAACCCCCAAACTCACCGCAGAGGCCGCAGAGAGCGCAGAGGAAGTCGGGAATCAGTAAATCCACGGCCAGCCGGGACAGGTCTGATGATCGGGGGATCGGAACCTAGACAAAAAGTGAGGACAACTTACGAGTCGTGGCGCAAATTCGCTGACGCTCATTGTCCCTAACTCAGCAAAATGGCTTCCGTCCCACATGAAACTGGAAAGTTACGTCTTCTACATTCCTTCCCGGCAAATGCCTGCGCGATAGACTGGTCAAATTTTCTCCGGCGTCCGCTCTACACGTCATTTTCCGGCAGCGATGCCGTCGTGACAGGAAAAACTGTTTTGGTGACGGGCGCAGGAGGCTCTATTGGTTCCGCTCTCGCCTATCGTTTGATGGGAGGACTTGCGGACACTCTAGTGCTACTCGACCATTCAGAACATAATCTGCATGATCTCTACCGGAGATACCAAGAACGGCACATAACTTTGCCGAAAATCGAATTCGTTCAGGGGGACATTCTCTGTGGCGCGCGCTTGCAAGAGATATTCACCCGCTATCGGCCGCACGTGGTATTCCACGCTGCAGCGATGAAACATGTTGCGGCGCTGGAATCTGATCCGTTCAGCGCGCTGGAAAATAATGTCGTGGGAACGGTACGTTTGCTTGAGATTGCGGATTCTTCGGAGGTGGAAATTTTCGTAAACGTATCCACCGACAAGGCAGTGAATCCGACCAGCATTCTAGGAGTATCCAAGCGCATTTCGGAGCTGCTTCTGGTGGCAATGGAATCCAGCGAGGCGCGATGGATTTCTCTCAGATTAGGAAATGTGTTAGGGAGTTCCGGGAGCGTTGTGCCATTGTTTCTTCAATCTCTCGAAGAGCAGCAACCGCTCAATATAACCGACCCTCGGGCTTCGCGATACTTCCTGACTCTGGAGGAAACAGTTGCCTTCCTGATGAAATCACTCGAGATTTCTGGCAGCTCTCTGTTGCTGCCTGAAATGGGCAGTCAGCAAAGCGTCATGGAGTTGGCGGATTTTCTGCTTCGTCAATTCTCAAATGACAGTTGCAACAAATTACTGAATTTCACAGGCCTCAAAGATGGCGAAAAATGTACTGAGCAACTCGCCTACGATTATGAATATCTCACAGACACTCCAATCTCTCACCTCTACGAAATCTGCGGCACCGGCATTTCCGATCCGGAAGGATTTGCAGACAACCTGGGCCGGCTCTTGGAACTGGTTGAGCACCGTGAGAACGCTGGGTTCGTCGAAGCCTTGTATGCAGTAGTACCGGAATTCTGCCCCAGCCCGACTTTTCTGCGTTATGTCCACTGATCCGCACTTACTGAAGCCGGTCTTAACACCTGTGGGCAGCAGTCCCGGAATCCCACATCTCGGGTCTTGCTCAAGCTTGACTGGCGCTGTCCGACGACAGCAAACAGCCTTTGCAATAAGAGCATTAACGCAAGTCAAGTCTTGCTGCAACTGCATGGCAGAGATAGCATGCTTCTTGAGGATCCAATGAAGCGAAAAATTGCAGTCATAACGAGTTCGCGCGCTGATTACTCCCACCTCTATTGGGTGCTGGTGGAGCTTTCGAAGCACAACAATATAGAACTGGCGCTGGTTACCATGGGTCCGCATTTGTCTGCGGAGTTTGGCAACACCTGGGGAGACATCGCAAGCGACGGTTTTTCAACTGCCGTGGAGATCGAATGCCTGCTGAGTTCTGATACCGACGTGGGCATGGCAAAGACCATAGGAGTAGCGACATTAGGCTTAGCTGACTACCTGGGAAAACTGCGGCCCGACCTGCTCCTGTTGATTGCTGACCGATATGAAATGCTCGCCCCCGCGTCCGTGGCATTGGCTCTGCGGATCCCTATCGCGCACATCGAGGGTGGCGATGTGAGCCTGGGCGCCATTGATGAGGCTGTAAGAAATGCCCTAACCAAGCTGAGTCATCTCCATCTCACCACTACTGAAAGCGCGCGAAGGAGAGTGATCAGCATGGGAGAAGAACCCTGGCGGGTACATACCGTGGGAAGCCCGTCGCTCGATCATCTCACCAGAGGAGTTCTGTTCCGCCGCGAAGAGGTGGAACGCAGGCTGCAAATTCCTTTTGATGAGAGCACCATCGCGGTGATTTACCATCCCGTAACCCTGGCGCGGGATACGCTCTATGAAGTAGAGGAATTGTTTGCCGCCCTGGAGGAGCTTCCACAAAACCTGCTGTTCATCAGCCCGAACTCCGACGCCGGCAGCCGCGAGCTGCTGCAGCGGATCACCGGATTTGCAGGCCGCAAGGCAAACGTGCGATTCATCACCAGCATCGACCATCGCACTTATCTAAGCCTGTTACAATTCCTGGCCGCCCTGGTAGGCAATTCCAGCAGTGGCATCATGGAATCAGCCTCTTTCAAATTACCCACGGTCAATGTTGGCATCCGGCAAAACGGCCGCGAACGCGGAAGTAATGTGGTAGATTGTGCAGCCGACCGCATCGAAATCGCCAAGGCCATTGGGGTGGCGCTGTCCGACTCCTTCAGGTCTTCACTTCGCAATGTAGTGAATCCGTACGGTGACGGGCATTCCTCTGAAAGAATTGCGGAGATCCTCAGCAAGATTGATTTGTCGCAATCTCTTTTGGCGAAAGCGCCGGCGCAAATCCGTTCTTACACAGCAGCATGAAGGTACCGCTCGCCAAACCGGAAATAACGGATGCAGACATTGCCGCTGTTGTTGGCGTCCTGCGCTCGTCCAACCTGAGCCAAGGCCCCATCATGCGCGAATTTGAGCAGGCCCTTGCCACATACCTTAATGTCCCCGAAGCCGTGGTTGTGAATTCCGGCACCAGCGCACTTCAACTTGCCTTACATGCTTTGGAAGTAAGCGATGGCGATGAAGTGATCGTGCCTTCCTTCAGCTTCATGGCAGTCACGAATGCCATCTTGAGCGCAAGGGCAATACCGGTTTTCGTGGACATTGATCCCCAGACCTTGAACATGGATCCAGGGCGCTTAGAAGCGATCGTAAACGAAAAAACCAGGGCCATCATTATTGTTCACGCGCTCGGTATTCCGGCAGCGACAGCAGAAATAATCGAGTTTGCAAAACGTCATTCTCTGACCGTGATTGAAGATGCTTGTGAAGCTTTGGGATCTGAACTCAACGGCCACAAGGCCGGTACACTCGCGGAGATCGGTATTTTTGCTTTTTATCCCAATAAGGTCATCACTACTGGAGAAGGCGGGGCGCTAGTTACAAACTCCAGCATGCTGGCAGCACGCCTCAGAAGCCTGCGCAACCAGGGACGACAGCCTGGCACTGCGTGGTTCCAACACTACGAAGGAGGATTCAGCTATAGGCTTGCAGACATTAACTGCGCGCTGGGCCTGCAGCAGCTTTCCAGGATCGAAGAAATCCTATGCCGCCGTGAAGAGTTGGCGACAAAGTACGCGCACAAGCTAAAAGAAAATGCGAACATCTCATGCGGCTGGAACAAGCGCAGAGATGCGCGGATTAGCTGGTTTACCTATCCCATCCTGCTGAAAAGAAGTTTCACCGTGCAAGAGCGGGACGAGATTTGGGCAGCACTGAGGCACCGGGGAATCGAATCTGGAAGGTATTTCGCGCCATCCCACTTGCAGCCAGCGCTTCGAGGTGTACCCTTCCGTTGCGGAGACCTCACGGAGACAATCTCCATTTCCGAAAGGTTGCTGTGCTTGCCGATCTTTCATTCATTGAATGAACAACAGATCGAATTTGTTTGCACCTCGCTGGATGAAATCCTGACGAATCGGACTGCTCACAGCGGAACAATTCATGCGGTGGCCAATTCGTAGAGCAGGTTGCCCGAAGTTGGCAGCCTGCACTCATCGCCACTCTCGTAGTTAATCACCCACCGCGCCACGATCTTCAAGCCCGCAGAGCGGAAGAGCTGTTTCATCTCTGCGTGCGTGAATACATGACCATATGTACGAATCGTCTGTCCCCCTGCCTGCCAGGAGACAATCACGTCTCTATGCTCGTCTGCTCGAATGAACAAGTCAGTCAGGGCACGAAGGAGGGTTCTGGTCCAGCCGTAGGAAGCGGCATTGTAACGGTGGGTCACATCCAGAAACATCGCTCCTCCTGGGACCAAAAGTTTTTTCAATTTTGAGAGCACAAGCAATCTTTGCTCGGTGCCTTGAATGTGACCCAGGACATTCCACAAACAGGTGATGACTTCGAACTGGGGGGCATTGGAGATTTCCAAAGTCCCGGAGGGCCAGATTTCAGCGTCTTGCGGGCATTGAGCGCGCATTCCTGCGCTCGGCTCCAAGAGCACTACCCGCGCAACGTTGGCCAACCTGGCCATACGTAACGCGCGGCTACCGTCCCCCGCTCCTACATCCAGCAAGGAGCGGATGTTACGCGCGTGCGCTATGACGATGTTTTCTATCTTTCGGAGGTATGGCCTCCTGGTTTCGGAATAGGACCCGTAATAAGGAGCGAATGCGTCATAGGCAGCGACAGGCGCCAGGATATTCCCCTGTTGGGCCGAAACATTCATTGCGTCATGTCAACCGGGTGAGACCAAGCATGGAGTTTACCTCAAAAGCTGAGACAGCCAGGGATGAGCGATTTTGCGCTAACCCAGGACCCTAACAGCAGAACCACAGAAAAAAGGTGATTGTATTTTATCTCTGAAGACCGTCACGATTTCTGACTGTCAGTAATGAACACTCTCAAGACATTCACTTCGTTCCAGAGGCGCTCTCCAACACCGCAAATTCTGTTCTGCTGCCTGTCTCAAGTCAAAGCGGGGTCTTCTCAACCGAACGGCGATGTCCTAAACAAAGTTCGGTTCACAGGGCAGACCCTGCCACATCCTCGAATCATTGAGCGAGGAACCAGCTATGCAGCAGAAAACCAAGTCGCGCTTCTATAGATTTGTTATTGTATTAATTTTCATCCTCGCGCTGTCCGCCATTTACCTGTATGCATTTCCATCGCCGACCTTATTTTATGCGGGTATGGTGTTGCTCCATGCAGGCGCAGGTTTAGTCGCCGCTCTGTGCCTGGTACGGTTTTTCTGGCGTTTTTTGCGCCAGTTCAATCCCATAACAAAACTCGGATGGCTGCTTTTCACGGGCGGTGCAGGTCTAGGCATCACATTGATCTTCATCGGGACCACGCGCCCGCAAATGAAATGGCTTTACCTCCACATTGCTGTGAGCACGCTCGCTGTTATTGTGCTAGCTGCTGATGCTCTTGCCCGGCGCCTATCATTCAAAATCAACATTGGAGTGGCGAAGCTCCGTTTCGCAGGTGTAATCCTGCTCGTTGGAGCTACTGCCGGCCTTGCCTATACCGCCCACTCAGTGCGTGAAGGACGATGGCTTTCAAGCCATGTGATTAAGAACCCTGCGATTGCGCCTCTTAGCATGGACAATGAGGGTGACGGCCCGCAGGGACCGTTCTTCCCCAGTTCCGCCCAGGTAGTCAGTGGAGGGCATATTCCCAGCAAGTTTTTTATGGAGTCTGACAGTTGCAAGCGCTGCCATCAAGACGTCTACAACGACTGGTACGCCTCCGCTCATCACTTTTCGTCATTTAATAACCAGTGGTACCGCAAGAGCATCGAGTACATGCAGGACGTAGTGGGCACCAAGCCCTCCAAATGGTGCGGCGGGTGCCATGATCCAGCAGTCCTCTACAGCGGTTTGATGGACACCCCCATCAAGCAGATCGTCCACAGGCCGGAAGCGCAGGCAGGCCTAGGCTGCATGATGTGCCATTCCATTGTCCAGGTGAAGAGCACGATGGGCCAGGGCGATTTCAATCTCGAATATCCCAAACTGCATGAGCTGGCGGCCAGCAAGAATCCGGTGGTCCGAGCGATTCATGATTTTCTTACGTATCTAAATCCTGAACCACACCGGCGCACGTTTTTAAAGCCGTTCATGCGGACCCAGGCGGCCGAGTTCTGCTCAAGCTGCCATAAGGTACACCTGGATGTACCGGTAAACCACTATCGCTGGTTCCGTGGCTTCAATGAGTATGACAACTGGCAGGCGAGCGGAGTCTCGGGTTTTGGGGCTCGGTCATTTTACTATCCTCCAAAATCGCAACAATGTTCCGACTGCCACATGCCGCTCGAACACTCACAAGACGCAGGCAACATAGCAGGAACGATCCACTCGCATCGCTTCCCTGCCGCAAACACAGCTTTGCCAGTCGCCAACCAGGATCCCCAGCAATTAAAGATCACGGAAGACTTCCTGAAGAACAAGATCCTAAGCGTCGACATCTTTGCGATTTCACCAGCGCGTCCGCTCAAGACTACAAGCATCGCTCCGCAGGCCGAGTTCTCTACCACTTTTGGCATAGGCGAGGAGGCTGAGACCAAAACGGTAGCAGCCACAGATGGAAAGGTCATGCCTGTAACAGCACCGCTGAACCGCGTACAGGCTGTGGTCCGGCGCGGGGATACGGTGCGCGTGGATGTGGTGGTGCGCACGCGCAGCATTGGCCACTTCTTCCCCGGCGGTACGGTCGATGCCTACGATATCTGGCTGGAGCTTAAGGCCGTTGATGACCGCGGCCAAACAGTGTTTTGGAGTGGAAGCGTGGCCGACGATGGCAAAGGCCCAGTGGAGAAAGGCGCACACTTCTATCGCGCTCTTCAGTTGGACAAACATGGGCATCCGATTAACAAAAGAAACGCGTGGTCAAGTCGCGCTGTCGTATATGTGCGGTTAATTCCGCCCGGCGCTGCTGACACAGTTCACTATCGCCTGTCGATTCCGAAGAATGCCGGCAAGCAGATCAAACTTCATGCGAAGGTGTGTTATCGAAAGTTCTCGTGGTACAACACGCAGTTCTCGTTCGCTGGAACACCTGATCCCAATCAGCCGAAACCAGAGGTAACTCCCGATTACGATGACCGTCAAATGGTTTTCAGTGGCAGCCTGGAAGGGGTCTCCGCCAAAGAAAAGAAGATCCCAGATCTTCCCACCGTTGCTCTTGCCGAAGATGAAGTTACCCTGCAGGTAGTGGACCGCAATTCTCGCACTCCCGCACCCCAAGTCGTCCTCAATGCCAAAGAGTGGCAACGCTGGAACGATTATGGCATCGGGCTCTTCCTTCAAGGCGATCTGAAGGCGGCACAGGCGGCGTTCGAAAAGGTTTCAGAGATCGATCCTAAGAACCCTGAGGGCTGGGTCAACATTGGGCGCACCGCTATTCAGGAAGGAGACATGGAGCGGGCGCGTACTGTCTTGAAGCAGGCTTTGTCGGTCAACCCCAAGCTGGCCAAAGCCCATTTCTTCTATGCCAAGGTGTTAAGAAACGACGGCGACTACGACGGTGCGGCCGATCATCTGCGCCAAGTAATAGCGCAGTACCCGCGCGACCGGGTGGTGCTGAACGATCTGGGGCGGATTCTCTTCCTGAAGCGAGATTACACACAAGCCACAAAGCAGTTGGAGACAGTGTTGGAGATTGATCCCGAAGACCTGCAAGCCAATTACAACTTGATGTTGTGCTACAACGGACTGGGGGACCATAAGCGTGCCGAGGACTATCATGCCCGCTATATCCGCTTCAAGGCGGACGAATCAGCCCAGGCCCTTACAGGAAATTATCGCCTGCTCAATCCGGAAGACAACAATGAGCGGCAGACGATCCATGAACATGTTTCCGTGCCGCTCAAACCGACACCTATGCCTATGCTATCGCAGAAGAAAAAGACCGGGGCATCGGGCTCGGCGGGACTGGATTGAAGCTGGTTTAGAGCTTTAGCGGGTTCGGCGTTGGTGTAACCCCACAGAACACAACCCTGGAAATGCTCTTGGTATCAGGAATCCCTCTCCCGCTTTGCGGGCTCCGGGATTTTCGAAAAGCTGCAATCGCATACCCTGAATTATCGATACAGGATTTAATTGTGACCGGCATACCAGACCGTAACTACCGGTATGGCCTAGGCCAAGATCGTTACCTTAAGGCGTTGCAGAGTCTTTGCGATCCATGACTAGACGCGAGGTCCCTCCGCTCTACCCGAGTTGGCGCGCGGGTAGAGTCTCGGGATGACGAGTGTTTTTTCTCTATTTCGCATTTTCATGAATAATCCAAGGGCAAAGGCTTGACTCGCACTTTTAATTACACCCGTGTGCGTGTGCCTGCTCCGCCACGAAAAACGCAGGGCCAAAGCCAAATGTTTTCAACCTGTTCGGCATGAGTGAACTTCCTTCGGCTCACAAGCTCACCTCAAGAACAGGCTAAGCCCTGATACAAATCTGGTGTACACCAACCCTGAAAATGCTCCTAAAGATGTTAACTCTGCAGCCGAATGGCTGAGTAAATGGCAAGGCTGAATACCGGCACGCTTACCTACCTCGTGAATTTTCTGGTTGAGGCAATCCCGCGACCTTCCTCCACGGATATAAGTTGATCAGCGCTGATATTAACAAGATGATCATGCTGTCCGCTCGGCCACTCGATGTCGACGCTATCCACGTTAGTCGCTTGTCCCAACCCAAAAGTCAGGACCAACTCGCTTTGCGAGAGATAACCGCCTCCGTGCAGCATCTGGTACTGGATGTCGGCCCCTTTTTTCAGGCGAACGGCTGCTCCGATTCCATCCCGGTTTGATTTTGTACCGAGCAGCTTGATTCGCAGTCCGTGGTTATTCCCACCGGGATTGCGGAACAGCACAGGAGAACCGCTGTTGGTAGTAATCAGCAGATCAAGGTAACCATCATTATTTATATCGGCATAGGCAGCACCGCGTGCCAGTCGAGGAGCACCGAATGCGGGCCCCATGCGGGCTGTAACTTCCTCAAATCTGCCCTGGCCAAGGTTGCGGAACAGGTGTGGTGGCTGGCGGTACTTGATGCGATGCTGGATCTTTTCAATGTCATCCTCAATATGTCCATTGGCCACAAAGATGTCCGGCCATCCATCGAGGTCATAATCGAAGAAGAAACACGAAAAACCAAGTGTCAGCAAGCTGGCGCGGCCAATCTCCGAGCGCGGCGCTTCATCCACAAACAATCCGTTTCCCTCATTGTGATAAAGGGACATCATCTGGTTTGCGAAGTTAGAGATGATGATGCTGAGATGGCCTGAGTGGTCGTAGTCTCCCGCATCCACACCCATTCCAGCGCGTGCAACCCCATCTTCACTGAAAGCAATCCCCGCCTGCACGCCTTTTTCAGTGAAGGTGCCATTGCGATTATTTACGTAGAGCTTATTGGGCTGCGTGTCGTTGGCAAACAGCAGATCTGGCCAGCCATCGTTATTGTAATCAAGAATCGTTACGCCGAGCGTTTTGGAAGCAGCATCGTGCAGGCCTGATTTTTGTGTAGCGTCCTCGAACTTGCCATTGCCTAGATTGTGCCAAAGACGGGGCGGCACTCCGGAATAGGATTCGGGCGTGCAGTAGGATTTGTGCGTGCCGTCCAGAGTGCAGGTAATATCTTTCAGGGGTGACCAGTCCACATAGTTCCCTACTACAAGGTCCAATTTGCCGTCACGGTCGTAATCCACCCATGCGGCGCTGGTGGAAAACTCACTGATTCCCCACATACCCGCCGCTTTGGTCACATCAGTAAACGTGCCGTTATGGTTATTATGAAAAAGATGGCTCTGCCCTACGGCAGTGATGAAAATATCGTCGAATCCATCATTATCATAATCGCCAATGGCCACGCCTAAACCATACATGATCAGGGCTAAGCCTGAACTCGCAGTAACGTCGGTAAATGTGCCATTGCGGTTGTTATGGTAGAGCTTAAGCGTATTCCTGGCGCCAGTTTCGTGTCCTGGCCAGCCCTGTCCATTGATCAGCAAGACATCAGGGTACCCATCATTATCGTAGTCTATGAAAGCACATCCCGGGCCAAGCGTCTCCGGCAGATATTTCTTGCCAAAGGCGCCGTTATTGTGGGCAAAACGAATGCCCGCCGACTGCGTAATGTCAGCAAAATGGAGTGGCGAAGCAGCGGCAGCAGAAGCATTGGGGGGCGCTGACTTCGCAGCACGTTTTGCAGATGGCCCCCCGCCAGCAATGATGAGCGCGAGAACCAACAAGACCGGAACACTCATCGGACGGTCCAAAATATGCATGGAGATGCTCCTTGCTGGTAAGACAAAATTGGCCCGTGAAATTGCGCCCTCACGGGCTGAATGATTACCTTGTGGGATTCACACCGAGTTGCTTGAATAGTTCATTTTGATCGTAATTGTTGGTCACCTCTATAATCTGGCCCTTGGCAAGCCTGAAGGTGCTTGTGCCATGGACTAAGATCTTCCTTTTGGTGGCAGGAACTCCATTGCCGGTCCCTGTATTTGTGCCTTTTGCAGTCCATTGGACGTGCACGGTGTCTCCCTGTACTTCCATTCTGTCAGCAGTCATTCTGAGATCGGGAGCGGCCGCTCGCCATCCTTTTCCTTCTTCAACAGCCTCGTTCAAGCTGTTGCTCTTAAGACCGGGGGAGTGCACGACACAGTTCCTGCTGTAGAGCTTATCCACCAAGTCAAAGCGGCCTTTGCTGAAGAGATCATTGAATACCTGCCGCACCACTGCTTTGTTGTGTTCTTGATCTCTTTCATCTTTATCTTTGTCTTTATCCTTGTCTTTGTCCCTGTCCTCACCTCGTTGGGGTTGTGACTGAACTGGTTTACGCTGGCTCCCTGCTGCAAAAGCCAATCCACAGCACATCATCACCAAAAGACAGCCTGTGTTAAGTTTCTTCACTGACTCCTCCTTATTCAATAAATGCAAACGAGCAATTGCCTTCATCACACATCTCCATATCTTTGGAGAGACAGATTCAAGATTTCAAAAATATCCTTTTATGAGCTGGAGGCTAAGCACGTCGTGATGTTATGTGTGACAAATCAGACGCGAAAAATTGCACTCCTCTGACCAACTACCGCAAAAAATTTGTGATTTGCTGTCTGATAGAGGCAGACCATTAGGTGTATCGGTCGTGAATCTTGAGTATCTTAAGAAATCCCTCTGAACCTCTACGGAAATGGCCGCCTTTCAAAGGCGGCCAGATACTGGCCAGGATGCCTTTTGCTGATTCCATCGATCGCCAGGGAGAACAGTTCTTCCAAACCGGGCGACTGCTGGTAATTACGCTCGGCACGTTCATTGATACGGTAAAAGAGTTGCGCTTCTCCAACCTGGAGCGCTTCTATGCTCCACGATTTTCCGGCAACAGCCTGGGACTGAATAAGCCGGAGCTGGAATCAGAACGGGATGGAATCTGTACTTGGCGATTGTGCGGTGGCGACATTGTGCTTGACCGTGATGGATCCATCGCGGAGTGGCGCAAATACATGGAATCATTCGATGATGTTGAGGAAATCTCATTGCATCTCCACCGTTTGGTAGATTGGAAATCTCCAAATTCTGTGGTTGCGAGCGTGCGCTTTGAGCATATTGGCACACCTCGGGGAGCAAAGCGGACATGCATCGATCGGGCTTATTTCCAGACATCATGGGAGCGTAACGGCTGTACCCTTGAGCTCAGCTCCCAGAAGCTGACCAAGGGCGAGCGCATTTATTCAGACCGGCCCCACTTCGTCAACGTGGCGCATGATGCCGGAATAGATTTTCAAAACCAGTTTTATCCACCGTTCCTGACCGAGCCGCTGCGATTCGGCATGATCCGATACGGTCCTGGAGGAATCACCGCCGTTGATTACGACAACGACGGACTTTATGACCTGTTCATTCCCGATGGAGTGGAATCGAAACTCTACCGCAACCGGGGTGATGGGACATTTGAAGACGTAACACGAAAAGCCGGGCTTGCGGGTCTTGACGGGGTCAGCGTTGCCGTATTCGCGGACTACGATAACGACGGCCACAAAGACCTGTTTGTAAGCCGCACTTTCAGACCCAACCAATTGTTCCATAACAATGGCGACGGCACTTTTGTTGACGTTACGAAGGAATCCGGAATTGGTGAAGACTGTTGCACGACTGTAGCAGCATGGGCTGACTACGACAATGATGGGTTCCTCGATCTCTACGTGGGCAGATATCTCGATCCTCGAAAAGACATCCCTACTACTTTCTACGCTCGCAATGGCGAGCCGAACCAGCTCTACCACAATAACGGCGATGGCACTTTTACGAATGTGACCGAACGCGCCCGCGTAGGAGATACAGGCCTGTGCCTGGGCGCGGTGTGGGGCGATTTCAACGATGATGGTTATCCTGACTTGTATGTGGTGAATGACTTTGGGCGCAAGACGCTCTATCGCAATAACGGCGACGGCACTTTCAAGGACATCACGGTCAAGAGCAACACGCTTGCCTATGGCGCCGGAATGAGCGCCTCCTACGTGGATTATGACAACGATGGCAAGTTCGATTTTTACGTGACGCACATCCGGTCGGAGCATTCCTGGTTTGCCGAAGCGCCCACGGTACGTCGATACATGCTGAAATGTCTCACGCAGGGGACATGGAAGACCGACATGCCCCTCTACATGCAAATCATGCGCCAGTCGGGCATAGGATTTATCAAAGTGTTCCAGCAGATGGCGTCAGGCAACACGTTGCTACGAAATAAAGGAGATGGCACTTTTGAAGATGTCACGCTCAAAGCTGACGCCAACCCTCCGGGATGGTTCTGGGGAGCTGCATTCGCTGATTTTGATAATGATGGCTGGCAGGACATTTATGCGGCCAATGGCTGGGTCTATAACGATAAAGGAACAGAGATAGAGCTGGATTTCCTGAATAACGTTGTCACGAACCAGGCTATTTATAAGACTGGAGTTTTTTTTAATCCTGACAGCTTCGGTTCATGCTCGTGGCACGGCTGGGAGCGCAACCGCTACCTCCGCAGCAATAAAGATGGCACTTTTACTGAAGTCGGAAATGCCACGGGCAGTGACTTGCTGCTCAACAGCCGGGGAGTGGCGGTAGCAGATTTCTGGAATCGCGGCGTCATGGACATAGCGGTTGCCGCTTCCACCGACCGCCATGCTTTGCTGCAAAACTGCGTGGGAGTCGACCGCAATTGGTTGCAGGTTGAACTTGTCGGCACAAAGTCGAACCGCGATGCAGTCGGCGCGCGCATCACCATCTATGCTGGCGAACTTGAGCAATCACGAGAAATAGTTCTAGGCGACAGCTATGGATCGCAGAGTTCCCTTCGTCAGCACTTTGGACTTGCTCTCCACAAAAAAGTGGACTACCTCATCGTCCGCTGGCCGGCATCAGGCACCGTCCAGAGCTTTGAGGACGTCGCCGTGAACCGCATCATTGAAATCACAGAGGGAGTGGAGAAAATCATCGAGAAATGTTATGCGACTGTTGCCGCATAAATCGGCTCTGTCTTTGCTTTTGCTCTTGCTGCCGCCGGTCTTGAGCCTGCCGTTTTCTGCCCAGAAGAGTACTCCGTCTTCCGATCAGCAGAGCCAACGCTGGTTTGAAGATGTAACCCATAAGGCAGGTATTACATTCCGCCATCACACACGCCGTTTTGATAATCCATACGCAGAGATCATGCAGGGTTATACCAAGCTGGGCGCTGCGGCGGCAGTGGCCGATTTCGACGGAGACGGCTTTGAAGACATTTTTGTCACTGATTCCTGTGCCACGTGCAAAAACCATCTATACCACAACAACAGGAACCTCACCTTCACTGACGTAGCTGAAAAAGCTGGAGTTGCCAATGGCAACGACGAAGAGAACGCCTCCTCCGGCGCACTCTGGTTTGACTACAACAATGATGGCCTGCCTGATCTTTTTGTAGTCCGCTTTGGCCACAGCATCCTTTACGAAAATCTGGGAAACGGAAAGTTTCGCGATGTAACCAAAGCGGCAGGGCTTGATCGCTACATGAATGCCATCAAAGCTATCGCCTTCGATTATGACAATGATGGCTATGTTGACCTGTTTATTGGGTGCTATTTCCAGCCTATCAACATCTTCCATCCGAGCACACCAAGATTCTTTCCGGAAAACTTTGAAAACGCCAACAACGGCGGAGGTGTGGTCGTGTTTCACAACAACCGGAATGGAACATTTACCGACGTTACCGAACATGTGGGCGTCCATACCACAGGCTGGACACTTGATCTGGGACACGGGGACGCAAACAACGACGGATGGGAGGACCTGTATGTTGCCAATGATTTTGGAACCGACCGCTTCTTCGTGAATAACGGTAACGGCACTTTCACGGACAAGACTGAAACTGCCACCGGCTTTGACACCAAGAAAGGAATGAATGCCGACTGGGGTGACTTTGACAATGATGGTTTTCTCGACATCTACGTGACCAACATCACTGACGATTACATGCGCGAGGGAAATTTTCTCTGGCACAACAACGGCAATCTTACTTTCACTGATATCTCGCGAGAAACAGGAACTTACGATACAGGATGGGGATGGGCGGGTAAATTCTTTGACTATGACAATGACGGCTGGCTCGATCTCTACGTGATGAATGGATGGGTTTCAGGCGGAAAAGAAAGCTATGTGCCTGATATCTTCGCCATGATCACTAAACCGGACATCGATTTCGCTGATGCGCGCAATTGGCCTCCGATCGGCAACAAGTCTCTCAGTGGGTACCAGAAGAAGCGGTTATTTCACAATGAAGGAGGCCATATCTTCAAGGATGAAGCTGCGCGCCACGGACTCGATTCGACCAAAGACGGCAGAGGCATCGCCGTTGCCGACTTCGATAATGATGGTCGCCTCGACCTGTTCGTCACGAACGCCGATGACGAACCGTACCTCTATCACAACATTTTGCCCACCGGCGCTCACTGGATGGGGTTCCTGCTGGAAGGAACTAAGTCCAATCGCGCGGCGATCGGTGCACAGTTGCGTCTCACTGCCAACGGACAAACCTATTTGCGCTATGTAAACGGAGGCAATGGCTTCGCCAGCCAGTCCACCACTCGTGTGCACTTCGGCCTGGGAAAGGCCACAAAAATAACCGGCGTTGAAGTGCGTTGGCCATCGGGCCTGAAGCAGATCTTACCTGCACTGCCGGTAGACCACTGGTACAAGATCCTGGAAGGTCAACCCGTAACCAATATTCAGCCTTGGGAGACAAAACAATGATCAGGAAACTTTACTATTATCTGCTCTCTCCACTCTTAGTTGCCTGCCTGCTTTCCGGTCCAACCCGGCCCTCTGACTCCGATTATCAGCAAGGCATGAAAGCCCTGGGAGCGAATGACTATGTCACCGCATTACGCTATTTGGAATTAGCAGTGACGGGCGATCCTGAAAATCTCCGTTACACCAGCGAATACCGGCAAGCAGTAATCAAGAGCAAGGACTTTGATCGTGCCTTGAGCTTTTTCGAGAAGCTGTCTGCAGCCCGGCCGCAGTCCGCGAATGTTCATCTGAATTATGGCTTCGCCTATGTGGACAAGATTCCGGTAGCAGGTTCTATCACTCAGGTGATTCTCGCCAACAAGGCCCTCACGGAATTCTCCAAAGCAGTTGAGCTACAACCGAACTGGATCGGCTACTACACCCGTGGCATGAGTTATCTATTCTGGCCCAAAATCTTTAGCCGGGCCCCGATGGGAGTGGCTGACCTGGAAAAGGCCATGAAAATACAAACGGGTGAGCCACGAAAAAGTTATCACGTAAAAACCTATATCGCCCTCGGCGATGGCTACTGGAAAATCGACCAGTTGGAAAAAGCGCGCACAATCTGGCAAGAAGGACTCAAGCGATTTCCGGACAATCAGCCGTTGAAGACCCGTGTAGGACAAACGGGAAAAGAGCTGCAGGCGACCATAGAAGCGAACCTTGATCCCAACAAACGTGTAGATACAGACCTGAAGGAATTATGGGCAAGTTCACAAAATTAAAGGCTTCGTTATGCATCCTGTCGCTATGCATTTCGACCAATACATGGGCTGCCCAGAATTCCCAACCTGCAGTGCGCTTTGAGGAAATCGCTGCCAAGGCTAGCATTCGCGTACAGCACCATACCCGCACATTTCACGGCAAAAATGCTGATGTTCTTCACATGTTTACCTCTGGTGGAGCAGCGGTTGCCGTAGGAGATTACGACAATGACGGTTTCGAAGATATCTTTGTGACCGATTCGGACGCCGGCAAGCCCAATCATCTCTTTCACAACAATGGAAATCTTACTTTTACCGATGTGGCAGTAAAGGCAGGAGTCGCGGGAGGTAATGACCCACTCTCGGTAGTGGCTGACGCTCTATGGTTCGACTACGACAATGACGGCAAGCTCGACCTGCTCGTTGCCCGCTTTGGTACTCCTATTCTTTATCACAATGAGGGCAATGGAAAGTTCAAGGATGTGACTGCGACATCGGGGCTGAACAAATTCGGGAATACCATTGCCGTCATTGCCTTTGATTACGACAACGATGGCTACCTCGACTTGCTCTTCGGGAATTATTTCAAGCCCGTCAACTTGCTCGACTTGAAAGATCCCCGCGTACTGCCGAATGATCTCGATAATGCTACCAACGGCGGCGGGGTTACCCTTTGGCATAACACAGGCAAAGGAACATTTGAGGAAGTTACCAAAAAAGCAGGATTAGGAAAGATCACCGGATGGACGCTCGACGTTGGCCATGGCGACTTGAACAATGACGGATTGCAAGACATCTACATCGCCTGTGATTACGGCACCGACCACGTATTCCTGAATAACGGGGACGGGACATTCCGCGAGGTGACGGAAAAAGCCACCGGATGGGACACCAAGAAAGGAATGAACGTAGACATAGCCGACTACGACAATGATGGCTGGATGGACATCTATGTCACCAACATTACCGACGAGTACATGAAAGAGTGCAACATGCTGTGGCACAACAATGCCGATGGCACGTTCACTGACGTCTCACGAGAAACAGGCACATGCGACACAGGCTGGGGATGGGCCGCAAAATTTGCCGATCTTGATAATGATGGCTGGCAAGACCTCTTTGTGGTCAATGGCCTCCGCTCCGCCGGCCCGGAAAGTTACGTTCCATTGATCCTTCCTGTGATCACTACTCCTGGTCTCGACATTACGGATGCAAACAACTGGCCCAACATAGGCAATCGCACCTGGAGCGGATATCAGAAAAAAAGGCTCTTTCGCAATTTGGGAAATGGGGCTTTCAAGGAAATCTCTGCTGAAGCCGGAGTTGACAATCAGTTCGACGGACGCGGGATTGGAGTGGGCGATTTCGACAATGACGGCAAACTCGATCTAATCCAGACCAATGCTGACCAGCCTTTGCTGCTGTACCACAATGTTACGGAACGACCCGGTAATTGGATTGAGTTGAAATTAATTGGAGTAAAGTCAAACCGCGACGCGATTGGAGCGCGCATCAAGCTCGAAGCAGGCGGCATGACACAAATCCGCGAGGTTGACGGCGGAAATGGGTACGCGGGCCAGAGCACACGCCGGGTCCATTTTGGCATTGGCAATGCAACGAAGGTTGATCCCGTGGAAATCAGGTGGCCCAGCGGACGCATTGAATCAGTGAGCATCCCGATCAACCGCATCAGCTACATTGAAGAAGGTCGAGGAGTGGTTCCAAGATGATAGGCAAAGCGCAAATGGCTCTTCTTTGTCTACTTAGTTTCATCTTCCTCTCTTCCCCCACATACCTGCCTCCGAACGTGCGGGAGCAGGTATGGCATCACCGCAATCTGGGCAAAGCGTACTATGAAAATCCGATGACGCAGATAAAGGCCGTGGAGGAGTTCCAACAGGCCTTGAATTTAGTTCCAACCTCTACCCGAGACCGTGTCAATTATGGGCTTGCTCTGCTACGTGCCGGAAAAACAAAAGAGGCAATGGCCGAACTGGTGAAGGCCCAGAAAGAAGACCCCACCATCCCACATACCTGGTTCAACCTGGGGATTGCTTACAAAAAAGAATTTGATCACCAGAAAGCGATTGAACAACTGGAAGGGATGATCCGGTTAGTCGAAAATGAGCCGGTAACTCACTACAATCTCGGTATTGAATACAAGTTGACCGGCAAAGCTGATCGGGCCTTGCAGCAGTTTGTAACTGCATCTCAATTGAATCCTAACTTTGCCGCCCCTCACTTCCAGCTCTACAACGCTTACCGCGAAATAGGACACAAAGAGGAAGCTGCGCGAGAGCTGGAATTGTTTAATGAAGTAAAAAAAAGAAAAGCAGGAGCTGCAGTCGCCGAGGATCCTGAGTGGAGCTATTATTCTGAGATTTATGACGTTGCGGCCCTGGAGAGCGAGTTTGAGCTCGAGGCTGCATCACCCATATTTAAGTTTCAACCACGCAAAATAGGTTCTGGATTAGATCCCGGGAGTGCCGGACTTGCAGTCATAGATTTTGACGGAGATGGCCGCCCCGACCTGTTGGCGTGGTCCAAAAATGGTGTGATGCTCCTGAAAAATGGGACAACTCCTGTCGCGAATACGGGACTTGAAAACCTGCGGGATGTGATTTCAATCTCTCCGGGCGATTTCAATAATGATGGGCTTCCGGATCTGGCCGTCGTGACCGCTACCGGCACGTTGCTGTACGTCAATCACAATGGGAAGTTTGAAAATTTCCCGTCCAAGCTGCCTTCAGGCCATTTCAAAAAAGCTGTATGGATGGACTACGACCACGATTACGATCTTGACCTCCTTCTGCTAGGTGAGCAATCTGTGCTGCTTCGCAATGAGGGCAGTGCAGGCTTCAGCGATCAGACAAGCCGGTTTCCTTTCGTTGCAGGCCGGGTGGTAGACGCAGCCACTTTTGAGCTTGTGCCTGACAACAATGAAATTGATTTGGCAGTCCAGTACGAAGACGGACGCATTGTCATCTATCAGGACCAATTGCTGGGCCATTATGAGGCGAAGATGTTGCCCGAACAAATTCAAGGCGGATCGGGCATTCAGGCATTCGATTTAAATAATGATGGATGGACCGATGTACTCGTAACAAGCTCCACTGGAGTCCGGCTGCTCGTCAACGATCATGGCAAACTGGTTAAAAGCAGCGAGATGTTGAAAGACCACGGAGCCATGATTATGGCTGATCTGGCCAACCGCTCTCTGGCAGACCTGGTTGTGAACGGCACTGTTTACCGCAATAACGGCAAAGGCAAGTTCCTACGGTCTGCCACCGAGGCTCTTCCGAATGGTGTTGCTATTGCTGAGGCCGATTTTGACGGCGATGGTCGCACCGATCTTGCCGTCGTTACTCCAGAGGGGAATCTCGAACTGGCAAAAAACGATACGACCACGGCAAATCACTTTCTTCGAGTCCAACTGGAAGGGGTAAAGAACCTCAAACTGGCACAAGGTGCTGTGGTGGAAGTGAAAGCCGGCGCATGGTACCAGAAGCGCGTCTACAGTGGTGTGCCGCTTCTGTTAGGATTGCGAGACTATGCAGAAATAGACACTGTGCGCATTACCTGGCCCAATGGACTGGTACAAAACGAGACCCGGCAACCGGTGGAGAAGAAACTCTTTTGCAAGGAAAAACCACGGCTCTCAGGATCTTGCCCCATGATCTTTGCCTGGAACGGCAAAAAATTCGAATTCATTACTGATGTGCTGGGTGTGGCCCCTCTGGGGGCAAGCAATGGAGATGGAGAGTTTTTCCCCGTCAGTCACCGCGAACACATTCAAATTCCCGGCGCCAGGCTTCAAGCCCATGATGGCTACTACCAAGTCAGGATCACCGAAGAGCTGCGGGAAGTCTCGTATCTGGATAAAGTGCAACTCATCGCAATGGACCATAGGGCCGGTGAAGAGCTTTTTACCAACGATAAGTTCAAAGGCCCACCCTTCCCACCATTTCGGCTTTTCGGTGCAGAACGGAAGCTCTATCCAAGAAGCGCGACAGACCAGGACGGCCACAATGTCCTATCACGATTGCTCAAACGCGATGCCCGGTATGTAGACACTTTTAGCCACAACTATTCCGGCATGGCCGAATTGCACCACCTTGATCTTGATTTCGGCAGCGTGGCCTCGGATAATCGTGCCGTCCTGGTACTGAATGGTTGGGTTGACTGGGCAGATGGCAGCACATTCATGGCTGCCGGACAGGAAAATAAAAATGGTCTCATCTTTCCCTACTTGCAAGTAAAAGACTCTACTGGAGACTGGAAGACCGTCATCGAAGACATGGGCATTCCTTCCGGCAAGCCTAAGAGTATCGTTGTTAACCTTACTGGCAAGTTTCTCTCAGCATCGCGAGAGATAAGAATCGTGACCAACTTGTGCGTGTACTGGGATGAAATCTTTCTCAATGAAAAAACTGCGGCCCCGGCAGTAAAGCTGACCAGACTCTATCCTGAAAGCGCCGATCTCCGCTACCGCGGATTCTCTCATGCAACTATTCATCCGGCCCGCACACAACCGGAAGCGTTTAACTATGAAGAGTGGTCGCCCTCGACTATGTGGGACCCCACGCCCGGCCTTTATACCCGGTATGGAGAGGTACGGGAACTTCTTACCCAGGCAGACGACCGTTTGGTGATCATGGGGTCAGGAGATGAACTGCGTCTGCTTTTCAAAGCGCATGGCCTGCCAGCTTTGGCTCCCGGCTGGAAACGTGACTTCCTTTTGCTGGTGGATGGCTGGGCCAAAGATGCAGACTCAAATACCGCATACGCCAGAACTGTCGAACCCTTACCGTTTCATGGAATGTCCAGCTATCCTTACCCTCACTCCCAGCATTTCCCGGGCGATGAAGGCCACCGGGAATACCGCCGGTCATACAACACACGCCCTGCAATAACCAACCTGGGCTCATTGCGTCCCTGAAGGACTCGCGCCCAACAAAGGTCAGGGCCGACGCATCTAAATTCCGAGTACTTTGAGCAGGTAGTCGTTGTCCCAACCAGCTTTGAGACGTTTGCCTTTCATCCCAAGCTTGGAAGTTTTGTTTTGCTTGAGCAGGTTGAGAGCGATGCGATTGATAAGCGCGAAGTTATGGGCGGCA
>Ga0210408_10000596_pt1 | contig 44025 bp, 44 predicted proteins | sample IncBWH4MmetaG_FD_155471 | JGI IMG/M metagenome (GOLD analysis project Ga0210408, IMG submission 155471) | Forest soil microbial communities from Barre Woods Harvard Forest LTER site, Petersham, Massachusetts, United States - Inc-BW-H-4-M | ecosystem: Environmental > Terrestrial > Soil >...
TGGCGCGCTTCTCGAAGGCATCGGTCGTCTGGATCGCCTGCTGGAGGTCCACGTCGCCCTCACGGCGCAGCTCGCGGCTGGCGTGAAGAATGCCCTTGAGCATCTTGGGCACCGGCAGCAGGTGGCCGATCCCGCCAGTGGAGGCGAGCGCGACCTCCTCCGCCTGGACCCCCAGCGCGATCGCGGCGGCCCCCTGGGTCTTGGCCGCGTCGTCCAGCCCACGTTTGCCGGTGGCCGCGTTGGCGCAACCGGAGTTGGCAAGCACCGCCCGCAGCGCGCCAAGGGAGCAGCGCTCGCGGGTGAGCAGCACCGGCGCCGCGGGGGTCCCGCTGGCGGTGAACCGCGCGGCGCTCGCGGGGCGCGCGGAAGGGCTGGCGTCGCACACGATCAGGCCGAGGTCGGGCCTGCCGCTGGGCTTGATCCCGCACGCCACCCCCGCCGCGCGGAAGCCCGCGGGCAGGCCCGCGTCCGGATCGAGTTCGCGCACGTGCTCGGGAGCGGGAACCCAGCGCGATCCGAAGAACGGCCGCGGCGGGCCGCCGGCGCTCCGATCTCCGAACACGTCTTCGCCGGCGCTCATCACAAGCCCTCCGCGTTCAAGCTGCGCCGGTATGGGCACGTAGGGCAAGCTGGACAAGGACGCAGTGAGCGAAGTGTGCTGGCCGAAACGGGGATGCGAGCGAAGCGAGTGTCTCCCGGCTTCGGTACACGAGCGATCGAGGACGCCGATCCAGCGCCGCCATACGTGCTCATACCAGTCCTTCGGTCTCGGGGTGGCCAAACATGACATTGAGGTTCTGCACGGCCTGGGAGGAGGTGCCCTTCCAGAGGTTGTCGATCGCGGAGAACACGAGCACCTTGCCCGTGTGGGAGTCCGCGGCGGCGAACAGCCGGCAGTAGTTGGTCGCCAGCACCTCCCGCACTCCTGGGGGGCCGTCCACCACCTCGACGAAGGGCTCAGCGGCATAGGCCTCCTGGTAGAGCTCACCGAGCTGCGCCTCGGAGACGGGCCGTGTGGAGGTCACATAGCAGCTGGCGAGCTCCCCCTGGTCGAGCGGCACGAGGTGGGCCTGGAACTGGACGCGCAGGGAGGGGTTGATGTGGTTCAGCTCGTCGAGCTGCTGCTCGATCTCGGGGGTGTGGCGGTGGGCGGCGACCTTGTAGGGGAGGATGTTCTCGCCGGCCATCGAGAGGTGGGTGGTCTCGTCGAACGCCCGCCCGGCGCCGGAGATGCCCTGCTTGGCGTCGATCACCACGTCGCCGATCAGCCCCGCGCGCGCCAGGGGGGCGAGGCCGAGCACGGCAGCGGTGGGGTAGCAGCCAGGGTTGGCAACGATCCCGGCGGACGCGATCCGCTCGCGGTGCAGCTCGGTGAGCCCGTAAACCGCCTGCGCCAGCAGCTCGGGCCGGGGGTGGGGCCCATACCAGCGCTCGTAGGTGGCCAGGTCGGCGAGGCGGAAGTCCGCACTCAGATCAACCACGCGCACTCCGCGCTCGCGCAGCATTGCGACGGTGGGGGCGGCAACGGCGTGAGGGTAGGCGACCACGGCAGCATCGAGGCCGGCACCCCGACTCGTGCCAGCACTCCGACCCGCGCCAGCACCCCCACCTGCGCCAGCCGGGGACGCATCGGCGGAGCTGCCGGGGGACTCGCCGCCGCTGCGGTCGAGGTCCAACTCCTCGATCGTGAGGGGCACGCGGTAGCGGGGATAGAGCTCATCCAGGCGCCTGCCCACCTCTGAGCGTCCGGTGACCCCGGCGAGCTCGAAGCGGGGATGGCGCCACAGCAGATGCGCGGCGAGCGCCCCCGCAAAGCCGGTGGCGCCCGCCACGAGCACCCGGGGGGAGCCGGAGGCGAAGCGCTGCCCCTGTTCAACCACGCAGCTCACCCCCCAGCCGCTCGCGGAGCGCGGCCACGATCCGCTCGCGCACGGGCGCCACGTCCTCATCGGCGAGCGTGCGGTCGGGCGCGCGGAACGCGAGCGCCAGCGCGAGCGAGCGCCTGCCCTCGCCCACCTGGGGACCGGCGTAGACGTCGAACACGCTCACCTCGTCCAACAGGTCGCCCGCGGCGTCGCGCACGAGCGCGAGCGTCTGCGCGGCGGACACCTCCTCGGGCAGGATCACCGCGAGATCCTGGCGCAGGGCGGGGAAGGAGACCAGGTCGCTGTACGCGCGCGTGTCGGCTTCCCGCGCGGCGGCGGCGAGGACGCGGTCGAGGTCGAGCTCCATCACCGCCGCGCCCTGGATGTCCCAGGCGGACACCAACGGGTGCAACTCGCCGAGCCACCCGAGCGGCTCGCCCTCCACGAAGACCTCCGCGGCGCGGCCCGGATGCAGGAACGGGTGGTGGGCCTGCGCGGGGCGGCACTCCACGGGCACCCGCAGCGCCGCGGCGAGTGCTTCGAGCACGCCCTTCACCGCGTGCAGATCCGTGCGTTGGGGTTCGGGCGCCCTCCACGTGGGGGGGGCCACGCGGCCGCTCAGCAGCACCCCGAGCGCGCGGTGCTCCGCGACCCCGGTGTCCCGCAGGACATCTTCCCGCGACCCGCCCCGAGCCCCCTCACCCCCCAGGGACTCGGCGACGCCGGAGCGACTGAACACGGTCCCCACCTCGAAGATCCGCACGTCGTGGTTGCCCCGCGCGGCGTTGCGCGCGGCGCTGTCCAGCAGCGAGCCGAGCAGGGTGGTGCGCAGCAGCGCCTGCTCCTCGGAGAGGGGGTTCTCCAGCGCCACCGCCCCCGTGCGCCGGGGGTCCTCCGCGCCGAGCCGCAGGGCCACGAGGCTCTCGGGCGAGGTGAACGTCCACCCCACCGTCTCGTACAGCCCCCTGCCCACCAGCGCGTCCACCGCGCGACGGCGCAGGCGCTGCTCGGGTGAGAGGCGGCCCGCGGGGCGGTGGCGGGGCAGGGTCGCGGGCAGCCGCTCCAGGCCGTCGATGCGAGCGACCTCCTCGATCAGGTCGGCCTCCCGAGTGATGTCCGCGCGCCGCACGGGGGGCGCCGTGACCAGCAGTCCGTCGGGGGCATCCTCGACGTGGAAGTCGAGCGCCTGGAGGATCTCGCGCTGGCGCGCCCGCGGCACGGGCACCCCGAGGATCCCCCGCAGGCGGTCCTCCCGCAGGTGGATGGCCAGCGATGAGGATCCAATCTTCTCCTCCCACTCCCCCACGTCGATCGTGCCGGGAACGAGGGTGGCCCCACACAGCTCGATCATCAGGCGGGCGGCGAGCGCCTGCGCGTACATGCACTGCTCCGGGGGCAGCCCCTTCTCGAAGCGGGCCGAGGCGTCGCTGCGCAACCCCAGCGCCCACGAGGCGCGGTGGATGTTCGGCCCGTCCCATGTGGCGACCTCCATCAGCACCCGCGTGGTCCCCTCCCCCACCTCCGAGCGCGCCCCGCCCATCAGGCCGGCGATCGAGGTGGGGCCCTCACCGTCCTCGATCACCACCATCTCCCCGTCCAGCGTGCGGGTCTGGCCGTCCAGGGTCTGCACCTGCTCCCCCTCCCCCGCGCGGCGCACCACGAGCCGCCCCCCCGCCACGCGGTCGAGGTCGAAGGCGTGCAAGGGCTGGCTCGAGAGCAGCATCACGTAGTTCGTTATGTCGACCACGTTGTTGATCGGCCGCTGCCCCGCCGCGCTCAGCCGCGCCTTCAGCCAGGGTGGAGACGGTGCGACGGTGACGTTCTCGAACACCCTCGCGGTGAAGCGGGGGCAGAGGTCGGGACAGCGCACCTCCACCTCCACGGAGGGCGGGGTGGATGCGGCAGGCTGGGGCCCCTCCGAGCCGGGGTCCTCCCGCCAGGGCTCGGGCGCGAGCGGGGCCCCCGTGGCGGCGTGCAGCTCGCGCGCCACTCCGTACACCCCCAGGCAGTCCGGGCGGTTGGGTGTGACCTCGAGCTCCACCACCTCCGTGGCGATCGGCAGCACCTCCGCGAGCGGGGTGCCCGGGGCGGGCGGGCCATCGCCGAGGACATCGTCCAGCACGAGAATCCCCCCGGCGGACGCGCCCGAATCGATCGCCAGCTCGTGCTCGGCGCAGATCATCCCTTCCGAGACCACCCCCCGCAGCTTTACGCGCTCGATCTGCATCCCGTCCGGCATCACCGCCCCCGGGCACGCCACCGCCACCGTCTGCCCCGCCGCCACGTTGGGGGCCCCGCACACGATCCGCGCCGGGCCATCCGGCGCGGCCGGGCGGGCGGGGCGGGCGGGTCCCAAATCAACCTCGCAGACGCTCAGGCGATCGGCGTCGGGGTGGCGCTCGCAGCTGAGCACCTTCCCCACCACGAACCGCTCCGGCGCCCCCACCCCGTGGTGGTGGATCGCCTCCACCTTCGTCCCCGTCATCGTCAAGCGCTCCTCGATCCCGTGCACGTCCAGCGCGGGGTCGCAGTACTTGCGCAGCCAATCCAACGGAACCTTCATCCGAACTGCTCCAGGAAGCGGAGATCATTCTCGAAGTAGAGCCGTATATCGGGGACCCCGTGCTTGAGCATCGCGATGCGCTCGATCCCCATGCCCCACGCGAAGCCCTGCACCCGCTCGGGATCGTACCCCGGGGCGTTGCGCTCGGTGGTGGGCACGTATGAGTACACGCTGGGGTCCACCTCCCCGGCTCCCAGTACCTCCAGCCACCCCTCCCCCTTGCACAGGTAGCACCGTGCACCGTCTCCGAGGAAGCCCTTGCCGGCGCAGTGAAAGCAGGACACGTCCACCTCCACGGAGGGCTCGGTGAAGGGGAAGAAGTGAGGACGCAGCCTCACCTCCCGCTCATCCCCGAACACCGCCCGCACGAACGCCAGCAGGGTGCCCTTGAGATCGGCCAGCGTGATGCCCTCGTCCACCGCCAACCCCTCCACCTGGTGGAACTGGGGGGTGTGCGTGGCGTCGCTGTCCGGCCGGTACGCCCTGCCGGGGATCGCTACGTACAGGGGCGGCGGGTGGGCTTCCATGGCGCGGATCTGCATCGGGGAGGTGTGGGTGCGCAGCACCACCTCGTCGGCTACATAAAAAGTGTCCGTCCGCGCCCGCGCGGGGTGGGTGGGGCTGTGGTTGAGGGCGTCGAAGTTGTAGTGCACCGTCTCCACCTCCTGCCCCTCCAGCACCGTGAACCCCAAGCCCAGGAAGATGTCCTCGAGCTCCCTTTGGGTGGCCGTCAGCACGTGTAGCCTGCCCACCGGCTGCGGCGGGTCCCCGGGGAGCGTCACGTCCACCCGCTCCCCCCCCAGGCGCGTCTCCAACTCCGCCTCCGAGAGCTCCCTGTCCCGCTCGGCGATCAGCGCCTCCAGCGCCACCCGCGCCTCGTTGGCTGCCTTGCCCACGGCGCCCCGTTCCTGCGGAGGCAGCTCGCGCACCCCGCGCAGCAGCTGGGGCAGCTCGGCACGGCGGCCCAGGTGACGCACCCGCAGCTGCTCGAGGGCATCCGCGCTCGTGGCCGCGGCGATCTCGCCCGCGGCCTGACTGCGCAACTCTGCGATCCGCTCGATCACGACGCCCAGACCCTAGTCATTTCGTACAGCGCGATGGTCGCCGCCATCGCCGCGTTCAGGGAGTCGCTGGCGATCGGGATGTGCGCCACCCGCTCGCAGCCGGCCACCAAGGCCTCGGGCAGACCATCGCGCTCGGAGCCGACCAGCAGGGTCAATGAACCCAAGAGCGACTCGCTGGGGTCTACGCTCGGCCTCCCCGCGCGCGAATCTCGGGCGCAGCCCATCCTCCCCTCCAACCCCGCCACGGGTTGCCCTCTCACCTGGTCGCGGAGCCGTTCCAGTGGCTGGGCGGGTGGGCTGCAGTCGGACACCAGCGCGATCCGCTCCCCCGGGAGGTCCTCCAGCGCGCGCGCCCGGGCGAGGGGGACCGCGAAGATCGCCCCCATACCAGCCCGCACGGCCTTGGGGGAGAAAGGATCCGCGCAGCCCGGCCCCAACGCCACGCAGGAGGCCCCGAAGGCGAGCCCCGCGCGCAGCACCGTGCCCACGTTTCCCGGGTCGGAGACCCCGTGCAGGTACACGCACAGTGGCCCCACCGGCGCGGGCAGCCAGCGCTGGGCGTAGACCGCGATCACCCGCGTGCCCGAGCCCAGCGCCGAGACCTCCGCAAGCGCCTCGGGCTCCACGTCCACGAAGTCCCCGCCCCCCAGGCCGCTGCCCGCCACGCGGTAGCCCGCCACCGCCGGCCACCGCGCCCGCCGTGCCGCCGCGATCAGGTCCTCCCCCTCCGCGGTGAACCATCCCGTGCGCGCGCGCTCGCGCCTGCGCTGCAACCGGCGCAGCTGCTTCAGACGGGGGTTGTGGGAGGAGGCGATGGGGTTCATTTTTTTGGATTTGGATAGGGTCGGTTGCATCATCCTCACTGCTTGGGACGGAACGATCGATCCTCGTTTTGGTGTTCAGGTGGGAGCGGCATCTGATGCAAAAAGGGCGCCCTCCCCTCTGCTTTGAGGAGCGGCGCCCGGAGGACTGGGGATGTCGGCGACCGGTGGGTCAGGCGGCCGACGCCTCGCGGGCGACCTCGGCGAAACGTCGGAACGCCTCCCCGTCGCGCACAGCGATGTCCGCCAGCACCTTGCGGTCCAGCTCCACCCCGGCCAGGGCGAGGCCGTGCATGAACTGGGAGTAGCTCATCCCGTTCTGGCGGGCCGCCGCGTTGATGCGGGTGATCCACAGCCGCCGGAAGTCTCGCTTGCGGTTGCGCCGATCCCTGTAGGCGTAGGTGTCCGCCTTGATCAGCGCCTCCTTGGCGCGTCTGTAGTTGGAGTGGGCCTCCCCTCGGAAGCCCTTGGTCAGCTCAAGCGTGGCCTTGCGCTTCTTGCGCGCGTGGACGGAGCGCTTGACCCTCGTCATTTGCCCACCCCCAGCATCCGCTTGACCCGCGGGGTGTCGTGCGCGGAGAGCACCGCGGGGGCCCCCAGGGTGCGCTTGCGCTTGGGGGACTTCTTCTCCAGGATGTGGCTCGTGAAGGCGTGCCGGCCCCGCACCTTGCCGGTGGCGGTGACCTTGAAGCGCTTCTTGGCGCCGGAGTGGGTCTTCATCTTGGGCATCGCGAGCCGGTGATTATGGCAGACCGCCCTCCACCAGTACACGCGGCCGGAAGTTCGGTGGGGAATTGGGGCGTGGACAACGGCCGCTTGTACTAGCCGGACTCCCCGGAGAATGTGGCGCAAGATCCGGTCTTCCGCCGTCCAGGGGCGCATATGGCTGTCATGTAATCGCCCCCCGCGGCCGATGACAACCGCGATGGATCGAGCCTCGATCGCACATCTCTCCATACCCTCCGCCGAGCACCCCGAGCAGCCCGAGCACCTCCCCCCCGACGCCCCCGCCGCGATCGCCCACGCCCTGCGCGAGATCGCCGAGGCCGGCGCCGCCGACCCGGAGCGGGCCCTGGACCTTGCCTGCGAGCGCCTCGCCCAGGCGATCGCCTCCGCCGAGCGCCTGCGCACCGAGCTGCGGGGACGCCGCGCGGAGCTGCGCGCGCTCGAGAACCGCATGCACGTCACCACCGAGATGCTCGCCGAGGGGGTCCTCGTGTACGACCGCCACGGGCGCGTGGTCTACGCCAACAACGCCGCCGGGCGCATCCTCGGCATGAGCCACGACCAGCTGCTCGCCCGCCACGCGCGCGACCGGCGCTGGCGCTTCCTGCACACCGACGGCTCCCCCTGGCCGGTCGCCACCCACCCCACCGCGGAGACCCTGCAGACGGGGCGCTCGCGGCGGTCGGTCACGATCGGGGTGCTCAGGTCCGACGGGGCGGTCGCGTGGCTGTCGCTCGGCTCCCGACCCGCGCTCGACGACCAGGGGCGCTCGTGCGGGGCGATCGCCACGTTCGCGGACATCAGCGAGCGGCGCACCATCCTCGAGCAACTCCAGCACCAGGCCCACCACGACCAGCTCACCGACCTCGCCAACCGCAGGCTCTTTCATAAAGAGCTCGACCGCGCGATCGCCCGCGCCCAGCGCCACGGTTGCGCGGTGGCCCTCGTGTACATGGACCTCAACGGCTTCAAGCAGGTCAACGACACCCTTGGCCACCGCGCGGGGGACGCGGTGCTGCGCAGCATCGCCGAGCGCCTCGCGGGGGCGGTGCGCGAGGAGGAGCTGATCTCCCGCTACGGGGGGGACGAGTTCGTGGCCCTGCTCTCGATGCTCCGCCACCCCGCCCGCGAGGTGGAGGCGTTCATTGAGCGCATGCGCCTCAGCCTGGCCGAGCCCGTACGCGTCGAGGCGGGGGCCGTCAAAGTGGGGGCCAGCCTCGGGGCCTCCGTGTACCCGCACGACGGGTCCACCGCGGAGCAGCTCCTGCACCACGCGGACGCCGCGATGTTCGCCATGAAGGGCAGCCGGGTCGCCGCCTGAGAGCCTGTCAGGCCCAGGGCGACGCGCGCCTAGGCAGCGTCCCCAGGCGCCTCCACGGAGGACTCCTCGTGAACGGCGCCCGCGCCATTGCCGCTAGTCGCGGGAACGTCAGGTGCGGATGGGTCGGGCACAGACGCGTCGGGGGCAGCGGCGTCACCGACGGCGGCATCGGGCGCGGACGCAGCGGGGGCAGCGGCGTCATCGGGCACGGACGCATCGGGAGCAACGGCGCCACCAGGCACGGACGCATCGGGCGCAGCGGTGCCATCGGCGGCGGCGGGCCCGGCGCCGTCTGGGGAGTGCTCGAGGCGACCCGCGAGCACGGCCTTGGAGGGCGCCATCATCATCGTCATGTTGCGCCCCTCCTGCATCGGGCGCTGCTCCACCACCCCCAGCTCCGCCAGCTCCTCGGCGAGGCGGTCGAGGATCGCGGTGCCCCGCTCGGGGTGGGTCACCTCGCGCCCGCGGAACATGATCGTCACCTTGACCTTGTCCTTGTGGCGCAGGAAGCGTTCCACGTGGCCCTTCTTGGTGTCGTAGTCGTGCTGGGCGATCTTGGGGCGGAACTTGATCTCGCGCACGGTGATCTGCTGCTGGTGCTTGCGCGCCTGCTTGAGCTTCTGGGCCTGCTCGTACTTGTACTTGGAGTAGTCCAGCACCCTGCACACCGGGGGGCGGGCCTCCGGGGCGACCTCCACCAGGTCCAGTTCCTTCTCCTGGGCGAAGCGCAGCGCGTCGGGGGTCTTCATCACCCCCACCTGGGCGCCCTGGTCGTCGATCAGGCGCACCTCGGGCACGCGGATCCGCTCGTTGATCCTCGTGGTGTCCCGCTCGGGCGGGCGCCGGTCGAACCTGCGAGGTACCGGCACTAGCTGTCCTGTGCGCGCGTCAAGCCGATTTCAGGGCGCGGCGCACTGAGGGTGGGGTGCGAGAGATCAAGGCGCCCGAGTATAACGGTGCGTCGGTGGCGCGCAAGGGGGGCTTTTCGGCGACCATCCGATTCCCGCCCCTCAAAACTGCTCCCACTGGCCCACGATGTGCATTATGTGTCCTTCTGCCCGACCTCCGGTGACGGCGAGGACGCGCGCTGCCGCACATGCGCCACCAGCCGCCGGGCGAGCTCATCCACCGAGGCGCTGCCGACCTCCCTTATGCCGTGCTCACCCGGGCCAGAGCGGGTGCGCACCGACACCGTACCCTCCCCGGCCTCCCGCCCGCCGACAACGAGTATGTTTGGAACTCGGCGCAGCTCGGCATCTCGGACCTTGCGGGGGACCGACTCGCGGCGATCATCGAGCTCGACGCGCAGGCCATGCTCGCACAGGCGCTCCTGCACAGAAGCGCCGTACTGGTTGAAGTGGTCTGAGACGGGCAGCACGATCGCCTGCACGGGCGCCAGCCACAGGGGCAGCTCGCCGGCGTAGTGCTCGATCAGGATGCCGATGAAGCGCTCGAAGGAGCCCAGCAGCGCGCGGTGGATCATCACCGGGCGGTGCTCTGAGTTGTCCGCGCCGGTGTAGGTGAGCTCGAAGCGCTCGGGCATCGAGTAGTCGAGCTGCACCGTCCCCAGCTGCCAGGAGCGCCCGATCGAGTCGGTCATGTGCAGGTCGATCTTGGGACCGTAGAAGGCCCCGTCGCCGGGGTTGATCTCGTACTCGATGCCCTCCGCGTCGAGCGCCCCCGCGAGCGCCCCCTCGGCGCGGTCCCACATCTCATCGCTGCCGATCCGCTGCGCCGGGCGCGTGGAGAGCTCCAGGCGCGGCTTGAAGCCGAACAGCTCGTACATGTGAAAGCCGAAGCGCAGGCACTGCACCACCTCCTCCTGGACCTGCTCCTCGGTGCAGAAGATGTGGGCGTCGTCCTGGGTTATGTGTCGCACCCGCAGGAGGCCGTGCAGCACGCCGGAGGGCTCGTGGCGGTGCACGAGGCCGACCTCGGAGTAGCGGATCGGCAGGTCCCGGTAGGAGCGGCGGCGGTCGGCGTAGATCTGGATGTGGGCCGGGCAGTTCATCGGCTTCAGGCCCATGGGGCGCTCGTCGACCTCGGTGAAGTACATGTTCTCCCTGTACTTCTCCCAGTGGCCCGAGCGCTTGAACAGGTCCACGTCGAACAGGATCGGGGTTTTCACCTCCTCGTAGCCCCGCGCGCGGTTCTCCTCGCGCCACAGCTCGGTGAGCGCGTTCCACACCGCCATCCCCGCGGGCTTCCACAGGGGGGCGCCCGGGCTGAGCTCGGAGAACTGGAAGAGATCGAGCTCCCGCCCGAGCTTGCGGTGGTCGCGCGCGCGCGCCTGCTCCAGGCGCTCCAGGTGCTCCTCCAGTTCGGCCTTGGTGAAGAACGCGGTCCCGTAGATGCGGGTCAGCATCGTGCGCGTGGAGTCCCCCCGCCAGTAGGCCCCCGCGACGGACTGCAGCTTGAACGCCCCCACCGTCTTGGTGCTCGGCGCGTGGGGGCCGCGGCAGAGGTCGGTGAAGGGGCCGTTGGTGTACAGCGACACCGTCTCCAACGGCGTGTTGCGCTCTGCGCCCTCGCCCCGATCTCCTGGCTCCGGGCGGGCCCCATCCCCCTGACGATCCTCGCCCTTCTGGCGAGCCCCATCCCCCTGGCGAGCCCCATCCTCCTGGCGAGCCCCATCCTCCTGACGGGCCCCATCCTCCTGACGGGCCCCACCCTCACGCGCGGCGCGCACCAGGTCGTCGATCAGCTCGACCTTGTAGTCCTGGCCAGCCGCCTGGAAACGCGCGCGGGCGTCCTCGACGGGGATGTCCTCGCGCTCGAAGGGCTCCGCGGCCTTCACGTGGGCGCGCATTCGGTCTTCGATCGCGGGGAAGTCGGCTTCGGAGACGCTCACCCCGTCGGGGAACTCGAAGTCGTAGTAGAAGCCATCCTCGATCGCCGGCCCGATCGAGATCTTCACCCCCGGGTAGAGCTCCATCACCGCGCTCGCCAGCACGTGCGCGGCGTCGTGGCGGATCAGCCGCAACGCCTGGAGCCCCTCGCTGCGCGCGGTCAGGATCGCAATCCGCGCCCCGTCGGGGAGCGGTCGTGCGAGATCGCGCACGTCGGGGGCCCGCGCCTGCGCCTCGGCCTCCGCCTTACTCACCGCGGCGCGGGCGGCCTGTCCCGATCCGGGCTTCCCGGCCTTCCCGTTCCCATCGACCTTCACCTCCACCGCAATCGCCGCACGCGCGAGACCGGGGCCGATCGCGGCAGCCGCGTCGGCTCCGGTGGCCCCGTCGGGGAGCACCAGTTGATTGCCGTCTGGGAGGGTGATCGTGATGGGCATGGCCGCGCGCTGGAGGCTACCCGCGAATGGCGATGGGTGGGGACAGCGCCACCTCGATCCCACGGGGACGGGCCGGTGGGGATATCAAAAAAACGAGCAGCGTATAACCATAGTCAGACGCTGCTCAAAAAATACACATACACCCAAGCCGCCCCCGCCCACAAAGGCGGTCCGGCTCCCAACCAAGATTGCCTATGCGACGGGTGAGCCACACGAAGAACGCCGCCCACAAAGGCGCCTCGCCGCCGCGGCAATCAACGCTTGAACAGCCCCACGACGTGGCCCTCGGGATCGGCGAACAGCGCGATCGAGCCGCCGCCGGGGATGTCCATTGGCGGGGCAAGGGTGCTGCCGCCGTGGGCGGCGATGTTCTCGAGCGCCGCTGGGATGTCGTCGACGTGGATGTAGAAGGTGACGTGGCCGGGCGAGCCCTCGGGCGCCGAGCCCACACCGCCGTCGATCCCCCCCTCGCCACCGGGTTTGGCGATCGAGTAGGTCGGCATCACGGACTCCATCTCCCACTGGAATGTCTCGCCGTAGAAGCGCGAGAGCACCTCGGCGTCTTTGCCGAGAACCTCGAAGTGGACAACGGGATTGGGCATGGCTCCTCCTGAGGTGGTGGGTGTCGTGGCGAACGAGCTTTTGCGCCTCCGCGTAGCAGCGTAGCCGCATCCCTGGGGCACGCACGATGCGGAGGCATCGCCATACTGGCGGGCGTCGATGATCGCCGAGCGCCTCACCGCGCAGCTGCTCGCGGGAGAACCGGCCCGCGACCCGGTCGCCGTGGCGGAGCGGCTCTTGGCGGTCCAGGGCCAGGACCCGCGCGGCGCGCGGCTGGCGATCCGCTCGCGGACAACGGGCCTGTCCGCGGCCGACGTCGATCGCGCGCTGAGCGAGGAGCGCACGCTCGTGATCACCTGGCTGAACCGCGGCACGCTGCACCTCGTGCGCAGCGAGGACTACCCGTGGCTGCACGCGCTGAGCGCACCCGGTCGGTTTACGGGCAACGCTCGGAGATTGGCCCAGGAGGGCGTCCCGCCAAACGCGGCTGAGCGTGCCGTGAAGATCATCGAGCACTCGCTGGCCGAGGAAGGCCCGCTCACACGTCAGCAGTTGGGCGAGCGGATCGCGGCGACGGGTGTGCGCACGGGGGGCCAGGCGCTCGTGCACCTGCTTGGGCTCGCCGCCCTGCTTGGCCTGGCTGTGCGGGGGCCGATGATCGGCGGCCAACACGCCTATGCGCTCGTGCGCGACTGGCTGGGCGAGCAGCGGCCGGTCGATCGCGAGCTCGCCCTGGCGGAACTCGCCCGCCGCTACCTGCTCGGACACGGTCCGGCCCACGAGCGCGACCTGGCAAAGTGGGCGGGGCTCCCACTGCGCGACGTGCGCGCTGGACTGCAGGCGATCGCCTCCCAGCTCACAGAGCGCCAAGACGGGCTCCTGGACTTGGCCGGCCGCGAACCCCAGGCGGCGTTGCCGCCACCACGCCTGCTCGGCGCCTTCGATCCAATCTTGCTCGGCTGGTGCTCACGCGAGGCGATCCTCGGACAACACCGCGCCGTGATCACCGTCAATGGCCTCTTCCGCCCCTTCGCGCTCATCCGTGGCCATGCGGTGGCCACGTGGAGCATGCCGGGCGGCGAGGTGCTGCTGGAGCCGTTCGGCGACCTGAGCGGCGAGGATGCCACGGCACTGGCCGCTGACGCTACGGACGTTGTGCGCTACCTCGCCACCGAGTAGCAGGTGCGTAGCTCGCCACCGAGTAGCGATCGGGGGCGCCCCGAGTGCGCGGTCCTCCACCGCGATGCCCTCGTGTCGCCTTCTCGGCGCGAGGTGGTGGGCGCGCCCTCAAAAAACGCTCGGGTGGGCAGACTTTGGGCGGAGAGACTCGCGGGGAGGCTTGAAGCGGTCGGTCACGCGCTTTCGGAGTTGTGTCGTCGATCGGCGATTTCGTAGACGCTCGGCTTGTTCGCCCCGGGGTGGCGGACACCGTAGGCGAAGGCCCGCAAGGCGAGTGGTCTAGTGGGATGGGCTACTGGAAGCAGGACGAGGCCATAGCGTCCGGTTGGCCACGGAACGTAGGTCTTCACGCAGCCCGCGAGGCGGGTGCCGTCGCGGCCTTCCGCATCGCAGCGCTTGAGGCGGGAGACGGGCAGCTCGCCGCAGCGGTCGACTTCACGCCGGAACAGCTCGAGCGCCTTGCGGGCGGTCGATGGGTGGTGTGTGAGATCCTCCGCGATGGCCTCCTCGTGGAACTCCACGGGCACCGTGGGCACAGCTTGGGTGTCGGCCACCGATTAGCCCTCGCCGTCTGTGGGGAGCCGCCCGAAGTGCTGCTCGAACTCCTCGGGGGTCAGCTTGCGCTCCCCGTGGCGAGCGAGCATCGCCTTCACGCTCAGGTCAGGTCGCAGCAGGACACGACCGTCGGGATGGCGGTCCTCGACCACGTAGTCCCCCGACAGATCGCCGCTGAGCGTGACATGAGCTGGCTCCACACCCTCAAGTGTCGCATGCGTGGGGGATCGATCCAAGTCATGCGGCCGAGGCATCGCGACGAGAGTTGGGCGTGGATCGGTGGCGGTGGAGGGGTCGGGAGCGGTGAAAGGTAAGGGGTGACGGCATATAGAATTGTAGCCACTTGTCTGCATCCACCGATCAACCTATCACGCATGCAGTGTTCACGCAACCAGCGTCCACGCGACCAGTGTGCACGCGGCCTGTCCTTCGGCTGGCTGCGTGGAGGCTGCAGGATTTCAACGCTCGGCGAGCAGGCCTCCGGCCATGAGCCTCGGGCAGCCAACCCCAAAGGCGCCAAAGGTGGTCGACGACGCATACAAGACCGAGCGCGCACGGCTGCTGCTGGCGTTCGGAGAGAAACTGCGCGCCGAGCGCGAGCGCAGGAGCCTCTCGCAGGAGGCGCTGGCGGAGATCGCCAACGTCCACCGAACTCACCTCGGGGCGCTTGAGCTGGGACTGCGGGAGCCGCACCTGGCGATGCTGCTCATCCTCGCCGACGGGCTAGGGATCCCGCCGGAGGTCTTGCTCGGGGGCCTGTTCGTGCCAAGAGAGCGCAGGGCGGCGACGCATTCCAAAAGCAGGCGGGTAGCTTGATGGCGCAACTGCGTACCCTCGTGCGGGAGGGTGTGGATCGGCCCCAGAATGACGCGATGCCCCACACGATTGAGCGCGACGGCGCGGGATCTGCATCGTGAGCAGTGAAACGATGAGGTGCCGATAACAGTGCAATCTGGAGGGCGGTGCCGTACACGGCACCGCCAGCATGGCCGCATGCGGCCATGCTCCAGGAGCGTGCATGCACGCTCCTGCCGTTGGCGCATGCGCCAACGGTGGACGCGCCGCATGCGGCGCGTCCCGGGGCCGCGCATGCGCGGCCCCGCCGGTCGGCGCATGCGCCGACCGGGACGACCAAGAGCGATCGGCTTGGGCGAGCACAACGCTCGCGCCGGCCCACCCTATGCGGCGACCTCGCCCACCCGTCTGGGGGGCGAGCGCCTGGACAGCACCGCCCCCCAGTCGGCATCGTCGATCCTGCCCGGCCGTGTGCTCTGGATGAACTCCCGCAGCACCTCGGAGAGCCCATCTGGATCCTCGAGATGCGGAAAGTGCGCCGCGCGGGGCAGCGTTCGGAGGTGGCTGTTCGGGATCGCCGCGTGCGCGTGGCGTCCGTGCCGGAGCGGAATCGTGTTGTCGCGCTCCCCCCACACGATCAGCGTGGGCATCGACTCCAGCAGATACAGACGGTCCGTCGCGCTGACCCGCTGGCCGTGCACGTCGATCACCGCGCGGAGCGTCTGCAGGAACGCGTGGCGCGCGCCGGCGCTCTCCAGCGGGCCCAGCGCACGGGCCAGCGCCTGCACGTGCACCCCGAGGCGCACGTCGCGTTCGCGCAGGCGGCGCCCGGTGTCCGCCAGCGCGCCGAGGAGACGGGGGTGGATGGTCAGCGACAGCAGCGCGGAGACGCCGGGTAGCGCGGCGGTGCGCAGCATCGGGCTGACCTCGTGGCCGAGGCCGCCGGAGGAGATCAGCACGAGCCGCTCGGTGCGCTGGGGGAACTGGTAGAAGAACTGCATCGCCACCCCCCCTCCGAGCGAGTGTCCCACGATGCTCGCGCGATCGATCCCCATCGCGGCCAGCAGGTCGCGGATGCTGGAGGCGTGCGCCCCCAGGGAGTAGTCGCCGCGTGGCGCCGCCGAGTCCCCGTGCCCGATCAGGTCCGGTGCGATCACCGTGTGGTCGCCCGCCAGGTTCATTGCCACCGACCGCCAGTGGCTCGATGAGTTGAGCATCCCGTGGATCAGCACCACCGGGGGTCCGCTGCCCGCGGGTGGGCGGGCGATTCTGTAGACCACACGGCGTCCGTGAAGCTCGATCTCCCACTCGTCGAACCGCGGTGCCAGCGTGGGCACAGGCACAGGCCGCGGGGTCTCCCGCGAACGGTCACGGCGGTCTGCTCTGGCCTCGCTGGATGTCACGGCGTGAGTCTGACGGCCACCCTAAACGATCTCAAGGCGACGACCGGGAATCGAACCGGCGGGCTCCGGCCCGCTCGGCAAGCTTCGGCGGGCGAACACCCGGGTCAGCCCCGGGAAGGAGATCGTCAGGCAAGTATCGCGTCTACCACGTCGAGCAGCACGCGACCAGCGGCGTGATCGTCGGTGTCCAAGCTTGGGTTGTAGATGGTGACGTCCATGCCCGCGATCAGCCCGCCGCTCACCAGCGGACGGGCAAGCCCGACCACCTCGCTCGGCGTCAGGCCGCCATCCAGACGCCAGTCGACCGCCGGCATCAACGCGTCGTCGAGGCAGTCCGCATCGAGGTGAAGCCACACCCTGTCGACGCCCTCGGCGGCCAGGAAGGCCGCCGCGTGGGTGGCGGCATCCTCGACCCCAGCAGCGCGAAGCTCGGCCAGGTTACGGACGAGCATCGGCTCGCGGTAGACGTCCCGGCTGCCGTCGCGCAGTTGCAGGGCGCGATCGCGATGCCCGTACACGACGCACGCCCGGGCCGGCACGAGGGGCCGGCGCCCCTCGAGGTCTGAGATCGCGTCGGGGCCGTGACCGGTCGCGATCCACAGGTCGCTGTCGGACAGCTCACCCGTGCCGTCGGGCAGGTCCCAGAAGTCGGTGTGACCGTCGAGCAGCACCAGCCCGGTCGACCCGAGCCGCCGCAGCGCAAGCAGGCACCCCAACAGGACGCTGTCATCTCCCCCCAGCACCACCGGGAACTCGCCTGCGTTGAGGATCCGACAGACGTGGTCGGCCTGCTCGATCGCCAGCGTGGCCACGGCCCGCACGTTGCGCGCCCCGAGCTCCGGGTCGCGCCGATCGTCAAACGCCGGGGCGCGCACAGCAGGGGTCACCAGCGCGTCTATCCGCTCGGCGAGTCCCAGCTCAAGCAGAACCGCGCCCAGCCGCTCGACACCCCCGGGTCGCAGCCCGAGGTTGGTTTCGACATGAAGAATCCGAGGTCGCAGCGTCGCACGACGATATGCGCAGCGCACGTCGCGGTCAACAGAACCGGCTGTGCGCTGTACGGCAGCTCGCTTGCGACAGCGAGAGCGGGACGATCGGCGCTGCTGTGGCACTCGCGCCGCTCACAGTGGGCACGCTGTGGTCTCCTATCGCTACTGGATCGCCGTGGCTACTCGCGGGCGCGCGGCCAGGTCCGTATCGGCGGGAATCACGCCCGGTTCCTTCTGGCGGGCGAACGTCTCCTCGCGGATCGCGTCCCAACCCCCATCGAAGCGCCCCTTGCCAACCCTCGTCGAAGCGCCCCTTGTACTTCTCGCTCCACTCCTTGGGGACGTGGTGGGGCGCGTGCGTCGCACCGGGCGCTGGCGCTGCGCTCCGAGCTGGGGTGATCCAAATACGCCCGGGCGTGCTATCGATGTAAGTAGGCAATGTCTACCCCGAGGCAGACGGCACCCGCGGTGCCCCACTTGACGCCCGCCGAGCGCGCGGCGCGCGGCAAGGCGGCGCGGGCCGAGGTGCCGCGCTCCAGCCACGCGGTCTTCGAGCCGGTGGCCCACCGCGCCGACCCGATCGAGCTGCTCGAGCGTCAGGCGCAGACGAGGGTGCCGGAGCTCGTGCCGATCCGCTATGGCCGCATGCTGGTCTCGCCGTTCACGTTCTACCGGGGGGCCGCGCTGATCATGGCCAGCGACCTGGCGGCGACGCCGCGCTCGGGGCTGATGGTGCAGTGCTGCGGCGATGCGCACCTGTCGAACTTCGGTGTGTTCGCCTCGCCCGAGCGGCGGTTGATGTTCGACGTCAACGACTTCGACGAGACGCTCCCCGGGCCGTGGGAGTGGGACGTCAAGCGCCTTGCCGCAAGCATGCTGATCGCCGCGCGCGACAACGACTTCCCCGTCAAGGACCAGGAGCAGGTGGTGTTGGACACCGTCGAGGAGTACCGCACCGCGATGGCGGGCTTCGCGGCGATGAAGAACCTCGACGTCTGGTACGCCCACCTGGATATCGAGAGCACCCTCCAGGAGCTGGGGTCCCAGCTCAAACCCGGGCAGGTCAAGCGGACCGAGAAGGCCCTTGCTAAGGCCCGTACCAAGGACAGCATGTCGGCCTTCTCCAAACTGACCCACGTCGTGGACGGCGAGGCGCGGATCGTCGCCGAACCGCCGCTGATCGTCCCGATTCACGACCTCGCGCGGGGCGCCGAACGCACTGAAATGTTCGAGGGCCTGCAGGAGCTGGTGCGCTCCTACCGCCAGACGCTGGAGTACGACCGGCGCGTGCTGCTCGAGGAGTTCCGCCTGACCGATATCGCGCGCAAGGTCGTCGGCGTGGGGAGCGTCGGCACGCGCGCATGGATCGCGCTGATGCTGGGCCGAGACGGCCAGGACCCGCTGTTCCTGCAGCTGAAGGAGGCCGAGGCGTCGGTACTCGAGGAGTTCCTCGGCCCAAGCGAGTTCGACAACCACGGCCAGCGCGTCGTCACCGGACAGCGGCTGATGCAGGCCTCGAGCGATATCTTCCTCGGCTGGCTGCACGTCGAGGAGGGAATCGACGGCAAAGATCGCGACTTCTACGGACGCCAGCTGAAGGACTGGAAGGGCTCGGCGGAAATCGAGCAGATGAACCCCCACGGCTTGGCCGTCTACGGCAGGCTGTGCGGCTGGACACTCGCACGCGCGCACGCCCGCAGCGGCGACCGCATCGCGATCGCCGCCTATCTCGGCCGCGGGCCCAGCTTCGACCGCGCCATCGTCCAGTTCTCAAGCGCCTACGCGGAGCAGAACAAACGCGACTACAAGGCCCTCGCCAAGGCGGTCAAGACCGGCAAGATCACCGCCCAAACAGGCCTCTAAACCGAGATCAAGGAGCTCCTGATGTCCTCAGAACTGGTGATCGCGACCGTTCGCCAGCGCGAACACCGACTCGGTCTGAGCGAGCCTGTCCAGGTCGAGGCCGATCTCGCGTACCGCCCACGGCTCGACGACAAACGCTGGATGCTGATCACGAGGCTCGCAGAAAGATTCGACACCGCCGAGTTATGTCCCCCAAGGCGACTGAACGGTTACAGAAACCCGCTGATTTGCAGGCACTTTGCATCGAAGGCGACGACCGGAATCGAACCGGTGTAGACGGCTTTGCAGTGCGTCGGAAGCTGCTGCTTTTGGCTTATCTAAGCGGTTCTCGGGGATCTCAGGTGCTCTCAGGTGTCCTCAAGAAGGCTCGTGCTGGGAGAGTTTTGGGAGAGTAGGGGAGCTCGAAACGGGGGGTCAGGGGACTGTCACGGCGTGACGGTGGGATCTATGTGACCGTGGCGACTTGTCCATAGTCCTTCGAGTGGGATCGCGGCGAGGCGGTCGCCGAAAGACACGGTGTTCGCGCCCGTGTAGAGCACTACGCCGGCCTTGAAGCGCTGGCCGAGCGCGTCGCGCACGCGCGTCAGGCCACGAAAGTCCGAGGGACCGACGGATGCAGCTGACTTTGCCTCGATGCCGATCGCTGTGCCGTCGCGGCGCTCTATGATCACATCGACCTCGCGGCCGTCCTTGTCGCGGTACCCGCGTGTCGGTCAGCGCCTCGACTACATACGGGCGAACATGGCGGTCGAGGAAGTGCGCGTCCACTGGATGATCGTACCGTGTGGTCCGGCTGATCGACGGAATAGTCCCCGGCTGATCGACGGAAAGCGATCAGGCTGATCGACGTCATCAAGCCCGCGCGGCCTGCGAGAGGACTGGGAACGACCGATGGCTCAGGTAGGGGACACGGAGCTTTCAGGGTTGGACGGGTCTTCCCGCGCGGGATCGCGATGTCGATGGCGGTCGGGATCGAGTCGATGAGCTCGTGGCGTGCGAGCGCCGTCTCCAAGCAAAGCGTGGCGCGCGGGACGCGTACGGCGATCTCGATCAGGTCGAGGTCGGCTGGTGGACGTGCTTCGCCTCGAGGACGGCTACACAACCGACGGGGGCTTCGCGGGCAACAAGGGGCGGAGCGCCCGGCCGGTGCCGATGAGCGCGAACGTTCGTAGGGTGCTTTGGCCGTTGTGCGAGGGCAAGGACGGCGATGAGCTGGTCTTTCAGCGTCGCTCCAGGCCGGGCGAGCCGATCTGCGGCAGCGACCTCTACCGACGGTTCGTCAGCGCGTGCAAGCGAGCTGGTCTGCCCCGGCTGAGCTTCCACGAGCTGCGCCACACGTTCGGGACGCAGGCGATCCGCGTGTTCAAGGTCCACGAGGCCCAGCGGACGATGGGCCACCGCCACATCACGACTACCGAACGCCATCTGCGCTATGCGCCCGACGCAGAGGGCTCGGCGAAGCTCTCGGAGCTGTGGGGTGACCGCGGCGCCCGGGATGGTGGCACTTCGCCGAGGGCGTCGGCGAACGTGGTCCCGCTGCGCCGCGCTGCCTGAAACGTCGTCGAGAGGGGCGCTCGAGAAGAGGGCGGGCCGCACGGCTCGCCCCCTTTTCGTTACCCGCCAGGACCCCCGTGCTGGGAGAGTTTTGGGAGAGTAGCCCGTTTTGGGAGCCCCTGGACCGCCGCCGGGACGCCCGAAAAGTGCCGTTTTGCAGGTACTTTGCACGAAGGCGACGACCGGAATCGAACCGGTGTAGACGGCTTTGCAGGCCGCTGCGTAGCCACTCCGCCACGTCGCCGCGAACCTACAAGCCTACTGAGCCGCGGGGTGCGTTGGGGTCTCAGAACGACGAACCAGCGTAGCTCAGCCCGGTTGGCCCTAAGTCTCCGGACGGCCCGCTCGGGGTCTGGCGGCGGAGGCGCGGGTGGATCTCGCCCGTGAGGCACAAGCGCCGCACCGGAAAAGCTCCATCCGGATCTCACCCAGTCGCAGCGCCCCGGGAGACATTGCAGCACGTCGGAGCAACACGCCCTTCACGCGTTGATAGGCTTGAAATACCCATCCCAGGGCGATTAGCTCAGCTGGGAGAGCGCCGCCTCGACAAGGCGGAGGTCACTGGTTCGAGCCCAGTATCGCCCATCGCCTGATTTGGCTCTAGGACAAGGGCTATCCGGCCCAAAATGGCCGGCTTGGTAGCAATTTGGTAGCAATCTTCATGGCGTTCGGAGTGGCCTGCATGCTGCCGACACCACGAACCGCCGAACCTGAGACATCTCGCGTGTGAAGCGCCCTCGACCGGAGCGCAGAGGGAGCAAATCTCGCATGGATAGTGAGGATTCGTAACCACACCCGTCGCAACGCTCTGACCCCTGATACCCGGCTGATTTCGGGCGATTACGGCCGATATGCCTACCTCGACCGGAGGCAAAATGTAGCCACCCGACCGGCGACCTCTTGCATACGAACCCAAAGCCCGGCGACGATTGGTGCAGCAAGTCCTATGCCCTCGGCGCCGACCCGGCGTCGTGATGGATGAAATGGACCCCGGCCTGGCACTCCGCATCTACCGGCAGGCGATACGACGCGATGACGGCGGGAAGGCTCGACTATAGGATCTGGTTGAGGGCGCCGCGAAAGGGTACGCCGCGATGGCCGTCGGTCTTGAGCACGCCTGAGGCTAGGAACGGTCGGTGCCGCGGCCTGCGGCGGCCGTCTGAGCCACGTTGGTGAGATGGCCGCTGAGGTGCTCGAAGCGCACGCGCCCCTCGGCAGCATGGACCGCGAGCTTGCCGAACAGCTCGTCGGCGAAGGAGGGCGACATCGTCACGACGCCGTCCAGGTCGACGACGATTTCACGGCCCGCGTTCGTCTCCGATTCGATCTCCTGACGCACGGTCAGGGCCTGCGGACGGCCTGCCAGGACGGGCCCAAAGCGGTCCGCGAGGCTAATTGTCGGCATGGCGAAGTTGGTCAAGCAGGCTGGGCACATTGTTCAAAGCGTCGGTCAGTTGGTTCCAGGCCAGTGTGAAGTCGAACGGGCGATCGGTCTTGATTCTGAGTCCAACGACCGTCCCTGGCAAGTGTTCATCTTCAAGCGTATCGACGGTTCGGGCCCCGCGCTGAACATGGCCGAATCCTGACCGGACACGGGCGTGCTTGTGGATGGGCCAGGCGCACTCGATTCCCGTGTCAGGCAAGAGCGGGCACAGCACCTGAGCGATCTTCTCGTCTACGCGGCCAGGCAGTCCGGGTCGCGTACACCGAAGGACGAGTTCCGGTTTGACGGCCACGAAGTCGTGCAGCTTGTCGCACGCGACGAAGGGGTGCCCATGCAAGAGGCACGCGCCATGCTGCGCGATGCTCTGGCAACCCTCGGAGGTGCCGAAGTCACCAACCCATACGATCCTTCCGAGGTCACATAGGTGGTTCCGGGCGCCGTTGTTGATCGAGGCCAAGACGCCCTCTGACGTGGCGTGGTCCTAGCGCGAGGGTGGCCACATCGACCGGCGAGCGTCGTCGTCGGTGTCGATTACTTCGTAGGACATGAGTCGATCCGATTTGCCGCTGGGGTCGGGGATGTAGCGCGGCCAGCCACGGGCGGCGTTCCTGTCGGCTGCTGCCGGGTCCGCCCGATCGGCGTCCTCCAGGATTACCGGTCGTTTCCTGATCGGCTTTGGCGCTTCGTCGGCGCGCTCCTGTAGCCGTTCGAGGATGTCCTTCGACGGCCCGTACACGTACCGCATCGCCCAGCCGTAGGTGCGGAGGTTGATGCGGTCCACCTGCTTCGTGGTCACCTTCACGGACAGTCGCTTGGGCTGGTTCGGGCCGATGCGCAGGCATAGGTCGCGGCCCACAGGCAGCGTCGATTCCACAAGCGGCGACGATTCCCACGCCGGCGCCGACCAAGGGTAGGGCGGCGTCAGGTCGTACATCGTGAGCGGCCGATCGGAGGAGACGAAACGGTAGGGCGGCTTGGCCTTCAGCACCGTCCACGGTAGGATGCTGATCGTAAGCCAGGTCGCGACGAGGAGTTGCGTTGCTTGCACAAGGGCATCCTGGTCTGGCGGCTCCAACATGATCCGGCCTGCCAGGATCGCATCGCGCGTTTCGACCGCTTCCCTTTGTCTTTTCCCCTTGACGTTGGTGAGGTGCACCACGGACTCGGTGAGCGCAGCGTGTCTCAACATGATCTTGAGTTCGTCGAGGAAGCCCGGAGCGCGCTGCTCTTGGATGGCGGCGAGAAAGGCGAGGTCGCTGCGGTCATGCTCGGTCAGGCTCTCGCCGTCGCGGACGAGCCCGTCAAGCGCGTCGCTCGCGAAGCCCTCAGCGAGCGAGAAGAAGCCCTCGATGACGCCGTCGTGGTCGCCACTCTTGCTGACGATCTTGTAGAGATCCTTGTCCCACGCTGCCTCTTTCGTGGTGGTCTCTTTGGCCTCGCCCGTCTGCTTGTCGAGCTCGTAGAGCTTGCCGCCGCCCCGGAAGCGCTTCAGGAGGCACTGCGGCACGTAATGGTGTCGTGACCCCTCGCAGTTCGGCAGCGAGGCTTCGCCAGCGTTGAGCCGGCTCATCCAGTTGACGAACCTGCCATCGAGCTGCACGGGTGTGGACATGGGTTCGATCGTAGAAGCCTGCCTAGGGCGTCAGGCTCTCGCGCCTCGCGCCTTGCCGCCCGACGCGGCGAGCACGCACCATTCACGCTGACGATAGGCTGCGCTGCCGATGTTCCGCATCATGGCGCTATCCCTGCTGCTCGCTGCCTTGGCCGGCTGCGGTGGGAGCAAGGGCAGCAGCACCACAATCGTGATCAACAACCCGGCGTCAACGCAGCAGCCAACGCGGGTGTACCGAGTGCCGTCCGGCTCGATGGAGCCGACCTTCGGCATCGGGGCGCGCGTCGTCGTCAAGGAAGGCTCCCCGAAAGGTGGGAGCGGTCGTGATCTTCCACCCGCCGGAAGGCGCTGAGCAGGAGGAGTGCGGTCCCACGTCGCACGTGATCAAGCTCGGCGGCGCGGCGTGCTCAGAACCGATCCCGCAGGAGGACACGGGCACTACGTTCATCAAGCGAGTCGTCGCCGGACCGGGCGACGAAATCTACGTCAAGGAAGGGCACGTCTATCGCAAGACCGCCGGCTCGTCTGCGTTCGCGGAGGAACAAAACTCATCCACCCGCGAATGCGGCGCGAGCCCCGAGTGCAACTTCCCGACGCCGATCAAGATTTCGGCGGACCACTGGTATCTCATGGGTGACAACCGTGGCGAATCCGATGACAGCCGCTTCTGGGGTCCAGTGCCCTCGTCGTGGGTCGTCGGCGTGGTGACGGGCACCGAATGAGGGCACGTCGCTTGGGGTCGACCTGAACTGGCGCCTTCTGGATAACGTCAGCATCAGCGTCCGTGTCCGACGTCTCGGTCAGAAGTTCTGCGCGCTGGCGGCCGGAGGAGTCGGTCTACACGCGGGATGAAGAGGTGAAGGTGTAGCGGGTTGCGCGTGGGGTTCCATGTGAGGTCGGCCGACTCCGGGTATGCGATTGATGGTGTGTGGATGCGGCTGTTAGTCATGCGTTGGGCGAGTCGCGTGATGCGCTGGGGGTCTTGGCCTTCCTCGCCGAGTTGATCGCGGGCGACGTGCCAGTCGGTGCCGTGGCGGGCTCGGGTGGCCTGGACGTAGGCCGTCTCCTTGCTGGTCTGCCAGCCGCCGGTGAGCACGACGGCCCGATCGACGGTCGCGCCCTGTTGGCGGTAGACATGTTGCGCATAGGCGAGTCGTAGGGTCTCGACATCCTCGCCGGCGAGCTGGAGTTTGCGATCTGAGCCATCGAGCGCGAGCGTGACGGTCCGGTCGCGGCCGATCCCGGTGATTTCGCCTCGGGTGCCGTTCTCGACGCGTGGCTGCCCGGGTGGTCGGTGCTGGGCGATGAACGCGATGTGATCGCCTTGTCGTAGTCCGTAGTGGACGCTTGATAGCGGGAGTTCGTGGGCGCCGAGTTCGCCGCGCTCGGCGCGGAGGTGTTGTGCGCGGGCGTTGAGACGGTCGATCTCTCTGTTGGAGGCGTCGGTGATCAGCGTGACCTCGCGGATGGGGTGATGTTCGGTGAGCTGTGCCCAGGCTTGGACGGCGCGCTCGGCTGCCTGACCGCGGGTGTCTGCGAGGTGGAGTCGTCCACGGGAGTGGTAGTGAGCCATCGCGCGCTCTGGTTCGCCGGCTCGGAGCGCCTGCCATGCTCGTTGCTCGTCGGGGTCTTTGGTGCGGTGGACGGTTTCCAGCTCCACGGTTGGCGCGTGCTGGGTGAGCCGGTCGAACATCCCTCCGGGTCCGATCGAGGGGAGCTGCTTGCCGTCACCGATCGCGATCAGCTTCGCCCCTGAGCGCTCGACAAGCTCGGTGAGAGCATCGAGCCGAGCGTGATCGACCATCCCGGCCTCGTCCAAGACGATCGTCGTGTCCCGGCCGATCTCGACTATCCCCGTGTTTGCGCGGGCGACGAGCGCGTCGAGGGTGAGCGTGTGTCCTGGCAGTTGGAGCGGCTGGGCAGGGCCGCGTGTCGAGGTCGCCTCGACGGCGTCGGACGCGGATCCTGAGGGCCCGGACGCGCCGATTTGATCGGCCGCCTGCACGGTCCTGTGGTTGGTGGACGGAAACTCGTTGGCCGCTTTTCGTGGCTCAGGGTCATTAACCATGATGGCCGCCACAAAGCCACCACAGGACGCGCCCGCGCTAGCAGCCGCGCCTCTCTCGCCGCTTCTTGATGCGACGGAGGCTGGGCGATTGCTGTCGGTACCCGCGTCGTGGGTACTCGCTGAGGCACGAGCGAACCGGATTCCGCATGTGCGGCTCGGTCGCTATGTGCGGTTCAGCGCGGATGATTTGGAGGAATGGTGGCGAGCGCGGATGCGGGGGGCCGTGGCGCACACGAGGTGCAGCCTCGCGTACAGCGCGCTCGCTGCTTGTCGATCGACAGGCAGAGCACGGGAGGCGTCCTGACTAACGAGACGGTTATCGCGTTGAAGCAGCCGCAGCGCCCGCTACCTTGGGCGGCCGATGGTGGTGCGCGATCAGGGAGACGATGAGTGATGGCGACAGCGAGGAAGATGACCCGACGGCCTTACGGCGCTGGCTCGCTCTACGCGCGTGGGGGTGTCTGGTATGCGCATTGGCGTGCGGACGGTGGGCGGCAGGTCAAGCGTCGTGTCGGCCCGATGCGCGTCGAGGGCTCGCGAGATGGCCTGACTCGCAGCCAGGCCGAGAAAGAGTTGCGTCGGCTGATCGCGGAGACGAAGCCCGCCCGGACGACCACCGGCGACGCGCTGACGATGGCCGAGCTGGGGCGCCGTTACCTCGCGAACCTGGAGCGTCAGAGCCGCAAGAAGGCCACGACGACGGCTGTGGAGTCGATCCTGCGCGTTTGGCTTGAGCCGTTCTTTGCGGAGCGCGATCTACGCCGAATAACGGCCCAGGACGTTCAGGATTTGATGACGATGATGGAGAAGGGCGAGAGGCCCGGACCGAAGGCAAAGGGGGACCGTCGCTATGGGCGGCCTGTCGGCGCAAAGTCCGTTCGCAACTACATCGGCTACCTCTCGGCGCTGCTTGGGTTCGCCGAGCGCAAGGGGTGGCTGCCCGTAAACGTGGCCCGGCATATTGAGCTGCCCGGCAAGTCCGAGAATGCCGAGATCAGGTTTCTTGAGCCGCTTGAGGTGCGAGCGCTAGCTGACGCCGCGGTCGATGGGCCTTACCGCGAGATCGACCGTGCGATGTATCTCACGGCCGCGATGACCGGTCTGCGGCAGGGCGAGCTGGTGGCGCTCCGCTGGCGCGACGTGGATTGGACCGCCGGCCGGATCAGGGTCCGCCAAAACTACGTGCTGGGCGAGTTCGGCACTCCGAAGTCCCGTCGCTCGACGCGCAGTGTTCCGATGGCCGACGAGGTTGCGGGAGAGCTTGACCGGCTCAGCCGCGCAGCGGGGGAGAGCAGTGGCGATGCGCTCGTGTTCGCCGATCCCCACACGGCCGGGCCGCTCGACAAGGCGGCGATCCTGCGGCGCTTCCGCCGGGCGCTCAAGGCCGCGCAGCTTGAGCAGTCGCACCGCTTCCACGATCTGCGCCACACGTTCGGCACGGCGATGGCTGGTACCGGGGTTCCCATGCGGACCTTGCAGGAGTGGATGGGGCATCGGGACATCGAGACAACCCAGCGCTACGCGGATTACTCGCCGAGCGCGCACGAGTCGGCATTTGTGGAGGCGGCTTTTGGGTCGGGTGGCAGCAGCCGACCCCTCGCCTCGCAGACGACGTGACGGCGCTCAAAGATGCCTAAGGATCGGACTCGACGCCGCTTCATGGCTTCCGATGTGCAGCTCGTGGTAGAGCGTTCGAGCGAGCACCCCGTCGAGTACGCGATCGTGCTCCTCGTGTTGCGGGACGGTCGCTGGCGCACGGTGCGCACGTTCGACAATGCTCATGATCCGAGCGAGCACCACGAGCACGTGTACGTCGGCCTGGAGAAGCAGTCTCCCACCGTCACGTATGGGCCAGTGAACGATGCGATGTATGCCGCCGAACTCAAGCTGCTGCGCGACTGGCGCGATATCGTTCACGGCTGGGAGCACCTGCAATGAGCGAGATCACCGACAAGACTGATGAGCTGTTCATGGCGGCGTCGCGAAGCGACGATGATCTCGGCTACCCGGCGGATGTCGCGTTCGTTCCCAGCGATGAGGAGTGGACCGACGATGTTCTCTGGCGCAACCTGATCAACGGGCAGGCGACCGTCCTTGTCGGCGAGGACACCGAGCTGCTGTTGGTGCCGTTGCGCCGCGGCGTGATCGACCGGCTCACGGGCCGTGTGCCCGTCAGCGTCGCGCCCCGCACACATGGGCACGCCTCGTCCTACGCGACGTTGAGCCGTCTGGGGCGTCACCCGGTGCGCCAGATGCGCGACCTCGCGCACGCCTGACTTGCCGGCAAGCATCTGAGCTAGTGCAGCGTTCCCGAAGTGACTTGTCGATTCGTGGCGTTGTGACGATCACTCGAACGACTGGTTGTCGTCCGGTGCGAGAGCTTGAGCGACGTCCGCTGATGCGCTCACATTCGCGCGAAAGCGAGCGCGAGCGATCCGCCCGCAGCCGATAACGTTGGGTCGTGGCGCCAGAATTCGATGCGGCGATTGCCGCCCACTATGGGCATGATCCTGAGCGCGATCGCCTGGATACCTGGGCTCGGCTGGAGGGCATACGGACACGCGAACTGCTCAGCCGCTTCCTGCCAGCAGCACCTGCGGTCGTGTTGGATGTCGGCGGCGCGAGAGGCGCCTATGCTCTCGAGCTCGCGCGGGAGGGTTACGAGGTCCACTTGGTCGATCCGTATGAGCCGCACGTCGCCGCTGCCGGGGCCGCCTCGGCCGCTCAATCTGACGCGCCACTGGCGTCAGCCGTTGTGGGCGACGCCCGTGAATTGCCCTTTGCGGACGCGTGCGCGCACGCGGTGCTGATGCTTGGACCGCTCTACCACCTGCCCGCAGCGACAGACCGCGGGCAAGCCCTCGCTGAAGCGTGTCGTGTCCTACACAGCAAAGGCGTACTGATAGCCGCCGGTATCTCCCGGTTCGCCTCGACGTACGAGGGCGTGCGCTGGGGACTGATCGCCGATCCCACATTTGAGGCGATCGTTGAAGGTGACTGCGTGACGGGGTGCATCGCAATCCAGATCCTGAGGGGCGGCCTGAGTGGTTCACGCTCGCGTACTTTCACCGGCCAGAGGAGCTACGCGAAGAGCTCTGCACAGCCGGACTGCTCGATGTGAAGGTCCTGGCAGTTGAGGGGCCGGGCTCATTTCAGAACCTCGGCGCTTTGCTCGATGACCCGACGTCATGCGATGCCGTGCTTAGAGCGATCCGACGCGTCGAGGACGAGCCCGCACTGTTGGCGGCAAGCGCTCACTTCATGGCTGTCGGCCGTGTCCCCTAGCGGTGGCACCCGCCGCGGCGATGAGCTGGGCGCCAGCCGTATAGATTGCCCGGTGCAGGTTGGAATGCATCCATGATCACAACGGCCATCGCCATACACACAGCACGACTGCCGATCGAGCCAACCTTCACGTCCACGAAAGTGTCGGCACGCGCCCTGTGATGGATGGGGACCATCCCGCGGAGCACGCGGAGCGAGAAGACACGTGGCGCCGCGGGGGACCCGCCCCGGATCTCTCGCCCGGCAGGCCGGCGCTCGAGCTGCAGGACGTCAGCAAGACATACCGGCGCGGGCCAATCAGCGTGCCGGCGCTACGAGGAGTGACGCTCACCGTGATGCCGAACCGTCTGGTTGCGATCGTGGGGCCCTCCGGCAGCGGCAAGAGCACGCTGCTCAACCTGCTCGGTGCGCTGGACGCTCCGACGGGGGGGCGACTACTGTTCGACGGGCGCGACATCGCGGGCTTCAGCGAAGCCGAGCGGACACGCTTTCGCGCCGGCAACCTCGGGTTCGTCTTTCAGTTCTTCAATCTGCTCCCAGGGCTCACCGCTGTCCAGAACATAGAACTTGCAGGCGCGATCGCGGGCGCTCGGAGAAGGGACGCAAGCGCCAGGGCTGAGGAGCTGCTGGGGCTGGTCGGTCTGTCGAAGAAGGCCGACTCGCCAGCGCGGCAGCTCAGCGGAGGGGAGATGCAGCGCGTGGCGATCGCCCGTGCCTTGGTGGGCAATCCGCGTCTCATACTGGCGGATGAGCCCACCGGCAACCTCGACCGCCACAACGCCGAAGAGATCCTCAAGCTGCTGCGCGAGCATGTCGTCGAGGGCCGCTCGGTGATCGTGGTCACCCACGATCAGGAGCTCGCAAGGCACTACGCGGATGAGGTGGTGTCACTTCTGGACGGGCGGGTTGTGGACACCGCAACTTACGAGCAGCGCTGATCCGATGAGGGTCACGCTGCTGCTCACCCGTCACTTGCTGCAGACGATCATTCGCCAGCGGGCTCGTACCTTCGTGCTGTGGCTCGCCTTGGTCATGGGCCTCGCGGTGATGGTCGGGCTGTTCTCCTTCGTATCGAGTATCGATGACTCCCTGAAGGCCAGGGAGAAAGCGGTGGGCGGGCTGGCCAATCTTCGCGTCGAAGCGATCGCGCCATCGAGCTTGAGTCCGGGGCTCGTGACCAAGCTCGAGCGGCTTGCGGGAACCCTCTACGCCGTTCCGCTCACCGAGCAGCGCGCCACGCTGAGCTCGCGGTATGGCTCGGTCGCGGTCACTGCCTTCGGCATCGATCACTCGGCCGGCCATCTGCGCAGCGCGATGCAGCGGGAGCTGCACGTGGCGACTGGGCGCCACCATCTGGGAGCGTCGGGTCTGTCGCTGAGCTCGAGCCTGGCCAGGACCCTCAGGGTGGGAAGGGGCGGCTATGTATGGCTGTTCGCATACCAGCGCTCGCCGGCGATTCACGTCGCCAGCGTCGTTGCTGTGCCACGCTCGCTGAGCGACATCGTCACCCTGCCTCGGGCAGAGATCGAGCGGCTGCGGGGAGCGCCTGGCAGGCCGAATCTGATCTACGTGCGATTGCGCAACGGCGCCTCGCTGTCCGCTTGGAGGAACCGTGCCCTTGCAGTGCTGCCAGCCAATGCGACGATCACGACGCCGGCGGACGAACAGCACGAACTCGACCAGGTGCTCAATCTCACGGTGCGCTCCTCGACCACCCTGTTCGGCGCAGTGACGCTCGTCATCGTCGGCCTTCTGATCTACGTGTTACAGCTCATGCGGATGATCGAGCGCCATGAGGATGCCGGCCTTATCAGGGCTCTGGGATCGAGCGGGAGGCCGCTGGTGGCGGCCGAGATCCTGGTGCTGGCGCTGCTGCTCCTCGCCGCGATCGCTCCAGGAGCGCTGCTCGGTTATCCGATCGCGCACTACCTCGTGGGTCAGATGCCCAGCTATGTAACCAACGCCTTTGACTTCACGGTGCAGCTTGGGGTGAAGATAGGCACCGTAGCCATCGCCGCGGCACTGGCCCTCGCGGCCGGCTCGGCAGCCACGGTTGCAGCGCTGGCCTCCACACGAGCGCCTGTCGCACAGCAGCTCGGGCGATCGCCACAGGCCGGTGCCACCGCGACCGCAAGCATCTCCCTGCCCGCAGCCCTGGCGCTGCTTGTGGCGGGCGCCGCTGGCTTTGCGCTCGGCATGCTTCTGACGGGCTCGCGCGCCTACCCCGAGGCGGCGGTCATGATCCTGCTTGGGCTCGGGTCGGGGGCATTCGGCCTGCTCGGGGTGCTCGCACACGCCGTGGGGTGCCTCTCCGGCAAAGGATGGCCGCCTACCCTGCTGGTGGCTCGATCGGCGATCGCGGCCTCGCCGCGACGGGCAGCACTGTCGGCGACGATCATGGCACTGGGGATTGGGGCCATGATCCCGCCACAGCTCATCGCGCACGGTTTGGATAACCGCGCCAGCAGGATCACGGGCGCACTCCAACCCGACACCCTGCGTGTCGTGGCAAGTCAGGACACCTCCTTCAGCGTCCCGATGAGCGAGCAGTACGCGCGGCAGGCGCTCAAAGAAAAGGTGCCTCGGATCCTCCCGCGCCGGCTTGCACCCGCAGGAGGTGGGCGCAGCGCAGGCACCACGCACGCACGCCTGCTCAGACAGGCCGCGCGCCGTCCGCTGCCAGGCTACGCAGTGCCGATGGCGTTCAACTTCGTGGGCTACCGCGGGCGGAGGATCGAGCTACTGGCGCTCGACGCTCGCCGAGCCGGCTATCTCTACCGATCCGAGGAGGGGCTCGCGGCCGGCTTGCCGAAGCTTCGCCACGATCGCGGCGGCGTCCTGATCTCAAACGCGCTCGCCGCCGGAACGGGGCTGGCGCGCGGCGACCACATCAACCTCCATACACCGTCGGGCATGCGCAGCCTTGAGATCATCGGCAAGGTCGAAGACAACTCCTGGCCGTCGGGGACGGTCTACATGGACACCGCCCTGTATCGCAAGCTCTACCACACAGACGCCGCCAATATGATTGCGGTTCAAAAGACGAGCCAACTCCGCACGCAGAAGCTCGACAGACTCAAGCCGCTGCGTGTGATCTCAGGCAAAAGCCTGGTGGGGCTGACCGAGCGCGAAGTCAACCGCTCCAACCAGAGCCTGCTGGCAATGCGATTCCTGACGCTGATCGCGGCGCTCGTCGCGGTCGGCGGGATCCTGGCGACCTCGATCCTCGCCCGGCGCCGCGAGTGGGGAGTATTGCGCGCGATGGGAATGAGCAGCCGCGGGCTGCTCGGGGCGCTCTCACTGGAGGTCCTGCTGATCATGCTTGTCGGTGCGGCGTTGGGGGTGCTCGGGGGGATCGCGACCTTCGAGGGTCCGCTGCGCGCCTTCATCGAAGGCCAAGGGTTCCTGATCGGTGGCGAAGTGGTCGTCTCGACGCTACTCACCGTCGTGGGCGGCGCCGTGGTCGCAGGCACACTCGCCATCTTGATCCCCACCTGGCGAACCGCACGGGTGCGTCTCGCTGACGCGCTCAGCTACGAGTAAAAGGGAGATCCGGGTTGAGGACCGGCAAGAGAAGCCTGCTCCCGGACCAATGAGGAAGTCTCTCCAGGTCCGCCCGAGGCCATCGAGACTCCTGGTTGGGACGAACAGGAGGCGTGCGAGCGATCGTTACCTACCGCCGCGACTTGACACGAGCCTTGGTAGCAATTTTGGTAGCAATTTGACCGACCCTGAGCTGATCTGAGAGCACCGAGCCCCAGTAAAACTGGGTTATCCGACCTTACCAAGGCCCAGAGGCGAGTTCGAGCCCAGTATCGCCCATCGCGAAAAGGCGCCGTTTTGCAGGGAATCTTTGGTTTCAGGAGTGGGTTTGTAGTGCTTCGGTGGTACTACAAGTCGTTTCGAAACGGAGAGCCCAGGAGCCACAAGCCCCGATTCTTCAAGTTGACATGCCGCGCAGCGGGTCCACCCGGGGCGCGCAGCTCGGCCTCCCGCCACCCGCGCTCGGCGGCGAGCCCCTCGGGCGTGTTGGCGATCGGGAACTGGTACGGTCGTTCGGCTTGCGCCCGTTCAGCAACACGAGTTGCCAGACGAGATGGTCGAGCACGCAACGGAGGTCGTGAAGGAAGTCCCCGACGATCACACCCAGGTGAGGCGGCGGGTCGGGATCGTTGCTTGAGAGGAAGTGCCCGACATCCGCGTCAAGGGACTGGAGGTGCAGCCATGCTTGCATGAGCTTCAGGCGGCAGCCAAGCAGCGGATCGTCGTCGGTCATCCAGCAAGACCATACGAAGTTAGGATCGGCGGAATGGCGTCCGCGATTGCCGGCCCAACTGACGGGCGTTATCCGCCGCCACCCCTGTCTACACATAGTCTGTGGGCGATCCATCACCGACATCGAGGAGGCTGGCATGGCTGTGAGCCATCAGTCAGACCTTGTAATTCGCGAGGATCTGACGCCATACGCTGGTAGCTGGGTCGCGATTCGAGACGGCAAGGTCATAGCGAGCGCGCTCGACGCAGTGGAGCTACGCGATAAGCCCGAGGTCCACGAGGATGACGTGCTCATGCCGGTCCCCGACCGGACCGACGGCGTCTACATCCTCTGAGCACGCGGGGCTAAACAGCAGTCGTCGAGCAAATGCCCGAGCCCCTGCTCATCCATACCGCGAGCTTGGATTCGGTGGCACTCGTCCGTACTCGTGACCGGCTTGGAAGGGCGCGGAAGGATGATCCCCGGTCTAATCGACTCCGGGGCGGATAGCTCTGTCCTGCCCGCTGGCTACGCGCCGCTGCTCGGCTACGGGAGGACGGACCTCGATCGTGTTGAGGGGAGTCAGGTTGGCGGCAGCGTGACGCTGCTGCACGCAACCAGACCGTCGACGGCATACGTCCCGGAGTTCCCCGACCTGGCCTTCGAGGTGGCGCCGTTCTTCGTGCACGGCTGCCAGCACGCGATGTGGGGACGCGCCGACCTGATGCACCACTTCGACATCACGATCAGCGAGCGCCGCCAGGAGTTCCTTCTCATCCCGGCTGACAGCGCGACAGCGGCTTCGGTGCTCGGACGCCTGCTCGGCCAGCAAAGCGCAGGTGTGGCGGGATGGTGGCCCGTGGACAGGCCACCATCCGGCTGTCTGTTGGCGGTCACCCGAAGTTGACCGCGTCGACTCCACTCGGGCATGATTAGGAAGTCCTCGACGCCGTCCGCACCCCCCTATAGTCTGTCGCCATCATCCCGCTCAACCTTCGCCACAGTTGTCGTCGAGTTGCTCTGCGTTCCGCTCTCCTCCTTGCTTTCATCGGCGGCGCCGCGGCTCTCCCAGCGACCACAGACGCAGCGTTTGCGCTGGCGACGCGACCCACGTGTGAGCTCGCCAGCGTTCGCTCCTCGGCTGCTGGCGTGATCAAGGTGGTTCTGAGGAGATGCGGCCCGGGCTCGCTGAGCGTGAAGACGACGCCGGCTTACGCGAAGGAATTCAAGCGACAGCTGAACTCAGTCTCTTCCCTCACCGTCCGTCTCTCCCCTGATCGCAAGGGGAGGGGGCTACTGCGAAAGAAGAAGCATCCTCGTGTGACGATTCAATTGACTCTGATCGCGGACTCGGGGCCGCAGCCGGGCTTCGTGGTCACGCACTCGAGCACCACCACAATCGGTGTCAACGGCTCACAGCGCACCGAAGAAAAACGCGCGGCGCAACAGCAGCTCAAAGAAGAAGCGACGGCGCAGGAAGCGCAAGCCGCGGCGAAGAAGAAAGCTGAAGAAGAAGCCGCCGCGAAAAAGAAAGCGGAAGCAGAAGCCGCCGCGAAGAAAAAGGCCGAAGAAGAAGCCGCGGCCAAGAAGAGAGCCGAAGAAGTAGCCGCTCACAAGGCCGCCGCGGCACACGATGAAGCCGAAGCGACGGCGGACAAGAAAGTCGCGGCCACTGATGAAATCGAAGCTCCGCAGCTTCTCAACGAATCCATGGAACGCAATCGCGAAGCCGAATCATATTTGGAACGATCCGGAGAAACCGAATTCGAAGCCGGCGTTGCCAAAAAACTGGCAGAAGAAGAAAAGAAAAAGGCGGAAGCAAACAAGGAAGCCGCTGAAAACGAGAAATTGACTCAGGGTTTTGACCACCAGGAAGCCGAAGAAGACGAACGGCAAGCAAAAAGCGAAGAACAGAGTGCCAGGTTCGCGGAAAGCGAAGAAAACTACATCGAAGCCGCGAACGATGAAAATCGAGCCAAAGCGGACTACGCCGCGGCGAGTTCACTTGAAAACGCTGCTGTCGCGGAAGGCGTGGCTGCGGAAAAACACGAAGCCGAAGCAAGCGGCGAGGAAGGCAAAGCGGCGGCAGCAGAAAAGGAAGCGTCGGAACTGAAAGAACAGGCACAGGCAGGAAGGGAAGTCGCGAAAAACGATGAAGCCGCGGCGAGCAAAGACAAAACTGGCTCGACTGAAAAGGAACACGAAGCCGCTGCGCTAAAGAACCTTGCGGAACAGAAGGAACACGAAGCCGCCGAAGAGCGCCACACGGCCGAAGTAGCCGAAAAAGCCTAAGCCTGAATCCACCGTGTTGTTATTGTTGTGCGTGGGGGGCTGGGTTTGGTGGTGTCGGTAGGGTTGTTGGGTGTACTTGGCGCGCTTGGAGATCGACTTCAAGCGCGCGCCCCCTCCTCCCACGAGAGCTCACGCACGAACACTCCAGCGGACGCAGGTATCGTTAGGATCCGGTAGATGGGCTCCATGGGTTATGCAGCAGGTCTGCCTGCGAGCCGCACCCCGACGCTGTTCGGCCGGGTGATGGCGCTCGTCGCGCTGACGGTCGGGTTTGCGACGTTGGGGGCGTACCTGGGCCGGAACTTGGGCGGAGCCGGGTGGTTCGTGGCGTGGTTGATTGCGCTCGGCTGCCTAGTCGGACTGAACGTGGCAAGTGCACGCGGGAACCACAGCCTTGCGTTGGCGCTGCTGCTCGCGTTCGGCCTGCTGATGGGCGCGAGTGTGGCTAGTACCCTCAACTACTACTCCGCGACCGACCCGACCGCGGTCCGCCAGGCATTCGGGGCGACCGCGCTGTTCGTGGGCGGCCTCGGCTCCGTCGGTTACGCCATCCGTCGCGACCTGTCCTTCCTATACCGAACGTTGTTCTGGCTGCTGCTGGTGCTCATCGTCGCGGGCATCGTGCTGATCTTCGTTCGTATACCCGCCGCCTACACGGTCTACGCGCTGGCCGGGCTTGCGATCTTCGGCCTCTACACCGTCGTGGACTTCAACCGGTTGCGCCACGCCGGGACGGACGAGGCGATCCCCTTGGCAGCCGGGATCTTCCTGGATGTCCTGAATATCTTCCTGCTCTTCCTGCGGCTGTTCTCGCGCTCATCCTAGGCCAGCAAACTTCCGGCATCGAGGCGTTGTACTCCGGGGAGGCGATCACAAGCGCATCACTCGCCTCCAGCTGCGCTCTCAGCGCTCGATGGACGCTTGCACCTGCTCCTCGCGCCGGCGGGCCCCCCGCGCGGCAAGGCCGCGGAGCCTTGCCGCCTCCGCATCCCAGTCGTAGACGACCGCGGTTCTCGCGATGCGATCGTAGATCGCCTGGTGGGTGCGGCCGAAGATGATGCCCAAGAACCCGAGCCCCAGCGTCAGGAACCCGAGTGGGAACGCGAGGAGGCGGACGATCGCGTGGTGACGGTCGAGCGAGGAGCCGTCTGCCTGCACGATCCGGAGCCCCAGCAGCGTCATCCCGGGCGAGCGGGCGAAGATGATCCACGAGTTGCCGAAGTAGAGCGCACCCCAAAGTAGCTCACCCACGAGGACGAGCACATGCCCCTGCTCGAGGTTCACGTTCCACGGCGTGGCGGCACTGATCGCAAACTCAAGCAGGGCGAGCGCTGCGGCATAGACGACGGTGAGGATGAGGAGGTCCGCGCCGTATGCCAGCAGGCGGCTCAAGGCACCCGCGTAATGCCCCTGCTGGGCCATAGCACGGTGGGCATCGCCGTTCGTCACTTCGACTTCCCGTCCGGCGCGTCCGGCGGCGGGGGCTCAGTGCCCGACTCCGAAGCCGTGTCCTCGGTGCCCGTCTCGCCGGTGAGCAGCGGTGGCCCGACCGGTACCTCGCTCTCCTTGCGGCGCAGCACGCGGTTCACCGCGCGACTGACGAGTGTGTCTACGTCAGCAGCCTGGCTTCGGGCCGTGTCGAGCGCCTCGCTGGCGAAGCCGCTCGTGGAGCGCGCGACGATGGTGCCCAGCTCCGTCTGCTCGACGACCGCATCGATGTCGATGCGTTCCGCGATCCGGTTCACGTCAATGCGGGTAGCAACGGCATCCAGGTCGATCCGCTGCACGAGCGCGTCGATGTCGATGCGGCCGACGAGGTCGTCGATGTCGATGCGGCCGACGAGGTCGTCGATCTCGATCCGGCGGACTAGCCGATCGATGTCGATGCGCTGCAAGAGCGAGTCGATGTCGAGTGCGTCGAGGAGCACGGGTATGACCGCTTCGAACAGGCGCTGCGTGCCGGTCTGGGCGGCTGACTGTGCTCGGGCGCGCGTCTCGCGGCCGCCGTCGACCAGCGGGCGCGTGGCGGTGTTCAGGAGCTGGCCCGCGCCGTTCGCGCCCGGCAGCGTCGAGAGGAGGCGCCCGGCGGCGACGCTCGCGTTCCGGCCCGTTGCGCCGACCCGCAGCGCCAAGCGCGTCGCCTGTGCGGCCGCACCGACAGCGAGGTCGGTTGCCAGCAGCAACGCGCTCGTAATATCCGAGTCCGCTCGATCGGGGTCGCAAGGCACGATCTTGGTTCCCGGCGAACGTGACTGTGGATTGTTTTCTGCCATCGGCCAGTCTGAATCTATCGGCACCGCGCGGTAGGCTGATCTCCTCAGCGCCGCCCTGCCCTATGGCGAAGCCGAGCACGACCACACCCTGATGCTTCCCGGAGGAGCGCCAGGGCGAGATCTCAGGGCTCTCGCGCAGCGTCTCCACCTCGGCTCCTCGCTCGGGACGGCCATCGCCGGGACGATCACCCCATCGACACCGACTAGGCTGACAGCGGAAGTCGGATAAGGATGGCGGATGGCCGACAAGCGTCAAAAGAGGGTGGCAGAGTTCATTGAGCCGTTCCGGGTCAAGCCCGGGGCGAAGGTGAGCCTCACCAAGGACTTCGACCCTGCCTTCAAGGGGGGCGTGAAGAAGAAGCGGGAGGGTCGCGCCCTGCTCGCCGAGGGGGTGCGGCTGCTGTCCGAGTACCAGGCTCGGCTTGCGGCTCAGGATACGTGGGGGGTGCTGGTGGTCTTGCAGGCGTTGGATGCGGCCGGCAAGGACGGGACGATCCGCCACATGATGAGTGGGGTGAACCCTCAGGGTGTCGAGGTGCACAGCTTCAAGGTGCCCTCGGCGGAGGAGCTCGACCACGACTTCCTCTGGCGTTACGCGCAGCGCCTCCCCGCTCGCGGCGAGATCGGCATTTTCAATCGCTCCCATTACGAGGAGGTGCTTGTGGTGCGGGTGCACCCGGAGAACCTCGATCGCCAGAAGCTGCCGAAGGCGGCGAAGAGGGGCGATGTGTGGCGCCGGCGCTATCGGGAGATCAACGACTGGGAGCGCTACCTCACCGATAACGGTTTCCGGGTCGTCAAGTTGTTCTTGAACATCTCCAAGGAGGAGCAGCGCGCCCGCTTCCTGCGCCGGATCGACCTTCCCGACCACAACTGGAAGTTCTCCGCGGCCGACGTCAGGGAGCGTGAGCGCTGGGATGAGTACCAGAGGGCATTCTCCGAGACGCTCTCGCACACGAGCACAGAGTGGGCTCCGTGGTACGTGATCCCGGCGGACCGCAAGTGGTTTGCCCGGATCGGCGCTGCGGCCGTCCTGGTTCACACGCTGATGGAGATCGACCCTCGCTTCCCGCCCGTCACCGACCAACAGCGCCAGGCGCTGCTCGAGATCAGGCAGCGCCTCGAGGAGCAGGCGCCCAAGGGGGCCGCCCCTGACCCCTTCGAACGGGAGCACCAAGACTCAAAGGACGACGAGCGGTGATGAAGGACGACGAGCGGTGATGATGGCGACGGCTGCCAACCGGCGTATCGACCAGACTGTTCACACGGAGGACTGGTGGCGCCTTTCCCCCGGGGACGTTGGTGCGCGACTGGGCGTCGATCCCGCGGTGGGGCTCTCCGTCGAGCGGGCCGCTGAGCTGCTCGATCGCCAGGGCCCCAACGCCCTGCCGGTGGAGAAGCCGGTGCCGGGCTGGCGGCGGCTGGGTCGGCAGTACCGAAGCTACATGCAGATGATCCTGGTCGGGGCGGCGATCGTGTCGTTGGTGATCAAGGAGTGGAGCACGGGGGTGCTGCTGATCTTGATCACCGTGGTCAACGCTGTCGTGAGCCTGCGGCAGGAGGGCAAGGCCGAGAGCGCGATGAACGCTCTCAAGGCGATGGTGAAAGCGACCGCGCGGGTTCGTCGTGACGGCTCCGAGGCAGAGATTGCGGCCGAGGAGGTGGTCGTCGGCGACGTCGTTCTGCTCGCGGCCGGAGACGAGGTGCCCGCGGACGGACGGATCATCGAGGCGAGCTCGTTGCAGATCGACGAGTCCGCGCTGACGGGTGAGAGCGTGCCTGCGTCCAAGGGAGTCGAAGCGTCCGGCGGCGTCGATCTCGCTCCGGGTGACCAGACCGGCATGGCGTTCATGCATACGCCGGTCACGCACGGCAGCGCCGTGATGATCGTGACCGCGACGGGCAGCGACACGCAGGTCGGGAAGATCGCGGGCATGCTGGCGAGCACCGCTCGTGAGCGGACGCCGCTGACGAAGCAGTTGAACACGCTGACCCTGTGGATCGCCGCGGCAGCCGGGTTCACGATGGTGGTCATGTTCGTGCTCGGGATACAGCGCGACCTGTCATCGACGGTTGTGTTCACGAGCGCGGTCGCGCTTGCGATTGCCGCCATCCCGGAGGCGATGCCGACGGTGTTGCAGGTGATTCTGTCCCTCGGCGCAGCGGATCTGGCCAAGCACGGGGCAGTTTTGACGGACTTGGCGTCGGTCGAGACGCTCGGTTCGACCTCGGCGATCAACTCCGATAAGACCGGGACGCTGACGATGAACCAGATGACCGCGATCGAGGTGGTCGACCCAACAGACCGCTATACGATCTCCGGAAGCGGCTACGAGCTCCAGGGCAAGATCCACCATGCCGCCGGGTCCTCGGACACGATCGACGGCGCGATCCTGCCCTACATCGTCGCCAGTGACGCCGCGCTCGTGGGCGGCAAGGTCGTGGGCGATCCGACCGAGGGAGCGCTGCTCGTGCTCGCCCACAAGGCGGGCCTCGATATCGATACGACACGGGAGCGGTACCCGCGCCTGGCAACACTGCCGTTCGACCCCACCTACAAGCTGATGGCTGCCTTCACGCAGACGTCAGACGCCTCGGGCAAGGAGGTAGTCCGTTGCTTCGTCAAGGGCGCGGCGCCAGCGGTGATGAGTCACACCGCGAGCGCGCTCTGCGCCCGCCAGAGCATCCCTTGGGACGCGGATCTGCGCGCCCGCGCGGAAGCGAACGTCACCCGCATGGAGGGACAGGGACTACGCGTGATGGCCGGCGCCTTTCGCGATCTGGACCCGGTGTCGTTTGACCCTGAGGGCAATCTGCTGGACTACATGACCGACCTCGAGCTGACGAGTCTCGTCGGCATGGTCGACCCGCCGCGCGCGGAGTCCAAGCAGTCAGTCCAAAGCGCCCAGCGAGCACACATCCGGGTGCGGATGGTGACCGGAGATGACGTGATCACCGGCGCGGCGATCGCGAAGCAACTGGGAATCGAGGGCGAGGCGATCCTTGGCGCGGAGTTCGCCGCGCTCGACGAGTCAGAGCGGCGGTCTCGAATCGAGCAGATCGGCATCGTGGGTCGTGTCGCACCCGAGCACAAGGTCCTGCTCGTGGACACGCTGAAGCAGAAGGGCGAGGTCGTGGCGATGACCGGCGATGGCGTCAACGATGCGCCCTCGATCAAGGCCGCCCACATCGGGATCGCGATGGGCAGCGGCACAGAGGTCGCCAAGAACGCCGGGCGTATGATCCTCACCGACGACAACTTCGCCACCATCGTGCACGCGGTCGAGCAGGGACGCAAGCTCTACGACAACCTGACCAAGTACGTTCGCTTCGTGCTCATCTCGCTCGTCGCGTTCGTCCTCACATTCCTGGGTGCGACATTGCTCAATATCGCTGCCGGCCAGCCGTTCACCCCCGCGCAGGTCCTCTGGATCCACTTCTTCATCGGCGCGCCATTCGGCATCGCGCTCGGACTGGATGAGCAGACGCCGGGACTCATGCGTCGCCGCCCGCGGCCGAGCACCGAGTCGATCATGACCGCCGGCGTCAAGCTCACCGCCGGGCTCGTCGGCCTCTATACGGCGATCTGCCTCGATGCGCTGATCCACTTCGGCAAGGCCCATTACGCAAGCACCGTCATCGGGTCATCGATCGGACTGACCGCATTCGCCCTGATGCTCGTCGTCGCAGCGTACGAGAGTCGCAGCACCCTGGGCTCGACACTGACGAGCGATGCCTTCGACAACCCCCGTATGAACTGGACCGCGCTCGTGGAGATCGCGCTCACGGTGCTCGTCACGCAGATGGACGCTTTCAACAGGCTGCTCGGCACGAGGCCTCTCACCGCCGGCCAGTTCGGGCTGGCGCTCGCTGCCGCCGTGTTGCTGCTCGGGCTGTGGGAGATCGGCAAGCTGATCGCGCGCCGGCAGGCATCAGCATCGCCAGGGGTGATCCGGCGCGCAGTCGCCTGATTGGATCTCCCCGAGAGCGGCCTCGAGCGTCGGCGCGCCGATACGTGCGGACGACGCGAACGCCCGGTACCCAGCGTTCGGCTCGGAGTGAGCTCGGAGCGGTCACGGCCCAGCGCCCGCCTGCTCGCCCCCGACAGCTCGTCGTTGGCGGACCCACCGCGGCACGCGCTTGGCGAGAATGCCAGAGCCGATCCCGATCGCGGCGCCGGCTGCGACGTCGCTCGGGTAGTGAACGCCGGTGTGCACGCGCGAGTAGGCAACGGCGCCCGCCAACGGTACGAGCACCGGCGCCATGACCGGCAGCTCCTCGCAGGCGCCGGTGGCGAACGCGAACGCGGCGGCGCTGTGACCCGAGGGAAACGACGTCGAGCGGGGCATGCGGATGAGCGTGGGAGGCGAGCGCCGCAACGGACGACGCCTGCGCACGAGCAGCTTGGCGGGGCCGTTCGCCACGGCCGCTGCGATCGCGATCGCGACGATGCCGCGCCCAGCGGCTCGCTGTCCCTGCCGGCCTCCGCACGCGGCCATCCCGACCGCGACGAGGAGCCAGAGTCGGGAGTAGTTCGCCGCTCGCGTGATCTCGACGAGGGCACGGTCCCGCCCCGGTGAGCGCGCTCGCAGCGATCGCCTCATCAGGCGCTGGTCCAGGCGCCAGACACGACCCCGCAGTCCTCGCGCGACCCGACTCGTCACCTGACCGAGGCCTCCCGCATGCAGCGCGCGACGAACACCGCCCAGCCCGTCCCGAGGAGCACGCCGGCGAGGACGTCCCCCGGATAGTGCACGCCCAGGTAGACGCGTGAGAGGGCGACCGCAAGCACGAGCACCAGCGCCAGCCCGGCGGCCACTCGGGTGACCAGCGGCGCGACCCCCGCCGCCGCCAGCGCCAGCACGAGCGAGAACCAGAACGCGCTCGCCTGCGTGGCATGTCCCGAAGGAAAGCTCGAGCCGGTCACCGTCTGCAGGTGCTCGACGGGGGGCCGTGGTCGGGACACGAGCAGCTTGACGACGTCCGAGAGCAGCATCGCGCCGGCGAGGCTCAGAGCCACCGCGCAGGCCTCCCGGCGCAGACCCGCCCGGACGAGCAGCAGACAGCAGACCAGGGCGAGCGGGACCAGCACGAATGCGCTGCCCGCCCAGGTCACCGCGCGCGCCGCGGCGGTCAGACCGGCCGAGCGCTCACCGGCGACGTCGCGTACCACGTCCAACCCACTTGACCCGACCAGCGAGGTCACGAGCGCCCCAGCTATCCAACCGACCAGCACGAAGACGACCAGGCCGAGCGCCAGACGTGCCGCGGGAAGCCTCACCTGCCCACAGCCACCCGCAGCAGCGCGCCCAGGTTGTCCGCGGTCAGCGCCGCGGCGCGGGCGCCCGGCGCGAGGCCGACCGCGCGGGGTAGCCGAACGCGCAGCGCGCCTGGCATGGACGTGAAGCGCAACGGGGGCGCCAGCAAGAGCGCCTCGCCGTCGAGTCCGACCTCCACGGGACCCCCGGAGCGGACTTCGAACTCCAGGGTGCGCCACGACACCAGGCCGGAAAAGCGCCCCACCTGGCCGACCATCTCGAGCGCGACGAGCTTTGACACATCCGCGGCAGTGCGTACCCTCGCGGCCACGACGCCGAGCAGGCCCGTGTCGAGCCGCTCGCGTGTGCCGGCACCGGCCAGGCTCGTCAGCTGATACGGGTTGTTGGAGACGAGCACGAGCGGCGCGTCGTCGCACAGGCTCCCGTCCGGCGCAGCGAACTCGAGGTCGATCGGCTCGGCGTCGGGTCCAAGCAGGTCGGGCAGCATGCGCGTCCATGTCTCGAGCTTGGCGTCGCGGTAGGCGTCGGACTGGACGACCTTCGCGTAGACGCCGAGTGACGCGTTGTTGACGAACACGCGGTCGTTGACACGCGCGAGATCGATGCGCCGCTCGACGGCATCCGTGAAAGCGTCCAGCGCGCCCACCACATCGTCGCGGTCCAGGCCGAGGTCGAGGGCGAAGTGGTTCCGCGTCCCCGCGGGAACACAGACGTGGGCGACCTCGCGCCGCGCGGCAACAGTCGCCACGAGCGCCTGCGAGCCGTCGCCCCCGGCCATCCCGACCACCTGCGCGCCGCGCTCGATGGCGCCTTCGGCGAGCTCGAGCAGGTCATCACCGGGCTGCAGCACGATTGGCTCAACACCTCGCCGCCGAGCTTCAGCAGCGAGGTCGAAGCGCTCGGCCTTCCCACCACCCGACTTCAGGTTGATGATCAGCACGGCCGAGCCGGCGGCTCCCACCGGCACGAGCG
>Ga0210408_10000597_pt1 | contig 44011 bp, 46 predicted proteins | sample IncBWH4MmetaG_FD_155471 | JGI IMG/M metagenome (GOLD analysis project Ga0210408, IMG submission 155471) | Forest soil microbial communities from Barre Woods Harvard Forest LTER site, Petersham, Massachusetts, United States - Inc-BW-H-4-M | ecosystem: Environmental > Terrestrial > Soil >...
GTCACCAGCGTGCGCTTGGCCAAGGAGAGGTCAAAATTCCAATAATGGAGACCGCGCAGAACGCCGCGCGCCGACCGAGCGTCTTTGCTGACTTGAATCGGGCGGAAATCCGTCAAGACCGCCTCAGGGTTTGCGAAAATATTGAGGCCGGAACCGCCAGTGGCAGGGTCTCCGTCAGTACCTACGCCCCCCGAGCCTTGCTCGGCACACACAAAACAGCCCTCCGCGCAGTGCGGAGGGCCATAGTCTCCGATCCGTAATTAAGCTTCCGGCTCTCTCCCTGCAGCGATGGCTTGCACCCTGCTGTGCTTCACGCTGTAGGTGAAGTACACCACCAGTCCGATCGCCAGCCAGGCGATCAGGCGAATCCAGTTCCATACTCCCAGCTTAGCCATCATGTATCCGTTGGAGATGACGCCCAGGATGGGAACCAACGGTACCCATGGCGTCCGGAATGGACGCGGCTGGTCTGGATTCGTATAGCGCAAGACCATGACCGAAATTGACACGATGACAAAAGCCAGCAGCGTGCCGATATTCACCATCCGCCCGATGTCGTCGATTGGAGTTACACTGCCCACGATCGCGGCGAGCAGACCGACAAGAATTGTATTCTTCCAGGGAGTGCGGAATTTAGGATGTACGGCTGCAAAAAACTTCTTCGGCAACAACCCGTCATTGGCCATCGAATACAGCACGCGGGTCTGACCAAGCAACATCACCAGCATCACACTCGTCAGTCCCGCCAAAGCTCCGAGCGTAATGATGTGCGATGCCGTGTTCAGCCCCCGGTCAAGAAATGCGCGTGCAACCGGTGCTTCAATATTGATCTGCTGCCAGTGCACCATTCCGGTGAGCACCCCGGCCACCGCGATGTACAAAACGGTACAGATCGCCAGCGAGGCAATCATCCCGATGGGCAAGTCGCGTTGCGGATTCTTGGCTTCCTGCGCCGTAGTGGACACTGCGTCGAACCCAATGTAGGCGAAGAATATGTAGGCAGCTCCGGCCCCAATTCCCGCAAAACCGTGGGGCGCGTACGAGTGCCAGTCCGAGCCCCAATTGGCAGTGTTGATGTAGCGTGCTCCGAGCGCGATGACGAATAGCACCACCGCTACCTTGATTGTGACGATCGTCGCGTTGAACCGCGCACTCTCTTTGATCCCGACAACCAGAACCGCCGTAATGATCAGCGCAATAATGAAGGCGGGAAGGTTGAACCCGATTTCCATCCCGAACATGTGGGGCGCTCCCAGCAACGCATGCGCGCGCTGCAATAATTCCGGCGATTGAGCGGCAACGATCGCAGTCACCTTGTCAAGGAACGCCTGCGACCCCGCCACCAGCGAGGCATCGGAAGCCTGCGCGATCTGTCGCGCAACAATGTTCTCCGCCGTCTTCAGCGCCGTCCAGTGATCGTAAGCCAGCCACAGCGGCATTTTGATGTGGAAGATATTCAGCAGTTCGATGAAGTGGTTCGACCAGCCCGAAGAGACCGTACTGGCGCCCATCGCGTATTCCAGGGTCAGATCCCACCCGATGATCCACGCCAGCAACTCTCCCAACGTGGCGTAGGCGTAGGTGTAAGCACTGCCCGCCAGTGGGATCATGGCGGCGAACTCGGCGTAACAAAGACCGGCAAACGCGCATCCCAGTCCGGAGAGCACGAAAGAAAGGGTGAGTCCGGGACCCGCGTATTGGGCTCCCAGCCCGACCATGACGAAGATGCCGGCGCCGATGATGGCGCCAACGCCCAGCGCCGTAAGCTGAAAGACTCCCAATGTGCGGTGCAGGCTGTGTTCGCCAGTCTCGCGGGCCTCTTCCATCAACAGGTTTAAGGGCTTCGTTGCCCGAAGGTTCGCCATCCAACTGGGTTTCTCCTGAATTGGTGCGGTTGTGCTCATGCGGATAAACTCCTCTGATTCTTGGCGCTCCGCGACCACGCAAAGTACACTGGAATCCCCAGCAGCACCACGATCAGCCCTGGCCACGTGTACTGCGGCTTGTAGCGCAATAGTACGACATCGATGAATAAAGCCATCACAATATAAATGATGGGCAGCACCGGATACCCGACGGCCTTATAGGGCCGCAGCGCATCTGGACGGGTCCGGCGTAGCACGAACAACCCCACAATCGTCAGGATGTAAAACACCAGGACCGCAAAGATGATGTAGTCCAGAAGTTGCCCGTAGCTGCCGGAGATGCACAGAACGCAGGTCCATACCATCTGCACCATCAGCGAAACCGCAGGGGTCTTATATTTAGGATGCAATTTCGCAACATTGCGGAAGAACAAACCATCCTTGGCCATGGCGTAGTAGACCCGGGCCCCGGATAGAATCAGGCCGTTCATGCAGCCAAAGCTGGAGATCATGATGGCGGCAGCCATCAGAAATCCGCCTGTGCTTCCAAATCTTTGAGTCAGGATTGCGGTGGCTACGCGGTCTTCGGTGGCATGCGTGATCCCGCGGGCAAAAATCGTCTCCCCGCCAGCCGTTCCCTGCATTGGAAGAGCCGTCAGATAAACGAAGTTGCAGGCTATATAGAGGGCGATCACTACGCCCGTCCCCAGCGCCAGTGACAGCGGCAGGTTGCGGCTGGGATTCCTCACCTCTCCCGCGGTAAAGGTCACATTGTTCCAGGCGTCGGCTGAGAACAGAGACCCGACCTGCGCCACTGCCAGAACCGTAAGCGTGCTGACGAATACTCCTCCGCCGATGTCATGCAGGGACAACAGACCGGCGTTGTGCCAGAAATGCCCGCTGAAATTCGCCAGGATTGCCTCCGGATTGTGGCAGAAAGCGAATCCCAGCACGGCGAGTCCAAGCAGGGCCAGGACTTTCGCGGCGGTGAATACGTTCTGAATCGCAGCGCCCGTCTTCATGCCGAGGACGTTCACCAATGACAAGATGATCACCAGCAGAATCGCCATCAGATTCTGCGTGTTGATGCCGACATCCATATTGCCCAGCACCATCGGGCCGAGATGGATCGGCGGAACCTTCCACAAATGCACAATCCAGTTCGTGGAAGCGATCGAAGGGTAAAACACTCCCAGAAACTTGCCAAAAGCCACGCCCACGGCGGCAATCGTGCCCGTCTGTATGACTAGAAAAAGCGTCCAGCCGTAGAGGAATCCCCAGAGCGGCCCCAGGGCCTCGCGTAGGTAAACGTATTGGCCGCCGGCCCGCGGCATCATGGCCGCGAGTTCCCCATAGCTCAGGGCGGCCACGATCGTCATCAGTCCGGTTACGACCCAGGCACCGATCAGAAGAGCCGGCGAGCCCACCTCTCGCCCGATCTCCGCCGAAACAATAAAGATGCCGGAGCCGATCATCGACCCCATCACCAGCATGGTTGCGCTGGTCAGGCCCAGTACCTGGACCAGTTCCTTATCCTGATGGCTATGAATTTCCCAATCGCTGCCCGTGGATGGCTGCGTCGTTGTCGGTGTGCTCAGAGGCTCGCTCCTGATCTGGCGGTCGTTGGCGTTCGTCGTCGGTCGTTGGTCGTTAGCTGAAACGAAGCGGGTGGATTGGCCCACCGAAACAGTTATGCTTCCAGCTCATTGCATAGGTCCTTCGCGGCAAAGAACGCCGCTCAGGATGACAAGAAACATGATCGATGTACGACCAACGAACAGCTAACGACCAACGACGTATTGGCAGCACTTTACCCTAATATCCGGAAAAATTCCTCTGCTGATTTGCGAGGCTCTGGTAACAGCTCGGATATCACGGCGACCGAATCGGCCCCGGCTTCGATCACGGAAACCGCATTCGCGCGCGTAATTCCCCCGATCGCCACCAGCGGCTTGCGTGTCAAACTCCGCGCCCGGCGCACTCCGTCAAGCCCCACGACAGGGTCAGGCTTCTTTTTGCTGGAGGTCGCAAAGACCGGGCCAATCGCCAGATAGTCGGCCGAAGTCAAATCTGCCTCGCGCAGTTGTTCGGGATTGTGGGTCGAGACCCCCAACCAGCGTTCTGGCCCGATGATCGCCCGCACGGCCTCGGGCGACAAATCATCCTGGCCCACATGCACGCCGTCGAATCCAGCAGCCAGGCACAGATCGGAGCGATCATTCATGATCAGCCGTACGGAGGAACCGAGATGTTTCTTCAATTCCCGCGACTGCTCGAGCATCACCCGAACGTTGCCCGACTTGTTCCGGTATTGCAGGAGCGTACATCCGCCGGCTGCGAGTTCGTGGGCAAAAGCGACGAGGCGAGCCGTGTCGGGGGAAATGGAAACGTCAATGACCGCGTAGAGGAGTGGTAGCTTCATGCATTGAATCGGGTCACCCTGGGGTTGCGCGCAAAGCGCGCAATAAGAAGGGTCGGTATCGAGTCAGACGCCGTAGCCCTCGATGCTCGCGAACGCGTCGCTTCGCTCCGCGGGGCGGACGAGGCGTCCGCCCCTACACTTTGGCGTTCTTAGCCAGGAACCGTTCAATAAACCCGGTATCGAAATTCCCTGCCCGGAAATCGGGATCGGCCAGAATCTTACGGTGCAGGGGAATCGTGGTGTACACGCCCTCGACGATAAACATCTCCAGCGCCCGTGCCATGCGCGAGCAGGCTTCGTCTCGATCCTTGGCGCGCACAATCAGCTTCGCGATCAGCGAATCGTAGTACGGTGGAATCACTCCCTCGGCATAAGCCGCTGTATCCACACGTACGCCGGTTCCTCCCGGCGGATGAAACGCGGTAATCTTCCCGGCCGACGGTGTGAACTTCTCCGGATGCTCCGCATTGATCCGGCACTCGATCGAGTGTCCGCGGTGCACGATCGGCCCGTGCAGCACATCCTCCATCTTCGCGCCCGCCGCGATCATGATCTGGCTTTTGACCAGGTCGACGTCCGTGACCATCTCGGTCACCGGATGCTCCACCTGAATGCGCGTGTTCATCTCAATAAAGTGAAGCCTGCGGTCCTGATCCATGAGGAACTCGATCGTTCCTGCGTTCCAATATCCGATCGCTGCCAGCGACTTGCACAGAACCGCGCCAATCTGATCCCGCAACTCCGGAGTCACCTGAGTCGAAGGAGACTCTTCCAGCAGCTTCTGATGCCGGCGCTGGATCGAGCACTCGCGTTCCCCCAGGCTCACCACACTCCCGTGCTCGTCGGCGAGCACCTGAAACTCGATGTGCCGCGGATGCTCGACGTACTTCTCCATGTAAAGATCACCGTTGCCAAACGCTCCGGCAGCCTCGGCCTGTGCAGCTTTGAAAAGACCAGGCAATTCCTCTTCGTTCCGCACAATCCGCATACCCCGTCCTCCGCCCCCCGCCGAAGCCTTAACGATCACGGGGAAGCCGACTTGCTTGGCCCACTCCAGCGCCTCGCCATCGCTGGCGACGATCCCGTCCGACCCGGGCAAAATCGGCACGCCCGCCTTCTTCATCGCCGACCGGGCCTTTTCCTTCTCGCCCATCAGGCGGGTGACTTCCGGCCGCGGCCCAATGAACTTGATCCCACTCATCTCGCAGACTTCGGCAAAGTTCGCATTCTCCGCGAGCAGACCATATCCCGGATGGATCGCCTCCACATTGGCGATCTCCGCTGCGCTGATGACGCCGGGAATGTTCAGGTAGCTGTGCGCCAATTGCGGCGGCCCAATACAAATGGCTTCGTCGGCAAACTTAACGTGCAGAGAATTGCGGTCTGCCTCGCTGTAAATGGCCACCGTCTTGATGCTGAGCTCTTTGCACGCGCAGATGACGCGCAACGCAATTTCCCCGCGATTCGCAATGAGGATCTTTTTGAACATGAAGTCTAGCTTTCAGCTCTCAGCTGTTAGCCCTAGTTGTGCCTTCCTCTGGAACGTCTTTTGTGGGGACGGCCGCGTTCGGCCGTCCGCCGGGCGCAGCCCGGCTTTATTTGCAGGAGTACTGCAAACGACAAAGCGGCGCGCCCTCAGCGCGCCGCGAGAATCCCTCTACCCTCACTTCTTCGGCCGGATCACAAACAATTCCTGGCCATATTCGATGGGCTGACCGTTGGTCGCCAGCTTCTTCAAAATTTCCCCGGCGACGTCCGACTCAATTTCGTTCAGCAGCTTCATCGCCTCGACGATACAAAGCACCTGGCCAACTTCCACCGAGTCGCCAGCCTTAACGAACGGTGGGGCGCCCGGCGAGGGCGCTTCGTAGAACGTGCCCACGATCGGCGACTTAACCGTATGCAGCCCTTCCTCGACAGCAGGCGGAGCTGGAGTCGCTGGCGCGGACGCAGCCACCGTTCCCGCCACCGGGACGGCGCCAAGTTCCACCGCAGCCACTGGCGCCGGAGGCACCGCATAGAAGCGCGGCTCCCCGTGCGAGTGCACCATCGTGTGCTCGCCGGCGCGCTTGATCTTAACCTTGACATCGCCGCGCTCCAACTCGAACTCGGCAATATCCTTCTCGATGAGGAACTCGATGAGTTCTTTCAGCTCTTTTTGATTCATTCGTTTACGGTGGGACCGTTCACCGGTCCCTGACCCGCGCCGGAAGGGCGCGCAAACAAGCCGGGCGTGGATCCTGCCCAGCGGATGTCCATGAACAACTAAGAAGACTAGACTGCCAATAATTCTTTACTGGTCGGAGTCAGGACCTCACAACCTCGGGCGGTGACCGCTACCATATCCTCGATCCTCACGCCCCATTTGCCGGGGAAGTATACTCCCGGCTCGATCGTGATGACCATCCCCGGCATCAGCACTTCGCTCTGCCCCGCGGCTACCCTGGGACTCTCGTGGATCTCGAGCCCAACGCCGTGTCCGGTGGAATGGGTGAAGTAACGCCCTAACCCGGCTTTCTTCAAGACCTTGCGGGCCGCTGCGTCCACTTCGCCAACCGCAATCCCAGGCCGAACTGCTTCGATCGCGACCTGTTGTGCCTCGCGCACTGCTTCATACGACCGGCGTGCGTCCTTCGGCACTGATCCGACCCACACAGTGCGGGTCTGATCTGAACAATAACCTGAGAGTATAACACCGAAGTCGCAGACCACGAACGCCCTTGACGGGATTGGCTGTGTAGAAGCGCGTCCATGCGGCAGAGCCGATCTAGTCCCGGCGGCAATGATCGTCGGAAACGACATCTCCTCGGCCCCTGCACGGCGGGCGGCCAGTTCCATCTCGGCAGCCACCTCAACCTCCCTCACACCCGCACGCAAAACTTCGAGCCCGCGATCGAATATCTCCGCTCCCAGCGCGACCGCATCCTTGATAAGAGCGATTTCGCGCGGGTCCTTGACCATGCGAAAGCGTTCGACGATGGAAGGCGCATCTTTCAAGCGTATCCCGGAGGGCACTACCTGGCCGAAACGCTTTCTCTCGGAGATGGTGAAATGATCGGACTCGAGTCCGATCGTTAGCCCGCGAGACCGCTTGCGCCTTTTGGCCAAAAAGTCCCCAAGCGCCGCCAGCGGAGCCTTGTGTGCAATCACGACTTTGGCGCCTTTTACTTCCTGGTGCGCCTGGATGTCATAGCGAACGTCCGTAAGAAATACGCTCCCGCCCTGTTCGACCAGCAGAAGTCCCGCGCTCCCGGTAAAGCCGCAAAGATATCGAATGTTAGGAAGATGGCTGACCAGCAGCCCATCAAAGCGGGTGGTCGCAAGATGGTCCCGAAGTTTCTTCTGGCGGGTGCGGAAGTCCATTGCGGTGAGTGTAACAAGAAAGCAGCCACGAGCGGCGAGCCATGAGCCACCAGCAACCCGACTTCTCGACGCTCGTAGCTCGAAGCTCGCAGCTAAAACAAGACCGCCGGCCTGAGGTTCCAGGCCGGCGGCTCACTACTCTCAACTAGCTACTCGCTACGTCTGAATAATTCGCGGAGTGATGAAGAAAATCAGCTCCTGGTTCTGTGTGTTGACTTTGGTGTGCTTGAACAGGTTGCCGAGGAACGGCAGATTGCCGAGCAGCGGAACCTGCGAGATATCGATTGAGTTCTGGGTTTGAATGACGCCGCCGATCACCACCGTGCCGCCATCCGTCACCAGCACCTGCGTCGTAGCCTGCTGCGTGATCAGTTCGGGGTTGCCCTGCACTTCCTGTCCGAAGTTGGGCGTGGTGTTTTCCACGTCGACGTTCAGGAAGATGGTGTTCTCCGATGTGATCTGCGGAGTCACCGTCAACCGCAGGAACGCGTCAACGTAGGTCACGGTCGGAGGACCGCCCAACTGCGCCTGCGTCACGATCGGTACGCGCACGCCCTGCTTTACCAGGGCCTGGATATTGTTCTGCGTGACCACCCGCGGACGTGAGAGCACTTTCAGCAAGCCGCGCGACTCCGCCATCGAAAGCTGGAAGTCCAGCCGCACGGTGTTGCTGGCATTGAGGAAGGTCAAGCCGCTCGAAGGCTGCGTGACGCCCAGGTTCGAGAACAGCGGGATCGTATTTCCTGTGCCCGCGCCGTTCGCCGGACTCGTAATGTAACCCGGCGTCAGGCCGCCTACGTTCGTATTCGTGGTGCCGGCGCCTGAGTTGCCGCCGATCGCGCTATGCCCGTTACCCCAGCCAAAACCGAACTGTGTGCCGATGTCGCGCGCGAACGCACGGGTCGCGGCCACTACGCGAGCTTCGATTTCCACTTCCTGCGTCTTGCGATCGAGCTGCGTCAGCAGGCGGTCGATAATCGGAATCACTTTGGGAATGTCGTTGATGATCACGGCGTTGGTGCGGTCATCCGCGACAACGTCGCCGCGCTGCGAGAGGAACTTTTTCACCGTAGTTACGGCGTCCTTCGCCTTGGCATAGCTCAGGAACCGTGTCACCGATACCTTTTCCACGGCCAGCGCTTCGGATTCAATCTGCGCCCGGCGTGCGTCGGCTTCCTTCTTCAATGTATCGACGGTCGCGATCCGCAGTACGTTGCCTTCGAGCTCGCGGGCGAGGTCGTTATTCTTGAGCACGATGTCGAGCGCCTGATCCCACGGCACGTCGTCGAGCACGATCGTCAGCGTGCCGTGCACGTTGGGATCGAGCACCACGTTCAGGCCGCTGATTTCGTGGACCAGCCGGAAGAAGTCTTTCAGGTCGACGTCCTTCAGGTTCACCGAGATCGGCTCGCCGGTGTAGCGCGGGCCGGCGGCGACTCCCTGCTGGTTCATCTGAGCTTTCTGCTCAGCCGCCAGATTCACGGCCGGAGTGATTCCGGTCGAACTCTGCGCGGGCCCGGAAGCGCTCTGCGCCTGCGGAGCGGCATGCATGCTCACCGGAAGAAGCTCGGCGGCAGTCTTGTCGGAGAAGCGCGCCGCAGCTTCCTGCGCCCGAACCACGGGCACATCGGCGGCGTCGTTCTTGACGTCATTCTTGACGTCACTCTTCACTTCAGTCTTTGCCTGGTAAGTAGGCTCGACGAATACAAAGTCAGCAGGCGAAGCCGAGCTCTTCTCGGCAGGCTTCGTCGACGGCGCAATCGTCTTCGGTGCCGTGCGCAGATCCACCACGCGCGGAGAGAAGGGCGACATCGGGCGCGTTACTGGGGCGCTCGATTCCGCGGCCACGGTTTTCGGCTGCGCAGCAGCATTGCCGTGCAGCGTCAGCACCAGCTTGCCCGCCGGACCCGGCGTCAAGTCATAGGCCAGCGCTTTGTCGAGGTCGACAACGATGCGGGTCGTCGGATGCGCCTGGCCATCCATGCCAATGCGCACACCCTTGATCCCCGCCGCGCCCACCGCGATGTGGTTCTGTCCGGTCGCCATCACGGTCTCCGGCAGATCGATCACCACGCGCGGGGGTGAGTCCATCTTGCTGACCTTCGGCGTAACTGCGCCGCTGGCTGTCATCTCGACCCGGACATTGTCCGCGTCGCGGATTACGTTGACTCGATCGAGCTGGCTGGGCGTCTGGGCAGCCGCAGCCACCACTCCCATCAGCAGCAACGATACGAAGATGATTACTGGTTGCTTTCGCATTTCGCCTCTCCCCACCTGCGGGCCTGGCCCGCATTTCCTCGTGCAACTTAATACTCGAACTTCGGACTAAACCGCCGGAGTAAAGATTTTCTTTACCACTTCATGCGTCGATGTCTTGCCCAGCTTGTCCTGCACTGTTTCCTGGAACACAACTGAGTCTCCCGTGATCTTCACCACGTAGCCGTTGAACACAGGATCGTTTTCCCGCAGAAAGTACGCCTTGCCGATGTTGTTGGTGACGACCGCAATAAATCCGTTGTCCGACTTCACGACTCCGCGGAGGTTGATCGCATTGATCTCCAGGCACTTTTTGCCCGTCGAGCAACCGGATCCCTCTTGATGCACCACCGGACTGAAGAACGGATCACGCTTCCCATTCATCGCCCATTTCTTATCTTCGACCTTCGGCTTGGTGGGATCAGGCTTGGCCGCAACCGGAGCTGGAGCGGCCGCTGCCACCGTCGTTGTCTTAGCCGCGGCGGTTGCTTTCGCTTCCTTTTTCGGTTCCGCCTTCGGCGCTGCAGCTTTTGCGACCTTGGGCTCAGGAGATGTCTTTGCCACCGCTGCTTTCGCCGGAGCAGGCTTCGAAGGAGCCGGAGCGCTCTTGGCTACTTCCGGCGCGCCTCCCTGCGTATGCAGGATCAAAGTCACTTTCCCCGCAGGACCAGGAGCCACGTCGTACGCCAGAGCCTTATCTAGGTCGACTACAACGCTCGTGGTCGGCGGATTCTTGCCGTCCATGCCGATGCGCACGCCTTTTACTCCGCCGCTGCCGACTGGAATCTTGTTCTGGGCGCTGGCCACCACTGTCTCCGGCAGCTCAACCAATAAACGCGCCGGAGAACTCAGCTTGGTCACGCGAGGACTTACGGCCCGCGTGGAGCTGATCTCAATCTGTATATCGTCGCTGCCCGGAACCACATTGACGTGCTGCAGCTGGTTGTTCGCGCCCGAGGCGGATTCCGCCTTCGGCGCTGCAGCCTTGGCTACGGGCTTCGGAGCTGGAGCTGCTGCCGTCTGAGCTGGCTTCGGAGGTGGCAGCACAATCAGCTTCTGCTCCCCCGGAATCACGGCCGGCTTCACCGTTGGCGCTGGAGCGCCAGGCGCAGGCTTGGAAGCCGTCGCCGGAACTCCTGCCGCGTTCAGTGCCGCATCCGAATCGTTGGCCTGCTTTTGCTGCAGCGATTTTGCTACGCTGCGCGCGTTGTCGATGGCGTCGGGGTTCTGTGCCACAGCCTTCGTACTGAAGGCCGCGCCCATCGTCATCGTGAGTGCGATTGCCAGAGTGCCAGTTTTCAGCTTCATCGCCGTCTTCATGGATATTCCCTATTTCGCCGCTGTCGTTGCCGGTTTTGCTCCAGCGCCTGCCGCAGGAGGTTGCAAATCACGACTGAAATACGTGGTCGCCGTAAACGTGGCCACGATGCTCTCGTTCGGTGCGTACTGATAGGTCCGCTTCGCCTTTGCGCCGGTCGGATTCTTCGTGGTCGAAACCATGAGCCCGCCGACGTTCACGATGCGCTCCAGCTTGCTCACACGGTCGAAGAAATTCAGCACCGAGTAATAGGGTCCGTCCAGCTCCATCTCGAAGGGAACTTCGGTGTAGTACTGCTGCTGCTTCGAATCCTTCGCTGAATAGCGCCGCACTTCCACGCCGGCCTTGAACGCTTCGCCGTCCATCATGGTCATGAACCCGTCGACCTGCTTCTCGTCGGGAACAATGCGCTGCTCGATTTCCAGCTGCTGCTTCAGCTCGGCCAGCTGTTGCTCGATCTGCTTCAGCTTCGGCCGGTATGACTCCAGCTCGTTGTTCTCCCGGATTTTGGCTTCCAGGGCATGCTGCGCAGCCACGTTCTTATCGTTCTGGCTTTTGAATATGGTGAAGTACAGAACAGCTGTAACGGCTGCTCCGCCCAGTATCACCAGCCCCCACTGCTTGATGCCCGACAGCTCGCTAAAGTTCGCCATAGTCTGTCCCTACGACTTTCCCTTCCCAGGCTGGTTTTCCCCTGCAGCTTTGTCGCAGGTCAGGGTGAACTGAAACGCCTGCATTTCCTTTACCTGCTCGTCCTGAAAGGTTTCTTTGATCTCGACGTTCCTGAAGAAACCCGTCTTCTGCAGATTCGCGATCAGGTTGGCCACTGCGTCAGTCGATAGAGCTGTACCTTCCAGGCTCACGCTCGTGCCCTGATCGTCCATCCTGTTCAGCCACACGGCCTCGGTGTTGTTAATGGTCTCGCCCATCATGGCCATCAGGTTGACCGGACCGGTCTGCCCATCATGCAGCTGCTTGATCACGTCCACGCGCCTCTGGTAGATGTTGGCCTGATTCTGGCGGTCGAGGAATTTCGCCTTCACATCGGCCAGTTCGCGGTTCCTCTGCTCGGCCACTTTTACCTTCTGGTCGATTTCTTTCGACAGATGGTCCAGGCGGTACCAGTAGACGAGGTTCCCCAGGCCGACGATCACCATAATCACGAGGATCTTCAGCTTGGGCGACCCCATATCGCCCATTTCCATCGCGGGCATCGACGGGCCACTGCTGCCGCGCTTGCCCTTTCCTTTGGAGTTTTCGAGAAGATTGATTTTGATCATAGAGATTCAAAGCTCCTCAGGGCCAAACCCACTGCGACTGCCATCTGGCCGGGATTCTGCTCTACCAGTTCCGCTCCCAATCCTTCCGTCGGCGGCATCACCCGCTGGAACGGATTCAGTAATTCCACCGGCATCGAGAACTCCTGCCGCAATGCCTCCACCAGCCCGGGTACCTTCGACGAACCGCCCGCCAAGTAGATCTTCTCGATGTGCTCTCCCGCCGCGCTGGCGCGGAAGAAGTCGAACGTCTTCTGAATTTCCAGCACGATGATTTCAGTGACCTGCTGCAGGATCGGCTGCTTCGCGTCCTCGCTCACCGTGCCCACCTTGCGGCCCAGTTTCAGCGCTTCCGCGTCTTCGAAGCTCAGGTCCAGTTCCTTCTGCAGCGAGTCGGTGTACTGATGCCCGCCCACGCTGACGTCGCGGGGGAATAACGGCGTCGTGCCCTTCACAATGTTGATGTTCATTACGCTGGCGCCCAGGTTCAACAGAGCCACCACCTGGCCCGGCGCCGGCTGGTAGTTGTACTCGTAGCAGTTCTGCAGGGCCAGCGCGTCAATGTCGACGATAGCCGGGGTGCGGCCCGCCATCGAGAGTACGTTGGTGTAGTTCAGAATCTTGTCTTTCTTGACCGCCACCAGCAGAACATCCATCTGCGGGCTGCCGACTTCGTCCGACAGAATCTGGTAGTCGAGGCTCACGTCGGCCAGATCGAAGGGAATGTGCTGCGCCGCTTCCTTCTCGATGGTTTCCGCCAGTTCCTGGTCGCTCATCGAAGGCAGCGAAATCTTCTTCACGATGACGGAGTGTCCGCTCACCGCGGTGGCCACGCCCTTGGTCTTGATCTGGTTGTCGAGGAACAGCTTCGAGATCGCGCTCGACACTGTGCCCGAATCGACGATCATCGAGTCGACCACGATGTCCGATGAAAGCGGTTCGAGGCCGAGATGCGCGACTTCGATCTGGCCGCCCTTCTTCTTCAACTCGACTGCCTTAATGCTCGATGACCCTACGTCCAGACCAACAATCGTTTTCGATCCGAGTCCAAACATGTGTCCACCCTTTATGTGTGGCGCGGGCACTCATGCCCGCGTCGGTTTCACTAAATCTGTCCGGCAGCCTTCATGGCCGCCTTCGGTTTCCGTTTCGCCTGCGGTTCCATCTCGCTCGACTTCTCTTCCATCCACTGATCTAGCCGCGATTTCTTGAACCGCCAGCGGTTCCCCAGCTTGAACGCGGGAATTTTCTGTTCGCCAACGTACTTGTAAAGCGTGTCCGGACTCACTCCCAGATACTGCGACGCCTGGCGAATGTTCATCACTTCTCGCGAGTCGGCCATAGTTCCTTTTTGCTCTCTCTCCGTTGCGCTTCTTCCCGTCCGCTCTCACGGCCCCACGGGATAGCTTCCGGAGACGTCCTCACCCTGTCTATCGGCTCAGAGGGCTATCGGTGTCCCGAGCATATATCAGCCCTGAAAAACCCCTCCTCCAAGCGAATCTCCGCGTTTTACGGGGTTTTTTACCTGTTTTGTGGAATGGGAAGAGTAAGAGGCGGGAGCAAATATCTATATATTGGGGTATTCGCTGGATTAAGCACTATTACTGGGATTTTGGGCTTGCCCGGTATGCGGTCATCCGCATACCGGTAACTGAAGTACTAGGCACGGTACGGAGGTACTACACCCGCGGTCCAAGCTGTTGTTTTCGCAGTCTTTGCTGCGAAACCATGGAGCGGGAAATTCAGTTACTGCACATCTACTGGACATCGGCAACTTTGCCGTTTTGGAAGGTTACTTTCACGTCTTGATACACGTAGATCTGTTTCGCGCCAACGTTAAAAATCTTCTGTGGTTTGCCCAGGATCGACTGCACTTGGTCGGTCGTCATCCCCAGCTGCACGGTCGCCGGCTCAGATTGTTGCGCTTCCTGCTGCTGCGGCGGCTGCTGGCTCGACCCGTTTCCCTGATTCTGATTATCGTTCTGCTGATTGTCGTCGGAAATCAAGAAGACTTTCCCGATGGCATCCTCCACATCCCCCACGCCCGCTTTCTCCAGGTAGCCTTTCGCAAACTGAAAGACCACCTCGCCCTTCATCGAGGTTGCTGGATTCGTTCCACTGCACGAGTCGCAGGCTACCACCGTGAATGAAACTTTCGCCTTGTTCAAGTTCACATCGATTTTCGTGGGATAAACTTTCTCTCCCTTCTGAAAGTAGCGGGAAACGTCCTTCAGCATGCCGGCACAGAATCCAACCGAGGGATGAAATGCATTGTCTTGATACTTCGCCGGACACAGCGCCATTGCTCTCCATGGAACGGCCAGCACACCGCTCTTCTGAATCGTCAGCAGCGTGCCGGGGTCAACCACGCCGTACCCGCTGGAATCTGCCTTAACCTTGGCGACCTGATATTGAGCAACCAATTGCTCCTGCAGAGAAACCGCCTGGCCGGGGGCAAGGGCTGCGGGCAGGATCATCGCAAGTGCGATGATGCCAACGCAAAGTCGATGACGCATAGAGCCCTCCTGATCACAACGATTCTCACAAAGGTTTTGAAAAAGGCGCGGTGCCTGAAACTTTCTTACCCGATGCGGTCGAGTCAAAAACCTGCAGCCCGATACGCGCGGGCCGCCGGACAGCCGAAGGCGACTGTCCCCCACATGGGCCATGCTGGCCGCCCGCCTGCCGGCAGCTTCGGGGCTCAGCCGACTACTCCTACTGCACGTCCACCACCTTGCCGTTCAAAAACGTCACCTTCAAATCTTTGTAAAGGTAAATCTGCTTCGGTCCGAGATTCACCATCTTGGTCGGCTTGCCCATAGCAGTTACGACTTGATCCGCGGTCATTCCCATCTGGATCGTCTGCGGCTCCTCCGCCTGTTGTTGTTGACCGCCCTGTTGTCCGCCGCCCTGTTGTTGGTCCTGCTGCTGTTGCCCGCCCTCCTGCTGGCCGCCCTGCCGATCGCCGCCCGGTGCCTGCTGTTGCGAATCGTCGTTGATCGACAGCAGTTGCCCGATCGTGTCCTCTACATCGCCGGCACTGGCCTTGGCGAGAGACCCCTTGGGAAATTGGAACTCCACGTTTGCCTTGGCCCAGATCGGCGGATCGGTATTGTTGCAGGTATCGCAGGCAACGATCCCCATCACCACCAAGTCCTTGTCCAGCTTCACGTCAATCTTGGTGGGATATACCTTGTCTCCCTTTTTGAGCAAGTGAGTCGTCTGGCCTTCCGACTGAGTCTGCGAGAAGTGCCCTAACAAGTGTTTCTTCGCCTCCGTCATGGCGGCGTTCGGCCCGTGCACCGTCCCGTTCTCGTATCTGTTGGTGAGTGAAGTCTTGTCGGAGTACGGCACGCCCATGACTCCGCCCTTCTGCAGTGCGAGCAGCGTCCCTTCTTCCACCACCGAATATCCGCTGGTGTCAGATCCCATCTTCACCAGTTTGTACTGCGCCGCGAGTTGCTCTTGCAGAGTGGGAGCGCCGCTTTGCGCCGCCGCCTGGGTCTGCACCAACGCCATCACGCCCAAAATCGCGACCACTGGAATCGTTTTCTCAAACTTCTGCCACATGACTCGGATTCTCCTTTTCCACACTTAGCCCGATCTCCCTTTTGTACATAGTGAGACCGAGAGCGCCTCCGTTTCAGATGGCCTCTCGCAATCTCGCCTGTTAATCAACACCGCTTACTGCGATCCGCCGCCCGACGAGGCCGCCTCCTGCTTGACCTCGGCTTCGGTCTTATCCGCCGCAGCCTGCTGCTCTTTCAGAGTCTTGGCGGCGCTGGAGTCCGCGGCCGGCGCCGGCACTTCTCCATCCTGCTTGCCGGTATCAGGAGCCTTGGGCAGTCCGCTGGTTCCCTGTTTCTTTGAGAGCTCATCCATGCCTCCAGTGATCTGCTCGCGGAAATGGTTGTGCATTTCCTGTAGATCATCCAGTGACACGGATACCTGTTTGCCGACCGCGCAATTATTCTTCTTGCTGGCCAGCACTTTCACGTCGACGTTCTTGTCCTCATCGGGCGTGTCCGAGACCCGGCTGATCACATCGCCGTCAGTCAACGAGCACTCGTCCCCGTCAGCGACCACCGACAGTTCGTTGTGCACGACGAAGACCCGCCGCTTGGGATCGAGCGCCGGCAACGAACCGCCACTCGATGCCTGACCGCCGGAACTTCCACCAGACGTCTTCCCGGTCTTGCCGGCGTCAGCCTGGTCGGCTGCCAACTGCGCCTTCACTTCCTCGGCCAGCTGATCTTTTACTTCCTTCGTCATCACAACAGTCTTCGAAGCGTCGGGAGCGACCGGGATCGTCCCCAGCCCCGCTACCAGCGGAAAATCCGGGCCGAGCGGATCCAACGAACCAACTTCCAGGGAGGCTGCATACGACGCCCGCAAGCTGGCCGCAACCAGATAATCCGTCAACCAGAAAGCGGCGGACGGGTACACCGGGTAAGGCTGGTAGTAGTACGGCCCGTAATATCCGTACCAGGGCTCAGCCTGCCATCCCCAGCCGTAATACACAGGAGCCGGCCACGGATTGTAGGCCCACCCGTAATACGCCGGATGGTAGTAGTACGCGGGCGCGTATCCGTAGTAGCAGCAATAGCCACCATACGAATACGACCGGTACACGCTGGTATAGGTCACATTGTGGACGACGTACGTGCGCGAGACATAGGTGTTCCCATTCCGCACCACGTAGTTGCGCTGCACATAACCACCACCGTGTCCGGTTGTGACTACGCGGGCTCCGTTGTGGGTGCTCACGACGGTTCGCCCGCCATGCAATCCGTGCTGGATCTGCATTCCGTTCCTATTGATCGAGCGAATCTGTCCATTGGGCCGGATGTGTGCTGTGCCACCGCCCTTGAGAGAGACCTGATGGCCCGGAGGCGTTCGGTTGCCTGCCACGTGTCCGCCTGGCCCGTTATGTCCGACATTGCCAGCATGCGCGGGCGCGTTTTTAGCGTTGTGACCAGCCACGTTCCCCGCGTTGTGCCCAGCCATATTCCCCGCATTGTGGGTATTCGCAGTTCCGGGATGGCTGGCATTGTTCATTCCACCATGCGGGTTGGCCATATTGCCGTTATGGAGATTGGTGTTAGTGCCGGCGTGATTGTTCCCCATGTTGCTGCTGCCGTGCGTGCCCATCGATCCCGGCCCTGCCGTGTGAGTCGGCGAACTCATGCCGTTGTGACTCGGCATACTCGAGTGTTGCTGCGGTGGTGCCGGACGCGGTGGCGCTGAGTTGTGAGGCGGAGCGCTCGCATGGGGCGCTGGTGCCGAAGCGTGCGGAGGCGGACTGTTCTTGTGCTGCGCAACCGCAAACGTGGGAAAGGCCGCCAACAAGGAAAAAACAACGTAGAACCGCAGGCCGATTTTCGAACCCGGTTCAACACTCAGCGTCATTGCACACTCCTCGAATCAAGATTTGCGGCAGTCGAAGTTATTGTGGGCGCGTGGGGGGATCACGCACACCGTTTTCAGGTGGTTTTTTGGCCCAGAGAGAAGACCAGCACAACGCGATCGCTAACGGGAATCCGCACTGCCCGAAGCAGCGTCCTGCGGCGAACCACGTTATCAAAACCCGTGCGGGGGCGCAATCGTTTTTTGACAATCGAAGGTTCGCCACTCGAACTCTGTTACATTCCTTATCTTGCGCCAGCACGAGTTCGAAATGTGAAATCGCGAGAAGCTGTGGAAATAAGTCGCTGAACCACCAGTGAAAGGGATCAAGACTAAACGACCAACGACGATCTCCCACCCGCAACCCATTCCAAATCTTCTGCCGTCCTGCCGCTCCTGCGCTAATCTATTCCGTACATTCTGGAGGCACACATTGCGCTATCTCGATCGGTTTCAACCTCTGGCTCTCCTGGTCGTCCGCCTCACGCTCGGCGCCATCATGACTGTCTACGGATATCACAAAGTCTTCGGCGGCCTGCATCAGTTCGCGCACATGATCGGAAGCATGGGCCTGCCCTCGTGGCTGGGCTACGTCTCGGCATTCACCGAGTTGCTCGGCGGTCTGCTAATCCTTGTGGGATTCTTCACCCGCCCCGCGGCCGTTGCCATCTGCATCAACCTCTGCGTCGCCATCGCGAAGGTCCACCTGCATAACGGACTCTTGGGATCCCCCGATCGCCCGGGATTCGAATTCCCGCTGGCTGCAGCCACACTGGCCTTCGCCCTGATCTTCTTCGGCGCCGGCCCAATCTCGTTGGACCACGTTCTCCGCGGCGGCTCATCCAGGTAACCGCGATGGAACCAGCGGTCGCATGTGGGCCGTCGGCTGTCCGGCGGCCCAGATGTATCGGGCTGCCTTCCACTTCACCGCAACTTTCTTCCACCCCACGGGTTTATCGAACTTCCGATTTCATTCGCATGCTGTACCGTTCTTTACCCTTGGATTTGAATGTTGTTCTCGGTTCGAATTATGATGTGGGCTCCACCTAGGCACTTGCATCCAAAAGCTTTGGCGGCCGCATCCTAACCCCAAGGCCCGACCATTAGGAGGTTTCTCTTGAGAAAGGCTGCATTTCTCGTAACGCTCATTGCACCTTTTGTTCTCTGCATCTTCGCCTCCGCCCAACAGGGCGATGCCTACATTGGTGGCGGAACGCTGCTCTCCTCGTCCGCTTCCGCCCCTCTTATCCCGGGCACTAACTGCGGCTTAAATTCGAGCGGCAATGCGGTCTGCCCCGAAAAGGGAGGGACCTACCTCAACCTTGGCGCGGATGTCATTTTTAAGCGCCGCATCGGCGCCGCCTTCGACATCAACTGGAAGGCCAGCCAGGGAGCCTTTGGCGGACCCGGCGGTCAGCCTTACCGACCTCTTCTATTCACGTTCAACGGTGTCTTTCAGCCTCGCCTGAGCAAGAAAGCTGGCCTTGATCTGTTCGGCGGTATCGGATGGCAGAGCACTCGCTTCTACGGCTATCAACCGACCAGCAACTGCGTCTATTTCGGCGCCTGCTATACCAGTTCCAACCACTTCCTGGTCGATGTAGGCGCTGGTCTCCGCTACTACGTTTGGGGACACGTGTTCGTTCGCCCGGAAGTGCGCGTCTTCCACATCTTAAACAACGGTGACAACTTCACTTCCGACAACGTTTTCCGCGTCGGAGCCTCGATCGGATACACCATTGGTCCAGAGTAAGCGACCCGGGCCGATGCAAAGAGTTCTCAGTTCTCAGTTCCCAGTTCTCAGGAAAACAATCCTCGACCGGCTCTCGAAAGCCGCGGATCGCGGGCCGAGAACTCGTGCGCAATTTTCGTTGAGAACTGAGAACTGGCAACTGAGAACTGTTTTCCTGCGGCTCGCATGCGTTCTTGCAGCCCTAGTCCCCTTGGCCCCTGCCCAGCAGATTGATTTCGCTGTCGGCGGCAGCACGCTCTGGTCTACTAAGCCTCTGAGCGCTTCGCAGGCCTTCCTTCCTCCCGCAGAAAAAGGTGGGATTTACGCCGGTGCCAGCCTGCAATACCTCACGGAAAAGCGGCTGGGGATCAATATTGAGGGTGCGTTCCGGGCAAAGCAAGGCCTTTACAACGGCTACCAGTACTACCGCCCGGCTCTTTACGACGTCAATGCCGTATATGCCCACCCCATGGCCCCGAAAATTCGCGCCGACTTCATGGCGGGAGTGGGCGGCGAGACTCTGCTGTTCTATCAGCAAACCAACTGCATCTACTCCACCGGCTGCGGCAGCTACGTCAACGACACGCATTTCCTGGTGCATGCCGGTGTAGGAGTACGTTATTACGTGTGGAAGACATTCTTCGTGCGCCCCGAAGCCCATTACTATTTCATCCCCAACAATTTCCAATTCCATTCCGATCACGTCTTCCGCATCGGAGTTTCGATCGGGCGCACCTTCGGATCGAAGTAGAGCCATAACCAAAGAACCCGAGGGTGCCCCATCCTTGTCCCGTTTTGTGCGACAGGGTGGGGATTTTGACTTTCTCCCGCTTTGAATGGGCGCGGCTTGCAGCCGCAGAAGAAGGCTCCGGACGCAACAAAAAAGAGGCAGCGTCCTAAGACGCTGCCCTTTGGCTTTCGCAGATTGTCGAGTGGTTTACTTCATCGACATGCAGACTTCCGCTTCGTGTATTGCCTGATTGAGATGCTCGAGCGATTTCGCGCGATGGCCGTCGAAATCGTGCTCCGCGCTTTCCAGTTGATGCTTGGCGGCGCGCATCTGTTCCAGAGCTTCATCAATATGCGGATGCCGCTCCGGCGTTGCGACCGGAGCCGGGGCTGCTGGGACCGCGGCTACCGCAGGCACCGGCGTTGCTGGCGCTTTCGGACCGGTTGCCGCCGCGGAAAATGCGAGGGTAAATAGAAGTGTCGCCGTAATGAGCAGAGTCATGAACCCCAACTTCTTCATAGCTTCCTCCTCGTCCGAATTGCGGCTCGGACGCAGCCGACGATTTCCTGCGATGCCACGGATTTACCCGCCCCAGTTTGAAGAGACCCCGACCGCGACTTGGCACAGTATAGCCGCATCGGCGAGCCACAGCCTGCGCAAATGGTTACTCGGAAGATGCCCCGTTTTTTGCGCGACGGTTACGCCACCAAAGGAAGGCGGCGATCAGCAACAGCGCCACCGCGGCGGCGAGATCCAAGCGCTTGATCTCGCGCTCCAGCCGATCCCAGTGACGCCCGAAGAAATATCCCACGCTGGAGATGACGCTTACCCACAGAGCCGCTCCCAAGAAATTGAAGAGAAGGAATCTTTTCCATGGCATGCGGAGAACGCCCGCCAGGGGGCCGGCAATGATACGCATCCCGAACACAAATCGCGCAAAGAATATGGTCAGCGATCCGTAGCGGGCGAAGAGGCGCTCTCCCCGCTCAACCACCTGCTTCTCGATGCGAAAGAATGATTGATAACGCTGCAGCAGCCGGCGTCCGCCGTAATATCCCAGCGCGAATCCCAGGTTGTCGCCCAGGGTCGCGCAAATCGTTGCGACCACGATGATGCCCGACAGTTGCAGATCGTGTTCCGAAAAAGCCAGAAAGCTGGCCAGCAGCAGAATCGTTTCTCCCGGAACGGGGATTCCGGCATTCTCCAGAAGCAACGCTCCGCCCACCGCCCAATAGCCATACTGAACGATGACGTTGCGCAAGAAGTCGAGAATGGAATGGCTCATCTGTTTTCGGAAAAACCACGTGTCAGCGAGCAGTGTTCGCTCGCTGATCCCTGGTCCCTGGCCCCTGAGCCCTTGGCCAGAAAATCAATCAACGCCCGATTAAACTCCTCCGCACACTCTTCATACGGCAAATGGCCCACTCCGTGAAACACGACCTTCTCCGCTCCAGGAAAATGCCGCGCCAGCGACTCCATCGACGAAAAGTAAACCGCCGGATCTTTGGTTCCCCACATCAGCATCGTCGGAATCGACGCCAGCGCCGGCAGCAACGCTTCTAACTCCCGCAAATCTGCGCTCCAGGTCCCGACAATGCTAAGCGCATGCTCAAACAATCCCGGCATTACTATTGGAGCCTTGTATCCTTCCAGACTATCCGACGGAATCTTCTTGGGGTCCGCGAACATGCGCCCGTGCCAGTAAGGATAAAGCGAGGGAACCCGTTCGAGCACCGCCCGCACCATCGCTGAACCGACGAAGGTTCCCGCAAACGGCGCCAGCCAGCGCCCGTGCGGCGAATAAGGATTCACCGGTGCAACCAGGATCAGCCTTCGAATGTGCGGCTTGCCTCTTTTCACGCACTCGGCCGCGGCCGACATTGCCACCGCACCACCGCGCGAGGTCCCCAGCAGATCGAACGAATCGAGTTTTAAGCCTTCCGCGAATTTCAGCAGCCGCAGGGCGGTAGCCCGCATCGAATGATCGGTCTTCGGACGCTCCGAAAATCCAGCTCCCAGCATGTCCGGCGCATAACAGGTTCGCAAAGGCGCCAGTGCGGGCAGAACGCAGCGCCACGAAAACGAATACCCCAGCAACCCATGCAGCAAGACGATGGGCGGCCCGGAGCCCGCGCGCAGATAGCGCATCCGGGCGCCATCCACGTCCATCCAGCACTCCTGCATGCCCTTTCCTAACGGCGGCGCGCCCGGAGTCGGAACGTCACGACCCTGACTCGCCGCCGCACTCTGCTCAAATTCTTCCTGCGTTAAGGACAACTCTTTCCCCTTCGATGCCTTCTATCTAAGTGAAACAACGCCTCTGTCGCTTCACTTTGGGGAGCTTCGGCTCCCCAGTTTTTTGCGATTTGCCCGCCGAAGGAAAGTCAAAATCCCCACCCTCGAAGATCGAAGCGAAGCGGCCACCGAGATTAGAGGGAATGCCCAGTTTATGCCGCCGCACTGCGTTTCCTCCCCAGCAACTTCTTCAGCACGCGAATTCCTTTGTCCACGTGCTTCTCTTCCATCAAAAACGGCGGCAGGAATCGCACCACGGTATCGTGGGTGCTGTTGAACAACACTCCCTCCGCCAATCCCTCATCTACAATCGGACGCGCTGGGATCTCCAACTGAATCCCTTGAATGAACCCCCGTCCCCGCACGCCAATCGCGGCGTTCCGCTTCGACACCAACTCTTTCAGCTTGTCTTGCAAGTACGCGCCGACTTTGTTTACGTTCTCCAGCAGCTTCTCTTCCTCCACAATCGACAGAAACTCCAGCGCTATCCGGCATGCCAGCGGGCCACCGCCAAATGTAGTCCCATGCTGCCCGGGCGAAATCGCCGTCGCAAATTCTTCCTTCGCGATAAACGCTCCCAACGGGAGGCCCGCGGCGATCGGCTTGGCAATGGCCACGATATCCGGAGTCACCCCAAAGCTCTGAAACGCAAAGATCGTCCCGGTCCTTCCCAGCCCGCACTGAATCTCGTCGAAGATCAGAGCCGCGCGATGCCGGTCCGCCAGCGCACGACACTCGCGTAGAAACTCCACCGAACATTCGTAGATTCCGCCCTCTCCGAAGATCGGCTCAAGCACGATCGCGCACGTGTTATCGTTCACCGCCGCGCGCAATCCCTCCACATCGTTCTGCTTTACGAACGTCACCTCTTCGAGCAGCGGCTCGAAGCCTTTGCGATGTTTGTCCTGTCCGGTCAGGGACAGCGCACCAAACGTTCGCCCGTGATACGAACCCTCAAGCGCCACCAGCCGGCACTTCGCATCTCCTCCGGCCCGATGTCCCGCGAGCCGCGCCAGCTTGATCGATCCCTCAATGGCCTCGGTCCCGCTGTTGGAGAAAAACGCGCGGGACAATCCAGAAGTGCTGCCGGTGAGCTTGCACAACTTCTCCGCCAGCGGCCCCTGATATTCGTGGTAGTAAAGGTTCGACACGTGGATCAGCTTCGCCGCCTGATCGCGAATCGCCTTCACAATTCGAGGATGTGCGTGCCCGAGCGCATTCACGCCGATCCCGGAAACAAAATCGAGGTACTTCTTGCCCTCGATGTCCCAGAGAAACACGCCCTTCCCGCGCGCCAGCACCACGGGATACCGGCTATAGGTCTGCAGCAGATACTGCCGCTCGAGTTCAGCGATCTGTTCAAAGGTTTTCATAAGAAGGTTTGATTTTACCGGAATGCGCTGTGGACCTGAGCGCTAGATCCGGAAGTATCCCAAAAAGGCCTTTAGTGCAAGAGCGGCGCTTTAGCGCCGCGTCAGATCCAATTGGCACGCGGGCTTTAGCCCTGAGGGAATCACCTCGGGTCTAGCAACCCGATTGCTGAGACTAGTCTAGTTGGTTGAAAACGGGCGAAGGTCCATTGTCACTCCGTTCTTTCATCTACTGTGATGCGCACGGATAAATGAAGTGTGGGTAGTGCACATCATCCCGGCGAATGTCTCGATTTTTGCCAGTCACCACGCCCAACTCAAGGGTAGCTTTGTCAGATTTGTTCGGACTGATCGTAAGCCGGTAAGGACCGGCGATACCTTCGTATAGATCTCCAAGAAATTTCTCCAGGAGTGGTCGCTGGCCTGGGAATTTAAGGGCTTCTACCTGATGATACGAGACAAAATATCCCGTTGCGTGGCTAATCGTATCTACCTGCTCGCGGAGAACGTTCGCGGGCAGGGGCTTATTCAGATCGAATCCTGACGGAAGCTTGTTCCGCAGCGGGTCAGCAAAACTCAGACCGTAAAAACGTAATCGATTTCGTAGGATCAGCTCCTCGATCTGGTCCGCAGTTGCTTTGCTCCCCACATCGTCGGGATGCCCGAACATCAAAATCGCATCTCCGAAGCTCGGAGGATCGAAACGGTTGGCCGCTGTAAGCAGAGCATCGTAGATTCTTTCATTCGCATCGGTCACTGGCCGCGAAGAACCGATCTCTCTGAGTTGTGCCTGCATATCTCCAAGAGGGAGTAATGGTGCAGCTGGAGTATCAACACCAACGACCAAGAGGACAAACCTATCAAGGGCACGTGCATTCTCGATCAAGCTGACAGCCATATCCGTCTCTAACTTCCACTCTTCTTGCGAGACTCTCTTGCTCGCATCTAGGATCAGAGCAACTCGCCTGCTGCCGGTGTCGATAGCAAGGTTCTTCACCGTTCTGGGCGAACCTCCGACTTTAATATTCAAGTCCTTGGCGGTTAGATCCTTGACCAGTTCAACAGTTCCGTCCGCAGCCACGAAACGGGAAACAACAAGTGGTATGTCGCACGAACCTTCCTGCGCTAACAGTTGCGCATGGCTTGTGACGAGCAATGTGACCCAAAATGCCAGCAAAAGCTTGGGAATTCGCACGGCACCTCCCTAGCGCGGAAATGTTACCCAACCCCCATTCTTCAGTCAAAGACCAACCGTTTTCCGTCCATTTCGTTAAACAGGAGATAGCACTCGCCATCCACTCAATACAACGGCGCCTCGCCCTCGGGACGAGTCTTCCACCGGCGGTGCACCCACAACCATTGCTCCGGATACTGCCTCACATACTCCTCGATCACGTTGTTGAACTTCTGCGTATTCGCAACGATGTCGGCTTCCAGATCGCCGGTGCGCACCAGTTCAATCGGCGGGTCAAACCGCAACCGGTATTTTCCGAGCGCTTCGTCCCAGATCGTGAAGCCGGGAACGACCGCTGCATCCGTTCGCAGCGCCATGCGCGCCAGTCCACTGGCGGTGCACGCCGGAATGCCGAAGAAGTCCACGAATACGCCCTGGGGCGGAGTCATATTCGTGTCCATCAATATTCCAACGGTCTCACCCGCCCTCATCGCCGCCAGCAACCCGCGCACGAAGTCGTCTTTCGGCACTACCTTGTTGCCGTGCATCGTGCGGTAACTCTGCAACAGACGATCAAGATAGGGATTGTCCATCGGACGCATCACCACATGCAGCCAGTGGCCATGCAGCGAGTGCGCGAAGGCAGAGAGTTCCCAGCCTCCGAAGTGCGCAGTAAGAAACAGCACGCCTCTGCCGCGCGCGTAGGCGCGCTCGTAGTTCTCCAGCCCGTCATACACCACGACGTCGTCTACATTTTGTGCGGTGTATCGGGGAAACTGGCACAACTCGGCGAGCTGCCGTCCGAGCGAGGTGAAAACTCCAAGCAAGATCCGGCGCCGTTCATTCAGGCTCTTCTCTGGGAAGACCATCTCCAGGTTGCGCATTCCCACCTGTCGCAGCCGGAAATGCAGTAGATAGACAAGCTGCGCGATCCCAATCGCGAATGCGCGCGCCAGCGGTCGCGGCAATACGCCCATGATTTTCAGAAACGGCCAGGCTGCCGCGTATTCCAGTTTCCGCCGCATCAGGGAAGGCTCACTTTATCACGCTGGACCTCCACCATTCAGCATCGCGGTCTATGTAACCTTGGTATTCCCGTTTACGACATCGGAGCTTGCGGCCGACGCACGGTCCCTCACGGCGGCTTCGCCGCCACTCAGGATGACATCACGTACCTAAGTTGCATGAGACCGAAGGATGTGAGAATCGGTCTCCTGAATGTTCTGGAAGGAGTGGTTTTGGAAGGTCCGCCTTATCCCAGCAATTCCGAATCATGCCGCTGAAACAAAGCTGAGAGGGACGCTGGAGACCGATCCGTCATCGCATGAATCTCCTGGATCAACGCATACACGTTCGAGGTCATGACTAGCAGATAGCGCACCAATCCAGGCCCTGGATTCCAGTACGTATGCGGAGTCCCGCGCGGCACAAATACCGCGGACCCCGCCTTCGCCTCCACGACGTCTTCCCCGCGACGGACGCACAGCGTCCCTTCGAGCACATACCAAGCCTCATCATCATTCCGATGAAGATGCAGGGGCGCGATCCACCGCGGCGGACCCGGCGGTCCGCCCGCGTCTTTCCACTCCGCGATCACAAAATCAGAGCCAAGCTGACCAAGCACCGATCCAGCCAGGCCGGGAGCAACAATCGGAGAATTCATGATGGGCCTGGAGAGGTCATCCGCATTCAGCCCGTCCAACCTTAGACGCAACTTTTTGTTGGCTGAATGCCAAGTGCTGATTGCTGAATACGGTTTTACTTCGCTGCCACCTGCGCCCACTTCGCCAGCGTGCTTAAGAACCCATTCGCCGGCGCTGGTGGCTCGACTTCACCTGTCAACGCCGCTTTGAACGTCACCATGTGCCCGTAGAATTCGCGGGTGCTGTCCTTGTCCTGCTTCATCACCGCGCCGTTCAAAGTGGCTCCGGCAAACACGCCGCGAGCTCGCGAGTAAGTCAACACCTGCGCACGCATCGTCCAGTCGGTGTTGCCTTCCGCGTGCCGGCCCACGGGTCCCGCGGCCACAGAAGCGTCGGCTCCCAAAGCGAACTGGCTCGACAGCAAACGCTGCATGCCGTCGTTGTTCATGATCAGCATCACCAGGTCAACGGCCTGTCCGCCGATCTGGAATCCGAAACTGCCGCCCTCGACCAGAAAAAATGCGGGCGCGCTCCAACCCTTCGGCGTGCGGCAGCTCGCCACTCCACGCCCGTACTTTGCACCTACGATAAAGCCGCCCTTCAGCATCGATGGAACCACCGCAACGCACTCGGCGTGTCCAAGAATCTCCTCCGGAACACCGGAATCCGGCGCCGACTGAATTTCATTCAGAACCTCTGCTGCCGCCTGCACGCGGTCTGTTGCCTTGGACTCTTTTGGTTCATCCGCGGCAAACGTCAAGGAAGAAAGGGACATCACAACTGCCAACATCCATAATCTTTTCATATGCCTCACCACACGAATGACTGGGATCCTATTCCTTCGATTCTAAATGATGATGCCGAAGTTGCACGGTGGATCAGCAGTGAGGACTCTTGGGAATTACGTCTGAGGCGGGCAAAAAAATGCGGGGCTGAAAGCAGTGACCCTAATCGCCACTCTCAACCCCGTCTCCCAGGTTCTGTGGTAGGTGAAGCGAGTATGCGGCAGGTGGCCGAAGGCGGCAAGATTACGAAGGTAAGTGCCCTACAGATTACGCAAGCTTCAGGCTAAAACGAGCAATGAGCAATGCCCAAGGAGCGAACTGGTTTGAACGCTCACGGCTCATTGCTCATCGCTCACTGCTCTCTGTTTATTTCGCTGTAACCAGAGAATGCGTAATCGCGTGCACCGACAGCGCGATGCGGTTCTGTACGCCCACCTTGCGCATCAACTTGGCGACGTGAGCTTTCACCGTGCGCTCTTCAATCCCGAGTTGTCCGCCAATTTCTTTGTTCGAGCGGCCCGCCACCAGCATCTCGAGAACTTCCTTCTCGCGATCGGTGAACGTGACTCGTCCCGCCGGGAAGATTCGCCCCGGCGCCGATGACACGCGCTCGATGAACATCGAAAGCACACGGCGTGGAGCCCAGACCGACCCTTGATGCACAATGCGGATCGCCTGCGCGAACTCCGATGGCGGAGCAGCCTCATCGACGTAACCCTTCGCTCCGGAAGCAATCGCCTTGAGAATGGTTTCCTCGTCGATGCCCGATCCGGTCACGATGATCTTGAGATCCGGACGCGTAGCCTTCAGGCTGGCCATCACGTCGAACAGGTTTTGCCCGGAACGGTTCCCGAGCAGGATGAGGTCGATGCCTTGCAGCAGGCTGATCTCGGGCAAGCCCGCGGAGACGAGTTCGAACTCCGGTTCTGAGTCGAACAATGCGCGGAACCCGACAAAGCGTAATGGATCGCTTTCCACCACCGCGATTCGGATGACTGGTTTCTTGGCGACTGCTGCTTTCATAGTTTTCCCTGTGGGCCTAAATTCTTATACCCAGCATAGTAATAATTCGTCACAATGCAAAGAGAAGGTGACCGAAGGGAAATTACGGGAGTAACATGAATTGCGAGCTCAATTTCCGCCTTGGAGGCTCGGAGACGCCGAAGAAGCCACTTTCCCATGATTCCTCTCGGCGTCTCTGTGCAGCCGTGGTGAAATTATTGGAAACCATCCAACGGAGCCAGAATGAACCGTCCTGCACTGATTCTCTCTGCTTTCGTACTCACATTTGCCGCCTCAGCCTTCGCGCAACAATCCGAACCCGCGCCACCTTTGACCGCGCCCGAATCTGGTTATACCCCGAAATACAAGGGCGATCCCGCGAAGTCTGAGTCGGAATTCGTGGCAATCGCGTACATGCGCGGTGTTATCCGCGCACAGAAGGCGTTCAACAAGCAGTACGGACATTACGCCACCGCGCTCACTGAACTCGTCCATTCTGGAAGCTTTACCAAGCGCATGGTCGACCCTAACCGCGGCGATTACACGGTAGGCTTCAAGGGAAAGAAAGACAGCTACATTCTCACGATGATGCCGAAGGCTCTCGACGCAACACATCGCTCCTTCTACGCAGAAGACGATGGCAAGATTCACGCGGATGACTCCAAGCCAGCGGATGGGGACTCACCAGTCGTAAGGTAAAACACATCTTCGAGTTGCCTGAGTTCTCCGCGTTCTCCGCGGCTTTTCTCAGCGTCCTCGGCGTTTAAAAGCTCTTACCGCGGAGAACGCTGAGGAACCCGCAGAGCACGCAGAGTCAGGCGTACACGCGAGTAAGGCTCGTCGAGCAATGAGCCATGAGCAATAAGCGCCCGGTCATCACGTTCAAGTCTTCGCTCCGGTTCCACTTCTTACCGGTGAACCGCGCCTCCACCGTGGAACTCTGCCATGCCGCCGCCGTGCATACCGCCGTTCATGCCGTAGCCACCGTGATAGGCGGTCACTGCATGATTGCGCAATCCATGTCCGATGGCAACCGGACGGTTCCCATCAAAGTGGTGAACGCCGCTGCCAATCACCAAGGGCGCTCTCCACGCGACCAGCGGTGAGTAGAATCCCCATCCAAACGGGCTATAGAAGAATCCATCGCCTGGCAGGAACGTGAAGCCGCTGAACCAAGGGTCCCAGTACCAACCCGGACCCCACCATCCCGGTCCATACCATCCGTTGGCGTAATACATCTGCGCCGCATTGACGTTGGCGTCCGACAGGTATTCCGAACGTAAGCTGCTCCAGCGGTAGAGATCGTCGCTCTTTGTCACCTGATCTTTGTTGAAGCTTCTCGCCTTAAGCTTCGGGCTGTTGAGCGCGAATTCATGATTCTTCTTCACCGTGATGTCATGTTCGTCGGCCCGAACCACGGCCTTACCGTCAAACACACGCACCTCGCCGTTGGTCGCATCGAAGTCGTACAAACCAGTTTTCATCAGCCGCGTGTCGGCTCCGGGCTGGCTGATGCGAAGGTAGTTCTCGTGATAAAGCTCATCCACTTCCACCATGGCCTCGCCGCTCCGAATCGCCATTTCCGTATTCGTCAGCGAGTTCGAAATCATCTTTACCGAGCTATTGCTGCCCAACCGCAAGTACACTCCCGGCACGAGCAAGATTTCAGCCTTGCCATTGCCCGTCTCCAGAACCTGCCCGTTCTGCAGGTCGGTGTTTCCCACCGCGTGCGAATCGAGCGTCTGGTCTCCGATCGACGCCTGGCCTTCCACATAATTCAGAGTGCCTGGCATTGCGGTATGTCGGTTATCGTTAGTTGAACCCCACATCGGCATGCCCAGAAGCGCCGCCAGAAAGCAGCTTTCGATTACCGTGCCACATTTCCCCAACCTCATGCGCCACCTCCTTCCCTCCCAATTCGTTTGATGAGCGCTTCCGAAGTGGAGATGCAAGGATAACCTATTGATACTAAATGGTTTAATGTATCTAGGTGGGGATGAGCCCTGAGCCAACAAGCAAACTGGATTGGGTCATCGCTTGCTGCTCATCGGCCCTACTCGCTTTCCGCAGATTCCGCGATGGCTTCCAGTTGCACGCTTTTTCGATCTCCCTCGGAGACCCGCAGCGCGCTGCCCTGTCGTTCGTACAGTTTGAGAAAGTCGGGATTGTAATAGGCTTCGCCGTCCACGGCCTCCCATGCCAGAAGCGTGTAGTCTCCAGGACGAAGCCCGCGCAGGCTGAATCTACCAGTCTGATCGGCGACGGTCTTACAGTAATGATCGATGCGTGAGCGCATCCGCGATTCCGGGACCGCGACGACCACGGCATTGGCAACCGGCTCGCCTTTGCGATCGACTGCGACACCCTCGACCACTCCTCCGTTTGCGCTGATCACCAAGTCCAGTGTGACCGTACCGCCATCGACCGTGATTCCGGACTCATTGACGTCGCGGCCGCCGGCTGCCACCGATTTCACGAACCAGCCTTCGTTGGCCGTCGTATCGCCCATCACCTGCACGTAATAGGAGCCGGCTGGAACGTCCGTCCATTGGAAGCTTCCGCCGGGAGCGACGTGCGCCAGGTTGGAGAAGCTTTCGCGGCCGGCCAGCATGCCTTCGTCCTGCTCGCTGTCGACAGATTGCAGAGCAAGAAAGACTCGGTCGGGATCGAAGCGCCCTGCCCCATTCCGCGCTTCCACCCGCATGCGTCCCTGCAGGGTGGTTCCCGGCTGCGGCGACAGTCGCAGACCCTCGACATTCGTGGATCCGACCTGCAGCGATTGGCGGGCGGTCATCGGCACGGGCGATCCTTCGATCGACGCGAGGATCGTGTAACTGCCGGGCGAGACATCGTGGATGACGAAGCTGCCGTCCTTGTGCATCTCGGCTCCGTTCAGCACCAGGCTGAAATCACGCGACTGCAGCATGATGGTTGCGGATGCCCGCGGCGGCACATTCACCACTGATCCACGGATGCTTAGACTTGGACTCGGAGTCAGCGTGAAATTCGCGGGGAACTCATCGCCAGGATGCAACGGAATCGGCGTGGCCTGGCTACGATCTGCCGTGCCGGGATAATACGTCGTTTGATAGGTCGTCGACGCCGAAGGGTCTGCCTTAGCGTTTCGCGCATCGGCCGTTCCTGCGTTTGCGATCAGGCTTTTGAAATCGGGTGGGGGACTGACAGAAATGTAGACGTTCCCCGCGGGCAAATTCGCGATGCGGTATTCGCCAAGATCGTTGGTGCGCTCGGCTCCAGCCTGCTCCCAATGCTTGTGTCCTGCGATGAAAGTCTGATGCAGCGCAGTGGCTTCGGCGTTGGGCAGCGGATCGCCGTCTTCGTCGGTCACGCGGCCGCGGATGACGGCGGCCGCTTGCAGGCGGAGATGCAAATCCTTCAGTTCCTGGCCAGCAGTAAGAGTGAGAATCCTGCCATCGGTGCGGCCGCGTTGTTTATCAGTATCGAGAAACCCGCTGCGTTCAGCGAACAGGTGATAGCGGCCGGGCGTGATGCTCTCAATGCGGAATGCGCCGTCGGGACCGGTGAGCGTGGTGTAATTCCCGCCTTGCGCTTGATTGTCAGCGATCAACTCGATCAGGGCCTTCTTCACGGGCTGGCTGTCGGGATCGCGGGTGACCATGCCTTCGATGGTCGCGCGCGATTTACTGGCATCTTGCGCGAGCATGGTCGTACTCACGAACAAGCTCAACAGGAGTGCGGGTGCCAGCTTCATGAGGTCAACCGGGGAGGCTGGGAGAGATTCGTCCCTCTCATTTTATCGTGCGTTGCTGCGGAACCCAAGCGTTAAAAGACGCGCGGGATACGGTTTTTCGGTTCGCCGTGGTTCGGTCGCCGCGAAAAGCATTCACCACGAAGGGCACGATAGTTCACGAAGGAAAACTTTGGGCTCTCTGGCTCAGTTACGGGCAAAATCTTGAAGAGTCGGGGCTTCAGTGCTTCTGAGATTTGAAAACGAACTCACTACAGAGAACACAGAGGGCAATAGAGGATCGCTTCGCCGGGTGGTGAATTGCTGATCATGAGGCGGATTTGTAGGAAGGAAAATCTCCGCACAGGCTAGGTGAACATTGGGCTCATCCGCAGGCGGAAATTTCGTCGGCAGCGCCCGATTGCTTCCTCTCGCAAGAACTTGCGACTGGGGCAAAGTCAAAATCCCCGCCCTGCCTCGCAAAAAGCGCGACACAAGGTCGGGGCACCCTCGCTCTTTTTGAAAAGGTTCTTCAGATCTTTTTTGTCACCACCAGACGCCGTGCCTGCCGGAAACGGAGAATCCTGGATCCCCCGGGGCCGAGAAGGTTGGCCGACAATACGCGAGTCAGGAGTTGAAGTTTGAACTTTCAAAGACCTTAACTGTAACTGTATTTAGCGCCGAGAGTCCGGGGGCACCAGGTTGTTCGCGCGATAGTAGACTACAAGCTGGCCATAGTGTTCGCCGCTGTGCTCGATGGCGAACGCCCAGATGGTGGAGTTGTGGGCCATGCGGTTGCCGAAAAATTTCGTTGTATGGTCCAGACCCGCGTCGCCCTGCTGTTGAATCACTTGCGCTCCGTCGGCGACGGCCTCCCGCACAAACTTCACGACGTCGGCCTTGCTCTTGAAAGCGTCACGCGTGGGATTGTCGCCCTCGCCGAAGTCAGGGCCCATGTTTGATCCGGAAATCCTCCGTATCAGGACGAAATCCAGTGCGGCGGCGTGTAGAAGATTCAGCGCAAAAGTGCGCTCGTCCTTCTGGAGTTTGAAGTCGTATTTATCTTCCGGAAAATCCTTTGCCATCGCCACAAGTTTATTGCCAATCTCGTTCCACCGGTCCAACATCTCATCGCATCGAGAGCGGGCCGGGCTCGGAGCTTGATTCTGCGTTTGGGCCTGACCGTGAAGACTCATTCCAACTGCAGCCAGCAGAGTGACTGCAACCAGCGCCAGCGAAGAACGTTTCATGGTGGAGTACTCCTTGTGTTGATCCGTTTTCCGGAAATTCCGTGGGGGTTAGACGTGGCGCTAGTCCCAACGTCTGAGCAAATTTCGGATCAAAGCAACAGACTTGGATGTAGCGGGAAAGATTCATCCCACCTTCGGATGGCATCCGAGCCCCGGGCAAACCGGAAGTCCACGGCTGCGTTCTCGGTAATGACTTAAGATTCAAACCTACTCGGCAGCGCGATATTCTTGCGTTATTGCGAACTCCAGGCCATCTGGACGTGTACGGGAATCTCGTTTTTTACTGGGAGGGGTCAGGAGCGAAGGCGGATCAATCTTGAAATCGGTCAGGGTGGCGGGAATGGTTCCCGTGGTTCGTGTTTCATCTCCCTGCCTCACGACCTCGAAAGCGACATGCTGGTAATTAGCTTTCTGGCCGGCGAACTGAACTTCTAAATCGGCCTGGACGGTTGCCGACGCGGAGGCCGACTCTGGCAATCGCGTGCGGACGGTGACCATGGGGAATTCCGCTCCGCGCGTGACCTGGATCATGTGCAGGTCGCGGTTGCTGTCGCCGGAATCGAAGGTCTTGAAGGGGACTGCAATGAGGAAGTCGCATTGCCCGTCGTGGCAAACGCCTTTGCCGCGGGCGGCGTGGCTCACGCCGTCGGTTTGGTGTAGAGGATGAGAGACGTGGTAGGTCAGGGTGCTCTCCTTGAGGATCCATTGGTGGTCCGCGGCGAAAAGGTAGGGGAGGGCCAGCAGCAGAAACAGCGGAAGGAATTTCTTCTTCATGGATTCTCCAACCTCGACTTGAATCGAGCTGGCCTCGGCGGCTATAAAGCCGCAATTCCTTTTGCAAAGCTTAACGCCACAACTGAAGTCGTGCCCTTGCCGCTAGGTTCCTGTCTCTGGGAGTCATTCCGCAATCCGCCTAGAACTTCAGCGATACCGACAATAGTGCAGCCCCAAAGGCTCCAGCAGTGACGATCGCGACCGGGCCGTGTGCAGCGGCGATGGAGCGCGGATGGCGTAGTAGGCAGTGATGCCATACAGGTCGCCGGTAACCGCACCCAGAGCGAGATGCACATCGCGGGTGGTCGTGCTGGTGCTCTTGCCGCCGGCGTTCACCGAGGTGATCAGCGTGGCCAGTAGAGGAACGGTCGTGATCAATCCGAAGCGCTGGTGCATCTTCAGCATGTGGGTGCGCTTATCGAGCAAGGCCCGTTGGGCGGCGTTGCTTTGCGTCTCGGTCTTGGAAAAGCCCAAGTCTTCGAGCGAGGGCTCGGTCTTGTTGGGAGACGGGGCATTCGGCAGGGTCTCGGACGGCGTCTGCTGCGCCGGACCAGCGCTTAGAGTTAGAGGAAGTGTTTGCTGGCTTCCGGCGGTTAGAGTAACTTTCGCGACGGCGGCGCCGTCTCCGTCCGCTGTAGGCCGAGATTTCGTACTCTCCCGCGGCGAGGTTGGGGACCGTGTAGAGCCCAGCAAGATCGGTCTGCGTCTCGGCCGACTGACCGGTAGACGAATTCCTAATCGTGACTTTGGCGTTAGCGACAACCTGGCCAGACGCGTTCGTGATCGTGCCGGAGAGTGTAGCCTGCGGGTCTTGCGCGTGGAGTAAATCCGCAGTGAGTACAAAAATCAGTACAACCCCAAAGAAGAGCTGCGTCATTTTCGGGTTCATCGGAGGGTTTCCCTCTGCCAACATCGAGACCGCAAGAGACCGCAAGAGATTGTTTTGTGCAAAAGATGCAGCCGTCAAGATAAGGGATGTCTCGACAGTTACGCTGTCGCTGGACCGGCCATGATATTTCAGAAGCGCAACGCGGCAGCTTGCTGCTGTTGAAAAATCCCTGATTGCATCAACGGACAACGGGCGTGGATGAACTGATTGCAAACCGAAACGCTATTCCCGGTACGCCTCTTTCATGAAGCGGCGGGCCTGATCGGCCTGTCCACTATCTGCGCGGCCGGTCAGGACCGCTGCGTAAGCTTTCATCGCCAGGTCACGTTTCTGGAGGAGGTCGTACATTTCTCCGGCCGCAAGATTGGCTTTCTGACGAATATCGGGATCGGGGTTGGGGGCTTCATTGACCAGTTCGTAGGCGGCTGCGGCCCCGTCAAAGTCTTTCTTGCTTCGCATTAACTCGCCCAAACCCCATGCAGCCAGTTCGTAGTGAAGCTTGCCGTACTGCCCTTCCCGGCCTTTTTGCCAAACTCTCCGATACTCCGCCTCAGCTTCATTGAGTCGCCCCGCGGAGCGCTCAAGGTTGGCGACTTCGGTCGGGAACAGATGGTTGCCAGGATACTTCGCGGTCAACTCCTGCATGTATCCGATTGCCTCGTCGTAGTGGTGCTCTCGGCGAAGGAACAGGGAGATGATCACTTTAGCGTCTGTGGAGTTCTCGCCACTGCCCTTGGCTACTTCGCGCAGGTAGCTTAGGCCCTTATCTCTCGATCCGTTCAGCCCGGCCAGGGCCGCAGCGACCTTCAGGCTCCAAGGCAGGTTGCCCGCAACGTAGTTGTGGGTGCCGACCACCATCTTGGCATCAGAAAAGGAGGGATCGAGTTCGAGCACGCGCTCGTGATCGTGGCGCGCGCCCACAGCATTGCGCAACGCCGAGAACCAGGCGCGTTCGACGAGTCCGGTGTAAACCGCAAACTCGGCACGTGTAACGCCGCGGCAGTAAAGCGCATTGACGTCCGCTGGATTGGCCTTGAGGCGCTTGTCCTCTAGGCTCAAGGCGCGATGCGTCAGCTCTTTGATGCGATCCTTGATCTTGCCATCCGTGGGACGGGGGGCGTGTCCAATAAAACTATCGTTCGTGTAATCCCCGGTGTTCATCGCACCCGTCTCGTAGAGATCGCGCATGAGAACCACTGTCAGGAGATGATTCACCGAGAACGCGTCGTCGGGATGCTTGGCAACAATCTTCTCAAGCTCCTGAGTCGCCCGGACATAGTCCATGTTGTAGAAGTGATCGAATGCCACCTCTGTTTCAGGATCGTGCGGCGCGCCGTGAGTGGACTCGGGGTCAGGTGTCGTTTGCGCCTTGGCAAACGGGCCGTTAGTCATGAGAAAAACGAGGAGCGTAATGTGGCGAGCATACAGCGGGAGATTCATGCGCAGACTCTGCTTGAGGATCCACAAACCCGGTTTGCCTAGTCTAAACGAAGCGTGCGCGTTCGGGCCCATCTGAGCCGCAGCCAGGCCCGCAATTCTGCCGGAATCAAGAGCCTCATCTCCGTGCCGTGTCCGCTACTCCCAACCCGGCGAAAAGCGCTCTTATACCCTCATCAGCCACAGAACTGAAGGTAGCGGAAGCACTCGTTCAATCGCTTGCGACCCGGTTCGCCGAATGGAGCTCGGGGGACCGTGCGGGCGCGGCCAAGGCCGAGGCGAAGGACTTGGGGGCCTTGGGATTGAGAACTTCCGCTATCGTTCAGTATTTTTTTTGTGCATTCTTGAGCCCCAAGGCTTTCGTAACTGACGCAAGTTTACGCAGTTAGCCACGTAAGAATTGCTTGCAGCGCGATCGGTGCGAAAAGCCCTCGATTCATAAACTATTATTTTTCAGCATCTTGCATCCGCAACGTTTTGGTGCTTGGAGTGCGATCTAAGGTTTTTTCGGGTAGGTCCCGATTTATGGCAGAGGTAGCACAAGGAACGCAAGCAGAGTTTTGGCGCCCACCAACTCTAAATGAGGAAATCGCGGTTCGCGATCCCCATCCGGCGATGGCGGAAGCCTGTCCCCGGTGCGGGACCGAGTTCCTGCTGGGCTCGAACTTCTGTCACTCCTGTGGCGGTCGACGCCCGCCCGCGATTAGCTCCTCCGCCCGGGCCGATGCGGCAGCTCTAGCCGGGTTATGGGAGCGCGCCATTCACCGGATTCAAGCCGGCATTGCTGGAGTTCCTTGGAGCAAGATTTCGTTCCCTTCCGGGATGCGTCGTTTGCACTTTCACGAGATCAAGAGTGGCTTAGGCCTCTCGACCGCTTCGCTGATCGCCTTCGTGATCGGTCTGTCTTGCGTGGCGGGAGCCCTGCTGGCCGGCTTATACAGCGTCAAGACTTGGAACGATTTTCAGGCAATTCAGTATTACCGGGCGGAATGGCTCTTGGCGGCCACCGCTTCCTTCGTGGCCGGAATCCTTTTGAAGAAGCCCTCCCGGGATTAAGTAGATTCTCCGCCGCTGCCAGCAGCACGCCGCTGCAGGCTCATCCGATAGAGATGGTGTACCGGCCCAATTCCCTTACCTAACGGCTGGCCATTGGAAATTGCGGCGGTCACATAGGTCTTCGCCAGGAGAGTAGCCTCAGCCAGCCCTCGATCGAAGGCCAGGTGGCATGTCATCGCAGTGGCAAAAGCGCAACCCGTTCCGTGCGTGGACTTGGAGCGCTGGCGCTCGGCCTTGAAAACTTCCTGTTCGATCCCACGTTTCGTGGTGAAGCTCAACAGATCCGTCGCCTTTTCGAGGTGCCCTCCAGTCACAACCACGGCGGACGCCCCCATCTCGTGCAACTTCGCGGCGGCGGCTTTCATTTCTTCCAATTCTTCTACTCTCTTCATTCCCGTAATCACTGCCGCTTCATCGACATTCGGAGTTAGCACAGCCGCCAACGGAATCAGGCGCTCGATCAAAATCCGCGTTCCGGCTGCATCGAGCAGGTCGGCTCCGGACGACGATTTAAGGATGGGATCCAGAACGATATTGGGCAGCCGACCCTTGTCGGATCCAATTGGATTAAGGAAGTCCGCAACAGCCTTGGCGACTTTTCCCGTCCCCAGCATGCCGATGTGGACGGCGGCGATTTCCAGATCGGCGACTAGCTCCTGAAGCGTATTTGTGACCAGCGTCGGATCGAGCGCCTCCACTCGCTTCACTCCTGAGGTCGACTGAACCGTCATGGCGGTAATGCAAGACACGCCATAGCAGCCGTGGGCCGCGATGGTCTTGATGTCGGCAGTGATGCCGGCTCCGGACGAAGGGTCAAATCCAGCGATCGTGAGTACCACGGGTGGTTTTTCGGCCATGGCCTTCCGGTCTCGAAAGCTCCTCTGCTGCGCAGACTTTGGCACAGAATCTCACATCGGCAAGTTCTCGGAATTGACTTTATTCATCCAGCGGGAGAAAAATTCTTTGGGTTCAATCGAGGGGTACTCGCCGTAAATACATGATTCCATGTAAGTTGCTCGATTGCTTCTCGTAATTCATTGATTCCATTCGGCTTGTAAATTCTACCCTCCGACGTCGTTCGTGCTATTTGCTGATTGGTAAATGCGTAACCTTTCTGAAATAAAGACGTTTGCCCGCATCCCTATAAATTTCCAACATGTTACGTAAGACTTCTATTACTAGGAGATCACTGTTGGACGTGTCCTTTCGCCTTGACACACCGTTTGGCAGGCCGATAGCATCTACGAACTGCAGGCAAGACCAGCCTTAGGCCAAGGGCACTTTTGAGTATGCGAGGAGAACTGAATGCGAAGACGTTTAGCTCATGGACTGGCGATCGCTTTTCTGATCGTCGGCCTGGGAGCGGCTCAGGGACCGAACATCTCGGAGGCGAAACCGGCTCCAGTTAGTTCTGTTCAAGCGAAGTCCGAAGTCCGCAAACAGGTCGACAAGACCAAACCGTATCAAGTTGGAACGGCGTCTTGGTACGGGCAGAACTTCGAAGGCAAACCGACGGCCAGCGGCGAACCGTACGATATGTACGACATGACCGCCGCGCACCTGACGCTTCCCATGGGAAGCTACGTAAGGGTAACGAACCTGCGTAACGGGAAGGCTGTCATCGTCCGGGTCAACGATCGTGGACCGATCGTGCCGGGCCGGATCATCGACCTTTCTTATGGGGCCGCCCAAGCCCTTCAGATGAAGGCTCATGGGCTGCAACGCGTACGTCTGGATCTGGTTCAATCGACCAGTGTCGCCAAATCCCGGCCACAACAGAAGCCGGATTACCAGACGGTTGCCGTTAACCATCCCCCTGTAGCGAAACTCCCGTAAAAACCCGTACACTAGGCGGGATGACGGCTGCTCTGCCCGACCGCATCCCGACCGATAGCTTGAGCTATCGAAGTGATGATCCGCGTCAGCGGCTCATCGTTGCGCTCGACGTTTCGTCCGCCGCCGCCGCACAGAAGATTGTGGCGGCGGTGGGAGAGTCCGCCTTGACCTACAAGGTGGGGATGCAACTCTACACCGCCGTGGGACCGCAGATCGTGCGCGATCTCGTAGCATCCGGACGGCAAGTGTTTCTCGATCTGAAGTATCACGACATTCCGAACACCGTAGGAGCAGCCGTCGCCGAGGCTGAGAAGCTTGGCGTGAGCATGCTAACGATACACGCTGCGGGAAGCACGAAGATGGTGCGCGCCGCGGTGGAGGCGGCGAAGGTGCGACCCGATTTGATGGTGCTGGCAGTCACCGTCCTCACCAGCATGGATGGACACGATCTGGAGACGATTGGGATTCGCGGATCGATGGAAGACAGCGTGGTGCGGCTGGCTACGATCGCACTCCGGCAAGGCTGCCAGGGCGTGGTCACTTCAGCGCGGGAGGCTTTCACACTGCGCGCGGAGCTCGGCGACCGGTTCGCGATTGTCACTCCAGGAGTGCGTCCGGCGGGAAGCGGCATTGCGGATCAAGTTCGTGTGGTAACGCCAGCAGAGGCTATCGCATCAGGTGCGAGCCATATCGTGGTAGGCAGACCGATCACAGAGGCCGCCGATCCCGCGGCCGAAGCAAGGGCCATTCTGGGGCAGATTCGCGGATAGAACCGCATTTGCTTGTCTCCCAAAACAGCAGTGCCCTTATTCCGGAGGTGCTTTCGTAGGTAGCATATTGGTAGTATATTGGTAGTATGAAAGAGAAGACATCTATCACACTCTCGCACGAGGTCCTAGCGGGGATTGATCGGATCGCAGGATCGAAGCAGTCGCGCTCCGCTTTCATAGAGAGCGTCTTGCGCGAGCACCTGCGGGCAAGAGAGAGGGCGGCACGCGACGCCCGGGATCTTGAAATCATTAATCGGAACGCGAGTCGGCTCAACCGAGAAGCTGAAGACGGTCTTGAGCTGCAGGCTCCAGTAGGGGATCGTCCGGAAGAATGACAAGGGGCGATGAGGCGCGGAGACATCTATCGTGTGCAGAAACCGGAGGGCGATCCGAAACGCCACCGTAGCTTCGTCATCGTCAGCAGGCAGCGTTTGATTGACTCTGCTTATTCGACGGTGATCGCCGCACCTATCTTTACAGAGGGTGATGGACTCTCCACGCAAGTTGCGGTCGGTCCGGAAGAAGGATTGAAGCACCATAGTTGGATTGTCTGCGACAACCTCAGAAGCCTGCGAAAAGCTGACCTCACCCAGTTTGTTGGCTTGCTTTCTTGGGGCAAGCTCAAGGAGTTGGATGAAGCACTCCGGGTAGCCTTAGATCTGGATTGAAGCAAGTCCCGGAAGCCCAACGCCGATTACTTCAACTTGCAGGTTCTCGTTCCATTGGTGCCCGCCTCAAGCTTCTGACGGGCATCTTCCGTGGCACTGCGATATAATCCGCGCCAAAACCCCTGGGGCAAAACGGCAGAGAGAAAGCAGCTCGGGCCGCTAATTACAGCGAATTCTGATGATAGCCGCCTCCAATTCAACTACGACCACACACGATCAAAAACTGTGCACCGCGTGCAAAGAGCCGATTCCTATCGACGCAGCGGTCTGCTTTCATTGCAGAACCCCGCAGGTGCCAGAACCAGTAGCCAGGGAACCGGAATCCAAGCGGCTATTGGCATGGATTGGCGTCGTCACCGCAGTGATCGGGCTCATCACCGGCCTAAGCGGGCTAGTGGGACCACTAAAGGGCTGGTGGAAGACGGGGCGCCAGTCGCACGCAATGCTCGCCAGCGCCCAAAGACAGGAGGGACTCGGCGAATACTCCGCTGCCATGGATACCTTGGCCGAGATGCTGAAGGCCAAGCCCTCGGACACGCAGGCTCTGCATACTCAACTCGAAGTTGCGATGGTGTGGATTGAAGAGATCCGAAACTCCGAGGCACAACGTGGATGACGTCGCGCCGCAAGCGCGGACGATTTTTGACCGCCTCACTCCCATTCTCGAGGGTGGACTCAGCACGGCAAAAGGTTATCGCGCGGCTGATCTGGTGGCGCACCTTGGCTGGCTCAACTTCTTGAAGGGGAATATCACGGGACAAGGCGGGATCGTCGAATCACATCTTCGCGAGGCACTGCGGATCCGGCGAACGTCTATGCGAACGCCATGATCGGCGAGTGGCTCCTTCTGCCTCCCGCAAACCTCGAAGAAGCGAAAACGCACTTCGCGACAGCGCTGAAAGGCGGCAAGGCTAAACCGTTTGTGCGCGGATGCCTACTCGAAGGCATGATTTACAACGAGGAGCCGGGCGTGCGAGCCGAACTGATTCGGGTGGCCAATCAGATGAGGAAGGACAATGACCCGATCAGCGACGACGACAAAGGAAGAATCCACTCATATTTCAGCACGACCGTTGGAACCGATGCTGAATTGCGGGAAGTGGTGTCTGCTGCACCGCCGGATGAGGTCTGGGCCACCTATGAGTGGGTCAGTCCCCCGGCCTCCGAGGCATCGGACCTCAACAAGATGGAAGCGCGCTTTATTCAGGCCAGCATCGACGAGGTCTCCGGCAAAAGGGAGGACGCTCTCCAGATTTACCGGAGTCTGGACCAGGAACTGAAGCAAAGGAAGGATTCAGGTCCTCGCATTTCGCAGCGCGTACGAGATGCGGTGCAACGGCTCAGCCACTGAGTGGTTAGAGCTTCTCGAAGAACTCACACCCCGAGCACGAGATGTAGATCCCACCTGGGACACCGCGTTCGCGGTCTTTCACGCGCTTTACGATGCGCGTCGCTTTGCCGCACTTGGGGCAATCGGTACTCTTGGTGGTATCCATAACCTTCTTGCGGTCGGCTGTTTTTGCGATCTTGGCGCCTACTGCCATGATGAATCTCTCCTGATGTTTCGAATGTGTGCGCAGCGTTCCGCGTCAACCACGCGGATGCACGTGGATGGAATTGTCTGGATCCACTCGGGAAGAATCTGCAGCTGCGTCTTTGTGCTCTTCCGCCGACATTTATTTTACAGTAACGTTGTGCCGGCTGTCTTGCCGCTACCGACCGCCGGAAATACTATGCCGCGTAGATTCTGGCCGCTTCTGAATACGCTCCTGTTCACGATCTTCGTGCCGGGCACGGTCGCGATCCTGATACCGCGCTGGCTGCTGGGCGGATTCACGAGGCCGCCGGGCGGTGTCGTGACCTGGATCGGTGTGATCACCTTCCTGATCGGGGCCGCTATCTACTTCCGTTGCGCTTGGGAATTCGCCGTGCAGGGGTTGGGAACTCCCGCGCCTATCGCGCCCACGAAATTTCTAGTTACGACCGCCCTGCATCGATACATCCGCAACCCGATGTATATCGGTGTGGCACTGGCCATTCTCGGAGAAGCCGTTATATTTCGATCCCATCACGTCGCGCAGTACGCGGGCGTGATGTTGCTGATCGCTCACTCCTTCGTGGTCTTGTACGAGGAACCAACCTTGCAGCGCCAATTTGGCGAGTCCTACGAAGAATACAAGAGAACTGTGCCGCGCTGGTTGCCGCGAATTGGCGCGCGCCCGTGGGATCCATAGCTGCGAAGGCCCTAGCAGCTGGTTCGGTCAGTGTCCTTCCTCGAAATGTCGCCCCGGACGCCTCGTCCGGGGTTGCGCGAAGCGCAATCAACGCGGTTGGTACTGTGTCAGCTTTCCGGGACTACCCATGGCCCCGGCACGCTCCCTTCGCTGCGCTCAGGGTCGCGGGGCGGACGAAGGCGTCCGCCCCTACACGAACTTCACGGATTGGCAGCCCGCATCTGCGGCGAACTGAAATTCCCGAACTCGAGTTCCGAAACGATACCTGACGGTGCACCCGGCGCGGTCTCGATCCATTGCACCCAGCGGGAAAACGGCCGATTTTCTCCAAGGCGGTACTTGTCCTTCACCTTAACCCGTATCGCGGTACCAGCGAGGAGTTGCTCGGCCCACTGCGATTCAAGATCGTGGTAACTGCCCCCGGGGCCCTGGAATGCCTCCTGCAGGGCCTTGGGCGCAAAGGTATTCATGTTGGGGTTTTGCAAGCCCAGGTTGCGGATGTCCCCAGGCGCTCCGAACTGTATGCCGATCAAATGTCCGGCATGTTCGCCAGTCCCACCCGACATGGCACGCTGGGCAGAAACAATGCGGTGGGTCGCGACTTTGCCGGGAACGCCGAGTTCCCCTGAGGCTTCTTTGTAGGAGTACTTTCCCTGGGTCCACTGACGAAAAACGAATTGCGCGCTGATATCAGGTAATGCCATACGACTCTCCCGAATAGCGCGGAATGGTAGCACGAAGTGGGATCGC
>Ga0210408_10000598_pt1 | contig 43981 bp, 46 predicted proteins | sample IncBWH4MmetaG_FD_155471 | JGI IMG/M metagenome (GOLD analysis project Ga0210408, IMG submission 155471) | Forest soil microbial communities from Barre Woods Harvard Forest LTER site, Petersham, Massachusetts, United States - Inc-BW-H-4-M | ecosystem: Environmental > Terrestrial > Soil >...
GCATATTGATGGGCCGGTCGGAGACCTGCGGCGAGGTGCCGGTCAAGTCGACGGTGAGTTCGTCGCCGCTGACCTTGATGGCGACGGCGATCTTCAGATCGCGCCGCGCCGGATCAGGATCGTCGAGGTAGCCGTCAATCAGGCTCTCGGCGGCATAGACGCCGTCGGGAATATTGCGGATCGCGCCGCGCATCAGCCTCTCCGAGTAGTCCATCACGTCTTCGTAGGCGCCGTTCACCGTGTCGCGGCCGTAGCGGCGCACGAGGTCGAGGAAGCGCTGCGCGCCGATCTGCGCCGCAGCGATCTGAGCGTTCATGTCGCCGACGACCAGGTCGGGGATACGGATGTTGTCGCGCACCATGTGCCAGACCGCCTCATTGCGCCGGCCCTGATCGACGACCTTGATCGCCTTGAACTGCAGCCCTTCGGCATAGGCGTCGACCGCATCGACGATGCCGCAACTTCCCGGCGTGTGCGCGCCGATGTCGAGATGGTGCGCCGTGGTGACCGAGAAGCCGATCAGGTCGCTGCCGTCGAACACTGGCACGCAGAACGCCACGTCGGGGCCGTGCGACGCGCCGGCATAAGGATCGTTGTGCATGATCACGTCGCCCGGACGGAGTACCTCGCCCCGCGCATCGAGTCGCTTGCGGATGCCGCGGACGTAGCCCGGGATCGGACCAGACTGCAGCGGCGTACTCATCTTGCACTCGCACAACTGCCGTCCCTCGGCGTCGGTCAGCGCCGCGCCGAAATCCTCGGATTCGCGGATGATGCTCGAATAGCTCATGCGCATGAGCTTATGGCCCATCTCGATCGCGATGTTCTCCAGCGCGCCCTGGATCACGGCGCCGGTGATCGGATCGACGCGCGTCGCCGGCTGCTGCCTGCGGTTGGAGCGGTCTACGTCGTTCATCGGGCATCCCCTGCGATCCTGAGAATGATCGGGCGACAGTGGCGCTGGCTCGGCACCGATCGTCTTTGCAATGCTCCGGCTGCGTGTCGCCGCTTGTCGTTGTGGCTTGCCGTTCTGGGTTGATAAGGCTGCGCCTCTCGCCGGCCAAGGCGCCGCATCATCCGCGGCTCGAATCGAGAAGGCAACAGTGAAGGCGGTGTGCGCCCCGTCATGCACGATCGCGGGGATGCGTATTCCGCGCGCAGGCGTGCTTTCCCGCCGAGGCTTGCCCATAATGGCGCATGGCCTTCGACATCCGCACGCTTGCGGTGCCCACGGCGGGATTCGCCACCTTCCTCAATCTCTATTCGCCGCAGGCGCTATTGCCCAGGCTGTCGCACGAATTCAACGTCAGCGCCGGCGAAATCAGCACATTGATCACCGCCGCGACCGCGGCGATCGCGCTCACTGCACCGTTCACCGGCGCGCTCGCCGATGTCCTCGGCCGCAAGCGACTGATCACGGCTTCGATCTTTGCCATCGTGGTGCCGACGCTGCTCATGAGTTTCGCGTCAAGCGTGCCGCAACTCGTGGTCTTGCGCTTCGTGCAGGGGATGCTGGTGCCACCGATCTTCACCGTCACCGTCGCCTATATCGGCGACGAATGGCCGCCGGGCGAGGTGACCCGGGTCGCCGGGCTCTATACGGCGGGATCGAGCTGCGGCGGCTTTTGCGGCCGGCTCGTTCCCGGCTTCGTCACCGACCTGCTCGATTGGCGCGCCGCCTTCGCCGCCAACGCGCTGCTCACGCTCGCCGTCGCCATCGCTGTTGCAGTCATGCTGCCGCGCGAGCGCCATTTCGTGCGCTCGGAGGGCCTCCTCGCCTCGTCACGGCAGATGCTCGCCCACCTGCGCAACCCGCGCCTGCTCGCGATCTACGCCGTCGGCTTCGGCGTGCTGTTCAACTTCACCTCTGTCTTCACCTACGTGAATTTCCATCTGGCGGCGCCGCCCTATTTGTTTTCGCCGGCGCTCCTTGGCGCCATTTTCGTCACCTACCTTGCCGGCAGCCTCCTGGTGCCCTGGATCGGGCGCGGCGTCTCGCTGTTCGGCCGCCGCCGCTTCGTGCTCGGCATTGTCGCCGTCTGGGTCGCCGGCGCTCTGCTGCTGCTCGCGCCGCCGGTCAGCATCATCATTGCCGGGCTCGCGGTGTGCGCCGCCTGCGGGCTGCTGTGCCAGGCCGTTTCGACCAGCTACGTTATCACCATCGTCAAGGAGGGGCGCTCGTCGGCCGTCGGTCTCTACGCCTCGATCTTCTACATCGGCGGCAGCATCGGCGCGTTCCTCACCGGGTTTGCCTGGAACGCCGCTGGCTGGACCGGCTGCGTCGCGATGATCCTGGCGATGCAGCTCATCGTCGCCGCGATCGTCGCTCTCGCCTGGGAGCGGTGAAGGAGCATGATGGCACGATTTCCGAAAATCCGCGCCCGCTCGTCCCCGCGAGGTCGGGGAGCCAGTATTTGCTGAGCGAGGTGCCCTCCCCTGGATTCCCGCTTTCGCGGAAATGAGCGTGAATGTCCAATGCGTTTGAAAGGAAACACCATGGTGACGGAAAGCCAATTCGCGTTTCTGCGGTCGATCGATACGCCGACCGTCTGCAATCTGATCGAGATCGTGGCCCCCGAGCGGCGCGGCGCCGGCTACACCACGAGCCACCTGCGTTGTCCGTTTCCGGACCTGCCGCCGATGGTCGGCTTCGCCAAGACCGCAACGATCCGCGCCCGCGACGCGGTGAGCGGCCCGGGCTACATGCAGAAGCGGATGGACTATCTCGACTATGTCGCTGCGGCGCCGCATCCGAGCGTCGTGGTGATCGAGGACAAGGACGAGCCCGCCGGCTACGGTGCGTTCTGGGGCGAGGTGCAGACCAACGTGCACAAGGCGCTCGGCTGCCTTGGCGTCGTGACCAACGGATCGATCCGCGACATCCCGGCGGTCGCCGAGGGCTTCCAGATGCTCGCCGGCTCGATCTCGCCGTCGCATGCCTACGTGCACGTCGTCGATTTGGGCGTTTCCGTCACCATCCACAGCATGGAGGTCAAAAGCGGCGACCTCATTCACGCCGATCGCCACGGCGCCGTCGTCGTGCCGGTCGAGAAGATCGACGCGATGGCGGCGGCACTTGATGGCCTGATGAAGCACGAGGCGAGGATCATCGCCGCCGCTCGCGCGCCCGGCGCGACGGTCGAGAGCATCAAAGCGGCGATGAAAGGTTAGCTGGCGCCCGCAGCGCAGCGAATGCGTCTAGCGGCTGTCGAGGTTTGACGACTGCTTCACCTCGCGCCGCACCGGCGCAACGAAACCGCCAGCCGCGGCGTCGGCAAGCGCGTCGCGGTCGAGCGCCTCGTCGTGCTTGTAGACGTCGTCGCGGAACATGATGATGCCGTCGCGCGTCACCCAACCGGTGAGATAGACCCAGGCGACCGGCATTTTGTGCGGCAGGTTGATGGCCCGCCGCTCGCCGGCGGCGATGCCGGCATCGATCGCGGCGCGGTTCCAGCCCGGCACGTCTTCGAGTATCCAGGCGGCGAGATCGCGCACGTTGTCGACGCGCGTGCAGCCGTGCGAGTCGAAGCGGTAGTCGTTGGCAAACAGATTGCGCGAAGTGGTGTCGTGCATGTACACGGAATACGGATTGGGCATGTCGACCTTGACGTTGCCCAGTGCGTTCCAGGCGCCGGAATCCTGGCGGATGGTGAAGTTTGGCGAACGGTCGGATGACCAGTCGACTGATCGCGGATCGATACTCTCGTCGCGGGCGCCAAGCACGCGCATGTGCATGCGGCTGAGATAATTCGGGTCGCGGCGCATACGCCCGCGGATCTCGTTCTTGGTGATCGAGAGCGGCACGGTCCAGGTCGGGTTGAGATCGACCGCCGTGATGTAGGCGGTCAGCGTCGGCGACGGCTTGTCGGTCTTGCCGACGACCACGCGATAGCGCCGCTCGACCTTGTCATGGGCGATCGCCTCGGCGAAAGCAGCGGGAATGTTCACCACGACGTAGCGCTCGGCGAACACGAAATCCATGCCGAGCAAGCGTTCGAGCGAGGCTTCGAGCTGCTTCATGCGCGCGCCGACGGGGACGTTGAGGGCGCGGAGCGTCTGGGCGCTGACGCTGCCGGTCGCCTCGAGGCCGTGGCGCACCTGAAAGCGCCTCACGCCTTCGGCCACTGCTTCGTCATAGTCTTCGCCGGCTTCGTGCCCGGCGGGCATGTCTTCGGTGATGACAAGACGCCGGCGCAGCAGGGCGACGTTGGGCCCGCTTGCGCCCGGCGCGAGCTTGGCATCGGCGGGCAAGCTCGGCCAGCCGCCGCGTACCTGGACTGCCGCGTAGCTGAGCAGCGCCTCCTTGATGCGCTGGTAGGTGCCCTCGTCGAACACGGGGTCGGCAGACAGCGCCAATGCCGCGGCCGAGCGCGACTCCGGCGTCGAAGGGGGCTTTGCGGGCGCCGGCTGGGCTTTAGTCGTTGCGGCTTGCGGCCTGGCGGGAGCGGCCTGGGGCGCGGCAGGGGTGGCGGGCGTTGCGCGCGGCTTGGCGGGAGCGAACTGGGGATTGGCGACTGCCGGGCGCGGATCGAGCAGATTCGGCTGCCCGCTGACCTGCGCGAGTGCCTGCGCCCCTGTCAGAGCGAGAGCCGTTGCAACAATCGAGATGGTCCGCACGAATAGCCCCTCAGCCGCCGCATGAAAAAATATGCCGCTGCTGTGGCGGCATTTGGACCAGCCCGGCGTGCAGCCGCTCATGCCTGCGGCTGCGGCTCCATCGGGCCGGGCTCGGGGCGTGGGCGGTTGCGGCCGGCGCCGGCGGTCGGCACCGTCGAGGTGCGCGGCGCCGTCGGCTCGATCACCGATTCACGGCTCGGACGCTTACCCATGAGCAGGTCCTTGATCTCGTCGCCGCTCAAGGTCTCGAACTCGAGCAGGCCCTTGGCGAGCGTTTCCAGATCGGCGCGTTTGTCCGTGAGAATCTGCTGCGCTTCCTGATAACCGGCCTCGACCAGCCGCCTGATCTCAGCGTCGATCTTCTGCACGGTCGCCTCGGAAATGTTCTGCTGGCGCGCCACCGAATAGCCGAGGAACACTTCCTCCTGGTTCTCGCCATAAGCGACGGTGCCGAGGGCGTCGGAGAGGCCCCAGCGCGTCACCATCATGCGCGCAAGTTTGGTCGCCTGTTCGATGTCGGAGGCGGCGCCGGAGGTCACCTTCTCGTGACCGAACACAAGTTCCTCCGCCACGCGGCCGCCCATCATGATCGCAAGCCGGGCGGTCATCTGCTCGAGACTCATCGACAACTTGTCACGCTCCGGCAGCTGCATGACCATGCCGAGCGCGCGGCCGCGCGGGATGATAGTCGCCTTGTGCACCGGATCGGTCGCCTTGACGTTGATCGCGACGATGGCGTGGCCGCCCTCGTGATAGGCGGTGAGGAGCTTCTCCTCCTCGGTCATCACCAGCGACTTGCGTTCGGCGCCCATCATCACCTTGTCCTTGGCGTCCTCGAACTCGACCTGGGTGACCATGCGCTTGTTGCGCCGCGCCGCCATCAGCGCCGCCTCGTTGACGAGGTTCATGAGATCGGCGCCGGAGAAGCCGGGCGTGCCGCGGGCGATGGTTTTCAGATTGACGTCCGGCGCCAGCGGCACCTTGCGCACGTGCACCTTCAAAATCTGCTCGCGGCCGACGACGTCCGGATTGGGCACGACCACCTGCCGGTCGAAACGGCCGGGACGCAGGAGCGCCGGGTCGAGCACGTCCGGACGGTTGGTGGCGGCGATCAGGATGATGCCTTCGTTGGCCTCAAAGCCGTCCATCTCGACGAGCAGCTGGTTCAGCGTCTGCTCGCGCTCGTCATTGCCGCCGCCGAGGCCGGCGCCGCGGTGGCGGCCGACCGCGTCGATCTCGTCGATGAAGATGATGCAGGGCGCGTTCTTCTTCGCCTGCTCGAACATGTCGCGCACGCGGCTCGCGCCGACGCCGACGAACATCTCGACGAAGTCGGAGCCGGAAATGGTGAAGAACGGCACGTTCGCCTCGCCGGCGATGGCGCGGGCAAGCAAGGTCTTGCCGGTGCCGGGCGGGCCGACCAGCAGCACGCCGCGCGGGATGCGGCCGCCGAGCCGCTGGAATTTCCCGGGATCGCGCAGGAATTCGACGATTTCCTGCAGGTCGAGCTTGGCCTCGTCGACGCCGGCCACGTCCTCAAAGGTGACGCGCCCGTGCGCCTCGGTCAAAAGCTTCGCCCGCGACTTGCCGAAGCCGAGCGCCTTGCCGCCGGCACCCTGCATCTGCCGCGAGAGAAAGATCCAGACACCGATCAGCGCCACGAACGGCAACCACGAGATCAGCAGCGAGACGAACCACGGCACGTTCTCGGTCTGCGGCCGTGCGGTGATCGAAACGCCCTTGTTGTAGAGGCGCTGCACCAGGCTCGGATCGCTCGGCGCATAGGTCTGGAAGCTGCGGCCGTCGGTGAAAGTGCCGTGGATCTCCGGGCCCTGGATGACGACGTCGCGCACGCGGCCCTGATCGACCTCGTTAAGCAGCTGTGAGAAAGATACGTCCTGCGAAGTCGTGTGCTGGCCGGGATTCTGGAACAGAGTGAACAGCGCCAGGAGCAGCAGGACAATGATGACCCACAGGGCGAAATTGCGCAGATTGGCATTCATCGCGTGTCCTTGCCCGGCGATCCGCCGGACCCCCGACGGCTTGCATTGGTGGCCGCGAATCGTGGCGGCTTCACGTCCCAGTCTACAGGAATGTAGGCGCCACACGGTGGCCTGCCAAGAGAAGGGCCCGGCGGACCAGCGGTGGTAGGCTACGTATTCTCGCTATCAATACCGCTATTTCGTAAAGCGGCTGTTGCCGGCGCCGTGCGGCGCGCCGGAGCGCGTTCGACCACCAGCCGGCCGCCGGCGAGCGTGATCGACGCGCCGGCCAAGGTGCGGCGCAGACGCGAGCGCGACTGCCGCAGCGCCTGGTAAAGCAGTTCGAGCTTGCCGAGTTCGACCGGCCCTTCGTCACCGGTGTGCGCGATCGCGCGACCGAGCAGGCGCATCCCGACCTCCGCAGGCAGGTCGCTGAACCGCTCCGCTTCGAAAACGATCGGGCCGCGCTCGCGCCACGTGTCCGGCGCCAACGCGGCGCGCGCGGCGACGACGGCGAATTCGATCGTGGCCTCGGCGCGCCGCATGCGGGCAGCGAGCCGCGCCAGGCAGCGCGCGTCGAGTCCTTCGCGCGCCAGCGCCGGCATGACCGTGCGCAACCGCGCCCGGGCAAAGCGCGGATCGCGGTTACTCGGATCCTCGCTGTGAGTGACACGCGCGGCCTTGAGTGTCGCGACGAGCCGGCTCTTGGCGACATGCAAGAGCGGTCGAACAACAAAGATCGTGCCTTGCCGGCCGGCGGGAAGCGGCGATGCATACGCCATCCCAGCGAGCCCGGTGACGCCGCTGCCGCGAGCGAGGCGGAACAGGACCGTTTCCGCCTGATCGTCGAGCGTATGGGCGGTCAGAACGTGCTCATAACCCTCGCGCAGTGCCGCTTGCGCCAGCAAAGCGTAACGCGCGAGGCGCGCGGTTTCCTGCAATCCGGTCTTTGGTTTGCTGCCGCGCCAGGCGAGCGTGCGATGGGGCACGCCAAGCCGGCGCGCAAGACGCTTCACCGTGGCCGCTTCGCGCGCCGACTCTGGCCGCAGCCCATGATCGATGGTGACGGCGAGAAGCTTTGGGCGGCGTTTTTTCAGCTGCTTCGCCCAGCGCGCGGCCATGACCAGAAGCGCCGTCGAATCGGAGCCGCCGGAAACCGCGAGCACAAGCCCGGGCAGATTTTCAAGACCGTGGAACAGCGCATTCGCTTCCGCGTCGCGAAGCGCCGGTTCAGCAGTGGTCACGCCTTTGTTCCCGCTCCACGCTTTGCTTTACGTTCTGCGAGGCGCGCGGATATTTGCGCAGGACTTCGCCGAGCGAGGCGCAAGCCGCTTCTTTTTCACCCAGAGCCGCGAGCGACTGGCCGAGCCGGAACAGCGCTTCGGGCGCGCGCGCGGTCGTCTCGTATTTGGTCGAAACGGCGAGGAATGATTCGGCGGCGTCGCGATATTGCTGCTGCTGGAAAAGACTCTCGCCCAGCCAGTATTGCGCCTCCGGCGCCAGCCGGTCGCTCGGATATTGGCGCAGGAAGGTGCGGAACGTGTCCGCGGCGAGCGCGTAGTCCTTGTGCATCACATAGCCATAGGCGAGGTCGTACTCGTCCTTCGCCGTGGCGCCCGGCGGCAGGGTCGCCTGCAGGGCGCCTGTGGCGCCCGTGGCGCTCGAATTGCGCGGCGGCGGGGGCGGCAACTCGCCTGCTCCCGGCACCGCTCCGCCCGGTTGCGTCGTGGCGAGCGTCGAGAGATTGAGCGGCGCACCGGCCGTGCGCGGTGGCGGGCTGCCGCCGGCATCCGCGCCAGGAGGCCGCTCGTGGAGCGACGGCGGCTCATTCGCGGGGGTGTTTGAGCCGAGGGTGTGCGGCGCGCCTGGCGCATTGGGATTGAGCGTCGGGTCAAAGACATCGGCGCGGCGTCCCGACTGCGAAGGCGCCGGGTCTGCTGATGCTGCCGGTCCGACTGCTGGGGCCGCCGTTACGGGTGGCGGCCGTTGCGCCACGGACGGCGGCCGCGGCGCGTCGGAACGGCCCTCGCCCACTTCTTGCATGCGCCGCACCTGCTGCTCGAGCTGCTGGTTGCGGTATTGCAGCTGCTCCATCGCGCCGGTGAGCTGGCGGATCGCTGCCTCGAGCCGATCGAGGCGCGTCAACATCTCGGAAGCCGAATCCTGCGCGCAGGCGACGCCGGAACCGAGCGTCCAGGCAAAGGCGAGTGCGAGCAGGGATGCAGAACGGATCATCACGGGCGACATTTTTCGCTGGGTGGGCGATCCTTAACATAGCCCGTCCTACGTCCAAATTGTGACTAGCGGGCCGCAATTGGGCCATGTGGTCAGCCCGCAGCGCGTCACGGCAAACGCCGGGTGCAAGGCGCGCAGGACCCAAGCATCAGCAATCCGGCGGAGCTTTGGCCTCTACCTGTTCCGCCCCGCCAATGGCACAGGCTATGAGCTCTGGTTGAGGACCGTCACGACGCGGCGGTTCTGCGACCAGCAGGAAATGTCGTTGCACAGCGCGACCGGCCGTTCCTTGCCATACGAGATGGTACGCATGCGCTGGGCCGACACCCCGCGGGAGACGAGATATTCGCGCACGGTCTGCGCGCGGCGCGCGCCGAGGGCGATGTTGTATTCACGCGTGCCGCGTTCGTCGGCATGGCCTTCGACAGTGAACGCATATTGGCCGTAGTTGCTGAGCCACTGGGCCTGCTTGTCAAGCGTCGTCCGCGCCTGCGGCGTGAGCTCGGTGGAATCGGTTTCGAAGAATACCCGGTCGCCGACGTTGACGACGAAGTCCTGCTGGCTCCCCGGCGCGGCGCTGCCCGCCATCGCGGTCTGATCGATCTGCTGCTTGGCGCACCCGGCAATCGCCAGTGCTGCCAGCACGACGGTTGCGAATTTAACGCCGCGGACGATACGCATTACCTTCATTTCCGGTGCCTCCATTGTTCCGTCGTGACCGGACATGGCTGGTCCCCGGGGACGGGTCTAGCAGCGCCTTCGTTAAGCGAAGGTTCCGTCAACCTTGATGGGGCCTTGCAAAAAAGCCTTCGACCCACAGATCCCCTTGAAAGCTTTGGCAATGGTTAATAGGCCCTGAATGCGGCAATGATGTGGGTTTCGGGCCGCCAATGGCGCCCTGGCGCGCCTGACGGGCCCTCACGACAGCAGCGGCGACCAGGCCGGGTCGGAGGCGAAGCTCGGCGTCGGAACCCGCTGTTCGTTACGGCCGGAGATATCGACGGTTAAGAGCGACGGCCCGGCATTCCCGCCAGGGTCACGGAAGAACATGATGACCCGCCCATTGGGCGCGAAGGTCGGCCCTTCGTTGTGGAAGCCTTCGGTGAGGACTCTCTCCCCGGAACCGTCCGGCTTCATCACGCCGATCGCGAACTTACCCCCCGACTGCCGGGTGAAGGCGATGTAGTCGCCGCGCGGGGACCACACCGGCGTCGAGTAGGAGCCGTCGCCGAAGCTGATGCGCTGCGCCGCCCCGCCGGACGCACCCATGATATAGATCTGGGGTTTGCCGCCGCGGTCCGACTCGAAGCAGATCTGCGTGGCGTTGGGCGAGTAGGAAGGCGCAGTATCGATCGCCGGGGTGTCCGTCAGCCGGGTCATGGCCTTCGAGCGCAGGTCCATGACGAAGATGTTGGAATTGCCGCCCTCCTGCAGGCTCATGATGACGCGCTGGCCGTCCGGAGAGAACCGCGGCGAGAAGCTCATGCCGGGGAAGTTGCCGACAATCTCGCGCTGATTGGTCTCGATGTTGAGGAGATAGACGCGCGGATCGCCCTGGCCGTAAGCCATGTAGGTGATCTCCTGCGTCGAGGGCGAGAAGCGCGGCGTCAGCACGAGGTCGTCGCCGCGCGTAAGGTAACGGACGTTGGCGCCGTCCTGATCCATGATGGCGAGGCGCTTGATGCGGCGCTCTGCCGGCCCAGTCTCGTCGACGAACACGACGCGGCTGTCGAAATAACCCTTCTCGCCGGTGAGCCGCTCGTAGATGGCGTCGGAAATGATGTGGGCGATGCGGCGCCAGTTGTCCGGCGTCGTGAAATATTGTTGCCCGGCGAGCTGCTGGCCGGCGACCACGTCCCAGAGCCGAAACTCGGCTTTGAGCCGGCCGTCGTTCTGCCGGGTCATGCGGCCGGTAACGAGCGCCTGCGCGTTGATGGCGCGCCAGTCGGGAAAGCGCGGCACGGCATCGACGCTCGCGATCTTCTCGATGTAGGCGGCAGGATCGATCGGCGCGAACAGGCCGCAGCGCCGGAGATTCGCGGTGATGATCTGGGTGACCCCACGTGCGGTATCGCCGTCGCCGGCGGTGCCGCCGATGAAATCGGGCAGCCCGATCGGCATCGGCTGGAAGTTGCCCTGGCTGACGTCGAGCTGCACAACTGCAGCCGCAAAGCGCGGAGACAGCGTCAATCCGCCGGCAAGCGCGCCGAGCGCGAGTGCGCGGCGGCGCGTGACCCGGCGATCAAGTGGACGCGAAAGGAGCATCTCCTCTGCGTTGGTCCGGTCAGCCACCGAGCAGCTCGTTGTTGAATTTGATCTCAATGTCTTTCCACAGGTCATAGTGCTCGGGCCGGAGCATGGTGAACGGCTGGCACAGCATCAGCGCCCGCTTGGCGCTCTCCGACAGCGCCGGACCGAGCGAGGACGCCGAATCCTCGACGACGCCCGGTTCATGCGCCAGCGAACCGTCGGGTTTGAACACGACGCGCAGCACGACGTAAAGCTTCGAGTCCACGGAGACGCCCGGAGGCGGGCTCCAGCACTGGATGAGGCGCGCACGCAACGCATCAAGCTCGCTCTGCGACAATTGCGCGGCGTGGGCGTTGGGCGCGCCGAGGGAGACCGCGCCGTTGAGTGTTTCGGCGGTCGCGAGGCGCCGCTGCGGATCGCGCTTGTCCAGCAGCGTCGCGACCTGATGCGCGTCGAACCTGGTCGACGGCTTCTTGCTTTCGTCCCTCTTGAGCTGCTCGGCGATCTGATCAGGCTTGAATTGCGGCTCCTTCTTCGGCGGTTTCGGCGGCGGCTTCTTCGCCTCCTCCTTCTTCAGCTCTTCCACGATCGCATCGGGCTTGGGCTCCGGCTGCTTGGGCTTCTCGGCCTTTTCCGCCGGCTTCGGCTCCGGCTTTGCTTCGGGCTTCTCCGCCGGCTTGGGTTCGAGCTTCGGCTCCGCCTTCGCCTGCGACTTGGGTTCCGGCTTGGGCTCAGGCGGAGGCGCGCTGTCGGTGATGACGTCCGGCTTGTCCGCGACTTTGGCGGCAAGCTGCTTGGCGGGATTGGGCTCACCTACTTTGTCGGCGAGCGGCTTCGGCTGCTCCAGCGGCTTCGGCGCGTTCTTGACGCCGGCCGTGAGCTGCGAGAACTCGGTCGCGGAAACGAACTCGACCGGGAGCGGTTCGACCGCCGGCGCGTCATTCGGCTTCGCCACGAAGGCGACGAGCCCCCATAGCAGCGCCACGGCATGGCCTAGGCACGATATGGTCAGCCCGGGCTTCATCCCCCGCCCTGCTCGATCTCCGTCACCAGCGCCACCCGATGGAAGCCGGCCGCGGACAGCCGCCCCATCACGCGCATCATCGTACCGTAATCGACCTTCTTGTCGCCACGTAGATAGATGCGGGCTTCGGTCCCGCCGCGAGCATCGGCCACGGCCTTGAGCTTCGCCACCAGCTCGTCGACCTTGATCTCGCTGTTCTGCAGGAACACCTGCCCCTCAAGGTTCACCGAGATGGTGAGCGGCTCGCGATCCTGGTCGAGCGCCTTGGCTTGGCTCTGCGGCAGGTCGAGCGGCACGCCGACCGTGAGCAGCGGCGCCGAAACCATGAACACGATGAGCAGCACCAGCATGACGTCGACGAACGGCGTCACGTTGATCTCGCTCATCACTGCATGCCGGCGGCGCTTGTGCCTGCCGGTGGACGCAGCACTGACCACGGGCGCTGCCATGTTTCTACCCTTGCCCGTCCTAGCCTTGCACGCGTTCGTCGATCTGCCGCGACAGGATCGCCGTGAATTCGTCGGCGAAGCCTTCGAGGCGTTGCGCCTGGCGGTTCACGTCGGTCTGGAACTTATTATAGAAAATCGTCGCCGGGATGGCGGCGATGAGACCGATCGCGGTCGCGAACAGCGCCTCGGCGATGCCGGGCGCGACCACTGCGAGCGAAGTGTTCTTGGAGGCCGCAATCGACTGGAAGCTCGTCATGATGCCCCAGATCGTGCCGAACAGGCCAATGAAGGGACCTGCCGAGCCGACCGTCGCCAGCACCAGAAGCCGCCGCTCCATGTGTTCGATTTCGCGGGCGATGGCGACATCCATGACCTTCTCGATGCGCATCTGCAGCCCGGCAAGCGAGCGGGCATGGCCCTCGAAGCTCCTTTTCCATTCGCGCATGGCGGCGACAAACAGCGCCGCGGTCGAATGACCCGGCTTGGTTGCGAGGGACTTGTAGAGATCCTCCAGGGACTGCCCGGACCAGAATGCTTGCTCGAAACGGTCGGCGGTCCGGCGGATGCGCGTGAATAACAAGGTTTTGTCGATGGCGATCGCCCAGACCCAGACCGAGCAAACGATCAGCCCGATCATCACCGTTTTGACCAGCCAATGGGCCTGCCAGAACAGATGGAACAGCGACAGATCGGAGGATGTCAACGGCAAGGCCGACGGCACGATGTCGGCAGGGTTCATGGGCGCGTCCTTTCCCCGGTCGGGGCTTGCGCAAAGCCGCGACCTTGGACATGTCCGGGACCACGCCGGTGCGTGGACGAACGGGTCCTTGAGCCGCCCGCCAATCCTGCGCGCCGACCAGACCCGAAAATTTCACGAGGACCCAAGCCGGACCCGCCACCGGCACGACCGGGAATCATCGCCAAACTTGTCCAAACTAGGGCGCAACACCCCGTCGCTCGCGCCTAACGAAGCCCGCTTATCGTTAATGCGGCGTTAATTCGCGAGACTCGCAAGCAGGATCGTCGTGCAGCGAGGCAAAATGGCACGGGGTGAAATGCGCGGGCCGTCCGCCCCGGGGGGACGGACGGCCCTCAAAGGCCGCCGATGCCGCGCGAGATCAATCAGCTCGACGGCTGCGCCTGGGGAGCTTCGTCGTGCGGACGATTGCGCCGCTCGGCCATGAACTGGTCGAACTCGGCCCGGTCCTTGGCAAAGCGCAGCCGCTCGAGAAATTCCTTGAACTCGCGCTGCTCCTCCTCGAGGCGCTGCAGCGTCTCGGTGCGGTAGTCGTCGAAGGCGCGGTTGCCGCTCGATCGCAGCTCGCCGCCCCACCATGCGGGACCACTCGGTCCGCGCTGCTCCATGCGGCCGCGCAGCCGGTCCATCTTCTCCTGCATGCGCTCCATCTTCGACTGCCAGCGGCTCATATTGTGCTGCCAGCGGCTGCCATCGTTGTGATGACCCCAGCATCCCATTGCCATGCGTCCGCTCCCGAGAATGAAGGCGAGGGTGACCAGGCCCAGCGGCCACCACACGATGAAGCCAAGGATCATCAGCGCGATCCAGGCCGGCTTGCCGAGTTCGTCGAGCTTTTCAACGAGGACCATGACCAGGCCTCCCTTGTGAATGTAAATAACATTTACATCGTGTCTCGCGGCTGTCAAGTAGCTCGCGACTTCGTGAAGGCCGGCTATGGCGGGGAAGCGCCGTTTGCCTCCGCGATCCCGAGGCCGCGCAGATAGATCAGCGCCTCGGCCTCCAGAAGTTCTTCGGGCGACATCGGCAGCGTCCGCCGCGCCGCATCCCCACGCCCGAACAGCGAAGCGACGCCGTGCGCCATCGCCCAAATATGCAGCGCGACCATGAGCACCGGCGGCCGGCTCTTGGTTGGCACCTGCGCACATAGCTTTTCCGCCGCCGCGCGCAAGACCGCGAAGGCGCGATCGCGGGCGTCTCGCAGTTCCGGGCTGGTAGCAGGCGGAATGCCGGCTTCGAACATCGCCGAATAGTAGGCGGGCTCGGTTCGCGCGAATTGCAGATAGGTCTTTCCGAGGCGGTCGAAGGCGGTGAAGACGTCGGGGCGGCCATCATCCCATGCCTTCGCCAACGCCGTTTCGAATTGTTGGAAGCCGCGAAGCGCGATGCTCCCCAAAAGCTCGTCACGGTCGCGGAAATGGCGATAGGGCGCTGCTGGACTCACTCCCGCCCAGCGCGCCGCCTCGGCGAACGTAAAGCCGGCCGGGCCCTTCTGCGCAATCAGTTCGAGCGCGGCGCGCAGCAGCGCTTCCTTGAGATTGCCGTGATGGTAGCCGCGCGGGCTCTCCCGGTCTTCTTTTGACCAGCTCATGTAAATAGCTTTAACATTAATCCGGCCGGCGCGTCGACCAAACTCGTCAAGTAGATCGATGCCGCCGTGGCCGCAGGGAAAGCGGCAACACCCCGAACAGCGTCGGGCCGCCCGGCTCCGCGCCTTCGATCGAGAGCAAGCGCAGCTTGGTGCGCACGCCGCCGCGGGCAGAAAATCCGCCCATTTTACCCCCCGCCGCCAGCACGCGATGGCAAGGCACGATGATCGGGAACGGATTTTGCCCGAGCGCTTCACCGACCTCGCGGGCAAGCAACCGATCGCCCAGCCGCTCGGCGATCTCGCCGTAGGACAATGTCGCGCCCGCCGGAATGGTCCGCGCCACGTCATAGACGCGGCGGTGAAAATCGGGCAGTGCGGCCGTATCGATTTTCGCGTAGCCGAGGTCCCTCGGCTCTCCATTCAGCAACGCGGCGATGTCGTCGACAACGCGCTGCACATCCGCTGGCGGAACGGCCTCGCACGCGCCGGGGAAGCGCCGCAGGATGCGATTGCGCACGGCGCGCCGATCGGTTTCAGGAAGCTGCACGCCGGCTATGCCGCGCCCATTCCAAACGATGCCGCAGCAGTCGATCGGCGTATCGAACAGCGCGAAGCCCAACTCAGTCATCACATCGCTCTTCGAGCCAGTCATATCGCTACAGATAAGCTGCGCGCACGCAACATCCACCCGATTCCGGCAGATCGTCGACGCGAAACTCACTTTCAGGATTGCACCGCTTCCTGATCGGCGCGCATGGCGATGCGCAGCGGCTTCGGGATCGGCCGCGCCCGGCCGCCGCTGATGAAGGCGACGCGCACGCTCGCCTCGACCAGAAGTTCCTCGCCCCGATTGACGCGCTGATGCAGGGTGATGGAGGCGCCTTTCACCACTTCGGGCTCGGTGACGATCTCGAGCACGTCGTCCATGCGCGCGGGCCTAAGAAAATCGAGCGTCATCGAACGCACGACGAAGGCAAATCCCGGCGCCTCCCGTTCGGTCGCCTCGAACAGCGCGCGATGGTCGGCGCCGATGAGCCGCAGATAATTGGTGCGGCCGCGCTCCATGTAGCGCAGGTAGTTGGCGTGATAGACGATGCCGGTGAAGTCGGTGTCCTCGTAGTAGACGCGGACCGCGAGAAAGTGACGGCCGTCGCGAATCTCGCCGTCGAGGGGAACGCGGCTCGCATCAGTCATCGTTTGAATTCTCTTCGGCTCATGGTCCGTCAGCCCGAGGGGCTCGGCGCCATAGCAGGCGCAGCCTGCGTACACTTGGCTGCGATGCGCCGAGCCTCGAAGGACGACGGCTGCAGCGCTTCGGCATGCATCCTTCGAGGCGCGCCTGCGGCGCGCACCTCAGGATGACGACGATCGACAAACGCGATCACGATCTCCACGGCACCTCCTCCGCGATCGCGTGCTCCCAATTGCGGCCATCGAATCGGTGCGGCTTGAGAGCGGCGAGATCGACGCCGTCGAGGCAACGGACGTTGACATCGATCTTATCCGGATCGGAGCGCGGAACGTAGAACGGATGGATGCCGCAGGTGGCGCAGAAGGTATGGCGCGCCGTGCCGGTGTTGAACCGGTAAGTGGTCAGCGCATCCTTGCCGCTGATGAGTTCGAACGCGTCGGGCGCGACGATGAGATGCAAAAAGCCTTTCTTGCTGCACATCGAACAATTGCATTCGGTCACGCGCGCAAGATCGCCGGTCACGCGAAAGCGCACGCGCCCGCAATGACAGCCTCCTTCGTAGTCTTGCAACGGCATTTGTCCGCCCATCATGACCGCGCTTGTCCCGGTCATCGACGTCCTCTTTGGTTCAACCGATGCAGCAATGGATAGCGGCGCAAGGCCAAACGTGACGAACTCTAATCGCCATTACCCTCGCCGAACAACCCGAACTGCGCCGGATCGCGCGCCGGCTCCGGCAGCCCGAGATGGCGGAAGGCGTGGCTGGTGATCAGCCGGCCGCGCGGCGTGCGCTGCAGGAAGCCGCACTGGATGAGGTAGGGCTCGATGATGTCTTCGATGGCGTCGCGCGGCTCGGACAAGGCGGCCGCAAGCGTCTCGACCCCGACCGGGCCGCCGCCGTAATTCGACGCGATCGTCATGAGATAGCGGCGGTCCATGGCGTCGAGGCCGGCGGCGTCGACCTCGAGCGCGGCCAGCGCCTTGTCGGCTAGCGCACGGTCGATCGCGGCGGCGCCGGCGACGGAAGCGAAATCGCGCAGCCGGCGCAACAGCCGTCCGGCGATGCGCGGCGTGCCGCGCGCACGCCGCGCGATCTCGTTGGCGCCGTCGGCGGTCACGGCGATGCCGAGCACGCGCGCACCGCGATTGACGATCGCTTCAAGCTCGGGCGCGGAATAGAAGTTCAGCCGCACCGGGATGCCGAAGCGGTCGCGCAGCGGATTGGTGAGGAGCCCGGCGCGCGTGGTCGCGCCGACGAGCGTGAACTTGGCGAGATCGATCTTGACCGAGCGCGCCGCCGGTCCCTGGCCGATGATCAGGTCGAGCTGAAAATCCTCCATGGCCGGATAGAGGATTTCCTCGACCGCCGGATTGAGCCGGTGGATCTCGTCGATGAACAGCACGTCGCGCTCCTCGAGATTGGTGAGGAGCGCAGCGAGATCGCCGGCCCGGGCGATGACCGGCCCCGACGTGGCGCGGAAGTTGACGCCGAGCTCGCGCGCCACGATCTGGGCGAGCGTTGTCTTGCCGAGCCCGGGCGGGCCGACGAACAGCACGTGGTCGAGCGCTTCCTTGCGCGCCCGTGCGGCGGTGATGAACACGCCGAGATTGGCGCGCGCCTGGCTTTGGCCGATGAACTCGTCGAGGCGCTGCGGGCGCAGCGACGCTTCCGCCGCGTCCTCCTCGCCGCGCTCGGGCGTCACCAGCTTGCGTCCGGGATTGCCGATCACCGCTCCGGCCCCCGGCTGTATTTGTTGGGAAGGAGTTCGCCGATCGGCACCACCGCCGCCGAAGCCCCGCTCGGCACGATCACGCGCGCCTGCTGATCGTAGTCGAAGATGAGCTCGCGGCAGGCGCCGCAGGGCGACACCACGGCGATCCGCTGATCCTTTTCATCGGGGGCGGGATGACGTACCGCGACGATCATGTCGATGCCCGCATTGCCGAGATCGACGAAGGCGCGACCGAGCGCGACCGCTTCGGCGCAGACCGCCATGCGGCCGAGATAGGCGTCGAGATTGACGCCGGTAAAAATTTCGCCGGAACGGGTGCGCAGCGCCGCGCCGACCTCCTGCCAGTCATAACGGTAGCGCTGCTTGATCGCCGCGGTCGCGGCTTCGATCAATTCATTGTCCGCTTTGCTCAAGCGCGTGCGACGTTTCACTTCGCCAGTTCCTTCAGCCCGAGCCGGATCAGCGTTTTCGCCTCCGCCCCATCGCCGGCTCCCCTTACCGCGGCGGCGATGGCGGCGGCCGCCTGCGGCTGCGCATAGCCGAGATTGACCAGCGCGGAGACCGCATCGCTGACCGGCTGCGGGGCGCGCCGTTCGTCGAGCGCGCCGGAGAGCCGCACCAGCGCCGGATCGACGTTGGTGTAGGCCGGCGCCTTGTCCTTGAGTTCGGTGACGATGCGCTCGGCGACCTTGGGGCCGACGCCCGGCGTCCGCGCCACCATCGCCTTGTCGCGCATGGCAATGGCGGAGGCGAGATCGGCGGGCTTGAGCGTGCCGAGGACCGCAAGCGCGACCTTGGCGCCGACGCCCTGCACCGTTTGCAGCAGCCGGAACCATTCGCGCTCGGCGTCGGTCATGAAGCCGAACAGGCGGATCTGATCCTCGCGTACGTAGGTTTCGATGGCGAGCGTCGCGGGCTCGCCCACGCGCGGCAGTTCCTGCAACGTCCGCCCCGAGCAATGAACGAGATAGCCGACGCCGTTGACGTCGAGGATGACGGAATCCCCGCCATAGCTTTCGATCACGCCCTTGAGCTTGCCGATCATCGTGCCGCCACCTTGAGGATCACGCTCTGCCGGTGATGCGCGTGCGTCACGGCGATGGCGAGTGCGTCGGCCGCGTCGTGCGAGGACGGGTCGGCCTTCGGCAGCAGCACGCCGATCATCATGCGCACCTGCGCCTTGTCACCATGGCCGGCGCCGACGATGCTCTTCTTCACCAGGTTGGGCGCGTATTCGGCGACCGGTAGGCCGGCGCGCGCCGGCACCACCATGGCGATCCCGCGCGCCTGGCCGAGCTTGAGCGTCGCCTTTGCGTCCTTGTTCACGAACGTCGCCTCGACCGCGGCCTCATCCGGACGGAATTCGTCGAGAACCCGGAGCAACCCGTCATGAATGGCGAGAAGCCGCGCCGCAAGCGTATCCTCGTCCCGCGTCGTCACCGAGCCGCAGCCGAGAAAGCCAAGCCGGTTGCCGGCAACCTCCACCATGCCCCACCCGGTGCGGCGGAGGCCCGGATCGATGCCGAGGATGCGAATCGGGCGCGTCATGCAGCCTTGGTGATAGACCCGTCGGCGCCAGCGGGCAAAGCGTGGCGAAGGTTTTAGCCTATCGTCACAGCCGGGAATGCCGCTGAAATCCGGATGAGGCGATCACCGCTACGCGCTCATCCTTTGCACCAGGGCGTCCGACACCTCGAAATTGGCATAGACGTTCTGCACATCGTCGTGCTCGTTCAAGTTCTCGATCAGCTTTAGAAGCTTCTCGCCCTGCTCGTCGTCGATCGTTACGGTGTTCTGCGGACGCCAGACGAGCGACGCCTTGCGCGGCTCGCCGAATTTTTGCTCCAGCACCTTGGCGACCGAGCCGAACCGCTCCTGGGCGACGTAGACCTCATGGCCGTGTTCGCTCGACACCACGTCGTCGGCGCCGGCCTCAAGGGCGGCTTCGAACATCGCCTCGGCACTCGCCGCCTTGGCGTCGTACTCAATGACGCCGACGTGGTTGAACATGAACGAGACCGCGCCGGTCTCGGCTAGACTGCCGCCGCTCTTGGTGAAGGTCGAGCGTACCTCGCCGGCGGTGCGGTTGCGATTGTCGGTCAAGACCTCGACGATCACCGCGACCCCGCCCGGCCCGTAGCCCTCGTAGCGGATCTCCTCGTAGTTGTCGCCCTCGCCGCCCGCCGCCTTCTTGATGGCGCGCTCGATGTTGTCCTTGGGCATGTTCTCCGCACGCGCCGCGATGATCGCCGCGCGCAGCCGTGGATTCATCCCCGGATCGGGCAGGCCGAGCTTGGCGGAAACGGTGATTTCGCGCGCGAGCTTGCCGAACAGCTTCGATTTTACCGCGTCCTGCCGCCCCTTGCGGTACATGATGTTCTTGAACTGCGAATGTCCGGCCATGGCTCTTCTCTGCGCCCGCTCGCGCCCGCGACGTGGGAATGAATTGATGCCTTAAGTTTATAGGGTGGCAGAGCGAGGAAATAAAGACGCGCGGCGCCGGGAACTCAAGCCCAGAAGGCGGGAACGGCCTGCTCGAGGCAGCCGCCGAGCCGCACCGCGGCGACGCGGGCGGCGAGCCCGGTCGCTGGGTCGGTTTCGAGCGCAATCGCGCACAACGTCGCCGGGCCCGAAGCCGCCTCGAAGCGCCCGGATGAGATGCGCCGCAGGAAGCGCGTGAGCGGCTCATCCTTGGCCATGCCGATCACGGAATCGTAGTCGCCGGTCATGCCGACGTCGCTCATAAAGGCGGTGCCGCCGGAAAGCACGCGCAGGTCCGAGGTCGGGCAATGAGTATGGGTGCCGACCACGATGCTCACGCGGCCGTCGCAGAAATAGCCCATCGACTGCTTCTCGCTCGTTGCCTCGGCGTGCATGTCGATGAGGACGGCGTCGGCGCCCCTGCGCAGCGGACAGGCAGCGATTTCGCGATCGACGGCGGCGAACGGATCGTCGAGCGGGTCCATGAAGATGCGGCCCATGGCGTTGACCACGAGGACCCGCGCGCCGTTCTTGGCCTCGACCAGCGCCGCGCCGCGGCCCGGCGTGCCGGCGGGGTAGTTGAGCGGCCGCACCAGGCGGGGCGCACGTTCGATGAAGACCAGCGCCTCTTTCTGGTCCCAGGCATGATTGCCGAGCGTGACGGCGTCGGCGCCGGCATCGATGAATTCGCTATAGATCGCCTCGGTGATGCCGAACCCGCCGGCAGCGTTCTCGCCGTTGATGGCCACGAAATCGAGCTTCCAGTCGCGGATCAGGCCTGGCAGGCGCTCGGTGACGATGGTCCGCCCGCTGCGGCCAACCACGTCGCCGACAAACAGAATCCGCATGCTCAGATGCCCATCTTGGAAAGGTCGAGGTATCGGGCGAAGATTTTCTCCAAATTCGGGCTCTCGGCCTCGACCAGCTTGAGGTATTGATCCTCTTCGTCGAAAAGTTCGCCGAGCGCGGTCTCGTCTTTGGCCCGGGCCTGCTTGGTGCGCGCCAGATCGGCGCGCATCGACAGATCGATCAGGCTCTTGAAGAACTTTCGCGCTTCGCCATCAAACAAGAACTCGGCTCCCCGGACATTGCGGCGAAATTCAACAAGATCGGCCGACGAAACCTGGCCGTTGATGGCGATCTTGTCGATCAGCAATTTTGTCGCTTCATACATCGAATAACGCCGATCGAACATCTCCAGCCGCAATTTCTGCCTGCCGTTGCGCAATTGGCGCAACCCGATGAAGGCGACGAAGAGACCGACTACGAAGGCGATCGCCGTTGGGCCCCATGCCTGAACGCCTTGAACGAGTTCGGCAATTTGATCGGGCTGTATTTCCAACCATTTCGGAATCGGCGGCATTTCAACCATCTCGAAAATCGATGACCTCGCGCTCGGTTAGCACAAGATCGAGCGGAGCGTCGCGCGGCGTCACCGGCACAGTGAAGACCTCCTGAACTGCAAACGCCAAGCCGACGGCGACAATGGTCTTACGCCCGCGCAGTTGGGCAATTGTGAGATCGTAGTAGCCGCCGCCGTAGCCGAGACGATGGCGGGCGCGGTCAAAGGCGAGGAGCGGCGTCAGAACAATGTCTGGATCGACCGCGGGTGCCTGCGCCAGCGGCTCGCGAATGCCCCAGACGCCGGCGGCGAGCGGCTCGCCCCATGTCCATTCGCGCATGACGAGCGGCTGGCCGCGGCCGCCGATGACTGGAAGCGCGAGCCGTGCGCCCTCTCGCGCGAGCTTGCGCAGCAGCGGCAGCGGGTTGATCTCGCTCTTGAGCGGCATGAAGCCGGAGACGATCGTGCCGGTTCGTATCGGCAACGGAAACGGCCGCGCGGCGATCGCCTCCGACGCGGCCTGGCGTTGATCGGCGGACAGCGCGTCGCGGCGCGTCATCGCCTCGGCGCGGAGCCGGCTCTTTTCAATCGCAGGCGCTTCGGCCATGTCGCAGTCAATTTCCGGCTGGGCGCCGGGCAGCCACATCTGAAGGTCGCGCCAAGCTAGAGATGCGCGAGGCCGGAGCAAGCCCCCGGGCCTTGACCAATTCGCGACCGTAGATATGAGCCGGGAAGTGCGGAGCCGCGCCGGCCGTTGGAGCGCTCGATCCCGGGTTCCCTACGAAAAGTAGGTGGGCGCCATATGTCCGAGCCCACGAGCCCGGCCAGGGACAGCTCCCGTCAGGATCGATAAGGCCCCGGGGATTTGGCTCCTGACGTACCAGGCAGCTCCGCATGGCCAATGTAATGCGCGCCGGCGGCCGAAGCTACTTCATCTCGGCCGCACGCCTCGCCTGTCGTGGGGATCTGTCTCTCCGTCCGGCGGGTGGGCCGGGCGTGTCGCTGCGCGCCGCGGCGCCTCTCCCGCAGGCGGGAACGCGAACTCAGCCGAGCGCGCCGCTGCCGCCGATGGTCCGGTTGAGTTTTCGGGTGACGTTTTCGACACGCTCGGCGGCGGCGGCGAGCGCCGCGGCGACCGCCGCCTGTGCGGTCTTGCTGCGATCCGCTGCGCTAACCCGCGCATCCTGCAGGGCCGCCAGCTCCTGCTCCAGCCGTTTGACGCGCAGCCCCATCCCGGCAAGCTCGTCGGCAACGGTGAGCGCCGCCATGACGGTGAGCCGGGTATCGCCGATCTCGCCGAACTTGGCGCGCAAGCCCTCGATGCGGGCGTCGAGATCGCGGGCGAGATCGGTGACGTGATCCTCCTGGCCGTCCTCGCAGGCCATGCGGAACTGCCGGCCGTTGATGGTGACGTTGACCTGGGACATCTGCCTCCCTCGGCTCACGCTCGCGCAACCCCGCGCCCGGCTCAATCGTCGTCGGCCAGGACGCGCCGGATCGTTTCGATCGCATGAGTAATGCGTTGCACCACTTCCCGGTTGGCGGCTTCAAGCCCGCGCGAGCGCGCCGTCGCGTGGTCGAGTTCGCTGGCAAGGCGCGCGCGATCGGTGTCCAGAGCCTGGATCTGCGCCGCGAGCGCGTCCCCTCCGCGGCCGGCCTCGCGCTCGCGTTCGGCCGCTTCGTCCAGCGCCTCAAGTGCCAGCGAAAGACGCCGGCTCGCTATCTCGATTGAATCGGTCTCGCTCATTTCGGCCATCCGCCAAGGCCATTGCCGCTGCCGCACCGCTCGTGAAAGTTATGCGACAGCAACTATTTATAGAAAGAACCTTACGTCGCGTGGAGCGAGAGCGTCAACGCCTAAAGCCGGCCGCGCCAGCACCCTGTGCACGATCCGGCCGGCGCGGCGGCGCACATTGACTCAAGGGTCCCCCATGCTATCTGTGCGCCGGCTTTTTCCCATCACTGCGGCGCGTCAGCATGAGCGCCGCCTGGCCCGTTTCATGACGATCCCGGACGGTCTTCACGCGGCGGGCGCAGCCCTCGCTCAAGCCTCCCATTTTCCCAGCGCCGACCCGGCCGCGCGCGCCGAGCACGACCGCATGGCGAACGCGATCCGCGCCCTGGCGATGGACGCTGTCGAGCAGGCGAAGTCAGGTCATCCGGGCCTGCCGATGGGCGCCGCCGACGTCGCCACCGTCCTGTTCACCCGCTTCCTCACGTTCGATCCAGCCGATCCCGCCTGGCCTGACCGTGATCGCTTCGTGCTCTCGGCCGGCCACGGCTCGATGCTGCTGTACGCGGTGCTTCATCTTCTCGGCTACGAGAAGATGAAGATCGGCGAAATCAAACGCTTCCGCCAACTCGGCTCGCTCACGCCCGGTCACCCGGAACACAGGCAAGCGTCCGGAATCGAGACCACGACCGGGCCGCTCGGCCAAGGCCTTGCCAACGCCGTCGGCATGGCCATCGCCGAACGCCATCTCGCCGCGCTGTTCGGCAGCGCCATCGTCGATCACAAGACCTACGTGCTCGCCTCCGACGGCGACCTGATGGAAGGCATCAGCCAGGAGGCAATAGCGCTCGCCGGCCACCTGAAGCTGAGAAAGCTGATCGTTCTATACGACGACAACGGCATCTCGATCGACGGTCCCACCGCCCTTGCCGATTCCGTCGACCAGGTGCAGCGCTTCAAGTCTGCGGGCTGGGCGGCGACGCGCATCGACGGTCACGATCCCGCTGCCATTGCCGCGGCTCTCGATGCCGCACTGGAATCCGACAGGCCATCGCTCGTTGCCTGCCGCACGACGATCGGCTTCGGCGCGCCGACGAAGGGCGGGACCGAGAAGGCTCATGGCGCCCCGCTCGGCGCGGATGAGATCGCCGCGGCGCGCGCACGGCTCGGCTGGAGCGCGCCGGCCTTCGAGATTCCCGCGAGCATCCGCGACGCGTGGCGCGCCGCCGGCGCGCGCGGGCGCCCGGCGCGTCTCGCCTGGGCCGAGCGCCTTGCCGCGCTCGACGCGGACAAGCGCGCCGAGTTCGAACGGCGCACGCACAGCGAACTCCCCAGCTTGCTCGCGGCCGCAGTACGCGACGTGAAGGAAAAGCTCAGCGCCTCGCCGAAGGAGATCGCCACCCGCGTCGCGTCTGAAATGGCGCTCGACGCCTTGACCGTAGCGTTGCCGGAGATGGTCGGCGGCTCGGCCGACCTCACCGGCTCCAACAATACGCGGCCGAAAGCGATGAAAGTGCTGAGCGCCGGCGACTATGCCGGCCGCTTCATCCACTACGGCGTGCGCGAGCACGGTATGGCCGCTGCCATGAACGGCATGGCGCTGCACGGCGGCATCATTCCGTATTCCGGCACATTCCTGGTCTTCTCCGACTATTGCCGGCCGGCGATCCGCCTTGCCGCGCTGATGGGCCAGCGCGTCATTCACGTGATGACGCATGATTCGATCGGACTGGGCGAGGACGGGCCGACGCATCAGCCGGTCGAGCATCTGGCTGCCTTGCGCGCCATCCCGAACCTCAAGGTGTTTCGGCCATGCGACGCGGTCGAAACGATCGAGTGCTGGCAGCTTGCGCTCGAGACGACCGGCGGACCGAGCGTGCTGGCGTTGACGCGACAGAACGTGCCGCAAATCCGGCAAGGCTTCGACGAGGCCAATCGCTGCGCGCGCGGCGCCTATGAGCTGATCGCGGCGCCCTCGCCCTCTTCTTCCCCGCGCGCTGGCGATGCGGCGTCCGCCGACGTGTCGCTGTTCGCCTCAGGCTCCGAAGTCGCCGTCGCGGTCGCGGCGCGCGAACTTCTCGCTGCACGCGGGATCTCCGCCCGGGTCGTCTCGGTGCCGTGCTTTGAGCACTTCCTCGCCGCACCGGAAGCAGAGCGCGCCGCCGTCATCGGCAAGGCCAGGGTCAATGTCGCCGTCGAAGCCGGCATTCGCGAGGGCTGGGATGCGATCATCGGTTCCGATGGAGCGTTCGTGGGAATGACCGGGTTTGGGGCCAGCGCTCCCTACAAGGACCTTTACCGGCACTTCGGCGTTACACCGGAGAAGGTAACCGACACCGCGCTCGCCAGGCTCCAGGGCCGCTAGCTCGCCACGGGCAGCGGCGCGGGGACTGCGAGCGTCGTGCGCAGCCACGCTCCGATGTCACTCGCAATCTTGTCCCAGCCGGGTTCTTCAAGCAGCCAATGGCCGCGCCCCTCATAGAGCTTGAGCGCAGCGCCGTAATATTTCGCCGTCGCCCGCAGCAGCGTCACCGATACGACGCGATCATCGCTGCCGCCGACCACCAACAGCGGACAGCGCACTTTTTGTGCATCGACGCGGAACGTGCCGAAGATCATCTCGCGATAGACTTTGCCGGACTCATGCACCAGGGCGCCGTGGATGCGCGCGCGCTCGGATTGCGGAACGCGGTTGAGGACGATCGCCTCACAGGTGGCACAGCTCGGCAACAGCGGCCGTCCCCTCAGGATACTCGGCACCATCGGCAGCAGCGCCGGAAGCGCGGCCAACTGCGCGGTCAGCATCCCTGACGGCGCCGGGGCGACCAGAACTGCGGCGCTGCACTTTCCCAACTCGGCGATCTTCTGTGCGATCAGACCGCCGAGGCTGTGACCGATGACGACCGGCTTCTCATTGAGGGCGTCGATGACGCGGAGGGTGTCGGCGACGTAGTCGTTGATGGTCACGTCAGCGACGCCGGCTGGTCCGTGGCCGAGTTGGTTGCGACGGCCGGCCGCGACGCAGCGCCACCCGTCGCGGCCCAGCGTCTGCATCCAGTTCGCAAACGGCTCGTGGCTGGCGAACGCTCCATGGATGAAGAGGAGCAGCGGCCGGTCGGCCGTACCTGCGGTCCTGAGCGCGGGGAACCCTGCAATATTCGAAGGCGAAACCTGCGGCTGGGGCATGGCGTCCTCCGTCCGTTCGGCTAAAACTGTCAAGGAGCTTGCCTATATTGGCAATGTGGTTTCCTATTTTGTCAAGAAGCTTGCATAATGAGGAATGTGGCATCGTTTCGCGCCCGCCGCGAGCAGGTCCTGTTACGGTTGTTCTTGCGGATTACGCGGGTCATGACCCTCGAGACGGTCGAGCGCGTGCGCGCCCTTGGAATCACGCAGATGCAGCCCTCGTTTCCGTGGCTTCTCGGCAACCTTGATACCGAGGGCACACGCATCGGTGCGCTGGCGCGGCGGATGGGAACTTCGCGCCAGGCGGCAAGCCAGCTGAGCAAGGAAATCGAGGCTGCTGGATTGGTCGAACGTCGTCCGGACCCGCACGACCGGCGCGGCGTTATCGTCAGCTTCACCCCGCACGGCCGCAGCGTGCTCGCAAGTGCCGTGGAGGTTATGACCGAGATCGAGGCCGAGTATGCCGGCGTGATCAGCGATCAGGGCATGACCCGGCTCAAACGCAGCCTTAAGCGGCTGCTCGATCGCGTCGACAAATCAGGCGAGTTCGGCCTCGACTGAGCGGCAATCGGACGGCGGGGGCGAATTGCGCCGCGGGCGCGGTTGTGACTCGTATCGAACGGCCGTAAAAGGGCGCCGAATTGCCCGAGACTTAGCCGGAGGAACGCATGTCGGTTCGCGTAGCCATCAACGGCTTCGGCCGCATCGGCCGCAATATCCTGCGCGCCGTGGTCGAGGCTGGGCGCGAGGATATCGAGGTCATCGCCGTGAACGATCTCGCCCCGGTCGAGACCAATGCGCATCTGTTGCGCTACGACTCCGTGCATGGCCGCTTCCCCGGCGAGGTGACGGTCAAGGGCGACACGATCAATTGCGGCAACGGCGCAATCAAAGTGACCGCCGTCAAGGACCCGGCGCAACTGCCGTGGAAAGAGCTCGGCATCGACGTCGCGCTCGAGTGCACCGGCATCTTCGCGTCGAAGGAGAAGGCGGCGCTCCACCTTACGGCCGGCGCCAAGCGCGTGCTGATCTCGGCGCCGGCGGACGGCGTCGACCTCACCGTCGTCTACGGCGTCAACCACGACAAGCTGACCAAGGCGCACGCGGTCGTTTCCAATGCTTCGTGCACGACCAATTGCCTGGCCCCGGTCGCCAAGGTGCTCAACGACGCCGTCGGCATCGACAAAGGCTTTATGACGACGATCCATGCCTACACCAACGACCAGCCCACGCTCGATCAGGTGCACAAGGACCTTTATCGGGCGCGCGCCGCGGCGCTTAACATGATCCCCACCTCGACCGGCGCGGCCAAGGCCGTCGGCCTGGTGCTGCCGGAGCTTGCCGGCCGCCTTGACGGCGTCGCCATCCGCGTGCCGACGCCAAACGTCTCCGTCATCGACTTCAAGTTCGTCGCGAAGCGCGCGACATCGAAGGACGAGATCAACGCCGCGGTGAAACGCGCTGCCGAGCAGCAGCTTAAAGGCATTCTCGGCTTCACCGAGGCGCCCAATGTCTCGACCGACTTCAATCACGATCCGCATTCCTCGGTCTTCCACATGGACCAGACCAAGGTGATGGACGGGACGCTGGTGCGCGTCATGTCGTGGTACGACAACGAATGGGGCTTCTCCAACCGCATGATCGACACCACGGTGGCGATGGGCAAGCTGATCTGAGGCACATGCCGAGACGGCGGCGCCCCGCTGAACAACATCTAGCGCAAGAGCGTGATCGGCCGAGCTTGCAGATGGCTTCCTTTCGCAGCCTCGATGAAGCCGACGTGAAGGACAAGCGCGTGCTCGTGCGCGTCGACTTCAACGTGCCAATGGAGAACGGCGAAGTGACGGATGCGACGCGCATCGAGCGCGCCGCACCGACGATGCGCGAGATCGCCGACAGAGGCGGCAAGGTCATCCTGCTCTCGCATTTCGGCCGGCCGAAGGACCGCGAGCCGCGCTATTCGCTCGAACCGGTCGCGGCCGTGGCGGCGGGCGTGATCGGGCGGCCGGTCGCTTTCGCCGCCGACTGCGTCGGCGAGATCGCCGAAAGGGCCGTCGCCGCTATGCAGCGGGGCGAAATTCTGTGCCTGGAGAACACGCGCTTTCACGACGGCGAGGAAAAGAACGATCGTGACTTCGCGGCCAAGCTCGCGCGGCTCGGCGACATCTACGTCGACGACGCCTTCTCCGCCGCGCATCGCGCGCACGCTTCGGTCGAAGCCCTAGCGCACCTCCTCCCCTCCTATGCGGGCCGCGCCATGCAGGCCGAGCTCGAGGCGTTGGAGAAGGCATTGGAGGCGCCGCAGCGGCCGGTCGCGGCGATCGTCGGCGGCGCCAAGATCTCGAGCAAGCTCGAACTGCTCGGCAATCTCCTTGCGAAAGTCGAGACGCTGATCATCGGCGGCGGCATGGCCAACACCTTTCTGGCAGCACAAGGCAAGACCGTGGGCCGATCGCTCTGCGAAAGCGAACTCATCCCGACGGCGCGCGATATCCTCGTCAAGGCAAAGGCGGCCCGGCGCGAAATCGTGCTGCCCGTTGACGCCGTGGTGGCGCAAAAGTTTGCCGCGCATGTCCCCTCGCGCGTCGTGTCCGTCGATGATGTCGGCGCGACCGACATGATCCTCGATATCGGGCCGCGCACGGTCGAGCGCGTCGTCTCTATGCTCGCTCGCACCAGGACGTTGCTTTGGAACGGCCCGTTGGGCGCCTTCGAGTATGAACCCTTCGACAACGGCACCGTCGAGGTCGCGGAGGCGGCAGCGGAACTCACGGTCGCCGGCAAGCTTGTCACCATTGCCGGCGGCGGCGACACGGTGGCGGCGCTCAATACCGCCGGCGTCACCGCCCGCTTCACCTATACCTCGACCGCGGGCGGCGCGTTCCTTGAATGGCTCGAAGGCAAGACGCTGCCCGGCGTCGAGGTGCTGAAGATCGCCAGGTGATGCGTCACTGCGAGCGTCGCTGCGCTCCTCGCAATGACGCGCTATAATGTTCAAAACGATCCGGACCATATAGGAGGACGCTATGAACCTCACCGAATTGAACAAAGTCGCCGAAGCGATGGTCGCTCCCGGCCGCGGCATCCTCGCTGCCGATGAATCGTCGGGCACCATCAAGAAGCGCTTCGATGTCATCGGGGTCCAGTCGACCGCAGACGCCCGCCGCGACTATCGCGAAATGCTGTTCCGCAGCGCGGACGCGATGACGAAGTACATTTCCGGGGTCATCCTTTACGACGAGACGATCCGGCAGGACGCCAAGGATGGCACGCCTCTGGTCAAGCTGATCGCGCAGGCGGGCGCGATCCCCGGCATCAAGGTCGACGAAGGCGCCAAGCCGCTGCCGTTCTGCGCCGGCGAAGTCGTGACTGAAGGTCTCGATGGCCTGCGCGACCGGCTCGTCGAATACCGCGGCCTCGGCGCCAAGTTCGCCAAGTGGCGCGCGGTGATCGACATCGCGTCAGAACGCGGCGTGCCGAGCTACACCTGCGTCAATGCCAACGCCCACGCGCTGGCGCGTTATGCCGCGCTCTGCCAGGACGAAAACATCGTGCCGATCGTCGAGCCGGAAGTGCTGATGGACGGCGCCCACGACATCGACCGCTGCGTCGAGGTGACGACCTGGATGCTCAAGGAAACCTTCCAGGAGCTGTTCTACAATCGCGTCGCGCTCGAAGGCATGGTACTCAAGCCGAACATGGCGGTGCCCGGCAAGAAGTCGCCGAAGCGCGCATCGGTCGAAGAGGTGGCGGATAAGACCGTGCGGATGCTCAAGGCGTGCGTCCCGGCAGCGGTGCCCGGCATCGCGTTCCTCTCCGGCGGCCAATCCGACGAGGACGCGACGGCGCATCTCGACGCCATCAACAAATCCGGATCGCTGCCCTGGCGCGTGACCTTCTCCTACGGCCGCGCGTTGCAGGCCGCACCGCAGAAGGCATGGTCGGGCAAGGCAGAGAACGTGGCGGCAGCGCAGCGCGCCTTCAGCCACCGCGCGATGATGAACGGCCTTGCCACACTCGGCCAGTGGAAGGCCGATCTCGAGCGGAAGGCCGCGTGACCTCAAGCCCTTCCCCGCTGAGCACGGCGAAGCGGGGGCAAAAGAACGATCCGCGGCTTTACGTCGTCACGCTACGCCTCGCTGATACCGCGGCGCTGGCGCGGGCGATCGGCGACGTCATCGCCGCCGGCGACGTCGCTGCCGTTCTCGTCCGCCTCGAACCGAGCGACGAGCGGACGCTGATCAACCGTGTCAAGGCGATCGCCGACGCGGTTCAGCGTCGCGACGCCGCACTCATCCTCGACGGCTATCCCGAGATCGTGGCGCGCGCCAGCGCCGACGGCGCCCATCTCACCGGCGTGCCGGCGCTGACCGCCGCGCTCGATGCGCTCAAGCCAGAGCGCATCGCCGGCGCCGGCGGGCTGCGCAGTCGTCATGATGCCATGCTCGCGGGCGAAGCTGGCGCCGACTACGTCATGTTCGGCGAGCCCGATCGTCTGGGTGTCCGGCCTCCCCTGGATGCGCTAGTGGAGCGGCTTGAGTGGTGGGCGGAAATCTTCCAGCCGCCCTGCATCGGCTATGCCGCAAGCCTGGACGAGGTCTCGCCGCTCACGCAAGCTGGCGCCGATTTCATCGCGCTCGGTGACTGGATATGGACGCATGCACAAGGCCCCGCCGCTGCAGTGGCGGCAGCCGGCCGCGTGGCCGAGGTTGCATCGCGCCAGGCACCGCCGACCGAGCCATGAATGCTCCGGCGATCGGCGTCACGGCGTTGTTCGCGCTCGCGGCCATGCTCGGTCTCCTCGGGCCGGGCACGGCGCTGGCGCAGAATCCGGAAGCGAAAGCCGGGACAAAGACCTCACCAGCGCAACACAAGCCGCACCGTCCGGGGGTGAAGCCGGCGGCGAAAGACCGCGCCTCGAAACAAAACGCGCCTGAACAGGGCGCCACGGCGGCAAAATCCTCGACGCAAGAGCCCGATCTAGCCTACGGCGCATTCCAGCGCGGCTATTTCTTCACCGCGTTCGCTGTGGCGACCAAGCGCGTCGAGGAGAAGGACGATGTCAGCGCGATGACGCTGCTTGGCGAGCTTTACGCGACCGGGCTCGGCGTGCCGCAGAACGAGGCCAAGGCGGCCGAATGGTACAAGTTCGCCGCCCAGCGCGGCGACCGCAACGCGATGTTCGCGCTGGCGATGTTCAGCCTGCAGGGCCGCGCCGGCCCGCGCGACCGGGACGCCAGTGCCAAGTGGTTTGCCGCCGCCGCCAAGCTCGGTCATCCGCTGGCCGCCTACAATCTGGCGCTGCTCTACATGGAAGGCCAATTGTTCCCGCAAGATTTCGGCCGTGCCGCCGAACTCCTGCGCGTCGCCGCCAAGGCCGGCAATCCGGAAGCGCAATATGCGCTGGGCACCCTGTACAAGGAGGGCCGCGGCGTTCCCAAGGACATGAGCGAAGCGGTACGGCTGTGGTCGCTCGCTTCAGTCGCTGACAATACCGACGCCCAGGTCGAGTACGCGATCGCGCTTTATAACGGCGACGGCGTCGCCAAGAACGAAGTGGCCGCGGCAGCCCTGTTCCGCCGAGCAGCGCTGCGCGGCGGCAGCCCCATCGCCCAGGACCGCCTCGCGCGCATCCTTGCGACCGGCCGCGGCGCGCCTGCGAACCCCGTCGAGGCGACCAAGTGGCACCTGATATCGAAGGCGCGCGGTGAGACCAATCTGGAACTCGACGACTTCGTCAACAATCTCGACGCCGACACCCGCGCCGCGGGGGAGAAGGCGGCGAAGCCCTGGCTCGACGTGATCAAACGCAGGCCGTCATGAGCGACTAGGCGCGGCGCCAAGCGGCAAATGGGCGCGCCCGTCGCCGCCAAGCCTGCAATCACCGAACCCGGCCGCGACAAAAAATCGTGCGGGCTTCTACGGACCTTTTCTCGACGACGCCTCAAGCGCCTCCGGCAATCGTCCCGCAGCGCGAAGTGCGATATGCTTTCATCGACGGCGCTCGGATCGCGACTTGTCGCGACGTGAGAAGCGCCGCGCGACATCGGGAGGCGGCGTGACGAAGCGCGACGAGGCGGAGGGCATCTTGCTGGCCGACGTCGGCGGCACCAATGTGCGTTTTGCGGTGCTCCGGGACGGCAAGCTCGGCTCCGTCGCCTACATGGCTGTTACCGAACATCAGCAGTTCGCCGACGGGGTCGCCGCATTCATGGCCGCTCAAGCTGACGCGCACACAATTCGTCACGCCCTGTTCGACGCCGCCGGCCTTGTCGAAAATGGCCGGTGCGCGCTTACCAACAACGCCTGGGTGGTCGACGCGGCCGAGTTGGCGGCGCGCTTCGGATTCGCCGGCATCCACATCGTCAACGACTTCGAGGCGGTCGCGTGGTCACTGCCGCTTATGACCGCGGACGATCTGCGCATGATCGGCGGCCGCACGCCGAAGCCGGGAGCGCCGATGGTGGTCCTCGGCCCGGGCACCGGCCTCGGCGTCGCCGCCTACATACCGGGCAACGGCGGCTCCGTCGTGCGCGGCGAAGGCGGGCATGTGACGATGCCGAGCAGCGACGCCCGCGAAGACGCGATCATCGCGAGGTTGCGGCAAAAATTGGGGCACGTGTCGGCCGAGCGCGTCGTCTCCGGGAGCGGCCTTGAAAACATCTACTGGGCGATCGCCGCGCTCGAGCGTCAGGTCGTGCCGGAACGCAACGCGGCCGCGATCACGCAAGCCGCGGTCGCCGGCACCTGCGCCGTCAGCCGCGCCGCGCTCGATACTTTCTGCGCGCTGCTGGGCGAGTTCGCCGGCAATTGCGCCCTCAGTTTCGGCGCGCAGGGCGGCGTCTTCATCGCCGGCGGTATTGCGCCGCGCCTTCGCGACTATCTGCCGCAATCAAAGTTTCGGTCCCGCTTCGAGGCGAAGGGGCGGATGAGTCGCTATCTCGAGGCGATTCCGGCCTATCTGATCTTGCACGAGGATCCGGCGTTCATCGGCTTGCAATGGCTGGCCCAACGGCGGCCGTGGGATTCATAAGATTGCGATCGAGAAGATTGGCTACATGCGGGCGATCTTGACTGCCTCATCCGGCGATCGATCTGTCCCGCCTGCGCCCGCCTCCACCGATGCGGCATCGATGGCGATCATTCACAGCAGGCAGTTTTCAACCGGCAAGCCATTTGGAGCACCAACATGACCTGCAGAATATCGCTTGCCGCCGCCGGGATGGCGTTGCTGTCGCTCGCGGCGGTTTCCGGCGGCGCGGCCGAAGCCCAAACGCATGCGTCAAGCTATGCCCATCAGTACGGTGCCCAGCTCACAAAAATCCGCGCCGCCGTCATCAAGGTGATCGGCACGCAGGGCGACCGCGTCGAGGTCGCCGTCGCCGTTCTCACCGTCGCGCGCATCAACAGCACAATGAACCAAACCGATCATGGCGCGCGCGCTGGCGAGGCGTCGAGAATCGCTCCGGCGGTGGCGACGACGATTGTCGGCGAGCCCGCGTTCAACCATGTGCACACCATCCGCGTGCAGTACATCAATCGCGCCAAGCCGGGGACTCATGGGAAAGTCATCGATGCGGTGGATTTCAGGCAGGATCCGACCGGCGCATTCGTGCCACATGCGACCTGAGCGATCCGGGATCGGCCGCGACCGTCAGGGCGCCGAGCGATGATCCGCATCGTCCAAGGCGACTTCAGCGACCCGCGGGTCACCGATCTCCTGCGTATCCACCTTACTGCCGCCCGCGCGCAAACGGCTCCGGGCAGCGCGCATGCCCTCGATGTCGCGGAGCTGCAATCGCCGGAGATTACCTTCTGGGCCATTTGGGACGACGAAACGCTCCTTGGCGTCGGTGCGCTGAAGCGCCTGTCGGCGGACCACGGCGAGGTCAAATCGATGCATACGGCGGCATCGGTGCGCCGAAAGGGAGCCGGCAGCGCCATACTGCGCCACATCATTGAGGCCGCGCGGGCTTGCGGCATGTCGCGGCTGAGCCTCGAGACCGGTTCCTGGGACTATTTTCGTCCGGCACGGGCTTTCTATGCACGCCACGGCTTCGTGGGGTGCATGGCTTTCGCCGAGTATGTGCCCGACCCGAACAGCGTCTTCATGTCACTCGAGCTCAAGTCCTGAATCTCGGCAAGCGCAGCCGCGTAGCCCGGATGGAGCAAAGCGAATCCGGGATAATGCGGCGAGGCACCAAGCTGGCGCATAGCGGGAGGACGCGCCGCGGGCTTGACGCCGCCGCACCTTGCGCCCTACCGCAGGCCGCCATGCCCCGTTCCGCCGTCCTCAACGTGATGGTCAAGGCCGCCTATCGCGCCGGCCGCAGCCTCAAGCGCGATCTCGGCGAGATCGAGAACCTGCAGGTCTCGATGAAGGGGCCGCGCAATTTCGTCACCGCCGCAGACCTGCGCGCCGAGGAGATCGTGCACGGCGAGTTGGCCAAGGCGCGACCCGATTACGGCTTCCTCGGCGAGGAAGGCGGCGTCCATGCCGGCAGCGATAAAAGCCACCGCTGGATCGTCGATCCGCTCGACGGCACCACCAACTTCCTGCACGGCATCCCGCACTTCGCGGTCTCGATTGCCCTCGAGCGCGAAGGCACCGTGGTCGCCGCACTCACCTACAATCCGGCGAACGACGAATTGTTCGTCGCCGAACGGGGCAAGGGCGCGTTCCTCAACGATCAGCGGCTACGTGTCGCCGCACGGTCACGGCTCGCGGACGCGGTCGTGGCCTGCGGCCTGCCACATCACGGACGCGGCGATCTTGCTCTGGCGCGGCGCGAAATCGCCGCGGCGCAGCAACACTTTGCCGGCTTGCGGCGGTTTGGCGCTGCCACCCTCGATCTCGCCTGGGTCGCCGCCGGCCGCTTCGACGCGTACTGGGAGCGCGACCTTTCACCGTGGGATCTCGCCGCCGGCATGCTGCTCGTGCGCGAAGCCGGAGGATTCGTCAGCGATCTCGACGGTCGCGACGGCATCTTCGCCAAGGGCGAGGTCGCCGCCGGTAACGACACCATGCACCGCGAGCTTCTGCGCCTCCTCCAGGCGGCCGGCAAGGAACCCGCGAAAGAGAAGGAAACGTCGTGAGCCGCCGAGGCTGGCCGCAGACCCGCCATCAGCGTGCCGCAAGGATGCGGCACCTCGTCGATGGACAGCTGCAGAGCCGGTGGTCTTCACTGCCTCGCGCCACGCGCAATGGGGCCAGCCGTGACCGACCGCGGGACGCAGCGAAGCGATGAGGCCGATGCGGAATTCACAAGCTCAGCAGCCGTTAACCATGCATTTTTCTTGTACGCGCGGTGTGGCATATTGCGCTGATTCTGCGGCGTTAAGCTGAAGCCGATGGCGAGCGACCTCGATCAAGCCAAACTATCCTCGCCCCGCATCTTTCTCCTTCGGATGCTGGTGTTCCTGATCCTTTGCGCCTTGGTCGCCTTCGTCCTGCACCCGCAGATCCTGAGGGCCTTCATGGCCAACCCCGGGCTCAACGGGCTGATCATCGGCGTCCTTTGCATCGGCATCATCCTGTCGTTTCATCGCGTGATCCGGCTTTTCCCGGAGGTCCGCTGGGTCAACAGCTTTCGCCGCGCCGATCCGGGTCTCGCGCTCGCGCGAGAGCCGACGCTGCTCGCCCCAATGGCAGCGATGCTTGGCGGCGAGCGGGTGGGCCGGGTGGCGATCTCGGCGCAGACCATGCGCGCCTTCCTCGATTCGCTGGGGACGCGGCTCGACGAGGCGCGCGACATCTCCCGCTACCTGACCGGCCTGTTGGTGTTCCTCGGGCTGCTCGGCACGTTCTGGGGCCTGATCGAGACCGTCGGCTCGGTCGGCGGCATCATCAACGGGCTCAAGGTCGGCGGCGACGCTGACACCGTGTTCGACGCGCTCAAGCAGGGCCTCGCGGCGCCGCTCGGCGGTATGGGCATCTCGTTCTCCTCCTCGCTGTTCGGCCTCGCGGGGTCCCTCGTTCTCGGCTTTCTCGACCTGCAGACGAGCCAGGCGCAGAACCGCTTCTACACCAATCTCGAGGACTGGCTGGCGACGACGGTGCAGGACCTCGGCGCCGGCGTGAATGGCGGCGGCGCCCTGCCCGGCAGCATCATGGAGGCGCTCGAGCGCCTGCGCTACACGGTGAGCGAAGGCGCGCCGAACAAGGCGACGACGACCGCGATGGCCAACCTCGCCGAAGCGATTCAGGGGCTCGTGCAGCACATGCGCGCCGAGCAGCAGATGATCCGCGACTGGGCGGAGGCGCAGGCCAAGCTCAACGGCGACATCCGCCGCTTCATGGAAATCTTGGCGCGCGACTCCGTGCACAGGTAGAGTAGATAGAGACGCAGCCCATGGCGCTTTCCCGCAGCCGCCGCGACAGCGGCATGAATTACTGGCCGGGCTTCGTCGATGCCCTGTCGACGCTCATCCTGTCCATCATCTTCCTGCTTACCGTGTTCATGGTCGCGCAGTTCTTCCTGTCGCAGGAAGTCTCCGGCAAGGACACCGCGCTCGCCCGCCTCACCGCGCAGATTTCCCGGCTGAGCGACCTCCTGTCGCTCGAGCGGGCCGGCAAGACCAGCCTTGAGGACGAGATTGCACGGCTGCGGGCATCGCTCTCCTCGGTCGAGGGCGAACGCGACCGCCTGCGCGGTCTTGCCGCGGCGAGCCAGGCGGCGGCGAACGACAAGGCCGAGGTCGGCAAGCTCAACTCGCAGATCGACCTCGAAAAGGCGGCAACCGCGCGCGCGGTCGCGCAGATCGAGATCCTCAATCAGCAGATCACCGCGCTCCGCCGCCAGATCGCCGCGCTCGAGGAAGCGCTCGGAACCTCCGAGCAGAAGGAAAAAGAATCGCAGCTGCGCATCACCGATCTCGGCCAACGCCTGAACGTGGCGCTGGCGCAGCGGGTGCAGGAATTATCGCGCTACCGCTCGGATTTCTTTGGCAAGCTGCGCGAAATTCTCGGCAACCGCCCCGACATCCGCATCGTCGGCGACCGCTTTGTGTTCCAATCGGAGGTATTCTTCGACAGCGGCGCCGCCGTGCTGCGGCCCGAGGGCCGCGCCGAGCTCGACCAATTGGCGACAGCACTGCTTGAGCTCGAAAAGAAAATTCCTTCAGGAATCAACTGGGTGCTGCGCGTCGACGGCCATACCGACACGCGGCAGCTCACGGGGAACTCGCAGTTCAGGTCGAACTGGGAGCTGTCGGCCGCCCGCGCGATCTCGGTGGTGCAATACCTGATCGCCAAGGGTGTCGCACCGCAGCGTTTGGTGGCAGCCGGCTTCGGCGAGTTCCAACCGATCGATCCCGGAACCACCGAAGACGCCTTCAGCCGCAACCGCCGCATCGAGCTCAAACTGACCGAACGGTGAGGCGATGCAGACATCCAAGCGTCATGCGCAGGCTTGACCCCGCGCAGCCTTGCTGAAAATCGCCAGAGATCGCATTGCCGCAAGACTCTGACTCCCCGAACCAGCGCAGTGATTTCCGGGGCAAGCCGGGCAATGACGCACGCAAAAGGGCACCTGCCGTTTTGCTGCGGCCCTACAATCCCGACGACGAGGAGGCCGCGATCGCGCTGTGGCTGCGAACCTGGCAGGCGGCATACCCGGCGATCGATTTTGCGGCGCGGGTCGGCTGGTGGCGCGAGCGCTGGCGCAACGAGTTGCTGCCGACGGCAGAGATCGTCGTTGCTGATGAGGCGGGCAGCGTCGTCGGGTTCGTCACCGTCGATCCGCGCACGCACTATCTCGATCAGATCGTGGTAGCGCCGGAGTTTTGGCGGTCGGGCGTCGGCGGCGCGCTCGTCGCCGAAGCCGCGCGCCTCTCGCCGGAGGGTCTCGATCTCGATGTCAACACCGACAACGCGCGCGCGATCCGGTTCTACGAGAAGCGCGGGTTTGTCATCAGCGGCGCCGGGGTCAATCCGATCTCGGGCAAGCCCGTGCACCGCATGAGCTGGCGGCCATAACGGTCACGCCCCCTGAAACTGCAGCTTCGCCAGCCGGGCGTAGAGGCCGCCGGCGGCGGTGAGCGTCCGGTGCGTGCCTTCCTCGACGATACGGCCTTCGTCCATCACCAGGATGCGGTCGCAGGAAAGCACCGTGGCCAGGCGATGCGCGATCACGATGGTGGTGCGCTCGCGCATCAGGGCCGCGAGCGCGGCGGCGATCTGCGTCTCACTTTCGGCATCAAGTGAAGAGGTCGCTTCGTCGAGGAGGAGGAGCGGCGCGTCGCGCAAGATGGCGCGGGCAATGGCAATCCTTTGCCGCTGGCCGCCGGAAAGCGTAATTCCGTGCTCGCCCACCGGCGTGTCGAAGCCTTGCGGCAGCGCGGCGATGAACGCGGCGGCGTGCGCATGCTCGGCGGCCTGGCGGACCTCGGCGTTGGAGGCATCCGGCCGGCCGAAGCGGATGTTGTCGGCGACGGAGGCAGCGAACATCACGCTGTCCTGCGGCACGAGCGCGATGCGCCCGCGCAGCGCCGCCGGATCGAGGTCATTGAGCCGAACACCGTCGAGCGTGATGCGTCCGGCGGTCGGGTCGTAATAGCGCAGCAGCAGATGGAAGATCGTGCTTTTGCCGGCGCCGGAAGGGCCGACGATGGCGAGCTTTTCGCCTTGGCGCATCGCAAAGGTCACGCCGCGGAGCGCCAGGGGGCGCTCCCGCGTCGGATACGAGAAGCACACCTGGGCGAACGCGGCTTCGCCGCGCGGCGGCTGCGGGAGCGCGAGCGGATGCGCGGGCGCGGCGATCGCCGGCTTGATCGCAAGAATCTCGAACAGCCGCTCGGCCGCACCGGAGGCCTGCGCGACTTCGCCGCCGATTTCCGAGAGCGAGCCGAGCGCTCCGGCGGCGAGCACGGCGTAGAGGATGAACTGGCCGAGCCGGCCCGGGGTCATCTTCGCGGCCAGCACGTCCTGGGCGCCGATCCAGAGCACGATGACCACGCTCGCAGCGACGAGGAAAATAGCGATGCCGGTGAGCAGCGCGCGGGCGCGGATCGAGTCGCGGGCGGCGCTGAAGGCGCGCTCGACCGCATCGCGAAAGCGCGCGACACCGAGGCGCTCGTTGGTGAAGGCCTGCAAGACGCGCACCGCGCCGATCAGCTCGGCGGCATAGGCCGAGGCGTCGGCGAGCGTGTCTTGCGCGTAGCGTGATCGGCGGCGCACCGCCCGGCCGAAGGCGTAGAGCGGCAGCACGATGAGCGGAATCGCCGCGAGCACGAAGGCGGACAGGCGCGGGCTCGACACCACCATCATGACGCCGGCGCCGACGAACAGCACGAAATTGCGCAGGGCGACCGAGACCGACGTGCCGGCCGCGGCCTTGACCTGCGTGGTGTCGGCGGTCAGCCGCGAGATCACCTCGCCGGTCCTGGCTTCATCGAAGAAGGCGGGCGACAGCGAGGTGAGGTGGGCGAAGACGTCGCTGCGCAGGTCGGCGACCACGCGCTCGCCGAGCGTGGTGACGAGGTAGTAGCGGAGCGCGCTCGAGAGCGAGAGCACCGCGGCAACGCCGATCATGACCAGAAAGTAGCTGTCGATGAGCGCCAGGCCACGCGCGGTGAAGCCGAAGTCGATCATGCGCCGCACCGCGACCGGCACGGTCAGCGTCGTCAAGGCCGCGAGGATCAGAGCGCCGAGCGCCGCCAGCGCCCGACCACGGTAGCGCCGGACGTAGGGGAGGAGCGCCGCGAGCGGCCGCACATTGACCCCCCTCCCCCCGGACGCTGGCTTTGCAGACGGCGTAGCGGCTTCCGGCTCGGCCGCCGCGGGCGGCGACGCCATTACCGCCGCGATGGTCGCCGCATCCTTTTCCGCCCTGAAGTTCATGCACCGCCACACCTTTCGCCGTTCCGGCGCGAGCGCCGGACAATGCGCCGGCCGCGCACCGCAGGCAACGCGCGCTTGTTTCCCCCCAGCCGGCGAGGTATAGAGCGGCGAAATTTTCACCAGCGACAAGCGGCCGCAGCGGCGCGCCAACGGAAACGCGGCAACAGCGATGAAATCCGAGATCCACCCCGACTACCACCTCGTCAAGGTGATCATGACCGACGGCACCGAGTTCACAACGCGCACGACCTGGGGCAAGCCGGGCGATACGCTCCATCTCGACATCGACCCGAAGTCGCACCCCGCCTGGACCGGCGGCCAGCAGCACCTTATCGACCGCGGCGGCCGGTTGTCGCGATTCCAAAAGAAGTTTTCCGGCTTCCTGAAGAAGTAGCGGTCCCCCGAAGCGGCGGTGGCGCGTCCACGCCAACGCGCGAAACGAGGTTAGGGGCCGTCCTGCTCGAAGGCCGCCTTCAGCAGTCCCAATTGCCGCTCGACCGGATTGCCCACCGCGACCTGAAGCGGCGCCGACGCGTGCATGGTCGCGTCGAGACGTCGCACCTCGGCCTGCAGCTTGACCGAGCGCACAATCAGCTCCTGCAGTTTTCCGGGCAAGAGCGCGATCGATTTTGCATCGCCGGGATCGCAGGCGGCGAGCCTGACCTTGCTCTTTTCCTTGCTCGCTTGGGCGAGCGTCATCTCGCCTTCCTTCACCGCCCGGTGCAACAGAAGCCAGGATGCAAGTTGCATCAGCCGGGTGGTCAGCCGCATGCTCTCGGTCGCGTAGACCATCGCTGCGCTGCGTTCGAGTTTCTTGGATTCGTTGCGGCCGGAGCCGTCGAGATAGGTCGCCGTTTCCTCGACCAGCGCCATGCCATCGCGAAAGAGCGTGGCAAAGATTTGCGAACTGGCCAGCCGCTCGCTGAAGGATACCGCGCCGGCATCACTCAAACGCTTCTCGGACATGGGTACGCCTCACACCAAACCCAACATCGCGCGGCTGGGCTCTCAAGTCCAGCGGCCAACGCAGGCAAGCTCTCGGCATAGTTTCCGGCCCGACCGCGGCGGCGCGGCCGCGGTCGACAAAAAAGGAGCCGCCGTTGCCGGCGGCTCAAGGCGATAACAGGGAGGCGTCAAACAGAGTGGACAGGAGCCACTCGATGTCCAGAAGTGGACATATCCGTAATGAAGGAGAAAGCTTAACAAAAGGTTAAGGAATCGCAAAAAGTTGCAATATGTTTCTGCAGTTTTACCATAAGGTCACCGACCGGAGGTGCGAACGCGCGAGCCGCAAAGGAGCCTCGCCCGCAGCATGACGGCTATTTCTTGAAAAATGCGTCCGCCGCGGTTTGCGAGACGCGTTTTCTCGCCATTTCCGCTTCAAGCCGCACAATCTCTTCGCGAAGCAGCCCGATGCGCTCAGCAAGCTCGCCGACCGAAAGCAGCGCCAAGTCCTGCCCGATCTCGTGGGTGATTTTCTTCTTCGGCAGATCGTCGGGATCGATGGCGGGCATTCCGGCTTCCTCTGGGGGTTGAAATTTTATCGGCTACGGCGCCCGTTGTCACATCGGCGGCGCGCCTCTAAAAGCGACGCCACGCTTGAAGGCCTTCCCATGACAACGCTTCCAGACCGCATGACGGTCATCGCGATCCGCTCGCCGGGCGGACCGGACGTTCTGGTCCCGGAGCAGCGCCCGACGCCGACGCCGGGCGCCGGCGAGATTATGGTCAAGGTCGCCGCCGCCGGCGTCAACCGGCCCGACGTCATGCAGCGGATGGGCCTTTATCCGCCGCCCCCGGGCGCCACCGATATTCCCGGGCTCGAAATCGCCGGCGAAGTCGTCGCGCGCGGGGCCGGGGCCACCCGCTGGAAGGATGGCGACAAGGTCATGGCGCTCGTCGTCGGCGGCGGTTACGCCGAATACTGCCTCGCGCATGAAAGCCACGCGCTGCCGATCCCTGCCGACCTGTCGCCGATCGCGGGCGCGGCCATACCCGAGACCTTCTTCACCGTCTGGCACAACGCCTTCGAGCGTGGGCGCCTTGCCGCGGGCGAGACGCTCCTCGTGCACGGCGGTTCCTCGGGGATTGGCACCACCGCGATCCAGCTCGCCAAGGCTTTCGGCGCCCGTGTCATCGCCACGGCCGGCACAGCGGAAAAATGCGCGGCCTGCCGCGAGCTCGGCGCCGACGACGCCGTCAACTACAAGACCGAAGACTTCGTCGCCGCGACCAAGAAGGCGACTGACGGCCGCGGCGCCGACGTCATCCTCGACATGGTCGGCGGCAGCTATATCGAACGCAACTACGAGGCAGCCGCCGTCGAAGGACGCGTCGTGCAGATCGCTTTCCAGAGCGCCTCACATGCCGACGTCGATTTCCGGCGCCTCATGTTCAAGCGGCTCACTCATACGGGCTCGACGCTCCGCGCCCGCGCCATCGCGGACAAGGCCGCCATTGCTCGCGCCGTCGAGGACCGCGTGCTCCCGCTGATCGCGGGAGGCCGGGTCAAGCCGGTGATCGACTCGACCTTCCCGCTGCGCGAAGCCGCCAAAGCCCACGCTCGCATGGAGACGAGCCAGCACATCGGCAAGATCGTCCTGACCCTTTGAAAAGACAAAGGAATATTGTTGCGCCGGCAAGCGGCAGCGGTTACTCATGGTTGGCGAGATGTTGCGTGGATGCGCAAGAACTCGACGGGGGGCCGAATAAGCCGCGAATTCGGCGCAAAAACCGGCTAAATTGCGTGAGGATTTGATCAACGTCGGGGCGTGATCTGCGCCGGCTGCCGAGTTCGGAGGTTGTCTCTTGGCATTCGTTCGTGCCGCTACGGCGCTCGCGGCCCTTGCGTTCACCGTCCTGCTCGGTGTCTCCGCCGCCGGCGCGGTCGAAGCCGTCAACGTCCGCCTCGACGCCTCGGCGATCGACCTCACGGATGCCATCGAACTCCTGCGGGCCGAGGCCGATCGCGTGCAGGTATCGACCGCGCCCGGCGCCGACGGCATCGTCCGCCGCATCGAGGTGCGCGGCCGCGAAGCCGGCAACTATTGGGCGGTGTTCGCGCTCGCCAACGACGGTGACGAGCAGATCGACCGCCTGATCGCGGCGCCGCACTATCGGATGGTGGGCTCCGGGCTGTTGTGGCCCGATCTCGGCCTGTCGCGCATCGTGTACATAACGCCTTCATCTGGCGATCCGCCGGAACGCCTGGAGAGCCCGACCGCGGACGTCTTCCGCATCACGCTCGATCCCGGGACGGTGATCACCTTCGTCGCCGAACTGCGCACGCCGAACCTGCCGCAGCTCTATCTCTGGGAGCCGGACGCCTACAAGGACAAGGTGAATTCGCTCACCCTCTACCAGGGCATCGTGATCGGCATCGCCGGATTGCTGGCGCTGTTCCTCACGATCCTGTTCGTGGTGAAAGGCAGCATCATGTTCCCGGCCGCCGCGGCGCTCGGCTGGGCGGTATTGATCTATATCGGCGTCGACTTCGGCTTCTGGGGCAAAGTGTTCGACATGTCCTCGGGCGCCGAGCGCATCTGGCGCGCATCGGGCGAAGCAATCCTG
>Ga0210408_10000599_pt1 | contig 43969 bp, 39 predicted proteins | sample IncBWH4MmetaG_FD_155471 | JGI IMG/M metagenome (GOLD analysis project Ga0210408, IMG submission 155471) | Forest soil microbial communities from Barre Woods Harvard Forest LTER site, Petersham, Massachusetts, United States - Inc-BW-H-4-M | ecosystem: Environmental > Terrestrial > Soil >...
CCATTTACTGCAGTATAGGGATTGGCGGCGCCCTTGCGTTCAAGCTTGGGGACGGTCGAAATCAGCTTATCGTACAGCTCGACTTTTTCGCTAGAAGCCGCGGTCTTCTTCGTTGCTGTCGGCAAAGCTCATTACCTCGATGAGATCGCGTTGCAAAATCGTGAGCAGAATACATTATTGCCGGACTCCTCTGAGGACTTCCGATGCGCTCATGGAATCCAGGAGGGAAGGGGCGCTGGAAGAAACGCCAGCCTCAGCAGCTCTCGCGTGACGCGCGCTTCCGACCACTCGGGATGCTCGCGCCGGATCCCCTCCCTGGCGAGTTCCCGAGCGAACAAGCTCATGTCAAACGCCAGCAAGATGCGCTGTTCTCCCGACATTGCCCGCAGAATCTCAAGCTGGACAGCCTGCGCCGCAGGACTGGTATCGGTGTGGGGCACGGAGTGAATGTTATCACGGGGTTCCCGGCAACAAGACCAAAGCCTCCATCTGTATCAGCTCACCCCACCGTCTGCACAATCCGATTCCAGCTGTCGGCTGCATCGGCGGAGCCGTACCCCTGCTCTCGGGTGGTGCCGAAATTAGTGCTGCACCTGTCGAGCCAGTCCACGGCGTTTTGTATCAAGGGCACGGCTTCAGCCGTGCCTAAAGTTGAATTAGGCGCCGACGAGGTGCAGTTACCACGCCAGTTTCAGCTTCGCGGTAGATGCGCCGTACCGGCGCGTGCTTCAGTTTCTCCGGTATTGGCGGCACGGCAGCGTGCACTTTTCCACCTCTAACTACCCTTGGCTCTTCGGTCGTTGCCCGGACGAGGTGTCTAGTGCCTACATGATTCGTTAAGCCAGCGTCTGCACCTCTACACTCAGCACCGCCGGCAGATCCCGCACAATCGGATTCCAGCTATCGCCGGCATCAGCCGAGGCGTACACCTGCCCTCCGGTCGTCCCGAAATAGATTCCGCACTTATCTAAAGAGTCCACGGCCATGGCGTCGCGCAGTACATTCACGTAGCAGTCTTTCTGTGGCAAACCGCGGGTAAGCGGCTCCCACTCGTTGCCTCCACTGCGACTGCGAAAAACGCGCAGCTTGCCTTCAAGCGGGAAGTGCTCCGAGTCGCTCTTGATGGGCACGACGTAAATCGTTTCTGGCTCATGCGCATGCACGTCAATCGCGAATCCGAAGTCGGTCGGCAAGTTGCCGCTGATTTTGGTCCAGTTATCGCCGGCGTCATCAGAGCGCATCACGTCCCAATGCTTCTGCATGAAGAGCACGCCCGGCCGCTTGGGGTTCATAGCGACGTGGTGAACGCAATGACCGATCTCTGCGGTCGGGTTAGGAATGTATTTCGAATACAGCCCGCGGTTGATCGGCTTCCAGTTGGCGCCCCCGTCGTCGGTACGGAACGCACCCGCCGCCGAAATGGCGATGTACATTCGGTGGGGATTGCTGGGATCGAGAATAATGGTATGCAGGCACATGCCGCCCGCGCCGGGCTGCCACTTGGGGCCGGTGCCATGACCGCGCAGGCCGGGGAGTTCTTTCCAGTTCTGTCCGCCATCGGTCGAGCGGAAGATGGCGGCATCTTCCACGCCGGCATAAACCGTGTCAGGATCGGTCAGCGATGGCTCCATGTGCCATACCCGCTTGAACTCCCACGGATGCTGTGTGCCGTCGTACCACTGGTGCGTGGTCAGCGGCTTCGCGGCAGCGTCATAAGCAAACTTGTTGCTCTCGCTTTTCGGAGGACCCGGTGCCGCTGCTTGCCCGGCGGGAGTTCCCGGCTGGTGCCAGGTCTTGCCGCCGTCATCAGAGCGCTGAATGATCTGCCCGAACCATCCGCTGGTCTGCGATGCGTAAATTCGATTCGGATCGGCGGGTGATCCCTTAAGGTGATACATTTCCCAACCGGCAAAGTGCGGCCCGCCGACGTCCCATTTGTCGCGCTTGCCGTCTGATGTAAGTATGAATGCTCCTTTTCGTGTGCCCACTAGAACGCGGACTTTGGACATGTGTCGCTCCTTATTGGGATCCTGAAGAATCTAGGTAAAAAGTAAATTTCTGAACATCCTCAAATGGCACACGTTTCGTCCTCGGTGTGCCTTCGTTGCGCATCAGTTGACAGACCTCAGCAAAGGAATGGAAGCCGTTCGCTTGAATTTTCTTGCGCCGCTTCGCGGCTTGCCATTTAGCTGTTTTGTGATTACAATGTAATTACATCGTCTACCTATGAAAACAGAACTGGTTCGTATTGGCAACTCGCGTGGTATCCGCATTCCTAAGCCCCTCATTGAGCAATGTGGCTTTGGCGATGAGGTGGACCTTCGGATTGAAAACGAGTGTCTCATCATTTCGCCTGAGCGCGTGGCCCGTGAGGGATGGGAAGAAAAGTTTCGTGCTGCCGGTCCTGTGGAAGATGAACTCCTGCTTGGGACAGTGAGCGCGAACCAGTTTGATCGCAAGGAGTGGCGGTGGTGAACCGGGCTCCGCGCCGCGATGAAGTTTGGTTGGTGTCGCTCGATCCTACCCATGGTGCTGAAATACAGAAGACCCGGCCATGCCTGGTGGTTTCGCCCGACGAGATGAACCAGTATTTGCAGACCGTCATTGTTGTGCCGATGACCACGACCATGCGACCTTACCCCACGCGTGTACCGCTACGCTTTCAAGGAAAATCCGGCCAGGCTGCTCTGGATCAACTGCGTGCAGTTGATAGGCAGCGACTGGTCCGGAAGCTCGGAACGGTTTCGCCAAGCACCGCCCAACAAGCCTCCGCCGTTCTACTCGAAATGTTCAGCCGCTAACGGAACGGGTCGCCGAAGCGGGTGCCGCTTCCCAGTGCCGCTACGTCGCTTGTCGCAACAGCTATTCTCAGCGAGCCTGATCCTTCAATCCAACCCAGCGCAATGCCTCTTGCCGGTCGGCGAATGCCCGCATCGCCACCGCTTTTCCGCCACGGAATGTATAGACATCGGCGAGATTCACCTCTTGCCACTCACGGCTATTCTTGGGACGCACTCGGGCGTGAACAAACACCACGATCCGGTCGCCCGCAGGGATGAATTGCACCGGTTCGCTGATAACTTCTGCCCAGGCGGCCCGTGATTGTGCCAGGTATTGTTTTGCACCTTCACGTCCGTGATACGTGCCGCCGCCGGGAAATTCCGGCGGTTCTGTCCATTCGATCTGCCCGTCCAGCGCTTGTACTGCCGTCTCAATATCACCGCGATTGAATGCCGCATACGCGGCGCGAAGAGTAGTGATAGCATGCTCCAGCTCAGATGAGCTCTCCACGCTAGCTCCCTTCCGCGTGCATCCACTCAGACACAGAATTGCAATCACGAATAAAGTCGGACACCTATGCATTAAAGCATTGCCTCTACAATCTATCCAATGGACCACCACACCGTCGCAGCCATCAGCATCACCGGCACCTGTCTTGACGTGATCGGAAGCTTGTATCTGGCGTATGACTTGCTGGGCGGCCAGCATGGGCCGCTGCGACTGCTTACCCGGGCGGTGACGTATTCGATTGTCTTCGGAGTCGGATACGGCATCGGCCTCGGTCTTTTCTTTGGGCTCGCCTCCGGCATTGCTACGGGCATTACGCTTTCCATTGAATTCAATCGAGCCGCGCGCGGCCTTGACCACTACTCCCTGTTTTGGGAGGGAGTGTTTTCCGCAATCCGCGGGTTGGGTTTCGGCATAGGGCTTTACCGCACGCTGGGTCTTGGGTTTGCAGTCGCCTTTGCCGTTCTCATCACTGTTGGCCAAGTAGTTGCCTATTCTCGCGGTATGCGCCCCAGTACTGACTATGCAGCCTCTCGCCGCCCACGGCTCACGCGGCGCCAGTTCTGGGGCACGGTTATCCGCACCATAGCCTACATTGCGACTGCGCTTGTCTGCAGCGCCTTCGTTCATCACATTGACCATGCCTGGTCTTTTGCCCTTCGCGTAGGACTGGTAACTGGCGTTGTCACCGGCCTCGGCACGACGGTGAATCCATACATCGAGTACTATGCCGATAATCTTCCCGAGCGACGGCTCGGAGCCTTCGGCATCGGACTCATCCTGTGCGGCTTTGCCATGCAATCCCTTCAATATTGGCTGGCGCTGTTTGATGTGCATCTGGCGTAGATCTGGGACCTCAGTGCGCATCCGTCGCCGCAGCCGTTCCGTCCGACCACCTACGCACCGGAATCATGAACACAGTGATTGGCTCCGGAGCACCATGAAATTGTGGACTCAGCAAAACGGGTGATCCGGGTACGTCCGCACCCCAAGTCAGACCGTCGGTTTTTGGAACGTAAAACATCAGATGGGGGACCCAGTGCCCGCCATCGTCTGCAAGGTACCCTTGACTCGACATCATGTAGGTCATGCCTCCGGGCTCCAGGGATGGCAGTTCTTTCTGGACGAACGTCTTGATACCGTCGATGACCTGAGCTTTGGACAGTCCAGCTAATACCAAATCTGTCCTCTTGAAAGTGAGTGGCAGGACGGATCGTGCGGCAGGCGGATTGAAGCAGATCGGACCCCGCAGCTTGGGATTCCAGAACTCCGGGGAGTCAAATGGAGACATCCATGATCGCTCAACGAGGCACACGAAAGCGTTCTTACCCTCGATCGCAGTCTCGTAGCCATGCCGCCCGAGGACCAGAACCTTGGCGTCGCGGGAAATGGCCTCCGGCGCCGCACTTCGTGCCATGGCAATCTCGTCGTTTCGATCCCCTATGAGGTACTGATCGATCGGGGCCATGCTCGGATATGGTGCTTTGGAGTCCTGCGCTTGTGCCTGCCACCACGCGCCCAGCACTACAACCAGTGCGAAAGCTACCAATGCGATTGTCGCAGCCATCTTTGCGTTCATTGATTCCTCCCTTGGTACGGGATTCTGAATCGGTTTTCTTCAACGGCCGTTAGATTCGGATACCTTCAGCCCTAGTGTTTGCTCCTTAGAGCTAAATGCGAGCCCGCGCCGCAGGAGCATGATTGTGCAACCGGCGGTCACAGGCTCGCTCGCTGTAGTCGTACCCGGATCAGGCTTTAAGCGGCTTTTTCCTGCTGAGGCCGCATCTGTTTCATGAACTCGCGCATTTTGGCGATGTGGCCCGGGGAGCGTTTCTCCATCCAAGTCTCAAAGCGTTGTGCGGCTTTTTCCACATGGGCGAGGAATTGTTTGTTGGCCCATTGTTCCCGTCCTTCGGCAATGGTCGGCTTGATTCGTTCCCAGACGCCGAAGAATTCGCCACTGGTTTCGAAGAACAGATCATCGTGCAGCAGGCCATAGTTCAGCAACGCGCAGGCTTGCTCCCAATAGCCGACTACCATCATGAAATTAGTGCCGCCTTCTGTTCCTGGAGCAGTGATCCGCATCGCATCGTTCCAGTTGTCCGCGAAACAGTTCTTGAAGAACCAGTCCCGTGCCTGGCGCAACCGGGGTTCGCGACGCTGTTCATAGACCTGCAAGTGGAGTTGTGCCTGTTCGTGTGTAGGTGTCGTTGCCATGATTGTTCATCTCCTTGTTGTTTTTTTTATGACTTGAATATCACTAAGGCCTTGTCGGCTAATCCGGTTACTTTTGTTCGAGCACAGACAAAATATTGCCAGCGGGATCTTTGAACCACGCTATGACAGGTCCTCCACCGCGAAAGATACCTTTCTTGTCCGTTTTGAGGTTGGGTTCGTCATAGATTTCAAAGCGCACACCGCGCTTCGTGAGCTCGTCGATGGCTTTCTCGACATTGTCCACCGGGAAATTCAGTATCGTGAAGCTTGCTGCAGCATGGTTAGACTTGGGGTAAATGAGGACGTTAGTTCCGCCCGCAAGTGGTAGTCGCAATAGGCCTTCCGATTCAGAAACCTCAAGCCCGAGCGTGAAAAACTGCTGAATGCCTTGCTTTCCGTTAACATCGTCTTACTCCTTGAGCCCCCTATAAATTCTGGCGTACCCTCTCGAGAGCGCTCCCTGGAACGCCCGCCGAAACGAAGCGTTAAGCTTTCTCGCAGTTAACCATCCACGGGATGCCGAAACGGTCCACGAACATTGCGAAGCCGGGCGACCAGAACGTGGGTCCAAACGGCATGGTTATGTTGCCTTTCTCCGACAATGCTTCGAAGATTTTCTTGCCCTCGGCCACAGTTTTCACCCCAATATTCACGTGGAAACCCTGCGGCTTGTGAAAGCGCTCCGGAGTCGCATCCATGCCCATCAAAGACTGGTCGCCGATGGTCATATGAGCGTGCATGATCTTGTTGCGCCAACCTGCAGGCACATTCTGCTCTTCCGCTCCTGGCGCTTCCGCGAAGCGGAACAAGCCGTCAATTTTGCCGCCGAGGCATTTCTCATAGAACTTGAACGCCTCCTCACACTGACCGCTGAAGTGAAGGTGAGAATTCAATTGCATAGTGCACTTCCCCTAATCAGTTGGTTGAACTCATAGCTCCGGCCTTTACCCCTGTTGCGGGGCATTCGCCGTCAACGAACATCGGACGAATTTCGAGCTCCCCTTCGTAGGACGGTCCAAGGATGTCGCCGTGGATCTGCATAAAGTGAGTCCCCATCTGGATCGCTTCTTCTTTCGATTTCAGATCGAAAATTGCGTAGCCGCCGACCAGTTCCTTCGTCTCAGCAAAGGGGCCGTCGATGACGGATGTTTTTCCGCCTGACACGCGGATGCGGGTTCCCCGCGAACTCGGCTGGAGCCCTCCGGCGCCTACCATCACGCCGCGCTTGCTTGCGTCCTCGGCCAGTTTCGCGATGGCAGCCATCAGCTCAGGGTTAGGAGGGGCGCCGGTTTCGGAGTCCTTGGTCGCTTTCACAATCATCATGTATCGCATTACTATCGCTCCTTTTTGGATTGCAGTCTTAAGCTTTCTGCTAGTAAGTCGAACAAGAGCTATCCATATCGACAGGCGCGGCAAATTTATTTTCCATCGGAGGCGTCCTGCAATTTTTGGATGTCCAGCTTTTTCATTTGCATCAAGGCTTGCATCACTCTTTGCGTCCTGGTGGCATCCTTGTCTGACATCAGCCGCGCCAAAATCGTGGGGACAATCTGCCACGACACGCCATATTTGTCTTTCAGCCAGCCGCACTGCACTTTTTCTCCTCCAGCGGAGAGTTTTTCCCAGAACTCGTCCACTTCTTCCTGGGTCTCACAGTTCACAACGAACGAGATGGCGGGAGAAAAAGTGAACTGCGGGCCGCCGTTCAACGCCATAAAATCGTGCCCCAGGACTTCGAAGGTAGCGACCATCACCGTACCTTTTGGAAAAGGGGCTCCGTCGCCGTAACGACTGATCTTGCCTTTCTTCGAATCCTTGAAAATGGAGGTGTAAAAATTCATCGCCTCCTCCGCTTTCCCATCGAACCACAAGCACGTGGTTAGTTTTTGCATATCGTTCTCCCTTACCTAAGAATGATTCTCCGCTGCATGGCAGCATGACTCTGGTTTCTCATCGGCGTGGTAACGCCCCGTGGCATCCACAAACCCGCCGGCGCCATACCGATCGTGGTGACGGACCCAGTCCGCCAAGGTGTAGTTTGGGCCGGTTTCGTTGCGGCCTTTGGGCGTGAGATCAAGAATCACGTAGCTGCCGAGCAGTTCCTCCGCCCCGCGCCCGTATGTGGAATAAGTGTGGAAGATGTCCCCAGCATCATCCTTATAAAAAACGCTGCGGCCGCTAAGTTCCTCCATCTGGATGTCGCACATTTCGAAGTTGTAATAAACCTTACCCCGGGCAAGATCGCTCTTGGTGAACGAAACATGAAAGTCATAGTTGAAGTCGCTGCCATAGGACGAAACCCACTTGAAGCGCCAGCCCATGCGCTTCTTGAAGGCTTCAATCTCAGGCAGCGGCGCCCGCGAGACCGCAACATATGTCACATCGTGATTCTGGAGGTGGACCAGGGCGCCCTCGATATGGTCAACCTCAAACGAGCAGCCCACGCAGCCCTCCTTCCAACCGGCCCCGAACATGAAATGTTTAACCAGCAATTGACTGCGTCCTTCGAAGAGATCAGTGAGCGCTTCCTTGCCGTTCGGTCCGTCGAAAACGTATGACTTCTCGACTTTGACCCAGGGAAGCTCGCGGCGCTGCCGGCTCAGTTCGTCGCGGGCTCTGGTGAGCTGCTTTTCGCGCACCAGTAGCTCCTTGCGTGCGGCCAGCCATTCCGCTCGGGATACGACTCGCGGATTTACTATCGTGCCCGTTGCCATGATGAAATCTCCTTATTTTGGGCGTTGTTCGTCGGCCGAAGCCTTTTCATAAGTAACCGACTACGCTGTGACCGGTCCCGGTCCCGCCGGCGCAGTGCCCGCCTGCACAGCAGAGCGGTCAGGCTGCCGGACAACATCAATCCTGCAACCCCGAACGCCACGCTTTGAATGCATGCCGGACACATATTTCGCTTCTCCTTGCCTCACTGCCTCCGCCGACCCTCTGGCAGACCTGGTACCTCGACCACCGGCCGGATCTCAACCGTGCCCCACTTTCCTGCTGGAATCTTCGAGGCTATGCTGATCGCTTCGTCGAGATTTTTGGCGTCAACCATAAAAAAGCCGCCGAGTTGTTCGCGTGTCTCCGCGAATGGACCGTCCGTCACCAGCCGTTTGCCGTCCCGCGTACGGACGCTGGTCGCGGTTGAGACAGGGTGCAAAGGCGCAGTAGCCAGAAATTGGCCGTTCGCGTTGAGCTCATGAGCATACTGCGTCGAGTCTTTGTAGCATTGGCTCCTTTCAGCTTCGCTCAGGACCTTTTCATCTAAATAAATCAACAACATGTATTTCATGTCTTTGCCTCTCATTGGTTAGTCGAACGGAGAGTGCTCAGATCGACACTCCGATCAGAAAATATTTACAATCGGGTATGTCCTCCGATGCAACCGCCGCCGTCGAAGCAGTTTACCGCTCGGACTGGGGTCGCATCGTCGCTACCCTGATCGGACTGGTCGGCGACTTCGATCTGGCTGAAGAGTCTGCACAGGAAGCATTTACGGCGGCCGTTGACCAGTGGCGGACTTCCGGCGTCCCCGAGTTCCCCCGGGCTTGGATAGTCCAGACCGCTCGCCATAAGGCGATCGACCGCATTCGACGCCAAGCCAATTTGGCCGAAAAACTGGAATTGCGCGGCCCGGAACTTGAACCGTCTGTCGAACCAGACTACGAAACCAGCGAAATACCCGACGATCGCCTTCGCCTGATCTTTACCTGCTGTCACCCGGCGCTCGCGCTGGAGGCGCAGGTTGCGCTAACCCTCCGCACGCTATGCGGCCTTGAGACAGACGAGATTGCGCGGGCGTTCCTGGTTCCGACGCCGACAATGGCGCAGAGGCTGGTGCGCTCCAAACACAAGATTCGCGACGCCGGCATTCCTTATGTCGTACCGGAAAAAAGCGAAATAGCCGATCGGCTCGATGCAGTACTGACCGTGATCTATCTGGTCTTCAACGAAGGGTATGCAGCCACGCGCGGTGTTCCACTGGTGAGGACCGATCTCTGCGCCGAAGCTATCCGCCTGGGATCTCTCGTCAGGACGTTGATGGGACCACAACCTCCAGCGGAAGTGACCGGTCTTGTGGCCCTCATGTTGCTTCATGATGCGCGACGTCATGCCCGTCTTGACAAGGCTGGTGATCTCGTCATTCTCGAAGAACAGGACCGCAGCCGATGGGACCAGCGGCAGATCGCCGAGGCTCTGCCCCTGGTTGAGGAGGCTCTGCGCGACCGATCCGGTCCATTCGCGCTGCAGGCGGCCATCGCCGCCTTACATTGTCAGGCGTCACGCCCCGAGGATACGGACTGGCCGCAGATCGTTCGGCTCTATGATCTTCTCGAGCGCCTGCAACCTTCTCCTATCATTTCTCTGAACCGCGCGGTAGCGGTTGCCATGGCGGACGGTCCGCAACCCGCGCTCGCGATCATTGACGGTCTCATCAGTGCCGGTGATCTCGACAACTATTACCTCCTGCATGCCGCGCGCGCCGATCTGCTGCGGCGCCTTGGATCGTCAGAGGAAGCTGCAAGCAGCTACCAGCGGGCCCTCGCGCTGGTCACCAACGACAGTGAGCGTCGATTCCTTGAGCGGCGGCTGCGAGAAGTTCAACCGCCCGCAGCATAAGCTGCGACCGTCAGTCGCAGTGAAAATCCCCACAGAAAATCGGGTTTTATGAGGACTGGGATTGTGGAGTGGAGTAAACATTAAAGCACTGGATTGCGGAGGCGCATGGTCGGCGCGGTCGATATTGGCGGAACAAAGATTGCCGTCGGGATCGTGAATCCAGAGGGCAAAGTATTGTGCCGTTTGGAATCTGCAACCCAGCCGGAAGGCCCCTACGAGAGCGCGCTAGAGCGCACAGTCGCTATGCTGAAAACGGCCGTGGCCAAGACTGGGGCAAAACTTCTGGGAATCGGAATCGGATCGACGGGACCGGTGTATCCATTCACCGGCGAATTCGGCAACGTGCACTTCTTTCCCCGTTGGCGCGGGCAAAACCCCGTCAAAGACTTGGAAGAGATTTTCGGCCTTTCTGCCGCAATGGAAAACGATGCTGACGCTGCAGCCCTGGGCGAAGCTGGTTGGGGATCGGGAAAGAATAAGTCGCGGCTGATTTACGTAACCGTAGGCACCGGGATTGGAGTCGGCGTCATCCTCGATGGACGTATCTACCGCGGAGTGGACCAGGCCCATCCTGAAATTGGTCATCATGTCATCGATGCTTCCGGCCCGCTTTGCGTATGCGGTTTTCGGGGATGCTGGGAATCCTTGGCCGCTGGTCCGGCAATGGTCAGTTGGTTGGAAACTAATGCTCCTTCCGATTATCCGCACCGTGCCGGACTGACCGCGAAGCGAATCTGCGACCTGGCTGGCGATGGCGATGAGTGGGCGCAGCGTTCCGTCCAACGCGAAGCCGATTATCTTGGTTTGGGTCTGGCCAATCTGGTCACCATATTCGTGCCCGACGTGATCGTGATGGGCGGTAGTCTCATGAAGAGTGCCACACTTTTTTTGGAGAGGATTCGCACGGTCATTGCCGGGAGCTGCCGCTTTGTTCCCTACGACAAGACAGACCTAGTGGTGGCTTCGCTTGGCGAAGATAGCAATCTTATTGGTGCGGCCAGAGTCTGGTATCACCGCTTCGGTTCCGCTGGAGGAGATCGTGTTACCTGAGGTTTCGGTGATCGAAGGCGAATCCCTTCGTGCGCCAATCCCGCCACAACTTCGTCATCCCGGTCTCTGCGGAGTGGAATGTAGGCGCGGGCGTCCTCGCCCGTGCAAATCGGAGTCGTCGGGGAGACATTCTCGATCAACCCCGGAGGCTCGACGACGCACTTGCTTGTTGAATCCGAAAACTCGGTGAATTGGTCACCCATCTCTATTTTCAATTGGCATACTTTACCGAACATCCGTATGGTCGCGACGTGGGAATGCTGACCGGCCTTCCCGAAGTGACTTCCTGAAGAGCAAGAGACACGAAATTCTTTGCAGTAGCGATATCGGACTGGTCGGTTGTGGGTTTGTCGTCAATCGCGCCGTCGTAAACCAGAACTCCGGCTGGATTAATGACAATCATGTGGGGCGTGGTCTTGGCTGCGTAGAGGTGCCCTACCTGACCCGTGGGATCCAATAACGCGGCCGTAGGAGAAGCGTTCATACGTTCCAGGTAATCATTTTCCTGTTGCGCCGTGACGAATCCCTGTTGACCCTGGGCAGAGGAAATCACGGTGTACCAGACTACCCCGCGAGCGGTCCATTCTTTTTGTAGCCTTTGCATGTTGCCGCTTTGATAATGTTTTTGGGTGTACGGGCAACCTTGATTGTGCCACTCCAGAACGACAAATTTGCCTTTTGAATCCGAAAGCCGATGAGTGCCTCCGCGGCTGTCAACAGCGGTAAAATCGGGCGCTGCCTCTCCAATCCGCACGCCGAACAACGCTGAAGCTATCAGCAGGCACGCAACCACAGCTAGCAATAAATATGTTTTCTTCATGAGTCCCTCCCGCCCTTCTCATTTTATCGAAGATGTCCCGCGTTCCGCACCGTAGCGTCTATGACATAGGCCTCGTCTGGCGCCACGACCAGCACACCTTTGAGCTCAACAATCGGCTTCAGCAGTTGATCTGATTTTCTTAGCCGAATCCTTACGCCTCGCGGGAAGGAGCTCAGTTGTTGCGGTGCGGCATTTTCAACTTGTTGCGGCAGCAGCGGGAAAAAAGTGCTTTGTGAAATGCGGTGACCGGCATTGATGGTCAATTCAAGCTGATCTTTATCGGATACGGCCGTAGCTCCCCAGTTCGATGGCATCGGTTTGGGCAAGCGCTTCCGGGTAACCTCGAATAGATTGTGCGAACCAGATGCCGTCTCGTGCTGCGCGCTGGGTAATACTAGCGTGAGATCCTGTCGCGCGGGGATGCAGACTTCACGGCAAACTACCCAGCGCAGATGACCTTCCAGGCTGACGCTCTCGCCCACTTTAAGGTCCAAGGGGGCGTGAACGGGCACCATGAGCAACACATGATCTTGGTAGCCATAGTCAACAAAGGAGGAGGATTTCAGACGCTCGGGATAGGGCCACTGAATGTCGCCTGCTCGAAAGCCCTTCGGCATCTGCCATTCAACTTTTGGGGGCTCACCGGAATCTCCAGCGTTGACCCAGTAGATGTGCCACCCAGGGTCCAAGTCGAACTTCAGGCCAAGCCAGAATTGCTTGCCGGGAACGACCGCGTCCTGTTCGCTTACGAGTGCCACTTTGCTGACGGACGCGGTCGGCGTTTGCGCGGCGGCAGGGAGCGTCTCGAAGCAAGCGAGAACCAGGACTAGCCACCTTACAATCGTGAATCGCTTCAAGGAGGAATCTCCGAACGAGGTCGTGAGTTAAGTGTTATGCTTGCGCCGGCCTCGGAAGGCGGATTTGCTATGACGTGGAAGTGTTTCGACGGCCTTCGGTGCATGCGGCCAGTGCTCTCCTATCTTAGCCCGACCATGAGTTAGCCAGACTGTGAGGAAAAGACTTGAAGACGCCTCCGTTCACGCGGTTGCTACTTGCGATCGCAGCAATGGCTGTCCTGTCACGGTCGGCGAATGCGCAATTGGTTGCCGATTCCGCCACTCCCTCCCTCCCAGCGGTTTCGGTGTCACGAGCCGCGCTCCTTCCGCAGGTCGCCTACGCTCGCCCGACCCAGAAAATGAAGCTCCGCGGATACTTATTCGACGCGTTTGGCCCCTACCCGATAGTCGGCGCCGCGCTTGCTGCCGGCATCAACCAAGGGGACAACACGCCGCCCGAATGGAAGCAAGGCGCCGAAGCCTACGGCAAGAGATTCGGCTCCGATTTTGGCATCGCAGGGATAACAACGACCACACGCTATGCGCTAGCGGCAGCGTTCCGCGAGGACACCCTGTACTACCGCTGCCAATGCAAAGGCGTGCTTCCTCGTCTGAGCCACGCGATAATTTCGACGTTTAGCGCGCGCCGCGGCGACAATGGTCATCGTGTCTTCTCCATGGCTGCAGTGGTTGCTCCTTATGCTGGTACGATGACAGCCGTTTATGGATGGTATCCGGACCGCTACAGTGCCAAAGATGCGTTGCGGATGGGAAACTACAGCCTACTTGGATATGTGGGCGGGAATATCGCGCTGGAATTCCTCTACGGCGGACCCCACTCTTTGCTTTCTCGCATCCATCTCAACAATCCGCACGCAGCGCCGGCTTTCCCCGATCCGACGAAACGTTAGGGCTTGATTTCGATCGGTGTGCCATCGGGCACGGCGTGCCAGATCTCGTCCATTTCTTCATTGGTAACCGCGATGCAGCCATCGGTCCAGTCCATCTTGCGGTGCCAGCTCCCCAGCCAGCCCAATCCGTTGGGCAACCCGTGAATCATGATGTCGCCGCCCGGAGCGAGGCCGAGTCGTGCAGCGTCCGCGCGGTCCTTGGATTCCGGATACGAAATGTGAATCGAGCGGTGGAATCGGCTATTCAGATTCCTTCGATCTAGGAGGTAAACGCCTTCTGGTGTCCTATGGTCGCCCTGGCGCACTTTCGGGCCGCTCGGATCTCGACCGAGCGCGATCTTGTACGTTTTGAGAACTCTCGCTTGGCTCATCAAAGTGAGAGTGCGCTCTTTCTTTATTACGACAACGCGGTCCGCCCTAGCGCCGGTGAGTGTTGCTTTGTCCTCTGCGGAACAGCCGATTATTAGGTTCAGGATTGCGATGATGAAGAGCCGGGTTCGCACTCGCGGATTATAGCTCCCCACCTGCGCTCGCAGTGCTAGGCTCATCTTGTGGAGAGAACGCCGCTGCACCAATACCCGAGCCAAGGCGTGCACAGGAGGCTTTTCTTCGCGCTCTCATTCTTGTTTTTCGCGGCCTCTTATGCCCCAGGCAACGCTGCCACGCCCACAGCTTCCGGTGAGGCCGCCACCAAGTCATGGCTCGTCCGTTGGCAGCCAACGCTGCTGGTAAACGGGACACCCATTGTGTTTCAGGTCAGGCCGCCAGCCCGCCTGGAATCTCTTTCAGGAAGATGGTTTGATCATGAAGTCTTCTTTAATTTCGACGCGACTAAGAAGAGTTGGTACGGAATCGCAGGAGTCAGCCTCGAGACTCATCCGGCAACATATTTGCTGACTTTGAAAGCGACGACCTCAGGAGGGAAGGAAATTTCCTTCGAACAAAAGCTGCGTGTTCGCTCCGCAAAATATCCGAGCATCGCAGTGACCGTTGCCAAGCAATTTACCGAGCCTAGCCCAGAACAACTGGAGCGGATCAATCAAGAGAAAACACTCAAGCAGGACGTTTTCGGCCGAGTTGAACCCGAGCGCGAGTGGTCCAGGAGATTCCGATCCCCGGTGAATGCCCGCATTTCCGACGTCTTCGGTACACGCCGGACATTCAACGGAAAAGTGCAGAGTATGCACCAGGGGCTCGACTATTCGGTTCCACCGGGCACACCAGTTTCGGCGCTCAATGCTGGGACCGTGTTGCTGGCGCGGCCGCTTTTTTTCGAAGGCGACTGCGTTGTGCTCGACCATGGGCAGGGGCTACTGACGCTCTACCTGCACCTTTCAGAGATCAAGGTAAAGGAAGGTGAACACGTAGCGGCTGGCCAGGAAATCGGTCTGAGCGGTGGGAGCGGCCGCGTTACTGGACCTCATCTACACGTCGCAGTACGCTGGCAAGGCATCTACCTGAATCCGGCGACGCTACTCGCTCTCAAGTTGCCGTAAGCCGGCATCACCGGACTTCGAATTCACGACCGCCCACCGGAAATTCTTCCCGTCCCGCTGCGTGGGCCGGGGACGGAGCGCGCAGAGTCTTTCAACCCCAAATTCCGGATCAGACGATGCAGATAGTTTGCGTGTACTCCCAGAATGCGCGCCGCCTCAGTGTAATTGCCCTGGGCTTCCTCCAGCGCACCCAGAATGAGTTCTTTCTTTAGTTCCTTCAGGGCGCCGTGATATTTCGCCGAAACCCCAGGGCGCGGATCTCTTTCCAGAATCGACTCTGGCAGGTCCTCCGGGCGAATTACGTCCGACCAGGCCAAAACCAAAGCGCGCTCGACAGCGTTCTCCAATTCGCGCACGTTTCCCGGCCAGTCGTAATTCACCAGGCACGCCATCGCTTCAGGAGATATCTGCTTAGCCTTTAACTTGCACCGGGAACTGGACTTGACCACGAAATAGTCCGCAAGCATGGGGATATCTTCGCGGCGTTCCCGCAGTGGCGGCACCACCAGCGACACCACATTCAAACGGTAATAAAGATCCTGACGGAAAGAACCGGCCTTCGCGGCTTCCTTCAAATCTCTATTGGTGGCAGCGATCAGCCGGATGTCTACGGAAATCGGGCGAGTGCCGCCCACCCGCTCGAACTCGCGCTCCTGCAATACACGCAACAGCTTGACTTGCAGAGCGGGCGCCAGTTCCCCAATTTCGTCCAGAAAAACCACGCCCCCGTTGGCCATTTCAAAGCGGCCTTTCTTTTGCGTGACCGCCCCAGTGAACGCCCCGCGTTCGTGGCCAAACAATTCGCTCTCCAGCAAGCCCTCGGGGATTGCTGCACAATTAATTGCGATGAAGGGCTTGCTCGATCGCGGACTGTTGCGATGCATGGCCCGTGCCACCAATTCTTTTCCGGTCCCGCTCTCACCTTCGATCAACACAGTTGAATCTGTCGGGGCCACCCGGGATAGAAACTGATAAACATCCTTCATGGGGGCGCTTTCTCCCACCATGTTGTGATCGAGATTCACTTCCGTGGTCAACCGCAGATTTTCCTGCTCCAGCCATTGCAGGCGGCGCGCGTTTTCCAGGGCGACGGCAGATATACCAGCGATGGCCGTCACCAGCTCCAAGTGATCCTTATCAAAGCGCGTCGCCGTATTGGTGGTGTCCACGTAGATGCAACCGATCACTTTTTGAAAAATCAGCAGGGGCACGCATAGCAGCGAGCGGACATTGGAACTAATCAGGCTCTCCACTCCACTGAATCCGCCGCTGTTCGGCACGTCGATTCCCAGGATCGCAACCCCTTCCTCGAGCACCTTACTCGCAATGGTGCGGCTCACGCGCACCGGTTCGCTCGATCGCGATCCACGATGGCGGGCAAACACCGACGTGAACTGATTGCCACCTTTCCCATCCAGCAGGATGGCGCCGCGCTCTGCAGGAGCCACCTCGAAAATCAAATCCAGAATTCGTGCCTGTAACTGCTCCAGGTCGCCAATGGAATGCACCAGCCGGCTGATCTTAAGCAGCGCGTTTAGATTTCGCGCTAACCGCGAAGTGGCCGGCAGCTCGCTCAGGATGCGATCCGGCTGCAAGTAGAGCACGTCCTGTGGACGAATCTGCGTCGTGGTGTGAGCCTGGCTGTCTTCGAACTCTACCGGCCCCGACCCAAGCTCTTCCTCGTCCTCTTGAACCAGGAAGATAAAGACCGAGTCCCCGACGGAAATCTGGTCGCCGTGACTCAGTTTGCTTTCTTTGATGGGCGCGCCGTTTACGAATGTGCCATTCCGGCTATCCAGATCACGGATCTGATACCCGCCGTCCTTGCGGCTGAACACACAGTGCCGCCGCGAAATGGAAGGATCGCTGATGGAGAGCAGATTGGATGGGTCGCGTCCGACGGGAAGCTTGCCCTCGGGAAGCGCAAAAATCGAATCCTTCAAAGGTCCCGCGACTACCTGAAGCCTTGGGTTCACTTAGAGCCCCTGCCTGAGCCCGGAGTGGTTTAACAAACCTTCTCGAGGGTAAGCTTATCGCTAATCGGCTTGTTCCACTATCAGAACGGATAGACGGCTATCCGATCGGATAGTCCGTTCCCGGACGATGTGTTTGTCATGCATTGTGCCATGCGCCCGGACCTCCCGGGAAATCAATACGTTAAAGGACATTCTGCCTTCTTGGCAACCAACCCGAGCCGTGGTCACACACGTGCTCTACAAAATATCGACGACTAGCCTGGCAAAAGCGACGGGGGAAGCGCTTTCAGATATTTCGCTAGGCAGTGCTCATCGGGAACCCGAGGGACCCCTCATCGGGCTCCCGATTTTATTTTGCGGATTTTTTCTGCTAGCCATTGGCGGCGAGCAGGCTGGGTAACGGCTCAGCCTGCGGCACGGCAACTCCGTCGCGGAACTGCACGCTCTTTCCTGAGATTGCTGGAACGCGATCGCCGGGTACGAGAATTCCGACCAGATTCAGGGGATCAGCGGCGGAGAGTGCGACTACTTCTCCAGTAGGCTGCAAATTGCGTGTTGCTCGGAGCGATTCCACCGCTACGGGGAGAGCGAACTGCTCGCCGAGGAAGCCATCTACGAAACGGCCGCCGCGAATCTCAGCGCGATCCTCGAGGCGCCGGAATGCCATCTGAAGTTCTCGCCACTTGGGTAGGTTAGTCTCTCGTGGGAGCAAATCGCGGAAGACTACCCCGTAGCGCTTAAGCAACATCCAGCAGGTGGCCTCCACCGCGCGATTGCGCTCGACCGCCTGGTCAGTGTAAAGCAGCGCCCATCGTCCAGTGCTGTGCCGTGGACGCGCGCTACGCCCGCTGCCTTGCCCAGCCCGCCGCTTGGGATCAATAAGAGAACGCAGATTGTCGAAGCCGTCCGCCGTGACCAATCCACCTGCGACCAATTCCCACAGCGCCGTTTCTACTTCGGACTTCAACTTTCCCGTCCCGCGGACAATATCAGCAAAGAACGAAGCGCCGCGCTGGCGCAGAAACTCCGACACCCGCCGCGCTGCCTCACTGAGCCCGCGCGCCTCCGGTTGCTCCGTTGCGGGGTTGTGCGGGCTCATCCAATCCGATTCTTCACGTATGAAGAAAGTGATCGGGGCCACGCTGGTCGGAATTACTCGGCGTTTTCCGGCGGCTGAATCCTCGAGCGTCGCCGGATGCGGCGACAAGCGGCCCCAGCCCACCGCGCCCGTCAGGCAAAGCTGATCAAGCCACTTGGGATCATAGTTCGCAATGCGCCGGCCTAGAATCTGCCGCTCCCAGGCATTGGCGGGGATTTCAAAACCTTGCAACTGGCGCAGCACATCGAGCGTTGCGCGTTCACCTTGAACCTGCGTTCCAGGCGCAATGTGCTGCCAGCGCAGCAACCAGCGCATGAACTGCGCGGCTGTGACTGGCTCGATCTGCTTGCGGAGCGTGGCCACGGTCAGCCGATGAATGCGCGCTAACAGCCGCCTTTCGCACCATTCCATTTCGTGTGGGGCGAGTTCGTGTGGCGCGGGCGCGCCCGCCGGCGGGGCGTGCTCCGTGAACTTCCCCCGCAGCGCCGTGCCACCCGCTTCCATGCGCAGCAGCGCCTTTTCGATTTCAGAAGAGGGAAGTCCAAGTAACGATGCCAGATGCTCTGCCGTGACAGGCCCCAGATGTGTCATCCAGCCGCTCACAAGAGTGAGCAGGGCATCACCGTGAGAGGGAACGGCGGCCGCGATTTCCGCCACATTCTGTTCAAAGGCGGCTGCAGGAAACAGAAGCAGGAAAGCCTTGGCACGCTCCGCCGCCACCCAGTAACGTGTGCCGGCGTGCTCAGCGCGAGTGGCGCGTCCCTGTTCGAGCAGCCTCTCGAAATATACCTGCCATTCGATCAGGGCCAGCTTGGCGTCTTCCGGCACAGCTACCAGCGTGTGCAACACATCATGCAACTCATCGGCATCGCGCACATCCGGCCAAGCCTCTTCCCGAACCTGCGCAATCGCCGCCTGATCAAGCTTGCCAACCTCCTCAAGTACAGACTCTGGCAGAATCCGCCGCATCTCCACCGCGCGCGCCCGTCGCTCCTCCAACGGCGCATCGTCAAGATATGCGTACGGGTTAGCATTCAGGATTTCATGGGAGAACTGCGACGGCACCGGCGTATCTACGGCTACGCAGCGGATGCGTCCTTCGGCCATGCCCCGGAGCAGATCTTTCAGTCCGTCCAGATCCATGGCTTCTGTCAGAACGTCCTTCATGACTTCCTTCACCAGCGGATGGTCGGGAATCTGGATGTCACCGGCAATGTTTTCCTGACAGGCTGCCACATCTGGAAAAACCGAAGCCAACAAATCATCAGAGCGCATGCGTTGAATTTGCGGCGGAACCTTCTTACCGCTCTGAAAGCGGAGCAATGCAAGAGAGCGATTGGCGTCCCAGCGCCAGCGTGTGCCGAAAATGGGCGAGGCCAAGGCAGCCTGCTCCAGAATAGGCTGGACGGTTTCCGCGTTCAGAAAATGGAAAACGTCCGCTAGCGGAAAGCTGTGCTGCTCGGCCAGCGCGATGTTGAGGCCGTTGTCCGTGGCTGCGGCCTGCAATTCAAAATTGAAACTGCGACAGAATCGCTTACGCAACGCCAGCCCCCAGGCTTTGTTGATGCGCCCGCCGAAGGGCGCATGGATGACCAGTTGCATCCCGCCGCCTTCATCGAAGAAACGTTCCGCGATGATCGTGTCCTGCGTTGGTACCGCGCCTAGCACGGCCCGTCCTTGCAGGATGTACTCGATTGCTTGCTCAGCGCCTGATTCATCCAGGCCGCATTCTTCTTTCAACCAGGCAACAGTCTCAGCGACTTCGGATTGATTCTGCGAAACTCCAACCGGGAAGATGTTTTCCAGCTTGTCGCTGACCTGCTTCCGGAGATTGGCCAAATGTAGGGAAAGTTCTTGCGTTCGTGCCGGAGCTTCACCCAGCCAAAAGGGTACAGTCGGTGGGGCTCCGTGCGCATCTTCCACCAGAACACGTCCTGATTTGCCCTCCACCCGGCGAATTCGCCAGGAGCTGTTGCCCAGCAGCATGATGTCGCCGGCATTGCTTTCTACCGCAAAGTCCTCATCGAGCGTGCCAATGACGATGCCTTCAGGTTCGGCAACCACAGTGAAAAGCGCAGTCTCCGGGATGGCGCCGCCGCTGGTGATTGCCGCCAAACGGCTGCCACGCCGCGAGCGTAATTTGTGGTTTACACGATCACGATGAATGTAAGCACCATATCGGCCACGTTTTGCGGCGATCCCCTCGGAGAGCATTTCAAGAACCGCTTCGTAGATCTCTCGCCGGAGATTGCGATAGGGATACGCCCGCTTCACCAGAGCGAACAGTTCATCTTCGTCCCAGCCGCCCGGATCGTCTTCAGTTGTGCGGTGGGCTGTGTGGCGCACGGGCCCCGCCCGCGTATCCAGAGCGGCAGCGGTTTGGCTTACACGGTCCTGAAGCTCGGCTTTTGTTTCCTCAAGTTCCAGCACAGCTTCCGGTGCCCGCGGGCGGGGCGCCCGCGCCACCTGACTATTGCTACTCTCGGCGGCGCAGGCTGCGACGATTTGCTGTGCCAGAATATCCAGTGGCGCATCCGGGATCATGATGCGATCCAGGTCGCCCTGCCGGATGGCCCGCACGAGCGCGGCGCATTCAAGCAGCTCGTCGCGAGTGGTCGCGAAGAAGCGTCCCTTAGGAACCGCCCCTCGCCAGTGCCCCGAGCGCCCCACTCGCTGCAGTGCGGTCGCGATGGCTCTCGGCGAACTAATTTGAGCCACCAAATCCACCGTGCCGATGTCAATTCCCAACTCCAGGGAAGCCGTGGCGACCAATACTTTAATCTTGCCATCTTTCAGCTTGTTCTCGGCGGCGAGCCGCAGCTTGCGGGAGAGGCTTCCGTGGTGGGCCGCGACGTTATCTTCGCCAATCCGTTCAGCCAGATGATGCGACACTCGTTCCGCCAACCGCCGCGTATTCACAAAAATCAGCGTGGAGCGATGCTGCTCGATCAACTCCACCAGCCGGTTGTAAATCTCCTCCCACATCTCATTGGTAGCGATCGGGCCAAGCGGGCTGGCCGGAACTTCGACTGCGAGATCGAGGTTTCGTTTGTGACCGATATTCACGACAACCGGATCCGGACGCCCATTGCCGGTCAGGAAGTGAGCAATTTCTTCGATTGGTTTCTGTGTTGCTGAAAGCCCGATCCGTATCGGAGGACAGAACGTTAGTGCCTCCAACCTCTCCAGCGAAAGCGCCAAATGAGCTCCACGCTTGTCGTCAGCCACGGCGTGGATCTCATCCACGATCACGGTTTCGACATCGCGCAGAATTGCCCGACTGCGCTCCGCGGTTAGAAGAATGTAAAGCGACTCTGGCGTGGTCACCAGAATATGAGGCGGGCGCTTCAGCATCGCGCGACGCTCGTGCATGAGCGTGTCACCAGTGCGGACCGCGGTGCGAATCTCGGGCATCAGCAACCCGCGGTCGCCTGCCATCCGCAGAATCTCGCCGAGCGGCACTTCAAGATTTTTCTGGATGTCGTTGCCCAGCGCTTTCAATGGAGAAACGTAGAGCACTTCGGTCCGGTCGTGCAGATCACCGGCGAGCGCTTTTCGTACCAACCGATCGATGCAGGCGAGAAACGCAGCCAGAGTCTTGCCGGAGCCGGTGGGCGCGGAAATGAGCGTGGTGTGGCCCGCGAGAATATGCGGCCAACCCTGCTCCTGCGGCTCCGTTGGAGTTCCAAATCGCCGGACAAACCAATCCCTGACCAGAGGATGCGCCCAGGCAAGAGAAGAGGGAGGGGAGGACATTGAGTGATTCTAGCACAAGACTTTCGTAGATTGTTCGCCCTTAGGCCCCACGATGAAGAGGGCGGCTTTCCCTCAGCCCCAAGCCGAATCCCACTTCGGTACGAATTTCTAGCTCCGTGTGACGCACGACCTTTCTCACCGTCGAACCTCATGCATAGGATGAACTCTGCGTCAAAGAGCAGGGAGGAAAACTCTGTGGCCCGAAAATTACTGGCGTCCTCAATCATAGTATTAGCGTTGCTGACGACGGCAAGCGCATCGCTAACGGAAGTCCGGCAGGATTTTCTCAATCAAACTGCAACATTCTCTTCGACCAGCGTAATGACCGCTCCCACGTCAGACGGCAGCTACTTGATCACGGTCTATCTGGATCAGCCGGCCGGAGGCACAGTTTCCGCCACAATTGGGTGGACGGACGAAAACGGCAACCAGCAGCAGTTCCCAGTCCTGGGCGGATCGGCTTGGTTCGCGGTTCGCCTCAAGGCAAATACCACTGTAACCGTCGCAACCACAGGGACCGTCAGCGGCACCTACAACCTTTTTGTCGACGGCATGGGTTTCTGGAACTAGGAGCTAGACATGAAATGGAAACGCCTGCTCGCCATAACGATGCTTCTGGCCGCGCCGCTGAACGCGACCGCACGCCTTACCGACATCGCGAAGGACTTTGTCAACCGGACCACGATCTTCTCGGCCACCCGCGTCATGGCCCCGCCCACGGCCAGCGGAAGCTATTTGATGTCCATCTTCATCAATCAACCATCTGGTTCGTTGGGCACAATCACAGCCACTCTACGTTGGACAGACGAGCAGGGTCCGCAGTCCAAAAGCCTCGCCCTTCTTGACAACGGCTTGCCACAGGGGATCGCGTTCCCCATCCGTGTCGTCGCCAACACCCGAGTAACTGTGGAAACCAAAGGGACTGTTGGGACCACCTACGATCTTTTTGTTCGTGGGGTTGGATTCTGGATCCCGGCGGCAGGGAAGACCTCACTCACCAGCTATCACAAAGATCTCTTGCAGTGGACCAATGCAAGTTATCCGAATTTGCAATCAATCTTGACTGCCCCAAGCGTCGATAAAAGCTATCTCGTCCGGGTTGATTTTGACGAGGTGCCAAACTCCGCCGGCGACGTAATGTGTGTGGACATCATCTCCACGGACGAGTATTCCGGAAGTCAAACGCAAACCGGATGCGCCAATCCGAACGGTGTTCCCACGATGATGGTGTTTCCCATTCGGGTGAAGGCTGGCGCGACGCTACAACTGATGACGTACCATTTCTCGCCCCCGAAGTGGGGCGCTTCGCCGGCCTATAACCTGACCGTCGATGTGATCGGTTTTTAGGAGGCAAGCTAACCTTTACGGCGGGCCAAACATTCCGGTGGTGGACGATCAGAGTCTCATTCCCTCCTGAACGCGATATCCGCGGCCTGATGCTAGAATCCCCGCCATGGCCAAAGCACAGTCGGCTCAGTCCCGTGCCAAGAAGATCAAACTCCTGCTCTTCGACGTGGACGGCGTTCTCACCGACGGCAAGATTTTTGTTTTTCCTGCTCCCATCGGCGCCGCGCCAGCGACCGAGGGACGAGCCTTCAAAGGTGAAGATCAGGGCGGCTTCGGCTTGATCAGTCAGACCATGATCGAAGCCAAGGGTTTCCACGCGCACGATGGTGCCGCGATTTCGTTGGCTCGCCTCGCGGGCATAAAGACGGGGCTGATCACTAAGCGCATCTCGGAGACCGTTGCCCTGCGCGCCCGCGACCTCAGGCTGGAGCATGTGCATCAGGGCATCCAAGACAAACTAACCTGCTTCGAACAGATCCTGAAGCAAGAGTCAATTTCAGCAAGTGAAGCCGCTTTCGTTGGAGATGACGTAATCGACCTTCCCGTGATGCGCAACTGCGGATTGGGTATTGCCGTGGCAAATGCGCGTGCCGAGGTGAAAAAAGAAGCACACTACGTCACGTCCCATTCCGGCGGAGACGGGGCCCTGCGTGACGCGATCGAGTACATCCTGAAGGCGCAAGGGAAGTGGAAGCAGGTAGTCAGTATTTACATCTGTGAGAGAAGTCCGCAGAAAGCCAATTCTTAGTCTTTAGCGTAGCGAATATGAGTGGACTTGCCAAAGTGCCAGATGGAAACCGCTACTGTCTGATCTTAAAAAACCCATCGGCCGTCTGCTTGGGGCGTGCTCGGGTCGACGACCGATGGGCTACCGTTTCTCCTTACTCACCCTGTTGTTTTCAGGAGTATTTGCTGGATCTAACCCCCGGCTTCATAAAAAGTCGCGTCAGATTTTGTAAAGTTTTGTAATACCCATTCAACCAGAAACCAGGCCTATTCAGGTATTCCCGGCGGGCGGGCGCTCATCAGCGCTACAAAGCGGGGGTCATTGCGCAGCCCGGCAAACTCGGCGTCTTTATAGACTTGGTCAATTCCCTTGTAGCCCTCTTCCATGGCCTTGCGCAGATACTCCAGCGACCGGTCAGTGGCGCCCATCTTGGCGTAAAGCTTGGCCATCACGTAGCTGTAGTGGGCGCGGTCTCCAGGCGACGCCAGCTGGGCGGTCACGCCCGTACGAGAAGTCCTTTCCAACACGTCCGGATCCAATTCTAAAGCGCGGTTGTAGGCCTGCAGCGCCTTCTCAAATTCATTCTTGGAGAAGTAAGCCGCGCCCAGATTGCTATAGTAGGATGCAACGTCTCCGCGGAGTTCAATCGCTCTCAAGTACAGTTTAATGGCCTTCCGATAGCCCTTTTCTTCGTAGTGGACGGCCCCAAGATTGTTATAGGCGTCAGCAAAGTTGTGATCATAATGGATGGCACGTTCAAAGCTTTTCTGCGACTCGCGGAAGCGCTGCATCTGCAGTTCTACGATGCCCATCTTGTTGTAAACCTTGGGTTCCGGTTTTTTGGCCAGCGCCGCTCGATAGTAGTCCAGGGCATCCAGGTAGGATTTTTCTGCGCGCAATTCATCACCGCGCTGCTCCAGTTCAGTGAGTGAAGCATTGATGGTGGGCGGATCGGCGCGCCGTATCTGCGGTGGACTGACCTGAACCTGGTCGGTGGGGCCGACTTGCGCCGGCACTTGGATGGGAGCCAGCAAAATTACGAACAGTAAAGCGGCAAGCTGAGACTCACACATAAGCTTACCTCCTGCAGATAAGCCAAAACTCCGCGGGGCCGTTCGCCGCGATCTAGTGAGGAGGGTCGCCATTCTCCGGTGGTTTGGGCGGCGTAGAGTTAGACGACTTGTCCTCCTTAAAGATACCCACAATTTTACCGAATAGACCCTTTTTCTTCTTAGCATCCTCTACCGCCGCTTCTGATCCTGCGCCTGCCGGTGGAGGCGGAAGGACCTTATCGTTGCCCAATCCGAAGATTCGGGAGAAGAAGCCGCGCACCCCCGTACCCTGGTCGCAAGTTTGGCTGGGTTCGGTGCCGGCAATGAAGGCGGCGGTGTAATTGTCGGGACACGAAGGGGTTGCCAGAAGATTAGTTAGCTTGTCCAGTTGCACATCCACAACCCCCGCAGGCTGGCCGAAAGGCTTCACGTCTGAGTATTGCGGAAGGACAACAGCTTTTTTCATGAACTCTGCCCAGATAGGGGCGGCGGTTTGCGCTCCACTCAAACGAAGATCACTGTAATCGTCGTAGCCGACCCACACGATGCACAGAAGGTTGCTGGTGTAGCCGGCGAACCAGCCATCGTGCGAGCTACCGGTCTTGCCAGCGGCGGGGGCATTGAATCCGCGGGCGCGGACCGGGAAAGCGGTGCCGAAGTTCAACACGCCCTCCATCATGTTGGTCATCAGGTATGCCACGCGCGAGTCCAGAACCGGTCGTTGTTCTGGCTTGAAATCCATGACTACGTCGCCGTTCTGGTTGCGCACGGAGTTAACTACGACTGGCGAAATCCGTGTTCCCTGGTTGGCGAATACCGTGTAAGCCGCGGCCATGTCCAAGGGAGTGGCGTCGTAGGCGCCCAAAGCCATGGCCGGAGTGGCTTTGACCGAAACGATCCCTGCGGACTTTGCCAGGTCCGCGACTTTGTCGTATCCCACTTGCTCAGCCAGTTTTACGGTCGCATTGTTCAAGGAGAGCGCCAAAGCGTAGCGGGCTGTAACCTCCCCGTGATATTCCTCTTTGTAATTGCGTGGCTCGTAGATCTGGTCGCCGTAGGAAAACGTGGTGGGTTCGTCTTCGACGAGTGACGCCGGCGTAAACACCGGATTTGCGCCGTCCAGCGCCGTATTCATGGCTGCGGCATAAACGAACGGCTTGAAGATGGATCCGGTCGGACGTCTGGCCACCGCATGGTTCAACTGGCTAAGTCCATAATTGCGTCCACCCACCAAGGCCAGTACCTCGCCAGTGTGGGGGTCCATGGCCACCATCGCCACTTGCGCCTGCGGCCCGGGGGAGACTACGCTCTCAAATTTGTTCTTACCAACCTTCACTCGCTTAGTGCGTAGCTTGGTGACCTGGTCATCCACCAGCTTCATACCCATTTCCACGGCTTGGGCGGCAGCTTTCTGCAAATCCGGATCGAGCGTGGTGTAAATCCGATAGGACTGCTCGTTCATCTGGCGCTCGTCCAGCTTAGTGATCACTGTGTCGCGAACCAAGTCAACAAAGTAGGGTGCGTCGCTCGCCTCTACGTTGGGCGGAGCCAGCTTTAACGCTGTAGCCTTTGCTTTTTCGGCATCGGCTTTGGTGATGGCATGAGTATCCACCATGCTGTCGAGCACCAGGTTGCGCCGCTCCAGCGCACGTTCCGGATGGCGATAAGGCGACAGGTAGCTCGGCCGCTGAATGATTCCCGCCAGCATTGCCGCCTCGGGCAGGGTGATGTCCTTCAGGTCTTTGTTGAAATACGCCCTCGATGCCTGCGCGAAGCCGCTTACCGCAAAGGAACCGCGCTGGCCCAGGTCCACCCAATTGGCATAAAACTCGAAAATCTGCTGCTTGCTGAACTTATGCTCCAATTCCATGGCAATCAGCATCTCCACCAGCTTCCGTTTCACTTTCTTTTCCGGGGTGAGAAAGAAGCCGCGAGAGAGCTGCATGGTGATGGTGGAACCGCCCTGCTCGTGACGCTGGTGGGTCAGGTCAATCCAGGTGGCTTCGGCCATGCGGACAAAATTTACGCCGTTGTGCTCGAAGAAGCGGCGGTCTTCGATAGCGAGGACTGCGTCTACCAGGATTTTGGGAATGTCGTCGTACTTGACGACTTGCCGCTTGGAGCGTTGCTCTGCGTCAAACAGCGATGTGATCTTTTGCGGCTCGAGCTCGTAGGCTGCCAGCTCGCCCGATTTCCCTGTGATGCTCTCTACCTGTCCGCCCCGAATGCGAATGGTCGCGGGTTCAGGACTATGATACGAGTTGGGACCGGGTTTAATTTCGATCCCACCCTCAAGCAAGCGGTAGCTGCCCATCAAGGATTGCCCATCCGTCTCGGTATAGCCCGTCCGACGCAGTCGCGACGCTATCTCTTTGGATTCCGCCTTCGCGCCCACGCGAAGGGCTTGAGGAATGGCGTAGATGGTGGCTGAGCTGCTGAATACCGGTCCTTTGAAGCGCTGATCGATGATGCGATCGTACTTTACATAGAGGTAGGTGAACGTGACGCCGACAGAAGTCGCGAGCACTGCGAAAACGATCAATGCGGCTCGGACTACCGGATCGTGGGTGCCTTTACCAGAGGTCGAGCTTTTCGGAATCTTGAGTGTTATGGCCACGGATATGGGCTGGAATCGAATTCCATACCTACTTTGACGATGGATTGCGCCAGTGTTGTTATCCGAACGCGAACAATTTTTTCGCCGTCAGGCTCGCGGTGTTCGACTCCAATCGCCTTCGGGGAAAGATGACTCATTTTAACCCGTCGAACGATGATTTTGCCGCTTGGCGGTTGGTACTCTGGTACACCGGCCTCTCGGCTTCCGCATGTGGCGCGTCCGATCCTCCCAGGCTAGTCGGTGATGGCGAAGGGGAAGTTGTTTGTAACCGTCAGATCCTGGACGGTATGCGTAAGCGCCCCGGTGGTTGGATTTGCGGTCAACACGGAAAACTTCGTGCCCCCGACGGCATCTATGCAAAACGCCGCTCCGCCACTCTGATCAAACTGGCAATCCTGAACAATGGGCAGGCTGATGAACGGTGAATTTGGCAGCTTCGTCAACGTTCCCGTAGAACTAAGCTGATACCCTTCGACTGCGGTGATTGCCTTGGTGCTGTCCGTCCCAAAGGTGTAAACGAACTGTCCGCTAGGATGGATCGCGAACTCAAAAGGCGCAGCCGTCGTCGAAAATGGAGAGCCCGCAACTGCAGTTGGCGTCCCTGCTGAATCAATCGAGAACACGGAAATATGGTCGTCAGTCGCAGAGTTCGGCTGGTCCAGGATCCCGGCAACGCCCAACAGGAATTTTCCGCTAGAGTCTGCGTGCACGGTGGCTACGCCTAAATTGAATGGGCTGCCCGCGATTTCGGTGAGCGCCCCGCTACTCTGGTCAATTGAGAAGGCAACGATGGGAAGAGGGGTGACGATGTCTCCCTGTCCGGCATACAGGAAATTTCCCTTTCCATCCACCGCCAAGCTATCGGCGCTAACCATATTGAAACTCTGGAAGGTTCCTGTGGTTGTCAGCGCACCTGTTGTTTGATCGATCTTGAACACCGTGATTGCTCCAACTCCCTCCCCCCCGACAAAGAGGAAACGGCCTTTTGGATCGCTGACCGCCGTATCTCCGCCTGCCGCCGAGAACGGACTGCCGGTTATGGGTGTCAACGCGCCACTGGTGCGATTGATCGCAAACGCTTGAACCGTCGAATCACCCATGGGAACGTAGAGAAACTGCTTGTTCACAATCACCATGTTGTCGGTGCCAGTACTGGGCAGGGTTGGCGGTGTAAATGGGTTCAGGAGAGCAAGAGTGCCTGTATTGCTGAGGCCAGCCGCCTCAATAGTGCCAGCACCAGTATTGTCGAGCGCGAAATAGTACAGGAACACACTGGTAGTGCTTCCCCCTCCCCCGCCGCCACCACCGCCGGCGCTTGATCCCGAGCCGCAAACGTTGCTAGTAGTGATTCCTCCCGACGATCCGCTACCAGTGCCGGAGCCACTGAGAGAACTGTTGGGACACTGCTGCTTTCCGCATCCCACCAGGGTCATGCCGGCCACGATAGCCAGCACCAGGAAGATTCTATTGGTGAAACCCATCACATCCTCCGAATTCTCTTGTTCACCGCCACTGGTATGTAGGTAGGGTTTTTCGTTCCACTTTCGACGCTGGATTAGGACTTTCCGGATGTTAGATGGTTACCAAAAGCGGAAACAAGAGTACCGAAGTAAGCAAGATTGGCGTGGCAGGTTCACGCCCGAATGCGCGGGTGCGCTGGACGTCTGTGTCGTTTGGCGGCTCTGCGAAGCGCCGCTTGGCTAAAATGCACCTTTATTTTTGACCGACGGTTCGAAGTGCAAATCCAGGGGATAGCCGGGCAGATTCACGTGAACCATGTACGAGGTTTCGATCATTACTGTCCCGGTGCCAGTCGGTCCCGTGCGATGAACCTTGATCTGCTCTTTAGTGAGCGGAATCTCCAAATCCTGTGCTTTCTTGAAAATGGTATCCCGGATAGCGTCTTCCGGCTTGGTGCTGTAAGTTGCCAGCTGGGCCTCGGTCTTTATTTCATCCTCGAACTGGTAGTTGGAGAAATAGGGTGGAATCAGCTCCGCGCCCAAGAATATAGCGGCGACAATAACGAAAACGCCAAAGATGAGTTTGATCGAACCCATATTCTGCTCCCCTTGTGGCGTGCGCTATGGGTCGATTTCCCTAAGGCACCGGCCGCAAGACTTTCTCAAAGTAGTCGGTTATTGCGGCGATGCTAGCATCCTGCATTTCCCGTGTCGAGCGCCGAACCACTTCAACAGTACCTTCAGTAACCTTCTTTCCAACGTTGACACGAAAGGGAATGCCCACCAGGTCAGCATCCTTGAACTTCACCCCTGGCCTTTCGTCCCTGTCGTCTAGTAACACCGAGAAACCAGAAGTCTCCAGGCGGCGGGCAATGTCTTCGGCTGCCGCCTTTAACTTCTCATCGCCAACATTGGTCGGTGTGACGATGATCTCGAAGGGCGCAATTGGCGGCGGCAACCAGAAACCATTTTCATCGTTACCTTGCTCGACGGCGGCAGTCAGGATGCGCTCGATTCCGATTCCGTAGCTGCCCATGATCGGCGTAACTTCTTTGCCATTTTTGTCGAGCACCCGGGCTCCCATCGACTCCGAATACTTATAGCCCAGCTTGAAGATGTGGCCGATCTCGACCGCAGTGTCAATACGCAGCGGAGCGCCGCAATTCGGGCAGGCTTCACCCGCAGCCACATTGCGCAAGTCGACGTACACCGTCGGCTGAAAGTTGCGGCTGGGGGTTACATTTTTCAAGTGATAATCTTCCTTATTCGCGCCTGCGATCAGGTTCTTGCGTCCCTCGAGCCCCTTATCGACCAGTAGCGCGGGATGCTCGGTGTCATTCAGGTCTTTTGCCCAACTGATGCCGATCGGTCCCAGGAATCCTGCGGGAGAGCCGAAGAGCTCCTCGATTTCGTTGGCTTCCATGGGACGAGTTTCTCTACCCCCCAGAGCCGTCGACAGCTTGGCCTCATTCATCTGATGATCGCCACGCAGCAATAAGATGACCGGGCGGGGTCGCGTCTTCCCGGTTCTCGAATCCGGTTCGTTCGCCATCAAGGCCAACGTCTTAATTTTGTTTTTTGGGGACACGCCAAGAAACCGAGCGACGTCTTCAATCGTCTTCATTCCTGGAGTGTGCACCTCGATCGGATTGCCATCGCCCGCGGCGGGCAGATCGTCCACGGACGCAAGTTTCGAGGTTGCCTTCTCCAGGTTTGCCGCATAGCTGCAGCTTTCGCAGCTCACGATCAGGTCTTCACCTGCCGGCGTTCGCACCATGAACTCATGCGACTGTGATCCGCCCATTGCGCCGGAATGGGCTTCGACCACCATGTATTCGAGCCCGCAGCGGTCGAAGATGCGGCAGTAGGCGTCGTAATGTTTTTGATAAGAAACATCCAGCCCGGCTGCGTCCATGTCGAACGAATAAGAATCCTTCATCATGAACTGCCGGACCCGCAGCAACCCGGATTTCGGCCGCGCTTCATCTCGAAATTTGCTCTGGATCTGGTACCAGATTTGCGGTAGTTGCTTGTAACTGCGCAGCTCCTTGCGCGCAATTTCGGTCATCACTTCTTCGTGCGTCATGCTCAGGCACAGGTCGGCCCCCTTACGGTCTTTCAGCCGGAACATGGTGTCGCCCATGACGGCCCATCGTCCGCTGGCCTCCCACAGTTCACGCGGATGCAGCGCCGGCAAATAGAACTCCTGCCCGATCTTGTCCATCTCTTCGCGGACAATAGCGATGATCTTGTTGAAAGATCGGTTTCCGAGAAAAAGATACGAGTAGATTCCGGCAGCAAGCTGGCGGATGTAGCCCGCCCTCACCAGAAACTTATGGCTGGCAACCTCGGCGTCGGCCGGGGCTTCGCGCAGAGTAGGGATAAAGAGTTCAGACCAGCGATGCATAGTTGGCGGTCCTGAGCAGCAGGGAATTGGTTATTGTAATTGATTGGACTTTCGTACACCTGCAGGGACAGCCACGGTTGGCAGCCCTACCGTGCGAGGCTCGTCAATGAATGTCAGCCCGCCAACTGTTTCAGGATTTCTTTCCCCAGCTTCTGCGCCTCGCCGAAGAGCCTTTGATATTCGACGAATAGCCGGTTTAGCTCGAGCGACTTGTCCGGCCCCAGTCGTTTGCGCAGTATCATGTCACGAACGTGAACGGGGTTGGGGAGGGTAGCATCTTCGGTCAATTCTTCTAGAGCCGTGTTGGGATCGTAGTGATACATGGGATTAGCTCATTGAGTCATTGAGACATTGAATCATTGAACATTCATGAGACTTGGCGATTGTACTTCGCTGTGCGTAGCGAAGCAGCGCAAATCGCTAACAATTCGTTGGTTTCCTTTAGTAGCAACGTCAGTTTGCCGGACGGCACGATCCTTGTGTCTACTAGCATTTCCAGCCAAAACACGGTTTCATCCGCCTCTTCGACCACGATGCTCATCTTCGAGACAAATTCTGCCTTGGAACGCGCACGGCAGACTGCCCGCTAATTGGCGGCTACCGCCGTACCTGATAGTAGCAACTGATTGCCGAGGACATTGCCTTCGCGCGATGCGGGAAGCGCCCGACAAACAGTCACAATCCGGATCGCAAACTGCTTCGTCCGATCCTTCATTGCCTCGGCTTTGTCGAGCATGTTCATTGATTTTCAATGATTCAATGACTCAACTTCTCAATGCCTCAATCCCTACATCATTTCTGTTCCCCACAGATCGTGCAGGTGCACGATTCCTTCGAGTTTCATATTTCCATCCACCACCACGAGCGACGTAATCTTTTTCTCCTCCATGAGCGCCAGCGCGGTAGCAGCGAATTCCTGCCCGGAAATTGTCCGGGGATTCCTGGTCATGCACTCACTCGCGGTTAGGTCCAGCACATCCTTGCCGCGTTGTTCGAGCAACCGACGCAGGTCGCCGTCACTGATGACCCCCACCAGCTTTTCGCCTTCGACCACGGTAGCGATGCCGAGTTTCTTGCGTGACATCTCATAAATCACGTCCGGCATATTGGTCTTTGGCGTGACGCGCGGCACGGCGTCGCCGGTATGCATCAACGAGTCAACGCGGGCCAGACGCTTGCCCAGCTTGCCTCCGGGATGCAGGTTGGCAAAATCTTCTTCCTGAAACCCGCGCTTTTCAGCCAGCGACATGGCCAGCGCGTCGCCCAGTGCGAGCATGGCGGTCGTGGAAGCGGTCGGCGCCAAGCCAAGAGAGCAGGCTTCTTTAGCCACCGAGCAGTCAAGCGCGACATCGGCAGCGGCAGCCAAAGTGGAGAGCTTGTTTGGTGTGGCGCGGGCGCCCTCGCCCGCGAGCGTGGAGATTTCATCTCCCGTCATCGCGATGAGCGCCACCTGCAAGCGCTTAATGGTCGCCAAAAGACGCAGAATTTCTTCTGTCTCCCCACTTGCCGAAAGCGCCAACACGATATCGCCTCGCACCACCATGCCGAGGTCTCCATGCACCGCATCCACCGGATGCATGAACAGCGCCGGTGTTCCGGTCGAGCTGAGCGTAGCCGCAATCTTGTGGGCGATGATCCCGCTCTTGCCCATTCCCGTAACCACCACGCGACCGCGGCAGGCATGAATCAATTCCACCGTGCGGTCGAAGGCATCGGCCATGGGTCCGGCAATGCGGTCGGCCAGGGCACGTAACGCCTCGGCCTCAATGCGGACCACATTTTCTCCAACGTGTTTCATGGAAGAAAAAGGATGTTAGCACGCGCTCACCTTCCGCCACCCGTGCCTCGACGACCTCTTCACTTCGCGAACAGAAGCGGCGCAGAAAATGATCTAAAAGTGCTCGTCGATCCTTGGCACATGCTCGGCCTTCCCTCCGAGTCCGCCCAAACCTCTGGCTTGGATGGCTCGATCCCACGGCCCCCCTTGCCAGTTGTCTTTTTTCCTCTCGGGATAGATCCATAGCGGCAGCGTGATTAGCAAATTAAGCGCGATAGCCTGCGCATAAGGTTCGTACTGCGCGCGCAGACTCGCCAGTTTCGCCTCGGCCTCGCCATCATCCCGCACCTTTAGACCACGTTTGCCCAGACTCTGCCGCAATTGCGCTAGCTCGGCGGCCGGCAGTCGGTCCGGCGCATGCGGGTCGTAGCTCGCATTCACTACCTGCGCCAAGTCGACCACCGCGTGCCGCGCCATTGCGAATGTGATTTTAGCCTGCTCGAGACGAATTCCCTCCACCCCAGCGATAACTAACGCAGTCGCGTCCAGAATCGTGGTCAGCGCACCGAGCCACGACTGATTATTGTGTTGCGAACGAAAGAAGCTGAGCGCAGGGTAAGACAAATGGCTCTCCAGGACCTCAGCTGCCCAGTGTTCCCAGTCGCGAAAGACTCGATCCAGCCCGGTCTGCTGAGGATGGTTGCCAAATCTGGCGAGTAACTCGGCCGCAGAGGGCGGAGATCCGGCGCGCGCGTCCAAGAGAGAAATTTCGATTTCGCGGCGAGAAAAGGACGAATAAATCGTCGGCAGGTATCCCACTACGATTCCCAGGAAGGCAAACCCCATGCCGGCCTCGAGCACGGCCAGCGTGCGCGCGATTCCCGAGGTGGGGGTGATGTCGCCATATCCCAGGGTGAAGAAAGTCTCGCCGCTGTGGTAAACCAGCGCCCCAAAAGTGATGGGCTCGTTCCCCAATTGAACGTGTTCTCCCGCGCCGTATTGCAGCAGGGCGAACCCGAAGATCAGGCCGAAGGCCCAGAAAGCCAGCAAGAAAATCAGTGAGAGAGGGCCAAAATATCCGAGAAAATTCTCCCGCCGCCCGGCTGAGTCGATATGGCTCCCAATTGCTCTCCAAGGGCGCCAAGTCCGGCGATAGAACCATGCAGTCAGACGAAAGTGGCGCTGCACCCGCCGTGGCAGAACGACGGTCTCAAAGGCGTCCAGCAGAATCAGGAAAATGACCACAATGCCGGCAATGGTGGAGAAAATCTGCATGTTGGCGTCAGATGAGATGGGATGGTAGCAGATTCGATGACAAAGAAGCCGGAGCGGATTTCACGGTGTCTGATGCGCCGCCGTCAGGGCTCCCTGTACCGCTTGCAACTCCTTCAACACCGCGCGGAGTTTCGTGGATTCCAGCGCGTTCGCACCGTCTGATTTGGCTTCTTTGGGATTGTCATGCACTTCGAGAAAGACTCCGTCTACGCCAACCGCAACCGCGGCGCGGGCCAAAACAGGGATGAATTCTGGTTGTCCGCCGCTCACGGCGTCATCTCCGTCGGCGGACGCTGACGGTAACTGGACCGAGTGGGTCGCGTCGAAAACCACCGGCACAAATTTCCGCATGATAGCCAATGAGCGCATATCGACTACCAGGTTGTTGTAGCCGAACGAACTTCCCCGCTCAGTGACGAAAACTTTGTCGTTGCCTGCCGTGCGGCACTTTTCGACTGCATGCCGCATATCCCAGGGCGAGGCGAACTGGCCCTTCTTGATATTCACCACGCGGTCGGTCATGGCGGCGGCCACAATCAGGTCTGTCTGGCGGCACAGAAATGCGGGAATTTGCAATATGTCGGCGACTTCGGCCACTCTCGCAACATCGGTGGTCTCGTGTACATCGGTGAGGACCGGCAGGTGCACCTCATCTTTCACCCTCTTCAGGATACGCAGACCCTCAGCCAGTCCCGGACCGCGATAGCTGCGCATGGAGGTCCGATTGGCCTTGTCGTAGGAAGCCTTAAAGATGAAAGGGAAGTTTAGGGAACGCGTAACGCCCTTGATGACTTCGGCCATGAAAAGCGCATGGTCTTCGCTTTCGATCACGCACGGCCCGGCAATAAGGAACAGGTTCCCCGAGCCGATGCGAACATTGTCGAGTTGGAAGGAAGTCGTCATTGCGGGAGAGTTTGCTTCGTACTCCTGTCATCTTGAGCGATGCGGACGAGCTAGCAGCGCGTGTCCGTTGGCACAGTCGAAGGATGACCTGTTCGACGGTTTTTATCTTCTTCCCATTTTTTCCGGGCGATGGAACATCTCAACTTCGGCCGCGAGCTTATCCGCTCGCCGCTTCAGCCCGTGTTCGTAGGCTGCGCCGACGAACGTTTTAAACAGGGGATGCGGCTCCAACGGCTTCGACTTAAACTCGGGGTGGAACTGGCATCCGATGAAATGGGGATGATCTGGCAGTTCGATCATTTCCACATATGTGCCATCTGGAGTTGATCCCGAGATGCGAAGTCCGCCGGCGGTCAGAGTACCTTCATATTCACGATTGAATTCGTAACGATGGCGATGACGCTCGCTGATCTCGAGCTTGCCGTAAATCCTGTACGCCAGGGTTCCCGGCTCAATCTTGCAGGGCCACGCGCCCAGCCGCATGGTGCCACCGAGTTCCTCGACCCCGCGCAATTCCCGTAACTTGTAGATGACGCGGTGGGGCGTGGCAGGATCGAATTCGCTGGAGTTGGCGTCGGCCAGCCCACACACATCGCGTGCGAACTCAATGCAGGCGACCTGCATGCCCAGGCAAATACCGAAAAAGGGAACCTTTTTCTCGCGAGTATAGCGGATTGCGATCAACATCCCCTCAATGCCGCGCTTCCCGAAGCCTCCGGGCACCAACAGCCCGTCATAATCAGCGAGCTGTTCTTCGTAGGTGCGATCTCCGGTCTCTAAACCTTCAGCTTCGACCCAGTTCAAGTTAAGCTTGAGGTTATGCGCCAGAGCGCCATGTACCAGCGCCTCTTTCAGCGATTTGTAGGAGTCTTCATACTCCACGTATTTGCCCACAATGCCAATTGTGACTTCCGCCTTCGGGTTGTAAACACGGTGGACAATTTCCTCCCAATCCTTGAGATCTCGCTCCTTGGCGTTGAGATGAAGGTAGCGAAGTACCAGTGTATCTACACCTTCCCGGGAGAAAACCACCGGTACCTCATAGATCGTCGCCACATCTTTGGCGGTGATGACCGCTTCTTCTTCCACATTACAGAAGAGCGCGATCTTCGATTTGATCTCTTTCGAGAGGAAGCGGTCAGTACGACAGAGCAGAATGTCAGGCTGGATTCCAATGCTGAGTAATTCCTTGACCGAGTGCTGCGTTGGCTTAGTCTTGAGTTCCTGCGCAGCCGCGATGAACGGGACCAGAGTGACGTGCATGAACAGCGTGTGTTCGCGGCCCAGTTCCTGGCGCATCTGCCGTATAGCTTCTATGAAAGGCAGGGATTCGATGTCGCCAACCGTGCCGCCAATCTCGACGATGGCTACGTCCACATCCTGCGCCACTTTTTTCATAGCGGCCTTAATCTCGTTGGTGACGTGGGGGATGACCTGCACCGTCTTGCCCAGATAGTCGCCGCGCCGTTCCTTGGCAATGATCTGCTCGTAGACGCGGCCGGTGGTCCAGTTGTTATCGCGCGAAAGCTTGGCGTGAGTGAAACGTTCGTAATGCCCGAGGTCAAGATCGGTTTCGGCACCGTCGTCGGTCACGAATACCTCGCCGTGCTGGAAGGGCGACATCGTGCCCGGGTCGACGTTGAGGTAAGGATCGAACTTCATCAGATTGACTTTCAATCCGCGACTCTCCAGCAGACAGCCAATCGAAGCCGCAGCGAGACCCTTGCCTAACGAAGACACCACGCCGCCAGTCACAAAGATGTACTTTGCTGACATCGCTTCCTCGCCTTAAATTGTGTTTGGAATTTTGTGCAGGATGGGTGCACGACCTATTATGCCAGAAACAGGGTTAGATGACTAGGTATTGTTGCCAAGCGTAGAGGTTCAGCCCGCGCATCGCCGCAAAAATGTGGCTTTGGCGCTGACAGGCCAGCGCAGTAGACTAGGTGAAATTCACGTCCGTCAAAGAAATTAATCCGATGCGTCAGTTGTATCGCTTTTTGTCGGCCGCGCTGCTGGGAATCCTCTCGTTCGTGCTGCTGCCCCCTCCAGCCCAGGCCCAACAGCTCGCCAAGCGTCTCATCCTGAAGGACGGCTCTTACCAGCTTGCCAGCAAGTGGGAAGTGAAGGGCGACCGTGTGCGCTACCTGAGTGCAGAACGCAACGATTGGGAGGAGGTGCCCAAGTCCCTGGTGGATTGGGAGGCCACGGACAAATACGAGAAAGACCGTGCTGCGGGTGCGCCTCCGCCCGAGGCGGTGGATCTGGACAAGGAACTGGCAGCCGAACGCCGAGCCGATGAGGCCAAGTCTCCCCACGTCGCACCCGGTTTGCGCTTACCGGACGATGGCGGCGTCGTGTTGCTGGATGCCTTTCAGAACCAGCCACAGTTGGTCGAGTTGCAGCAGAGCAATGGCCAGATCAATCAGGACCGGAAGCGGAACATTCTGCGCGCGGCCATCAATCCCATCGCCAGTGCCAGGCAGCCAATTGAGCTGGCGGGCGAACACGCGAAGATCCAGGCGCATGCGGCTCTCCCCGCTATCTACGTCAACGTCGAACAACCCGACCTGGGGGCCGACGCGACGAGCCAGCTTCAGCAACAAAATATGCCTTGGGACCGCTTCCGCATTGTCCGTTTGCAAACCAAGCAGAGCAAGCGCATTGTGGGAGACGTCAAGGTCGCTGTTTACGGTAAAGTCAGTCAAGAAGAGAAGTTTGTACCCACGACCGCAACGCAACTCACCGGCGGCTGGGTGAAGTTGACTCCCGCCAATGAGCTAGCTCCAGGCGAGTACGCCGTTGTCGAAATGCTGGGCAAGGAAGGCATGAACCTTTATGTTTGGGATTTTGGGGTGAACTCGTCAGCTCCTGCCAACGCTGCGGCCTTGAAGCCCGATGCGTCCGAAACAACTCCGCCGACCGAACAGCCAAAGTTGCAAAAGCGGCCGCCGCTGCCGAACTAAGCTCTGAAGCGAGTGTCCGTTGCATCCCCCGGCAGGCGGTGGATTTATCCACAGCCATCCCTCTGGTAACCGTTAGCATCCAATCGCGGCGCTAAATTTTTCCGAATCTGCCCCATTCGGAACATTCTGGGAGTTTAAGGTCTCCGTTGACAGCCGATTCACTTGATGAGAAACTGCGCTTACTACTGGCTGCGGAATTGGCTCGGATCAAGCTCCGGTTCGAAGCCCGCTCAACAGTCCAGCCGCGAATCTCCAGCACTCTCCCCGCTATGAGCACCAGCCCCAGCTTCGACCGCGAATCCTTTCAAAAGCTCTTGGCCAATGCATTTGCCGTGCAGGAAAGTCAGATGGGAACTCAGTCGCTCTCTGCCATTGTCGAAGTTCAGCAGTTGATCAATTCAGCCAGTCTCGACCTGGGTGGCGCTATGAATTTGATCGCCGACCGTGTGCGAGATGTTGCCAATGCCACGGGAGTCGCCATCGGGCTACTGCGAGGAGATCAACTGGTTTACTGCGCCGGAAGCGGAAGTGCCGCCAGCTACATTGGGCGGCATGTCATGGCCGCGTTAAGTGTCTCGACGGCGGCCAAGACGAGTCGCGAGATTCTGCGGGTTGACAACGCCGAAACTGACGCGCGGATTGAAGCAGCGATTTGCCGTCAATTTGGGGCCAAGTCCCTTCTAATTTTGCTGATTTATCAGAACCATGCCGTAGCCGGAGTGTTAGAGGTCTTTTTTAGCGAAGCGCATAGTTTCCAGGATGGCGAGGTACGCGCTTATCAGCTAATGGCAGGACTCGTAGGGGAGGCGATGTCCCAGGCGCAGTTTGACGAGCAAAAACCGGTCACTGCGGAACTCTCAACCGTCCCACACGCCATTCGCCAGGTTACTTCTTTGGAGTTTTCCGGTGGCGCCAGGTCTCTGCCGCAGCCTTCAAACGCAGGTCCAATCGATCGAACCGGCGCAGCTATCATGGTATTGACAGCCAAGTGGACACGGCTGTGGCAGGCTGCTGGGCCAGTCACAACAATCAAAGAACAAATGAAGAGTGCCTTTAAACAGCCCCGGAGTTACCTGGCGCTAGCAGGAGTTGTTACTGCAATAGTGATAGCTTGCTGGGTTACCAGCGCCGATCGCCATCCGGTTCCATCTTCAGCGGCCCCAGCCCTGCAAAAATCGAATACCCAAGACCAAGAGCCTTTGGTAGTCGCAACCCCAGTGGCGAGCAGCATATCGAAGCCTCGGACGATCCTCCACCCGGTGGGTTCCGGTGAGAACGAAGTCGATTACATTTCTGACGACGTCACTGTACGCTATTTCGGCTCCAGCCCCACGCCGCAGCGAGCGCGGGCCGGGTACCGGCAAGTCGATATCGGAAAAGATGTCACAATCCGCTATTTCGCGCCCAAAACGGCGGTCGTACCCCCCACCCCCGGCTCAAGGACCGCGGGTCACCATAAAACACGATTGTGATTGGTGCAAACGGGCCTTTTCTGATGGTACTCGCGCACTCCAAAACCCGAATATCTCACGGAAGACTCTGATCAACCCGCCGTCATGACGACTCACGCTCAGCGGTCCTCTCGGTAGTTACTTCAGTCCTTCGACCAGGTAAAGGTCAGAGAGCGAGCGAACATAGCTGTAGATGTATGTTTTTGCATCCGGTGTGATTATCAATCCACCGATGGTCGAGATTCCCGCCGCGTCAGCCGGTTGAATTGTTTTCCAGAGAGTTCTTCTTCCGCTCGCCATATCGATCTGAATAACTCGCGCTGGCACTTCTCCTGTGCGGAATACAAACAGTGAGCGGTTGTCGGCTGACCAGGCTGCAGGTATTTCGTCTTGCTCTGCTCCGGTGACCGCACGTGGCTCGCCACCGGCGACGGGATAGACATAGATCTTGCGGTCACTGCTGGTACCTGTTACGAATTCGCCATTCCTGGAAACGACCAACCTTGGCCCAGCCCCTTCGGGACTGATCGCTCGTGCTTTACCATCCTCAAGCGACTCGACGTAGATGCGCAGTGCGTGCCCTGGCTCGTTTGCGGTGAACACAATCCGCTTGCCGTCTGGCAGCCACGCCCCGCGGATGTGGTTCAGCCCGTCATCTTTCAACGGTTTCATTTCCCCCACGCGCATCGGCAATAGGACAAGAGGCGAGGGTGTAATGTTCGGCCGCGCCAGCACCCAGTTTCCATCGGGCGAGAGGGCCAACCCAGTACCGTCGCCAAGCCGCACCGCGGGTGATCCGTCGGTCTTACGACTGTAGACGGCGTACTTCGGACCCCCACCTTCGCCTGCCTCCAGGAAGAGGACAACCCGTCCGTCGGGAGATAAATCAGCGGGAACGGACCAGTCCAGCCACGACAAATCGCGCTCTTTAGCCTCACCGGGAGCGAGGCCGATCATGCCGGCACGATCGTTCCCTCGGGTCAGGAGCACATTTCCGCCTCTGGATACATCAAGCAGCGTCAGCTCTCCGGGAACGCGAGCCAGGGTGCGGATTTTTCCCGACCGATCGACTGCAAACAGACCCCGGTCGCCGCCAGTGCGAGTTGCCGTGAACCAGATCTCGTCACCCCGGGGCGACCACGCCAATCCCTGGATGCTGTCCCATCCGGTGCACAATGTATTCTTATTGCCGGCAAGATCGACGCTGACCACCGAGCCTCCATCATCTCTGGGCTGGGGGTGATCGATAAAAGCGACCACATCGCCTTTGGCGGAGATACGCGGATTGCCGATCCAGCCGTCCGACCGATACAAGACCTTATTCACCGGGAACTCTAGCCGCTTGCGTCCATCCACTTCCCGGACAATGGCCATACTTGAACCGTCGGGTGAGAAATCTGCATATTCGACGTTTTCAAAAATTTCCCTTGGAGCTCCACCCACTAGGGGTACCTCGGCCAACGTGCCCGAAGAGAGGAAGGCATCGCTGGTGTGGCTGTTCAACGCCAGCGCCATCTCACCCGCAGACGAAATAGCGAGCACGTCGGCACCCACGGGCTCAAGCTGATTTGACTGCGGACTCTCCGGCCGGGTGTTGAACAATTGCAGCGGTTTTCCCTCCCACGCCGAACTGTAGATGACAGTTTTGCCATCAGGCGCAAAGCGAGCCGAATGCACGGTGCCTCTTTGAAAAGTGAGGGGATGGTAGAAAGGGAACACCGGCTGGCTTGGCTGATGGAGCAGCAACGCTCCGAGACCGACTCCCGCTGCAAGCGCGAGCACGCCCACGGCTATCGACACCGGCAACACTCGATTTCGCACTGACGCAGGTTGAGCCGTCGGCACAACGGCTGCCGCTTGAGTCGATGAAGACGACTCGGTCTGCAGACGCGAGGTGTCCCGCGAACGCTTGATGCGCTTCAAATCGCCACGAAGCTCGGCTGCGGTCTGATAGCGGAACTCGCAGTCTTTTTCCATGGCCTTGAAAATAACCTCCTCGAGCTTCGCCGGGATTACCGGATTCAAGCTGGAGGAATGTACTGGTGAACGGTTTAAAATCGCTTCGAAGATCAAACCGGTGCTGTTCCCGGCAAATGCGGGTTGCCCCGTGCCCATCTCATAAAGCACCGCTCCAAAGGAGAACAAGTCGGTTCGCGAATCCAGTTCTCCGGCGCGTACCTGCTCTGGTGACATGTAGGCGACTGTGCCGACTGTCGAACCGGGACTGGTCAACTCCGGTCCGTGAGCACTGGTAGCCGTCTTATCCGCGGCGTCGCCTCGTCCCGGCGTGAGCTTTGCCAAGCCGAAATCCAGCACTTTTGCCTGGCCGCGCTTGGTGATGAAGATATTGGCAGGTTTGATGTCGCGGTGCACGATGCCGGCGCTGTGTGCAGCATCGAGCGCGTCGGCGATTTCGATCGCGAGCGAAAGCAAAACGTCTACTTCCAGAGGTCGGTCGCCGATCAAGTGTTTAAGCGTCCGGCCTTCGAGATACTCCATAACGATGAAGGCTCGACCGTCATGCTCGCCAAACTCGTAGACAGTGCAAATGCCAGGGTGATTGAGCGATGAGGCGGCACGAGCTTCGCGGCGGAAGCGCTCCAGAGCCTGCCGGTCCTGGGCCACATCATCAGGGAGAAATTTAAGCGCAACGGCGCGGCCCAGACTGGTATCTTCGGCTTTGTAGACCACGCCCATCCCTCCCCCGCCGAGCTTCTCAAGGATGCGATAGTGCGAGATCGTTTCGCCGACCATGGAATCGGGTTATGTTAGGCGGTATGCGAAAGCAAGTCAACGAAACCGACTTGTTCGGCAAGGGGCGAACCCAGACTCTTGCTTCGGCGTCATATGGCATTGGCTGCTTCTTCTTGAATCCTCTGCCAGGCACGCTCGACGTGATGCGCGGTCGTGTTCGCCTGTCCCACGCAGAGCCGCAGCGTGAGGCGATCATGCAATCGGGTGTGGGTGAGATAAAGGTCGCCGCTGCGATTCAGACGATCCATCAACGATTGGTTGACGTCGTCTCCGCCCTTGTGGCGGAAGCAGACCAGATTTAGAGGCGCAGGCGCGGCTATCTCGAAGCGTTGATCTTTCCGTACCCATTCGGCAAATTGCTGAGCCAGTTCGACGTGCTTCCGAATGTGATGCTGCAGCCCTTCAATCCCGTAATGACGAATTACGAACCATAGTTTAAGGGAACGGAATCGGCGGCCGAGCGGAATTTGCCAGTCGCGATAGTCGATCACAGCGCCGGTTTCCGTCGCCTTATTGCGCAGATATTCTGGTAGCACGCTCAGGGTCTGAATCAGGGCCCTGCGGTCTGCTACGTAGAAACAATTGCAATCAAAGTTGGTGAACATCCATTTGTGGGGATTAAAGGTATAACTATCAGCGAATTCGAGCCCATCCTGAAGGTGGCGGAATTCGGGACAGAGTGCAGCCGTGCCTGACATGGCGGCGTCCACATGCAACCAGATTTTCTGCTCGCGGCAGATGTGGCCGATCTCCCGCACGGGATCAATCGCGTTGGAAGAAGTGGTACCAACCGTGGCACAGACAAAGCAGGGAACTAATCCAGCGCGCCGGTCTTTCTCAATCTCCTCGGCGAGGGCGTCGGGCCGCATGGCAAATTTCTCGTCCACTGCGATGAGACGCAGATTCTGGCGGCCCAGTCCCGCGATCTGAACATCCTTTTCGATGGAAGAATGCGCCTGTGACGATGTGTACGCCACGAGTTTGCCGTCGCAGCCGCGCTGATTACTAGCAAAACTCGTGGCCCGCTCGCGCGCTGCCAGCAAAGCACACAATGAGGCGCTGGAAGCGGTGTCCTGGATGACCCCGCCACCGTTGCCGCTAGAGAGAAATGTTCGTGGCAAGTCGAGCATGGCAACCAGCCAGTCAAGGACGTGACTCTCCAGTTCGGTA
>Ga0210408_10000600_pt1 | contig 43966 bp, 35 predicted proteins | sample IncBWH4MmetaG_FD_155471 | JGI IMG/M metagenome (GOLD analysis project Ga0210408, IMG submission 155471) | Forest soil microbial communities from Barre Woods Harvard Forest LTER site, Petersham, Massachusetts, United States - Inc-BW-H-4-M | ecosystem: Environmental > Terrestrial > Soil >...
GCGCGTGCCCAGTCCACATCGGGATTACTCGCAGCCGAAGCCAGCCGTTCCTCCGCGCGTTTCTTCGCCTCCTCCGCGCGCCCCACATCGATCTCTTCCGGCCGCTCGGCCGTTTCCGCAAGGACCGTCACGCGGTCGCCCAGAACCTCCGCAAACCCGCTGATGATCGCCAGGTGCCCCGGTTCGCTCGAGCTCTTCGCGTGATAGGTCAGCTCACCGATGCCCAGCTCCGTAATCAACGGCGCATGCCCGGGTAAAATGCCCAGGCAACCGTCAGCGCCCGGCAGCGTGACCTCCGCCACTGTTTCGCGCAGCAACTGCCGCTCCGGCGTAACGATAACTAGCTCGATGGACTCTGGAAGCATTGCTCCGCTTAAGCGCCCACCTTCATCTTTTCTGCTTTTTCAAGTGCTTCGTCAATCGTGCCCACCATGTAGAAGGCCTGCTCCGGAACATCATCGTACTTGCCTTCCACGATCTCCTTGAAGCTGCGCACGGTGTCTTCAATCTTCACGTACTTGCCTTCCAGACCGGTGAACTGGGCCGCGACGAACATCGGCTGTGACAGAAATTTCTCGATCTTGCGCGCTCGCGCCACCGTCCGCTTGTCTTCGTCCGACAATTCTTCGATGCCCAGAATGGCGATAATGTCCTGCAGGTCCTTATACCGCTGCAGAATCGATTTCACCCCGCGCGCCACGGCGTAGTGTTCCGCTCCCACGATGCGCGGATCCAAAATGCGGGAGTAGCTGGCCAGAGGATCGACCGCCGGATAAATACCGCGTTCCACAATTTGCCGGCTCAGGTTCGTGGTCGCATCGAGATGCGCGAAGGTTGCCGCCGGTGCCGGGTCTGTGTAGTCGTCCGCAGGCACATAGATCGCCTGCACCGACGTGATCGATCCCGACTTCGTCGAGGTAATACGCTCCTGCAACTCACCAATTTCCGTGTTGAGGTTCGGCTGGTAGCCGACGGCCGAAGGCATGCGTCCCAACAACGCCGAAACCTCCGCACCCGCCTGCACAAATCGAAAAATATTGTCGATGAACAGCAGCACATCCAAATGCTCTTCGTCACGGAAATATTCCGCCACGGTCAGGCCGGTCAACCCCACGCGCAGGCGCGAACCAGGCGGTTCCGTCATCTGCCCGTAAATCAGCGCCGCGCGCGATTTCTCCGAATTTCCAGGAACGATCACGCCGCCTTCGGACATTTCCAGCCACAAATCGTTGCCTTCGCGCGTGCGCTCGCCCACGCCGGCAAACACGGAAACGCCTCCGTGCTTCATGGCCACGTTGTGAATTAGCTCCATAATCAGCACGGTCTTGCCAACGCCCGCGCCGCCGAACAGCCCGATCTTTCCGCCCTTGAGGTACGGCTCGATCAGGTCCACAACTTTAATTCCCGTCTCGAACATCTCCAGCGCTGTGGACTGCTGGTCCAGCGGCGGCGCAGGCCGGTGAATCGGATAATGCTTATCGCTTACCACCGGGCCAAGTTGATCCACCGGTTTGCCCAGAACGTTCATCACCCGCCCCAGCGTCGCTCGTCCCACGGGAACCTCGATCGGTCTGCCCGTGTCCACCGCCTTCATCCCGCGCACCATGCCTTCGGTCGGCTCCATCGCCACTGTGCGCACGCGCCCTTCGCCCAGGTGCTGCTCCACCTCTGCGGTGACGTCCAGCGGCGTCGGAATATTGAATCCCTCGCTGGTAATGCGCACTGCGTTGTAAATCGCCGGCAGATGCCCGGCCTCAAACTGAATGTCCAGCACCGGTCCAATGACCTGCACCACCCGTCCCACGTTCTTCTCTGCCATTAGCAACTCCCCTATCTTTGCCGTGACTGGTGACTAGTGACAGGTGACAGCTCTTGATGTTCACTAGTCACTATTCACCAGTCACAAGTCACTGTGATCCGTACGCCGCGCCGCTCACAATTTCAATAATTTCCTTCGTAATCGCCGCCTGGCGCACTTTGTTCATATGCAGCGTCAACGCTTCAATCACCTCGCCTGCATTCTTCGTCGCTGATTCCATCGCGGTCATTCGCGCAGCGTATTCCGAAGCCGACGATTCGAGCATCGCCCGCAATATCTGCGTCTCCACATAGCGTGGCAGCAGCTTGTCCAAAATCTGCGCTTCCGGCTGTTCGTAGATGTAATCGACCTGAGTCTCCGCATTCTTCGCGGATTCGCCGTGTTTATCGCCGTCTTTGTCGCGGCCCTTCTCTTCTTCGATCTTTTCTACCGGAAGCAACTTCTGCACCGTCAAGTTCGGCGCCATCACGCTCTTGAATTCGCTGAAGACGATGTAAACCGAGTCCACCTTTCTCTCGGCATACAAATCCGTCGCCAGCTTCGCAATTTCCCGCGCGGTCTTGAACTCCACGCGCGCCAAAACATTCACCCATTCGCCCGCGAACGTGAATCCCGCTTTTTTCAGCGCGTCGCGTCCCTTTTTACCAACGGGAATCGTCAGAACCTTCTTCTCGCGATTCGCTCGGAAAAATTCAGTCGCTTTGCGCAGGATGTTCGCGTTGAACGCGCCCGCCAGTCCGCGTTCGCCCGCAAGCACAATCGTCAGAACAGTTTTCTCTTCGCGCCGCTCCAGCAATGGATGCTCCGGCTCCTGAATGCGCGCCATCGTGGACCGCAGCACCCGCGCCAGTTCCTGCGCATAGGGCCGCGCCGCCAGGGCCGCTTCCTGCGCGCGCCGCAGCCTTGCCGCGGCTACGAATTTCATGGCGCGCGTGATCTGCTGGCTGTTTTTCACCGAGCGGATGCGCCGCCGAAAATCGAGAAGTGTAGGCATGATGTTTCGCTAATTGCCGCCGCTAAGAATCCTTACTTCGCCGCCGCCACCGCCGCCGTGAATCGCTCCTTGAAAGCGTCCACCGCTTTCTTGATCTCCGCCCGGATCGCGTCGTCCAGCGCTTTCTTTTCGCGAATCGTCTTCAGAATCGACGGATGATTGGTTTCCACGAATTGCAGCAACTCGCTCTCAAATCGCCGCACTTCGTTCACCGGCACGCTGTCCAGCGGCCCGCTCGTAGCGACGTACAGGATGAGCACTTGCTTCTCCACCGGCAAAGGCGCGTACTGATCTTGCTTCAAGACATCCGTCAGGCGTTGCCCGCGCGCCAGCTGCGCCTGCGTCGCTTTATCCAATTGGTCGGACCCGAATTGCGCGAACGCAGCCAAATCGCGATATTGCGCCATGTCCAAACGCAGCGACCCCGCCACCTGCCGCATAGCCTTGATCTGCGCGTTGCCGCCCACGCGGCTCACCGAAATACCTACGTTAATCGCCGGGCGAATGCCGGCGTTAAACAAATCCGCTTCCAGATAGATCTGCCCGTCGGTAATCGAGATCACGTTGGTGGGAATGTACGCGGAAACGTCGCCCGCCTGCGTCTCAATCACCGGCAATGACGTCAGCGAGCCTCCACCCAGCTTGTCATTCAGTTTCGCCGCGCGTTCCAGCAACCGCGAATGCAAATAGAACACATCGCCCGGATACGCTTCACGTCCCGGCGGCCGCCGCAGCAGCAGCGAAATCTCGCGATACGCCTGCGCATGCTTCGAGAGATCGTCGTAAAACGTGACCGCGTGCCGCTTGTTGTCGCGAAAATATTCGCCCATGGCGCAAGCCGCGTACGGCGCAATGTATTGCACCGAGGCCGGCTCGGACGCGGACGAGGCCACAATAATTGTGTAGTCCATCGCGCCCGCATCCGTCAGCACCTTCACTACTTGCGCGATGGTCGACCTCTTCTGCCCAATCGCGCAATAAATGCAAATTACGTCGCCGCCCTTTTGATTGATGATGGTGTCAAGAATGACCGCCGTTTTCCCCGTTTGCCGGTCGCCGATGATCAACTCGCGCTGTCCGCGCCCAATCGGGATCATCGAATCGATCGCCTTGATGCCCGTCTGCAGCGGCTCGCGCACCGGCTGCCGGTCCAGCACGCCCGGAGCGATGCGTTCCAGCGGATTCCGCTCCTTCGTATTAATCGGTCCCTTATCATCCAGCGCTTCGCCCAGCGGACTCACCACACGCCCAATCAGCGCGTCGCCAATGGGCACGGACATAATCGTGTTCGTGCGCTTGACGATGTCGCCTTCTTTCAGTTCCGTGTACTCGCCCAGCAGCACCGCGCCGACTTGTTCCTCTTCCAGATTTAGCGCGATTCCAAAAACGTTATGCGGAAACGCCAGCATCTCCCCGGCCATCACTTTTTCCAAGCCGTGAATGCGCGCAATTCCGTCGCCCACGCTGATGATCGAGCCAACTTCGTCAACAGATACGGTCTGCTCGTAGTTCTCGATCTGCTCCCGCAGAATCTTGCTGATTTCGTCCGCTTTGATCTTCGCCATTCCCGCTCCCACTCCCTATTCCGACGCCAGCCGCGCCCGCAAATCGTTCAATCGGCTGCGCAATGACCCGTCATAAACCGTATCTCCAACCCGCACCACTGCGCCGCCCAGCAGCTCCGGTTCCAGTGAAAACTTTGCTTCCACGCGCTTTCCCGTCAACCGCTCCAGCGTAAACTCCATTTCCGCCTTCTGCGCCTTGCTCAACTCCACCGCGGAAGAAACTTGCGCCTCTCTAATCCCCTGCCGCAGCCGAATCTCTTCTTGAAACGCCGCAATTATCTCCGGCAACAATTGCGTACGTTGATGGTCCACAATCACGAACAAAAAATTGCGCACGATCTTGCTTCCGCCCACGCGCGCCAGCAGTTTCTCGATCACCCGGTGCTTCGCTTCGCGAGTCACCGCCGGGCTCGGCAGAAAATTCCGCAGCTCCGCCGACTCCGCGTACAATGCGCCGAAGCCGGCAAGCTCCTGCGTCGCGGTTTCCGCGGCGCCTTGCGCCATCGCAACGTCCGCCAAGGTTGTCGCGTACTGCCTGCTTACGGACTTCAATTCGCCCTCCCCGCAAGGCTTTGCACAAATGCCGCCACCAGCGACCCCTGTGCTTGCGGCGTCAGCTCCTTCTTCAGCAGTTCTTCCGCTCCGTCGACCGCTAGATTCGCCGTGATCGCCTTCAATTCCAGCCGCGCCGCCCGCTCTGCTGCTTCGATCTCCGCCTTGGCGGCGACACCAACTTTTTGTATGTCGCTTTGCGTGATCGCGCGTAGCCGTTCCGCTTCCGCCGCCGATTCCCGTTGCGCCGTGGCTCGCAGCTCCGCCACTTCCTGCTCTAAACGCGCCAGCTTTCGTTCCGCTTCGCGAAGCTGCCGTTCCGCCTCGGCTTTCGCTGCCGTAGCCTTAGTAATGGCGGAGCTGATCGTTTCGGCGTTCTTACGGAAAAAAGGAGGAGTGAGCTTCAGAAACACCCAGACAACCACGCCGGCGACAATCGCGAAATTAATCCACTTGAAGATCTCGGTGGCACGTTCCGTTGTCGAGTTGCCGCCTTCTTCCGCCGCGTGCGCGCTCGCCGCCGCGAAAAGCAAAATCACCAGCGCACCGGCGAAAGCTCTCCACACGCCGCTCCGCCTCATCGCGTCTCTCTCGCCGAGCCGCCCGGCCGGGGCGCAATCTGCAATACCCGGCGCGCGATTTCCGCGGCCAACTGCTCGACCGTAGACCGCATCTCCCGCAGCGCGTCCGCCAATTCCCGCGCCACGTGCTCTTTCGCACTGGCCACTTCCTCGGCCGCCTTCGCCCGCGCTTCTTTCAGCCGTGTCGCGCGCTCATCCAGCACCTTCTTCCGCGCCGCTTCCTGCTCCGCGTACACCTGCGCGCGCGCTTTTCTCAGGGCTTCCTGATATTGCTTCACTTTTTCCGCTGCGCTAGCTTCCGCCGCGGCCGCTGCTTTGCGAGCACCCATCGTGCGAGCCTCGCGCTCTGCCATCACCGCCAGCAGCGGCTTGAAAAACAGCGCCCGCATTACCAGGTAAAAAGCCAGAACAATCAGGACTGTAGGCACAGCCTGAAGGAACAGTTCCCCAAGTTGGTGAACAATCTGTTGCATCTAAAGTTGTGTCGCCTGAACCCCTTCAAGTCCGGCCGCGTGGGCCACGAGCGGTAGGCAGTCACACCGTGTCTTGCCCCGGAACAAGCTGCACGGTGGGCCTGAAGCTGCCTAATGAAACAATATTTTATAGCATCCGCCCCGCAACCCAGTCAATCCAAGCCCGGAATGCGTGGTCGACCAGTTTCCGGGAGGCGCGTTAATCATCCTGAACCTGGCGCGAACCCTTTTCTCCATCCGAATCCATGTATAATCCGCGCATGCAAGGAATACCCTGGCGCACAATTACGCTCGGCTCGCTGTTGCTCATCTCCATCTACTCGAACGGAGGACAGCAAGTGCAATCTCCGCAACCTGAAAAGTCGAAGCCGCCTGTCAAAATGGAGCATCGCGGGCGCATCCTTGGAATCGGCGGTGTCTTCTTCAAATCCGCCAATCGTGATCAGATGCGCGAATGGTATTCGCAGCATCTTGGACTCGCTGACAAAGGATCAGGCGCGATGCTTCCGTGGCGCGAACATGACGACCCCCAGAAGGAACGCGTCACCGTTTGGTCTGTTTTTCCCGCCTCCACTAACTATTTCGCTCCCAACCAACCGTTCATGGTCAACTACATTGTGGACGATATGGATGCTTTGCTCGACCGCTTGAAACAAGAGGGCGTAAAGATTGATCCCAAACGAATGAACGAATCCTACGGTAGCTTTGCTTGGATCTATGATCTGGATGGAAATAAGATTGAGCTCTGGCAGCCGTCCGCAAAGCCCTAAGCGGGTTGCCTTGATGCGGGAGCCGGCGACGGGAACCACCGCAAAATATTATTGACACGCCAATCATCGCTCTGGTAGACTTTCCCTGTTCAGAACCACGCCTCGCCTCCGCGAGGCTCCCCAAAAATCCCAAAATCATCTTCTTTCTGGAGACTTCCATGTCCACCCGTCGCTCCAACGTCCGTGCCTCTTTGTGTTAGGCCGCAAGCCCGCCCTCCGGCGGGAACCGCTCCTCCTTAGTGGCAGTCTGCCTTGTGTTCTCCCCACTGCAGGCGGCCATTGCGGTCAATGTTAATAGAGTCGATTGGACCACCGACAGTTTGGGCGGGTGGCGAAGAGATATCGCGGTCAGTTACTTTGATCGAAGCGAGGAAGTAAGGTAGGGTGCCGCACCCTTTGATTTTTAAGGGTGCGGGGGTTGACGTTTCTGTTTTCTCGGTTCCATTCTCTAACCGATTTCCAACGATTGCAGATTGGAGCTGGACTCACTTCCAAACGGCACCGCATCAGTCTTTGTCTAACTATCTTCCGATCAACACTTGCAAAAGTGTGTCAAAACAAAGCACTTTAACTACCTTTAGAATGAACACTTGTGAAAAACCCAGGGGGGAGGGGGGGGCCGGGCGCGTCATCGACAAATTTAAACCAAATCTATTTGGGCCCAACGAGGTAGAAAATAGCCCCAAGAAGTATTAGCACGCCGAACGCGACCAGCCAAAGACTAACAATCCAACGCCTCTCCCCACTCTTCCCCGATACCAGAACCTCATCTTGGACCGAAACAAAATTTAAGAGGGCCTTCTTATACGATCGCCAAAGCAGAAAATAAGGGAGTCCCACGATAAGAAGCGAGATCCCCAGATAGATGCCCTCGGCTCTGAGTAAGTGCGTAGCCGGCCCGCCGAATTCCTGCAGATGGACAATAAACGACCACCATGCATTGGCTAGCAGCATCCCTAGTAAGAGAATGGAAAAATGAGCGGCATAAAACATCTTTAGAAAAGACCTGATTTTTAGTTCCTCGCCGTCTGACTTTACAACGTAGCCTCGATTGCGCCGATCCCCGGTAAAAACGACTACGCGGCTACCTTTTTCATCTCTGAAAGCCTTGCCTACGATGGCGTCAAGAAGACGCATGTGTATGTTCTCCTTGGATCGATTCGTCAAGCTGTGGTTCCTTCCACAGTAACACTCTAAAAACTAGCCGTGTCGGAGGGAAGCACAGGATGTGATGGCCAAGTTAATGCAGACCCATTTGAAACGTGGAGTTATCACAATTTCATCGCAGTGGCTTTCAGAGCAGAGCGTTGGACCTCTGTGGCAATACTCTCCCAAGAAACTGCAAGCATTTGCATCTGTTTCGTGGGAGAGAGGGCGTAAGTCCTTTGTTCTCACAAAGCACAGTGGAAATAGAGTTGCTCTCAATCGTGTTAACGGTGGGAGTGTCTAAGGGGGAGCCCATGAAAACAACGAAATATGCGCTGGCGTAGTGCTAGGTGTGATCGCCGTTGGGGCGTGGCCGGCTCACGCGGACACCGTCACAGCATACACGATTAATTTCACGACCACGTTCGGATCGCCATCCCCCGATTCAGGTTCGTTCACCTACGATTCAACGAACCCGCAATTCTCCAATTTTCTCGTTAAGTGGGAGGGCGAAACGTTCGATCTGACGTTATCGGCTAACAATCCATTTGTTGGCGGGTCCTGCTCCAGCGAGGCCTCCACAGCGTCCACCGGCTTCGCGCTGATGTCTCAGTCCTTAACTGGAACTGGGTGCACGCCGGAATACAACTGGTTTGGGATCGACCTCGACGGCCTAACCGGGTTCCAATTTACCGCCTTCAACAACGGGGATTTCCGGGACGCAATAGCCGGGGGTGTCCCTGATCGAAAATTTACACTCGCGTCCGGCACATGGTCGATCGAACCGGTTACTGCTACCCCGGAACCCTCTTCGATTCTCCTGCTCGGTACTGGCTTAATGGGTTTGGTTGGCGCGATACGCCGGAAGTTGTTGGCGTAGGCCCGTGCTTCTCTAAGGTGCCGCTTCGACTCGCGTAGTTCAACCGCACCACGGTACACTGCTAACAGCCTTTAGAATCAACACTTGTAAAAGTGTATCAAAACAAACAACTTTAACTGCCTTTAGAATGAACACTTATGAAAAACCCAGGGGGAGGGGGGCCTCCAGTTACCATGAGCTACTGCCCCCGTTCGGGCGCGCCTCGATGTCAATTTACTGGCGCGTTCGTGAGGATTGCGCGGTCTTTGCGTCTGCCTGATCGTAAACGTAGCGAATGCTGACCTGTGAACCCGAGCGGCCCCGGGTGAGCCGCACCGTTTCATACAATTGTGCCCCGTCGTAGGAGAGTTCGTAGGTCCGGCTCATCTTCTGGCCCCGCGGCGTCTTCTCGTCGGTCACCAGGCGATTGCCATCCCAATGTGCCGCGATCTCCTGGTTATTGGCATCCTTGGACTTTTCCAGCTTGCGGCCGTCCGTGAAAATAGCCGTTTTGCGTTGCTGATCATCGAACGCATCGATCTCGGCGTCCTTCTTGGCGTCCGCAAGCATCAGCGAGCGCGGAGGCTCTATCACTTCCTGCATGCGCTGCCTGTCTTCGTCGCTTTCACCTTGGCTGCCGCCGCGGCGGCCTCCATACGGACCCCCGCCCACTCCGGGGATGCCCATGCGCACTCCGCCGCGGCCGCCCCCGCCTCCCCCTCCGTTTGCGCCGCGCGTGTCCTGCATCTTCTTACGCGGGTCATCGCTTTCATCGTGATTCAGTTTCCAAGCTCCCAAGATCGATGTTCGAGGCTGCACTTGCGGCGCTTGCGCCTGCGGACGTGCCTCCGGCGATGATGGCTGCTGCGGTTGCGCTGCCGGCAAAGGACCAGCCGGTGCCTGGGCTCTCGTGCTAATTGGCCAACCAGCCGCAATCAATCCCAAAGTGCCAGCCGCAATGCAAACCCGTAAGTGTCTGAAATTCATGGTCATCCATTTCTTTCGCACAGAACTTTTTTGTGCGCAGCTCTCGCTAATCAATTCCCGTTTTCCGGGCCGAAAGTTCCTGGCGGGCTGGAATGGACGGAAGCTCCTACAATTAGGCGCAGTAATCCCGTCTCATCGTTAGAGGTGCGTGAAGCGGAAGGGTTGCCTAAGGCGAGACGCCGTTACGCCGCGCTAATACAGAACTTCACGTATGCGTTTTCATCCACTCGCGAATCATCGCCGCAACCTCCGTATGCTTGCCCAATTCCGCGGCCTCCGCTGCATCCATGCTGCCTTGAAAGTTTGTGCCCTTCTGCCGCGGATCCAATCCCTTCTCCAGAAAGTACCGGCACATATCCAGATGTCCCGCCGCGGCCGCCGTGTGCAGCACCGTTCGCCCGCGCATATCTTCCTTGGGATCCGCTCCCTTCGCGATGAGATATTCCGCGATCTCCAACTGCGGCTTGCCAAAAGCCGTGTAAAACAGCAGCGGAAAGCTGTGCGCCCCGCGCTCGCGGATTCGCTTCGTATCTTCCTCCAGCATCTTTTTCACATCGCCTAGCGAGCCAAACACCGCCGCCGTGCAAATCGAGTACGAAGCTCCGCGATCCAGCAGAAATCCGCCAATGTCCGCGCGCCCCATGTGCGCCGCCGCTTCCACCGGCAATTCGTCCCAGGTCGCACGCGTGTTGAGCAGCTCCGGAACCAGCTCCAGCAACTTTTGCACGCGCTCGAATCCAAAATGCGACAACACCGCGAACGTATTTACCAGTTCACGCGGCAAACCCTGCGTGTCATCCCGCTGCAGGGTCGAAAACTTCGAGGCATAAGCAAATCGTCGCGCGTAGTAGTCGCGTGGAATCGAATGCACGCTTCGCAGCAACTCCACGGCGTCCGCATTCTTGTGCGCCATGGCAATTTCCACCGCCGTTAGCCCGGCCGCATTTCGCGCCGCCGCATCGGCTCCCTTCTGCAGCAGCAGCCGGATCACACGCGGATACCCGGTCAGCGCCGCGCTATGTAACAGCGTATTCCCGTCGGCATCCGCTAGATTCGGATCAAGGCCGTTTCCGGCCATCGCAAATGCCATACTCTCCGCCGCCGCTTGCCCTGCTGATGCGAAGCCCAGATGCGCAGCCGTCGCATTCTTCCGCTTCGCATTGCGCAGCGCGAAATCCGGACCATACTGAATCGCGTTTTCAATCACCTCGGCGCGCCCGCAGAGTGCCGCCACGTGCACCGGTGTGTCTCCGGCAAGATTGGGCATATTCACCAGCCCTGGCACTGGCCGCAGCAGCTCGTGCACGCGATCCACCTTCCCAGCCGCGCTCGCCTCGTACACATCCAGAACCAGTGCCTTGGCCTCAAGCACCTTCATCACCGCAGGCTGCCCTGCGTAAGCTGCCAGCAAATAGACCGATTGGCCGCGCACATCCCGCGCATAAAGCAGCGCAGCGTCCCGCGCTAGAAATTCCTCCACCTTCGTCACGTCACCGCTAATCACCGCGCGCCGATACGCATCGCTTTCGGCCGCAAGCAAATCCGCTCTTACGCCGCTCTGTGCCTCGGTGTCTGACAGGGCACCACCTCCAAGCGATCCCACGGTCGCGGCAAATAGCCCCTCGCCAGGGAAGCAGACACTGGCAACGCTGGCGCCCGTGGCTGCGGCCAAGAACTGCCGTCTCGCCAATGAATTTTTCATGGGCCACATCCTTCCGAAGGGAACCTAGCAGGCAACACGCTGCGACTACCTATTCCATCTTGCGGATTCCTGAACATTCAGACGCGGCATTTCACAAAAGGGCTTGGGCACGAACCACGGCGTCTAAGTGCGCATCAAAGCCACTTATTGATCGCCGTAGCGCGGGGCAGCAGTGCCAGCGCGCCCAACTCCCGAAACTGCCCAGCTCGTTGCCGATATCCAAAAGCGCCAGCAGGCAGAATCGCCATGAATCGCACCCTCGCCGCCTGCGCTGCCAGCGCATCGTCAACATTGTCACCCACGTACAGCGCCGTCCCGGAATCACGTCCATCTAAAATTTTCAGCAGCCCATCCGGATAAGGCTTCTTCCGCGCGACATCGTCCATCGTCACCACCGTGCGAAAGTGCCGCGCACTCGCCCAGCGCTCAAACGTGTAAGTAAATTCCCGCCGCGTCCGCCCGGTAAATAAGTTCAGCTCAAATCGCCGCGCCCACCGCTCCACCTGCTTCGGCGTGACCAGCATCTTCTCGCGGCGCACGTTCCCCGGTCGACCGTCGCAGTCCCAATAAAATCGTTGAAACGCATCGCGCGCCTGCTCATACGTCGTCGGCCGCCCCAGTGCCGTGGCCCAGCTCGAAACCATGTTCCAATCATCATTGTTCCCGGGCTTGCTCTTCCATTTGTAGAGCTCCGCCCAGGTCACACGCTTTCCGGTGAGAAACCGCACCGTCTCCAGCGCCGAGCGCCAAAAACTCTCACGCACGTCCACCAGGACGCCGTCCACATCAAAGATCAAAATTTCCGGAGCAGGGTCAAGTCGCGTGCGGCTGCGCAAAGTAGGCAAACAATCCTCGCTCTCGAAGCCAAAAGTGTCGCTTCCCTCTGGCTTGCGGTCAAGCTAGCGGCGAGAATCAGCAGTTTCAGTGCAGAGACTTCATTTCCTCAACCGGCGCCGGCGCGCCCAACTTCGTTTGTCGATCCCGGAGAAATCCCTCGAGGACGTCGTCCAACTCCTGCGGCCGGATGGGCTTCGACAAATATCCGTCCATCCCCGCCGCCAGGCATTTTTCCCGGTCGCCCTTCATCGCATGCGCCGTCAGCGCAACCACTACAATGTGCTCTCCCGTACGCTTCTCTTTCTCTCGGATCGCCGCTGTCGCTTCCATGCCGTCCATCTCCGGCATCTGTACATCCATAAAGACCAAATCGAAATTGTCTTTCTTCAGTGCCGCAAGAGCTTCCACGCCGTTCGCCGCCACCACCACGCGGTGCCCGCGCTTTTCCAGGAGCCGCACCGCCAGCCGCTGATTCACGGTATTGTCTTCCGCCAGCAGCAATTTCAGTGAAGAACCGGGCTCGCGCGCGTCCTGCAATGAGTATCGCGTGATGAGCGGAATCGCCCCCTCCGGTTTGTCGGCTCCCAGCACGCGCGCAATCGCCTCGCGCAATTCCGACTGCCGGATCGGCTTCAGTAAATACGCCGACACACCCAACTCCTTGCATCGTGCCGCGTCCCCACGATGCCCCGCCGACGTCAGCATCATGATCGTCGCCGTTGCCAACTCCGGCCTCTGCCGGATTCGCTCGATCAGCGCAAAACCGTCCATCGCCGGCATGTGCATATCCGTCAGGACCAAGCGGTACGGCACTCCCCCTTCGTGCGCGTCCGACAATTCCGTCAGTGCTAACTCACCGCTCTCGACGCTGACCGGTTTCATTTCCCAATGTTTCAGCATGCCTTCGAGAATGCGCCGGTTGGTACGATTGTCGTCGACCACCAACACTTTCACGCCGCGCAGCACTTCCGGCGGCGCTGGAACGCCTACTTTGATTTCTTTCGCGCTCGCCGTTTCGAGATGCGCCGTAAAATGGAATTGACTCCCCTTTCCAACCTCGCTCTCCACCCACATCGCACCGCCCATCATGGCCACTAGCCGGTTCGATATCGTCAGCCCCAGCCCGGTGCCTCCGTATTTCCGGGTCGTCGAAGTGTCCGCTTGCGTGAACGGCGCAAAAATGGCCTCGCACTTATCCTCCGGGATTCCGATTCCAGTGTCCGAAACGGTGAAGTGCAGCAGCCCGTTATCTCCTTCTTGCGCGTCGGCCTGAACGCGCAGCGCCACCTCACCCACCTCTGTAAACTTGATGGCATTTCCCACCAGATTGATCACCACTTGCCGCAGCCGCCCCGCATCCCCCTTCACTACTTCCGGCACTTCCGGCGCCACCTCGCACAACAATTCCAGGCCTTTTTCGTCCGCGCGCACCGATATTGTCCGCAATGCCGATTCCAGGCAATCGCGCAGATCGAACTCCACGGCCTCCAGGTCAATCCGCCCCGCCTCAATCTTTGAAAAATCCAAAATGTCGTTGATGACCACCAGCAACGCTTCCGAAGAAGACTTCACCGTATCGAGGTATTCTCGCTGTTCCCGCGTCAGCGTTGTTTCCAGCGCCAAGTCCGTCATGCCCATTACCCCGTTCAAGGGCGTGCGGATTTCATGGCTCATGTTCGCAAGAAATTCGCTCTTCGCGCGGCTGGCGGCCTCCGCGGTCTCTTTCGCATCCAGCAAATCTTTCTCGGCCTGTTTGCGCGCGGTAAACTGCCCGATTTGACTGCCTAACGATGCGCCCAACTCCAGCAGCTCCGGCTCCGGTGTTTGAACCTCGCGGGCAAACAGCTCGATTACACCGGCGAATTCGTTGTCATTGAGAACGGGGAAAGCGACTCCGGAATGCAGTCCGCAGGCGAGAGCCGCGTCGCCGCGCGTGAAATTGGAGTCCGTTCGAATATCCTCCAGCCACACAGGTTGCCGTGTGGCCCAAACACGTCCAGGCAGTCCGATACCGGAGGCCAATGATCTGTGGAAACTTGCTTGCATGAATTCCTCGAGCGCAGGACCCGGTTGTTGCCACACATCGGAGCACTCCAATGTGTTTGTGGCGCGATCCAGATTCCAGATCGCGCCCACTTCGCGTTCCAGCCCTTCGCACAGCAATTGCAAAACTTTGGGCAGCGTTACGTCCATGGAATTCGAGCCGGCCAAGAGCCGGGTCACGTCGTAGGCGATGCCTTGCAGTTGCTGTGCCCGTTTGCGCTCGTGCACTTCTCTTCTCAGCTCTTCTGTGCGCTCTTGGACGTGAATCTCCAATTGATCTTTCGCGCCCTGCAATGCCGCGTCGCGCTCCTGAATTCCGCCAAGCATTTGGTTGAACGCACCCACTAACTTCCCAACTTCGTCCTGCCCGTTGGACAAGGCGCGCAATGCGTAATTCTTCTGCTCGGACACCCTGCCGGCGATCTCCGCCAGGTTCAGAATGGGCTGCGTGATTAAGCCCACCAAACGCGAAGAGATCAAGAACGTCATCAGAATCGAGATCAACAAGACAAAGATGGAGAGCCACCGGTATTGCGTCATCTTCGATTGCAGCTCGGAAAGGTCCGAAACCACCGCGATGGAGCCTGTTTTGGCGCCGTCCACGGAAATATTTCTGTGTAGCGTCAGAGACTCTTTCTCAAACGTCGTGCCTTCTTCTCCCCACTCCGGTGCTTTAAATTTCGCGTCAAGCCCATTTCGCCGATATACCGCAAAAATCTTTCCGCTCTTGTCGTACAGCACCGCGAACATCACATGGTGTTCCGACTGGATGGTGCCCAGCATTTGCTCGGCGAAGTTCGTGTCGTCAAAAGCCAGCGAAGCGGCCGTCGCGAGGCCTAGCGAGTCCGCGTCCTCCGCAAGTCTGCTGACCATCGATGTCCGGAAGCTCATACGCTCGTAAATCTCAAAGGCCATGCATGCCAAGCTCAGCCCGAGCACGGACGTGCAGAGGATAACGAACGTCAATTTTCGCTTGATGGACGCGTCGCGATAGCCCGCCACGCTAACTTCCCCCCTGCGTCCCAATCACCGTTTTCGCCAGCGTTAACAGACGCGCGCTCATTTTCAGCTTGGCCGCGCTCACCGTGGCCAGATTGATGTTGAAGCGGATTTTGTTTCCCTCCAGGCAGAACTCGATCATCCCGCCGTCTTCCGCAAAGTCTTGCGACTCGCCCACCGTTAAAATGGCGCTCCCTTTGACGTTGGCAAGGACGCCCGCGGCGGCACGCTTGCTTTCCGCCCCGCCGATGAACAGCACTTGGCAATCCTGAATTCCTTCGGCCTGCTTCAGGTGCTGCACGCGTATCCCACGCTCGCCAATTGTCTTTCCACGCAGGCTCTCATCCAGGCTCCCCCGAAATGGATCGGCGCCAAACGTGCAATATGTCAGTGGGCTATTCGCGCCTTTGAAGGCACCCGCCGGCCACTCCACAAATTGCGCAAAATGAAATAGAAAAGCGGCCTTAACTGCATATTCGCTGGTGGAATTAGCCTGCGCCGGGATGCTGCCGGCAACCATCGCGCAACCCCATATCGCCAGCAGCAGAATGCTGAGGAGTGGCCCGCGCTGGTGTTCACCGCGCAGCCGAGTGCGCCATTTCCGTGTCTTCACCACTCCTCGAATTGTGCCGCTAAAGTTCAAGCGTTCTCGTTTCGCACTTAGAACTGCCAGGTAATCTTGGCAAAGGCGCTGCGCTTGACCTGCGATGAATTGACGCTCTGGAATTGGTCGTTGAACTCGGTGTGATGGTCGCTAAGCAGGTTTTGACCCACGATGCTCAACTCCAGGCGTTCCGCCAGCCGCCAGGTTAACTGGGTGTCGAGCCGGGTATAGGAGGCTATAAATTGTGCCGGCAAGGGCCCGACAAAATAACCAATCGCGTCCCACGCAAAACTACGGGGAAATTCAAAATGAGAACGCAGTTGCGCCTGGTGTCTTGGGTTGGAACCCTGGGTGTCCGCCACGCTCGTTGTGTCCAGGCTGCTGGATTCCGTATGCAGGTGCATTTCCAGAAAAGAATATCCGGGGCTGAGCGTCCATCGATCTGTCAGCTTCCACTTGACCGAGGCCTCGATGCCCTCGGTCGTGCCATACATTTTGTTGCCCAGCCTTATCGGGATAAGCAGGAGCGGGGGGACGGAGGTGGCATCGAAGAATGGCGGAAGATGCTCCGCGCTTTCCAGGCCGTGGTAATTGTTGAAAAATGTCGTGAGGTCGAGAGAAAGCCGGTCCGTGGGTTGGGTCCGATAACCCAGTTCGTAGGCGATGACGTGCTCCGATTTCATGTTCGGGTTCCCGAGCAAAGCTACTTCCGCCGGCCCGGGCAGTGCCGCCAGCGCGGCGGCCAGGCCCGTATCGCGTCGCGTAGGAGGCCGGCCGGAGCGGGAAATGGCCGCCCACCATGTTCGCCGATTGCTGGGAGTCCATGCTAACCGGACGCTCGGTTCAAGGTCGAAGCCCGCAAAATAGCTGTTCTCGAATTTGGAGCCAAGATACAAAGTCAGGCGATTGGGCCTCAGAGTTAGTTGATCCTGGACGAACACGTTAAATAGTTCGCCGGCAAAGTTGGCGGGAACAAACGCCACGTCGATGGTTCCACGTGTATCATCCGACGTATGGCGATACCCTGCGCCCCAAATAAGGTCCTGGCGAACACCCAGAACGATGTGGTTCTGGAAATCAAAATCGAGAGTGTCGCGGTGTTCATCTACTACCGGGCCGCCTCGACTGTACCTGTCGAAATAGAACTGCACGGTTGTGTCGTTGCGGCTAGAAAAAATATGATCCCATCGCGTCAGCACGTTTCCTCCCGACAATAAAGGGATCCTCTCTACGTTTACATTGCTCGGAGGGTCGAAGGACGAATGCACAATCGTCCCGCCTTCCTCCCCGGTGTAGATGTCTCCTTGCGTTGTCAGGGAATCCTTCTTGGACAGGTTTGTATCCACGCGAAAACCGCCATGCAGCAAACGCCAACCGTCCTCGGCGTCCTGGCCGTTCAAATTGGGATAATGGCCGTCGTTGAAGTACTTTGCGAAGATGCGATAGCTAGAGTTCTGCTTGATTTTTCCGCCGTATTGTAACGTGCCAAATCCCTGCGCCTGCGTGCCCACCCCGCCGGTTAGTAAACCGCCCTGCGTCTCCGCGGCCTTTTTTGTAATGATGTTAATGACCCCATTCACGGCATTGGCGCCCCATACTGTTCCCCCCGGCCCGCGTACCACCTCGATGCGCTCGATGTCCTCCATCGGTACGTCCTGCGTATCCCAATAAACGCCTCCGAAGAGCGGGGTATAAACAGCCCGGCCATCGATTAACACCAGCAGCTTGTTGGCGAACTGCAGGTTGAAACCACGCGCCGATATCGCCCAGGTGTTCGCATTGATCTGGGCGACATCCAGTCCGGGGACCATCCTCAGCAGATCGGGAATTTTTGTTGCACCCGATCGTTTGATATCCTCCTGGGTGATAACGAAGATCGCGGCGGCCACCTCCGACAGCTTCTGTTCTTTCTTCGAAACGGAGGTCACCTCAATATTCATCAGGTTCTCGATGCTCACTTGCATGAGGTCGCCCTGCGCGTGTTCCGGCGCCGGCGGCATTTGCGCCTCGCAGGTGTAACCCATCACCAGCAGGAGCAGCGCAGTGCTTCCCGCATTGCGCAGTTGGCGCAGGGATTTAGAGCGTATAGACACGGTCCCCTCCGCTGACTACACCTGCACGGCGGCTGCCGGAGTAGCCTCGCGACGACCAGCGAACGTATTTGTATTCAGTGACTTAGTGCGGATAACTTCCTTGGAACTTCCTAACGCGGGGCCGAAGCGAGAACCCGTTCCAATATGGCCCACGCGCACGCGTGAGCACTGTCTTCTGAGCGCTGTGCGTGCGCACACAAGCTTAATCTCAAAATGTTTAAAGTTTCGAAGGTAGGACCTTCCAACTGGGAGCGCAAACCTGGGAACGCCGGCCTATTTCTTCGCCGATGCCGCCGCAATCTCTTCGATCACCAACGCATGCGAACCGCCGCGGTCGTACAACTTTCCCTTCGCCGTCACCCTGCCGCCGGCAAACGCCAGCAACTTCGCGTTCTGTCCGGTAGCGGGTGTGGTTTCCGCGATCGGCCAGTAAATGCTTCCATCATCGCTAAGGATCACGAGTTGCGATCCGGCCTTCGCGCATTTCAGCGCGCACTCCCGGCTGATCGGCTTTTCCAGATTCTTCGTGAACGCGCAAGCCGAATCCAAAACGTATCCATCCACGGAAATGCTTTTCTGCTGCCCATGCAAAAGAATGGCCGAGGCACACACCGAAACCGCCGTCAAGCCAACTCTCACCGCAATTTTCGCGAGAATTTTCATGATCTCCTCCTTAGCAGGACGCATCCTAGCACGTAGCTAGTTAGCGCAACCAGCCGCATTCACTCTTGCGGTCTCACGTACTTCGCGATGTTTGCCGGCACTGGAATTTTCCTCTTGCTCCGCGGATCATTGATTGGTGCCTGCGGGGTCCATTTGAACGGCAGCACCCCGGTCCACGCAGGCCCGTCGTATTCTTCGTCAGCATCCACCGCGAATCCTGTGCGCACCTTCGCCGAGGCTTCCACCAGCGGCACGGCCAGCACCATTGTTGCCTTGATTTCCTGTTCTGTCGGTGGACGCACCGTGTCCCACCTTCCACGCACGACGTATTCCACGAAGTCGCGCATGGCCGCGAGCTTGGCCGCGTGTCCTTCCACAATCTCCGCTTTCCCCATCACTACCACGGACCGGTAGTTGACCGAATGGCCCATCGCCGTGGGGGCGAATACGATTCCGTCCAGGAGCGTCACGCTCAGGCAAAACGGCGCGCTCGATAGTGCTTTCATTAGGCGGCTAGCCGGCGAGCCGTGCAGAAACAGTTTGTCGCCCACACGCACATAGTTCGTCGGCACCACAAAAGGCATGCCATCGGCCACAAACGCTACGTGGCATACAAACGCTTGATCCAGGATTTTGTAAATCAATTCGCGGTCGTACGAACCGCGGTCCGGCTTGCGCCGGACTTTCGTTCGTTCGGTAGGAGTAAATTGGCTCATCCCCGCAGCCTAGTCTCGCTCCACGCCAGTCCGCAAGCACCAATCTGGCTCCCGAGTGCCGAACCCGATCGCGCTGGTTCCTACTGCGCCGGACTCAAAGGCTTAGCCGCACCGCGCACGACACGGAAGCCGATATACTCCGGCGCAGCCGCGCAGTTCGCCTTCGGATCGGCCGGACAGTCCGCGCTTCCGCCCACCACCTTGCCTTTGCCGTCGCGCGTCAACACCCATTCGGCCACGTTGCCGCCAAGGTCGTAAATTGGCTCCTCGTCGTCACGGCCCTTGCCGGCAAAGGTGCCGACCTCTTTCAGCAGTGGCGCGGTGCCGCCGAGGTCTCTCGCTTTCTCGCGTAGCTTAGTCGTGTCCTCAGGATTCGGAGCATATCCAGCCCAGTAATCGAGCGTGTTTTCTCCTTCGCGATTTTCGTAAAGGCTCTTCACCTCGTCCTCGTACGGCAGCCGCCATATTTGATTCGTGAGGTGGGATAGCCAAGCTACATAAGCATTGGCATCCTCGAGAGTGGTGCCCGCTTGCGGAAGGTTTGTAGTGCCGCTAACGCGTTCCTTGAACTCGTTACATTTTCTGTCAGCCCGCTTCATCTTAACCATGCAGGTGAGCTCTTGAAATTGAGCGAATTGAGCTTGTGTGGTCTCGAACCGTGCAATCTCGAGTACTCCCCGGCTGGCAGTTTCAGGAGTAATGACGCCAAGCGCCATTGAACCACCTTTCAAAAAAACGGTTTCGCCGTAAGCGCGAGTGCCGTACTTCTTAACGTGGCTCAGTGCCGCGGCGGCTCCCAACGGCGACTCCCTCTTGAACGCCGCGTTTTCTGGCTTTGTAGTCTTGAAGAAATATTTGTCGAACCAGGCGGCTTCTTCCTCGACTTTGCGCATCTGGTGGGTGAGCTTTCGGGGGCCGTGCGGCTCGCCGGGGAACACTACGTACTTCACGGTCTTATCGAAATGTTGCAGGGCGCGGAAATACGACCAGCTCTGTGCTGGCGGCACGTTGCGGTCCGCCGAGCCATGAAAAATCAGCACCGGGGCTAGCACTTTGTCCATTTTGAAAAACGGCGACTTATTGATGTAGAGCTGCGGATCCTCGAACGGGGACTTGCCGAAATAATAGGCGTCAAACGATTGCCCGAAATCGACGTTGCCCCAGTCGCTCAGCCACTCGATGTCACCGGCGCCGACGCTCGCCACTTTGTAGCGCGCCGGGTACGTGGTGATCAGGCTTGTCGATAAAATCGATCCGTTCGACCAGCCCATTGTCGCAATCCGATCCGCATCCACTTTGCCCTGCGCAATCAGGTAATCGACGCCGGCGTTGATGTCCGGCGTCTCCAGCTCATAATATTTTCCGCAGCAGATCGATTCCGCCCACTTCAATCCGTAATTGTTGCTACCGTGATAGTTCGGCCGCAGCACAAACGCGCCGCGCTGCGTAAACAACTGAATCGGATACGCCCAGCTCTCGCCCCACAAATCCTTGTCCGAGCCCATCGGCCCGCCATGAATCGCGGTAATCAGCGGATACTTTTTCCCCTCCTCATAATTCGCCGGGTAGTAGAGAATGCCCTCCACTTCTTCGTTGTTCGCGCCTTTCCAGCGAATCACTTCGCTCTTCGCATAAGCGCGCCCGTTCACCAATCCTTCATTCAATTTCTCCAACTGCACCGGCGAAACAATTATTACGCCATCGAGCTGGGCGCGATACGGCTGCGATAATTTGCCGGCCGTCGAAGTCGAATACACGATCGTCTTCCCATCATCGCTGACGCGGAACCCTTCCAGATTCTTCGCGTGCTCGCCGCTAATGTTCTGCCGCGTCCAGCTCCAGCCGGCCGCGCCTTTCGCCGCCGCATAAAACGCAAGGTCATCGTGGCTGCCCGCCGCCAGCAGCGCCAAAAATCCGCCGGGAACAGTTTGCAAATCGAAGCCAAGCCCGTAGGGGTTGTCGAGATTCACTTGCGACGGTTTTCCGCTCGCGAGGTCATAAAAATAAACTATAGTTATGCCCGCGGTCATAAATGTAGCGTCGGTCGAAAACGGCGTCGGCATGTAAAAGCCGGAACTATCCGGCGCCCACGCAAATCCCTCCGCGCGCACGCGCAAATCCGAAAACAGCTGCTTTTCGGGCCCGCCGCTCAAACCGTGCAGAATCACAATCGGCCGCACTTTCTGATCGAACGTGTAGTGCAGGCTCTTCGCGTGTGACGCCACCACATATTTCGCGTTGGGCGAGACGCCGAAATCTTCAATCCAGTCCGTGTTCGTGGTTAGCCGCGTGACCTTTTTGTCTTTCACGTTCATCTTGTAAAGACGAACCGGCGGCGCGTGGTCCGCGTCATCGACAATTTCCGAATCATCCTTTTTCTTCTTCAGTTCCTGTTCGTATAGAGCTGGATCTTCCTCCGCGCTGTAGATCAGCGTGTCTTTGTCCAGCCATTCCAGGCGCTTTGGGGCGTGCGCGAGTTCGGTCAGCGCCCAGGGTTCGCCGCCGTGCGCGTTGATCAGCCAAATTTGCATCGGCGCGGTATCCGGTTTTGGTTTCGGCCGCGCGCGCGTGCTGGTAAACGCGATCCAGTCGCCGTCCGGAGACCAGCGCGGCTGGGTGTTGTCGCCGCCGCGCGTGAGCGGAATTTCGCGAGGCTCGGTCAGGCTGGAGAGAACCAAGTTTGAAACGCGCGCGTCTTTGTCTTTATCGCCGCTGGTTTTTACCCACACCACCCACTTCGCGTCCGGCGAAATGCGGAATTGCCCGGCCGTCTCTCCGTAGATGAAATCTTCCGGCTTCCACGGCTCTTTTTTTGCTAGAACCGTTTTTTCATCCGCCGAAACGACCGCAACGTTCACGAAATGAAAGTACGTATTGAGTGCAGCTAAGGACATTCCGGTGAAGGCCAATTTTCTCAGCATCATCCTCTTCCCTCTTGACGCAACAATTTGGCGCGCCGCACAGGATAGACGAATTGACGCGTGAAAGGAATCGTGTAGGCTTGTGCTTCGCTATTTCAGCGGCCAGCGCATGAGCAAATCAAAGGCGACTCGCGGCGAATCCAAGCCGATCATAACGAGGGAGACCTTTCGATTCTTCCGCGATTTGGCGCGCAACAATCGCACCGCATGGATGCAAACGAATCGCGAGCGCTACCAGGAATGCATTGTCCAGCCTCTCCGGCATTTGTGTGAAGAGCTTGCGCCCGCGGTTCTGCGGCTGGATCCAGGCTTTGAGACCAGTGGCCGCACTGGCGCAAATTTGTGCGTATCAATCGGGACATTCGCTTCGCCAAGGACAAGACTCCGTATCGCGCGCAGATGTACGTCAAGTTTGGCGCGCCCTTTTGCCGGTGAAGGCGAAACCGGCCAGCTTTATGTAGGTATATCCGCGAAAACCGTTACCGCGGGCTTCCGCATTTATTGCGGCTCGAAGCGAAAGGAGTCCGCGCTCGGACAGATCGCCGCCTCACGCGTGCAAGCCAATCCGCGATGGATCGCACAGCAGAAGAAACGCTTGAGTCGCCGTTACGAAAGCTATTGGTACCGGATGGAAAAGGGAGAATGGACCAAACAATCCGGCTGGCCGGACACTGAGAACTGGAAAAAACTGCAGGCTTGGATCGTGCGGAGGGAACTCGGCGCGGCAGCGGCAACGCGCAAGCCATTTTGCAAGGCACTCGAGAAGATTTTTCGCGACTTGTATCCTCTGGTGTGCTTCACCTCTTTGCGCGACTGACGAATGCAAGAGTTTCACCACAGAGGGCACGGAGTAGGAGGAGAGCGGAGTGAAAATTGGAACGCGTCAGAACGCGCTGCGCGGCTCGTTGCTTTTTGCGTCGTTGGCATTCGTTTTGCTGTTGTGGGCGCAGGCGCATGAAACGGCTTCAATGCAGGAATGGCCGGTAGTAGAGCCGAATGCGGTCGGCTTGGACTCTACAGCGTTGGGTGCGCTCGATGCGGACATTGCCGGAGGCAAATACGGACTTGTGGACAGCATGCTGATCGTCCGCGACGGCAAGCAGGCATTTGCGCGTTCTTACTCGCATGACTACGGCAAGATCTATGGCGAGCTGGCCAAGCACGAAGGGCCGCTGAACCATGACGTAAACGGCCCGTACAATTATTTCAGCGCGGAATTTCATCCTTACTACCAGCACAGCGATCTGCACACCATGCAGTCCGTGTCCAAGACGGTTACGTCCATCACCATCGGGATTGCCATCGGGCGGAAAGAGTTTCCCGCCGATTTGGATACGCCGATCCTGAAATATTTCGATGAATACAAGATCGCGAATCTGGACGAGCGCAAGCGGCGGATTACTTTGCGTCATTTGCTTACGATGACGGCAGGGTTGGAATGGAACGAGGATGTGCCGTACAACGATCCTAAAAACTCTTGCGACGTGATGGAGTCGAAGCACGATTGGGTGCAATACGTGATCAACCAGCCCATGGCTGCAGAGCCCGGCAAAGTTTTCGTGTATAGCAGCGGCGCGACGCAGCTTCTTTCGCACATCTTCAAGAAAGTTACGGGAAGGAACGTTGACGAATATGCCGCCGAATACCTATTCCGACCGCTCGGGATTGTTTATCACTGGAAACATTCGCCAACGGGGCTGCCGGATACGGAAGGGGGTCTGTATATTTCGTCGTCCAGCCTGGCCAAGATTGGCTTACTGTTCCTCAAAAATGGCAGCTGGGAAGGAAAACAAATCGCTCCCGCGGATTGGGTGAAGGCCTCCGTCGCACCGGCGATAAGCGTAGAGGATGAAGGGCGGCGCTGGAAGTATGGTTTTCAATGGTGGCTGCAGCCCTACGGCAAATCGCCGGAGAGATTCGCCTGGGCGGCGCGCGGGTTCGGCGGCCAGGAGCTACGAGTCGTTCCGGAATATAACCTTATCGTCGTGTCCACCGGCTGGGACCTTCTGCCGACTGCGGAAGAGCCGAGGCACGATCAACTAGAAAGGGTAATCGCCGCAGTCAAAGAGAGAACCCCGTAGCAGGCACCATAGAGTAGTGGGCATTGCCTGCTGTTTGCGCCACGTGCATTGGATTCTCAGTTGGGTTGTGACGTTGGAGTCTGCGTGAGACGATTGGGGCGGATTTTGATCTGGTTTGTCGTGGCGCTGTTGGGCGCGTGCTCGCTTGCCAAGATTGCGCTGGATCGCGGCGAGTCGCTTAACGCCATGTGGTTCGTTATCGCCGCGGTTTGCTGCTATCTAGTCGCCTACCGGCTGTACTCTGCGTTTCTTGCCGCTCGGTTGCTTGCTCTGGACGACACGCGCGCGACGCCTTCTGAGCGCCACGATGATGGGCGCGATTTTGTGCCTACAAGCAAATGGGTTTTGTTTGGGCACCACTTTGCGGCGATTGCGGGTCCGGGACCACTGGTTGGTCCCACGCTGGCGGCGCAATTCGGGTATTTGCCGGGGACGTTGTGGCTGATTGCCGGGGCGGCGTTTGCCGGGTGCGTGCAGGACTTCATTATTTTGTTCTGCTCGATACGGCGTGATGGCAAATCGATCGGGCAGATGGCGCGCGAGGAAGTGAGCAAGCGGAGCGGATTCATTGCACAGATCGCGGTGCTGGCCATTCTGGTGATTTTGCTGGGCGTGGTCGCGCTGGTGGTGGTGAATGCGCTGAAGTCCTCGCCGTGGGCAACATTCACGCTGGCGATGACGATTCCGATCGCCCTGTTGGTGGGCGTGTACTTGCGTTTTGTGCGGCCGGGACGGGTGCTGGAAGGCTCGCTGCTGGGCGTGGCGCTGATTTTGTTCGTGGTGATCGCGGGGCAGTGGGTGGCGGATTCCGCGTCGTGGTCGCGAGTGTTTACGCTCGGCGGAATTCCGCTGGCGTTTGCGCTTATCGTGTATGCCTTCGCAGCATCGGCTCTGCCGGTTTGGCTTTTGCTGGCTCCTCGCGACTATCTCAGCGCTTTTATCAAGGCAGGAGCGATTTTCGCGCTTGCCGCGGGAATATTGTATGTGCGCCCGCACGTGCTGATGCCGCCGTTGACACGCTTCATCGATGGAAATGGCCCGGTATTCGCCGGGAAGATATTTCCTTTTTGCTTTATCACTATCGCTTGCGGAGCGATCAGCGGATTCCACTCGCTGATTTCGTCAGGCACGACGCCGAAGATGATTCTGCGCGAGAGCCACGCAAGGTTTATCGGTTACGGCGCGATGTTGCTGGAATCTTTTGTAGGCGTGATGGCAATGGTGGCGGCCTGCGCCATGACACCGGGCGTCTATTTCGCGATCAATAGCCCGCCGAGCATCGTAGGGGCAACGCCCGATGCTGCCGCCGCGACGATCAGCGGCTGGGGCTATCCGCTGACGGCGCAAACGATGGCGGGCCTTGCTCACGCTGTGGGCGAGCAGACGCTGTGGAATCGCGCCGGTGGAGCGCCTTCGCTTGCGGTGGGCATGGCGCAGATTTTTTCCAACACGATTGGCGGCGAGCGCTTGCTGAGCATCTGGTATCACTTCGCGATCATGTTCGAGGCGTTGTTTATTCTGACGGTGCTGGATGCCGGGACGCGGGTGGGCCGCTTCATGGTGCAGGAATTAGGCGGACGCGTGTGGAAACCGTTCGGGCGCACGGGATGGATGCCGAGCATTCTGCTTTCGAGCGCGATCATCGTCGGGATGTGGGGATATTTTTTGTATCAAGGAGTGGTTGATCCGCTCGGAGGAATTAATTCGCTGTGGCCGCTGTTCGGCATTTCGAATCAATTGCTGGCGGCGGTGGCGCTGGTGGTGGCGACCACCATTTTGCTGAAGATGGGACGCACGCGCTGGATTTGGGTGACACTGCTGCCCACGGCGTGGCTGGTGACTATTACCATGACCGCCAGCTATCAGAAAATCTTCGATGCCAACCCGCGCATCGGGTTCCTGGCGTATGCGAACGCCCTGGCCGCGCAGATTGCAGCAGGGAAGATTCCGGCTGCGAAGCTCGCGGACACACAGCGACTGATTTTCAATCAGCGGCTGGACGCGACGGTGACCGCGGTTCTCGCGCTCATGATTATCGCGCTCATCCTGGAGGCGCTGTTGCAGTGGTACGGGATTCTGAGCCGCCGCAGCGCGTCAACGCTGCAGGAATCGCCCTATGTGCAGACGCAATGGGCGGAAGGCTACTCCGGCGTTGCGCAGGGAGACGACTGATGGGGATCGCGCTGAAAAATCTCAGACGCTTCGGGCGTGGTTTTTGGCGCGGTGTGCGCGAGTGGTGTGGAGATGCGGCGTACGAACGATACCTGCGATCCTCCGCGGTGCGGCGCGAAGGCTGCGGGCAGATGAGCGCACAGGAGTTTTACGTGCAACAACTCGATCGCCGCTACTCGCGGCCGAACCGCTGCTGCTGAATGTTTCGGAGTTTCGCCTGTACTTTCGGACGGGTACTCTTAGCCAGCCTCTACAGCTGTTTGACAAATCCAAAGTCTCGAGACTGCTAAGCTTCTCACTCTGAGGAGCGACCATGCGAAGAATGCAATTGTTTACGATGGCTTTGTTGCTGACCATCGTTTCGGGGATGGCGGGGGCGATGCCGGATTCACCGGATTCACCGAATTCTGCCGGCGAAGCCGCGCCGGCGCCGAAAGCAGCGGCTCCTGCTGCTCCCGCAAAAGAGTCATCCGAAGGGGGAATTCCAGTCGGCATAGGCGTGAAGGTTTCCACGCTGGGCATTGGCGGAGAGGTGGCCATCGCTGTTTCACACCGGACGAATGTGCGCTTTGGATTCAACGCGTTTAGTTACGGGCACACGTTTGACAAGGATGGCGCGACGTATAAGGGGAACCTGGATCTGCGGTCCGCGCAAGCCACGTACGATATATTTTTGGTGAAAGGGCTTCACGTCAGCCCGGGAGTACTGTTCTACAACGGAAACCAGGTTACCGCGAATGTTTCGGTGCCCGGTGGGCAGACTTTTACGTTGAGCAACACTACGTATATAAGTGCCGCCGCCGATCCTGTGGCGGGAACCGGGAAACTCAGCGTGTACAAGGCCGCGCCGATGGTGCTATTCGGGATTGGCAATCTGGTTCCGCGCACGCACCACTTCAGTACATCTTTTGAAATTGGCGCTGCTTATCAAGGACCGCCGCGCGTGGCGCTGAACCTCGGTGGCAGCGCTTGTGACTCCACCGGTCTGTTTTGCCGGTCGATCGCCTCCGATCCGACGATTCAAAGCAACATTGCCGCGGAACAGACGAAACTGAACAAGAGCGCGTCCCCCTACAAATTTTACCCGGTGCTGTCGTTCGGCGTCGGCTACAAGTTCTAATTCGTCGCGACTCTCCTGCATGCATTGCTTGTGCTCTGGGTCGGGTGTAGAATCCAGCCAATCCCGGTATCCCTCCACTGCTCTCGCAGGAGGTCTCATGAAAAGTACGATTATTTTGATTCTGGCCATCGGCTTGACTGGCGGCTTGGCGCTTGCGGAATACAATGCGGCGTCCCAGGACAAGCCGGCAGCCAAACCTGATTTCGACATCACCGCTTCGTACATCGAAGCGTGCAGTTGCGACATGTTCTGTCCCTGCTACTTCAACACGCGCTCGACGCATCATCACGAAGGTGAATATTGCCGCGCCAATCTTGTCCTTCGCACGGATAAAGGCTATTACAAAGACACCAAGCTGGACGGCGCCAAAGTGTGGCTGGCGACGGATCTGGGAAGTGACTGGAGCACGGGCAAGGATTCTTGGGTCGTCATTCACTACGATCCCGGCGTGACTCCCGAACAGAGGACCGCCTTCAACGACATCCTCGGCCAACTGTATCCAATGAAGTGGCAGCACGCCGATGTGGACACGCAGGCGTTTAGTTGGAAAGTGGACGCCAAGACTGGCGAGGCTCAGGCCCGCATGAACAACGGAAAGGGCGAGGTCATTCTCGAACGAGTGAAGGGCGATGACCCTGACCACGAAGTTGTGGTGCACAACCTGAAATACTGGCTGGCACAGTCCAACAATGGCTTCCGCATGTGGAAGAGCAAGCATGAGGCGTTTGAAGGGCACGGCCACAATTTTTCATACGACGGCACGAATGGCTTCCTGATTACTATTCATTTTTCAGGGCAGGCCAAGACGACGGCCGCGGACTAGCCGAGCACGTTGCGGCTCAAGGTTCGCGTTCTTGAGCCAAATCTCAGAATTCTTCGTCTTCTTCACTGTTACGCTGCACGGTTGTCTTGTGGTTGATACGCACGCTGTGTGTACGAATCCCGGCAATAATGGCGCGCCGCGTTTCCGCGGGCAAGGCTTCCGGAGGGAAAACGCCGCGGAGGTCGCGCGGGAAAAATCTGATGAATAAGGCGGCTACGTGCGCTGTGGCGTAGGCGACGGGAGTTGTGTAGAGGCCCTGCTGGCGGATCTGGTAGAGCGTTGGGAATATGCAATCGGTGCGGATGAGCCGCCGCTGCTCCTTTTTCGAGCGGCGCTTGATGCCGGTGGCCAGCACGACGGCGGCAAACCGGGCATTCTGCAAAATGCCCTGGCGAATTAACGAGGCGATTTTGCGCGGCGATAACGTCTGGGGAAAGCGCTGGCGCACGATACCGCGGGATTTCGAGAGTTTTCCCTGCCTATACCAACGGCGCAGGCGATCGAATTCGTTGCCGCCGATTTTTACGTCCATGTTTTGCATGGGGATGAAATAGGGGAGCGTGGCCACTTCATCCTGTGCGGCGAGAACTACATTCGCGTTGCCAACCGGGTCTGGGAAGCGAAATTTCTCCAGCTCCGCGAAGCGCTTCTCCATGTGGAATTTTCCGGCGCGATAGACTCGCGGATTAGAGATCGCTTCGTCAAAGCTTCCTTCCGGTGACCACTGGGAAATGGGGTCGTCACTTTCGCTGCTTTCGTAGAGGCGGATTTGCACGGATTCCAGTTCGTCGAGCATTTCCGCGGCACGCTTTACCAGCAGGTTGGTGAGGCCGGGGGCGGCGCCGGTATTGATCAAAGCCAGCCTCTTCTTTTCCTCGAAACGCTTCGCGAAGGCGAGTTGCTCGGCTTTGAATGGATTTTGCGTGAGGTGTGAGCTCAGGTCCAGATAATGGACGCGCAAGCGGAGAGCCGCGCGCATGACGATCTGGTTGAAGACGGACGCGGAGGCGTTGACGATGAGCTGGCAGCCGCGGGCGGCACGCACAATCCCGCGCAGGTTCCTGGCGTTGACATCGGTGATGGCAATGCTGGCGTGTTTGCCGAGAAAATGGTGAGCGCGCTGGAGGTCGCGGTCACCGCACCAGACCGTATGTCCTTGCCGCACCAATAGTTGCGCTAGGAGAGAGCCGGTGGCACCGGCCCCGAGAACGAAGATCCGCATGGTGTGGCGAAAACTCTACCACAATGCCGCGCTGGACCCCGGGTCGGCTTCGGGACGTGTGCTGAAATTGCAGCCTGACCTTTGAAGGCGTACACTGGCAGCGAAGACTCCGACCTCTGGCTGCCTACGGGGGAGAAAACCTAGGGTGGCAGGGGCGATGTCCTGGCGATGTGGCTGGGAATGAGGGTTTGGCTGGAAACGGCCGGGCCTCCCGCTTGGAAAGGAGCCGACGACGAAAAAGTGTACTTTTTCGTCTGCGCCTGAATCCAAGCATACGATTCGGGCTTTTTGTTTATGTGGCTGACGCTGGGCACGATTTCATGACCCTTCACGACAAATTCGGGCGGCAAATTACGGACCTGCGCATCTCGGTTACGGACCGCTGCAACTTCCGCTGCGTGTACTGCCGGTCGGCCGAACCGGAAAACTACCGCGATCACGACGAGATTCTTTCCTGGCCGGAGCTTGACCGGCTCGCGAGAATTTTCCTAGGCCTAGGGATCCGCAAAATTCGCATCACGGGTGGGGAGCCGCTGGTTCGCGAAGGGGTCGAAGATTACATCGCGCGCCTGCACGGCTTGGGCGTGGAAGATTTGTCCATGACTACGAACGGGCACTTGCTGGCGGAACGCTGCGAGCGACTGATCGATGCCGGCCTCCGGCGGATCAACATCAGCCTGGATTCGCTGGACCGCGTACGATTCGAGAAAATCACGCGCACGAAATCGTTCGCGACGGTGATGGGCAGCATCGATATCGCGCAGAAATCGCGGCTGGCGCCGGTAAAGATTAATGCGGTGCTGGTGCGGGGCGTGAATGACGATGAGGTGGAGGCGTTCGCGGAATTCGCGCGCGACTGCGGCGTGATCATGCGATTTATCGAGTTCATGCCGCTGGATGCGGACCGGCATTGGAACCGAGGCTTGGTGGTGCCCGCAGCGGAAATCCATCGGCGTATCAACGCGCGCTGGCCGCTGCAGCAAATTCCACATGAGCGCAGCGAAACAGCGCGGAAATACCGGTTTGCAGACGGCGCGCCCGGAGAGATTGGCCTGATCGCGCCGGTGACGCAGGCCTTCTGTGGGCATTGTTCGCGCATACGGTTGACCGCGGACGGTAAGCTCCGCACGTGCCTATTCAGCAAGGAAGACAACGATTTGCGCGGATTGTTGCGCGAGGGCGCCACGGACGAGGATCTGGTTACGTATATATGCTCGGTGGTAATGGAGAAAGAGGAAGGGCACCGTATCAATGAGCCCGACTTCGTACCGCCGTCTCGTACCATGGTGTTTATCGGCGGATAGTGGAGAATTGCACCAAAACCTGGGAAAATTCATCTAATAAACAGGGACGTCCCTAGGACTATCTAGCCCAGCCAGCAGTTCAAGAAAAGGCGATGAGCACCCTTATCTCTATTGCGAACTCCTCCATATTAATCGGCGGCGAAGCTCCGGAAACAGTGCGTGCGCCGGAAATCGAGCCCGGAGTGGGTTGCGATTTCGATTCGTATTTGCTGGTGCCGGACAATTCGCTGGATGAACGAATCGCTTCCGCAAGAGCGCGCCTTGGCAAAGACTTAGTCGTGCTCGGGCATCATTACCAGCGCGATGAAGTGGTCAAATTCGCGGATTTTCGCGGAGACTCTTTGAAGCTTTCGTATCAGGCTGCAGAAGCCGATGCGCGCTACATCGTTTTTTGCGGCGTGCATTTCATGGCGGAAAGCGCGGACATTCTGCGCCGCGCGCACCAGACCGTAATCCTTCCCGACTTGAACGCCGGTTGTTCGATGGCGGACATGGCGGATATCGGCCAGGTGGAAGTGTGCTGGGAGGAGCTCTCCTCTCTCGGCGATCTCAAGCTCATTCCCGTCACCTACATGAATTCCACCGCCGCTATCAAGTCTTTCACCGGGGAGCATGGCGGGTCGGTTTGCACCAGCTCCAACGCCGCGGCGGTAATGCGATGGGCTTTCGAGCGGGGCGAGAAGGTGCTGTTCCTGCCTGACGAGCACCTGGGCCGCAACACGGCGTTTCGTATGGGCATTCCGCTGGAACAAATGATCGTGTGGGACCCTTATCAGGATTTCGGGGGCAACTCGCCGGAAGCGATTCGCAAGGCTCGCGTCATCTTGTGGAAGGGGTACTGCTCGGTGCACCAGCGCTTCCAGAGGCAGCACATTGACCGCGTTCGGCGCGCGTACCCTGGTATCCGCATAATCGTGCATCCGGAATGCCGGTACGAAGTGGCGGAGGCCGCGGACCAGATCGGCTCGACGGAAGGCATCATAAAGGCGATTTCGGAATCGCCGGCGGGCACGCAGTGGGCGGTAGGCACGGAGATCCACTTGGTTAACCGGCTGAGCAAGGAGATGCCGGACCGCGCGATTATGTCCCTCGATCCGAGCGTTTGCGTCTGCACAACAATGTTTCGCATTACGCCTCAGCACTTGCTATGGGCGCTGGATAATCTCGCCGCAGGCAATGTAGTCAATCAAATCTCGGTGGACGAGCACACGCGCCACTTCGCGCGCACAGCCCTCGACCGCATGTTAAGCTTGCGGTAGACGCAGTGTAGGGCGTGCTACATTGCACCCGGCCCGGAATGAGCGGCGAGCCAAACGGAATTTACAATGGCCGACCAAGACGACGAACAAAACCAGGACGATAGCCCAGAACCAGAGCCACGACTTTTCACCCTTACCGAAGCCGAACGCGCGCGTCAGGAGCTTGAGCCCTTTCTTGTGGAGGCCATGGACTGCCGCAAGAAGCTAGCCGGACTGGAGACAGACCTTACCGCAGTCTCCGCCCGAATTACGATGATGGGCGGAGTTATCGTACCGTACGAAAAACTGGCTACCCTCCGGGTGGAGCACCAGCAGCTCGCTGAAACGCTTAAGTCTTCGCTGAATCGCATCCTTGAAACGGGTTGCCTCATCAAAGATCTAGAGGTTGGCCTGCTCGACTTCCCGGCCCTGATTAACAACGAGGAAGTGTATCTGTGCTGGAGGCTTGGCGAGGATCGCATCCGCTTTTACCACCGCCAAGACGAGGGATTTTCCGGTCGCAAGCCCCTGGATCCTCGCGATCTCGGCCCGGGCGACGTCGTTCAGTAGGGATCACACCCTTTTTAGGGGGCGGGCATCCGCGCATCCCAGCAAAATGTGAGCGCCACGCTCTTTGCGTTCCGTGATTCCTTAGGAGCACTCGCGGAGAACGATCTTTAGGTCCTGCGCAATACTGGGGGAGTTCGCTTGGCATCACAATCTGAGAATCGCCTCAAGGATTCGACTAGCCCTTATCTTCGCTCCGCTGCTCACCAGCCAATTGACTGGTACGAATGGGGAGACGCCGCGTTTGCGCGCGCCAAGTCAGAGAACAAGCCCATGCTGCTGGATATTGGCGCGGTGTGGTGTCATTGGTGCCATGTAATCGACCGCGAGAGCTACGAGAGCGTGGAAATCGCGAAAATCATCAATGAACACTTCGTAGCTGTCAAAGTCGACCGCGACGAGCGCCCGGATGTGGACGCGCGCTATCAATCTGCCATAAGCGCGCTATCCGGCCAAGGAGGCTGGCCGCTGACCGGCTTTCTCCTACCCGATGGCAAACCCTTCTACGGCGGCACGTATTTCCCACCGGACGATCAGGGTGGACGCCCAGGTTTCCGGCGCGTGTTGCTTGCTGTCGCGGACTCATATCGAAACAAACGGCCAGACCTGGAGCGCGCCGCGAACTCGCTGGCGGACGCGGTGGCGCAGGCGGAAACGTTCAACGGCGCACGCGCCAAGTTCGACTTCAGCGTCGTGGACGCCCAAATCCAATCGATCACCAAACTTTTTGACATTCGCAACGGTGGCTTCGGGCAGTCGCCGAAGTTTCCGCACGCTTCCGCGATTGAGCTGGTGCTCGAGCGATATCAGGAAACCAAAGAAAAACATCTGCTCGCCATGGCCGAGACGACCTTGGAGAAAATGGCGCGCGGCGGAGTTTACGATCAGCTCTCCGGCGGATTTCATCGCTATTCCGTCGATGAGCGCTGGCTCGTGCCCCATTTCGAGAAAATGAGCTATGACAATTCGGAGCTGCTCAAGAATTATCTTCACGGCTGGCAAGTAACGCAGAATCCGTTCTTGCGGGAAACCGCCGAAGGCATCATCGGCTGGGTGAACGAGCTGCTATCGGACCAGCGCAGCGGTGGTTTTTACGCGAGCCAGGATGCCGACTATTGTCTTTCCGATGATGGCGACTACTTTACCTGGACCCTCGAGGAACTCCGGGAGATGCTCCTTCCAGCCGAGGCCCGCATTATGGAGCTGTACTACGATGTGGAGCCTCGCGGAGAGATGCATCACAATCCAGCGAAGAATGTATTGTGGATAGCTCGTGATCCCGCCGCGATTGCCAAAGCATTGGGCGGCGACGAAACCGCCGTGCGGCTGACCATCGCGCGTGCCAAGGACAAAATGTTGGCGGGGCGGCTCCGCCGCATTACCCCCTATATCGACACGACCATGTACGTGTCCTGGAATGCGATGTTTGTCTCCGCGTATCTGGAAGCGGCGCGCGTTCTGGGCAGGTCTATCGGGGACAACTGCCGCGATTTCGCATTGAAAACGATAGATCGCATGTTGGAGGAAGCGTGGAGCGAGACCAAGGGCTTCGCACATCGCATTGGCGGTCCCCGGCTGGATGGTTCCTTGGATGATCAGGTGTTCAGCATCGTGGCTCTGCTGGACGCCTACGAGACGACGTTGAATTCCCGATATTTTCGCGCTGCGCAACGCACGCTGGATTACATTCTGGAGAACTACGCGGATACGCAGGGCGGTGGGTTTTTTGATCGCGCCACCAATGCAGCGCCGCTGGGCGGGCTCGACGTGCGCCGCAAGCCCTTCCAGGATTCGCCGACGCCAGGCGCGAACTCCGTAGCGATCATGGCCCTCGTGCGCACACATGCTTTCACTGGCGACGAGCGGTACTACAATTTCGCGGAAAAGACGCTGGAAGCCTTTGCGGGCATTGCTCCGCAATACGGACTTTTCGCCGCTACCTACGGTCTAGCCGCGTTACTCTTTTCGCGCCATCCGATACAGGTGGTTATCACCGGCCGCGCGGATGACCCCGCGGCGTTGTCGCTGGAAGTCGCCGCAAATCGCGTTTACCGCCTAGGGAAGTCTGTCCTGCGGTTCACCGCAAACAACAACGGCTCGTCTCTCGAGAACCTTCCCGAGGCGCTCAAGGACACCTTGCCGCATCTGCAGGCGGATAAGGCCATGGCCGTGGTTTGTGCAGGCCAGTCGTGCCTGCCGCCTACCAGCGATCCCGCGCAATTGACGGCCTTGCTGGAAAACAGCGCTCGCGGTGCCGCCGGCACAGCGTAGCGACTCCTTGCCATGTCCCGCAATTCCCCTATTTTTTCGGGCGCGATTCCGGAGGTACCAACCCGGCCACCCGGTAGTACACGACCAGTTGGCCGTAGTGTTCGCCGGAGTGTTCCGTCAAACCGTAAGCAAGGTCAGAAATTTGCAATTGCTGCTTGCTTTCCGGATCGGTGACCCATTCGCTCATACCTTTGTCGCCTTTGGACTTGATCACCGCAGCGCCATCCTCGACGCACTTCTTCGCGAAGGCCACGATTTCCGCTTTCGTTTTCAGGCCGTCGCGCTTTGGATCATCCGGGTAGCGAGGCTTCTGCCCCTGCGCAGGATCGGTGAAATAATACATAGAGGCGGAAGCGTGCAGCGTCTGCTCCGCGAACGTTCGCTGCGCTGGGGTGGGCTTGAAGTCGTACTTGTCTTCGGGAAAGTCTTCGGCCATCGCAATCAGCTTGCGGCCAATTTCGTTCCATTGCGAAAGTACTACCTGTGAAGGGCTAGGGGCGGGGCTAGGCGCTCTACTCGCGCTTCGCGCAGACACCATTGAGGTTCCCGTAGCCACGGCCAAAGCCAGCAGCACGCCAACGATTGCTTTCTTCATTTTATTCTCTCCCTGATTTTCGATAACCGGTCTGGATAACCAGATGCGTCCGTCGTAAGGCACCAGTCCGTGCAAGATATCCCCTTCGACGCAGCAATGATCTAGACGGCTTTTCTTCTCAGGCGTTTCAGAGGGTCCGGCGAGGTCCGATAGTACTCACGGATGTTGTTGTAGGGCAAATGGAAGCGAGGAGGAGGCCGCCGCGGCAGGATTTTTAGTCACAAGTCACAGGGGCGCTGCGTGCTGCGCCCCCATAAATCTTAGGCGACGGTAACTTCGGGGCTTAGATAGACGTCCTGGACGGCGTTTAGCAGCTGGACGCCTTCCTTCATGGGGCGCTGGAAGGCTTTGCGGCCGGAGATGAGGCCGGTACCTCCGGCGCGCTTGTTGATGACGGCGGTAGCTACGGCTTCCTCGAAGTCGTTGGCTCCGGAAGCGCCACCACTGTTGATAAGGCCGGCGCGGCCCATGTAACAGTTGGCGACCTGATAGCGGCATAGATCGATGGGATGGTCGCTGGCGAGATCGGTGTAAATACGCTTGTCGAACTTGCCGTAAGCGGAATCGCCAATGTTGAGCGCCTGATAGCCGCCATTATTCTCGGCCATTTTTTGCTTGATGATGTCGGCTTGAATGGTGACGCCGAGGTGATTGGCCTGGCCGGTGAGGTCGGCGGAAAGATGGTAGTCCTTATCTTTCTTGAAGGCGCTGTTGCGCAAGTAGCACCACAGAACGGTGGCCATGCCCAGTTCATGGGCTTCCGCGAAGGCGCGGCTCACTTCCACGATCTGACGGTCGGCTTGGTCGGAGCCAAAATAAATGGTGGCACCAATGGCGGCTGCGCCCATGTCCCAGGCTTCCCTTACGGTGCCAAAAAAGATCTGGTCGAATTTGTTGGGGAAGGTGAGCAATTCATTGTGATTGATTTTGACGATGAAAGGAATCTTGTGCGCGTACTTGCGAGCGACGGAGCCTAGCACGCCGAGAGTGGACGCGACAGCGTTGCAGCCGCCTTCGACGGCGAGCTTGACGATATTCTCGCTATCGAAATAGTCAGGATTTTTCGCGAAGCTTGCTCCCGCGGAGTGCTCGATGCCCTGATCCACGGGAAGAATGGACATGTAGCCAGTACCGTTGAGACGGCCGTGGCGAAACAGACGCTGAAGATTCGCCAGCACGCGAACGTTGCGGTCGGAAATTGTCCAGACGCGATCGATGAAATCGGAGCCGGGGAGATGCAGACGCTCCTTGGGGATTTTGGGCGATTTGAAGCCCAGGAGCGATTCGGCTTTCGCGCCGAGATACGTTTCAATTTTGCCGCCTGAGACAGTTGTGGTTGCCATGGAATTTCTCCTTGCGCTATTCGCGAATCCCGATTGAAAGCATGCCGCCGGCAATGGTGTCCACCAGCCAAAGCACCTGACCGCTCGACGGCTGAATCATTTGTGCCGGCAATTGATCCGGCTCGTACGCCCCTTCCAGAACACCTTTTAGCGCGAGCGCTTTGTCCGCGCCCGTGATCATGAACATGACGCGCGCGGCGTTGTTGATCGCCGGGGCGGTCAGCGTGATCCGGTTAGTGTAGAGCTTCCCCACCCAGTTGTGCACCACAAGGCGCTTGGTTTCGTGCAATGCCTTGGTCCCCGGAAACAATGAGGCGGTGTGGCCTTCATTGCCCATTCCCAGAAGCACCAAGTCGAAGCGCGGAAACTGACCCTCGGCTATTTTAAAGGATGCGCGCAAAGCTTGTTCGTATTCCTGCGCAGCCTTTTCCGTGTCCTTGTACTCGCCCTTCATGCGAAACACCTGCTCGGGCTTTAGCGGAACCTTTGACAGCAATGTTTCGTTGGCCATGCGGAAATTGCTTTCGGCATCGTCTGGACCGACACTGCGCTCGTCGCCGAAGTACAAATACACTTTATCCCAGGGAAGCTGCGCGCGCAGCGCCGCATCGCTGGCGAGTAGAGAATAAAGAGTCCGCGGCGTGGAACCGCCCGTGAGCGCCACTCGGAAGCTGCCCCTTTCGGAGACGGCCTGCGTGGCGGCTTGCACGAATTCCTGGGCGGCACGCTTGGCAATCGCGTCGATATTGGTCAGGATGCGGACGTCGCGTTGCTGTTGGCTTTTACCTGGTTTCATGGCTAAGAGACTCCGACTCGGGCGACGCCTCACTGGGACGCGCTAAAGCTCGCCGCTACAACTTGATTGCTGCACCATACGCCTCTAGTCTGCGGCAATCGTTTTGCCTTCTTCGTCGTTGCAGCCGCGGTCGCGGTCGATGTCCTCTTCGCCGATGGGGCGCCAGGCGCGGCCGTCCCGCGTGAGGAGCTCTTCCGCTTCGACCGGCCCCCACGAACCGGCGGAATAATTAGGGAACCCGCGGGCGGGCAAGGCGTGCCAGACGTCGATCACTGGCTGGATCACGCTCCAGCCGGCTTCAACCATGTCGGCACGTTGAAAGAGAGTCGGATCGCCGGCCATGCAGTCGCGCAGCAAACGCTCGTAGCCGGTGCTGTGTTCGGCGCCGAAATAAGTGCAATAGTCGAAATCCATGTTGACGAGTCCAAGCTTCATGATCGTGCCGGGAACTTTCGCGCCGAAGCTGAGGGAGATGCCTTCGTTAGGTTGGATGTGAATGACCAGGCGATTGGTCTCCAGATTTTTTACCGTCGTGTTGCGAAAAAGCACGAAAGGGGTGCGGCGGAACTGGATGACGATCTCGGTGGCGCGGCGCTTCAGGCGTTTGCCGGTGCGCAGATAAAACGGGACGCCGGCCCAGCGCCAATTGTCGATCTGAAGCTTCATGGCTACGAAGGTTTCCGTGTTGGAATCGGGCGCGACGTCCGGCTCGCTGCGATAGCCGACGACAGGCACGCCGTCGATCACGCCAGGACCGTATTGCCCTCGAACCATGGAGGTGAGCACTTCTTCCGGGTCCAGCGGCTGGATGGCGTGCAGCACCTCGGCCTGTTTGTTGCGTACTTCGTCGGCATCGAAAGAGATAGGCGGCTCCATCGCAGTCATGGTGAGGAGCTGGAAGAGATGGTTGGGCACCATATCGCGCAGGGCGCCGGCAGTTTCGTAAAAGCTGCCGCGATGCTCGACACCGACGGTTTCCGCCGCGGTGATCTGCACATGGTCCACGTAATTGCGGTTCCAGAGCGGCTCGATAATGTTGTTGGAGAACCGGAAGACCAAAACGTTCTGGACGGTTTCTTTGCCGAGGTAATGGTCGATGCGGTAGATCTGATTTTCGTTGAGGACTTGCTTTAGCTCTTCGTTGAGCTGTCGCGCGGATTGCAAGTCGTGGCCGAAAGGTTTTTCGACGATCACCCGGGCCCAATGGCCCTCTTCTTCCTTGGTGAGGCCCGCCTGGCCAAGTTGCTTCACGATCGGAGAAAAGAATCTGGGAGCTACCGCAAGGTAGAAAAAGCGGTTGCCTCCGGTGTTGTGCTGCTTATCGGCCTGGGCGATTTGCTGCGAAAGGCGCTTGTACGCTTCCGCATCCTCGAAATCTCCCTTAACATAATAAATGCGCTCTGCGAACCAGTTCCAGATCGCTGGGTCAATTTTGGTGGAGGAGTATTTCGGGATTTCTTCCTGTAGATGTTTGCGAAAGCTCTCCGTGTTGAAATCGTTGCCCGCGAAACCGATGATGGCGAACTGCTTGGAGAGCAGATTGTCTGGCGCGAGATTGCAAAGCGCCGGAATGAGCTTGCGTTTGGTGAGGTCGCCTGTAGCGCCGAAAATGACCATGACGCATGGCGCGGCGACCGGATTCGAATGGACATGGTTCATGAGCGGGTATCCTGTCTGATGCCGGCGAGTGGCGAGGGTTGAAACATTTTACCGATCACGATTTTTTTTCCGCGTGGCCGCCGAACTGAAAGCGCATGGCGGAAAGGATTTTGCAGGCGAAGTCGCCTTCGCCGCGCGACAAGAAACGCTCGTAGAGCGCTTCCGTGAGAACGGGAGCGGGAGCGCCGGATTCGATGCCGGCGAGAATGGTCCAGCGGCCTTCGCCGGAGTCCGAGACGCGGCCGGAGAAGCGCTCGAGCGTGGGCTGTTCGAGAAGCGAAATTGCGGTGAGATCGAGCAGCCAGGAAGCTACGACGCTGCCGCGGCGCCAAACTTCGGTGACGTCGGCGAGATTGAAGTCGTATTGATAGTGCTCGGGATCGCGCAGCGGCGTAGTTTCGGCGTCGGTTTCGTGATGCTGCTTGCCGACATTGGCGTGCTTCAGGATGTTTAGGCCTTCCGCATAGGCAGCCATCAGGCCGTACTCGATACCGTTGTGAACCATCTTCACGAAGTGGCCCGCGCCGGATGGGCCGCAGTGCAGGTAGCCTTCTTCGGCCGTGCCGCCGACTTTTTCGCGTCCGGGCGTGCGTGGGGCGTCGCCGCGCCCAGGCGCCAGGGTCTTAAAAATAGGATCCAAATGGCGGACGGTATTATTTTCACCGCCAATCATTTGGCAATAGCCGCGCTCGAGGCCCCAGACGCCTCCGCTGGTGCCGACATCGACGTAATGAATGCCTTTCGTGGAAAGCTCCTTGGCACGGCGAATGTCGTCGATGTAGTAGGAGTTGCCGCCATCGATGAGGATGTCGCCGGATTCGAGCTTTGGAGTGAGATCGCGCAGCGTCGCGTCAACAACCCCCGCCGGAACCATGAGCCAGATGGCGCGGGGCTTGGAGAGCTTCTTCACGAAATCGTCGAGTGAAGTAGAGCCAATGGAACCTTCGCTGCTGAGCTGCTTTACGGAATCGGCGCTGCGATCATAAACAACGCAATTGTGTCCGTTTTTTTGCAGCCGGCGCACCATGTTGGCGCCCATCCTGCCGAGACCGATCATGCCAAGCTGCATTCTTCGCTCCTGTTACCAAGTTAGGTTGCGACGCCACCGGCCGGGCTGAGGCCCAGCCGCTACATCCGTCTGCTCGGGACTAAAAACTTTGCATTGCTAATGCTTTCTTGGCGGCTTTCGTCAGTTTTGCCAAGTCTGCCTTTACATTTTTCCCAATGTGAACGCGTAGGGCGCGGCGGCCGCGTTCCGCAAGTACGGCGAAATCACCGCGCGCTTGCGCCGCTTTCACTACGCTGAACGTGTACTTTTGTCCGGGCACGGGCAAGTCGATTTTGTCGTCGCAGGTAATCTGCAGAAAGACGCCGGAATTCGGTCCGCCTTTGTATGCTTGACCGGTGGAATGCAGAAAGCGCGGACCGAAGCCGAGAACGGTGGCGGATTTCTTTTCATCGCGCACCATGTGACGAATCACCTGAAGCGCATCTTCGTTCTGCTGATTCATGGTGATGTAGGCGAGAACGCCGAAATAGTCATTGGCGTTGATGCGATCCAAATGAAGTTTCAGCGCGTCGACGAGCGTGCGCGAATTCTTCAACGCGGCGGCGTTTTTCTCGTCGGCGTACAGCTTGATTCCTTCCGTTTCTAGAAACGGGGATTCCGGCGGAAGCTTGCCGGTCTTTTCGTACTCGCTCGTGAGCTTTCGGGTTTCGATTTTGCTGGCCTCGACGTCCGGTTGGTTGAAGGCGTTGATGCCAATGACGGAGCCGGCGACGGCGGTAGCAATCTCCCAGCGGAAAAACTCCTGCCCTAGGTTGTATGTGTTCTTCACCGAAATGCGAACAACGGGTAGACCGTCCTTTTCCAATGCCTTGACGGCTGCATCCTGCTTTTTATCCGGTTTTGTTTCGAGGCGAAGATACGCGAAGACGCGATCGCTGCCGTAGGCTTCCGGTTTGGCGACTTTTTCGCGGTCGACGGGGATGATGCCCTTGCCTTGCTTTCCGGTCGACTCGGCGATCAGTTGTTCGAGCCAGGCGCCGAGGTCGTGAATTCCGGGAGACGAAATAATCGTAATCTTGTCCAAACCTTCATTTGCCGCGGTGCCTAGAATGTTGCCGAGCACGACGCCGGGATTCTTGTCCGCAGCGACATTGGCGCCGCAGGCCTTCACCATTTCCTGTGTGCTCCTTAAGAATTTAGCGACGTCCAGACCCATGATCGCCGCGGGAATCATTCCGAAATTCGACACCGCGGAATAGCGGCCGCCGATGCTGGGATCGCCGAAGAAGATCTGCCGGAACTTATCGGCTTCGGCGACTTGCTGCATTTTGGAGCCGGGATCGGTGATGGCGATGAAACGGTTGCCGGCTTCTTTAGGCCCGACTTTCTTGGCGATCCGCTCAAAAAAGTATTGCTTGTAAATGTTCGGCTCAAGCGTGCTGCCGGATTTACTGGAAACGATGCAGATCGTGCTTTTGAGATCGACCTTGGCCTCGATGGCTTTGATTTGCGCGGGATCGGTGGAGTCCAAGACGTGCAGTTCCGGAAATCCCTTAATCTTGCCGAAGGTCATACGCAGGACTTCCGGGCAAAGGCTGGAGCCGCCCATCCCGAGCAGCAGCGCGTGCTTGAACTTGGCCTTCTTTATATCGATAGCGACTTTTTTGAAGACCTCGACCTGGGCAAGCTGCCTTTCCGTAATATCAAGCCAGCCCAGCCACTGCGCTTCATCGCTGCCGGTCCAAATCGAGGCGTCACGCTGCCAGAGACGCCGGACCTTATCGTTCTTGTTCCAATCATCAAGAGAAGCTTTGACGAGGGCTTCAAGCTTCTCGGGCAGCATGTAGAGCTGGGAATTTAGGCTCACGCACGTACGCCAGCGGTCTTGCCGGTGGCCTCCAGCAACTGCTTGAATGCATCAGCGAAGAGTTTAACGCCATCGACAACCAGCTTCTCCGTGACTTCCTTCATGGAAATGCCGGCCTTCTCGAGCGAAGCCATGACTTTCGCCGCTTCCTCGACGTTTTCGGTGAGGCTCGGGCGCACACGGCCGTGATCGCGGAAAGCATCGAAGGTAGCCGGAGGAATGGTGTCGACCGTCTCCTTGCCGATCAGCTCTTCGACATACATCACGTCGCGATACTTGGGATTTTTTGTGCTGGTGCTGGCCCACAGCAGACGCTGCGTCTGCGCCCCTTTGGCAGCTAGCGCTTTCCATCGCGGAGTCCCGTAAATTTCCTGGTGCTTGCGATAGGTCAGCTTGGCATTGGCGGTGGCGACTTTCCCCTGCAGGCCGGTGAGCAGTGCACGTTTACTGGGATCGCTTTCGGCTTTCACCTTGGCCTCAATCTGGCTGTCAATCAATGTGTCGATGCGGCTGACGAAGAAACTCGCCACGCTCGCGATATGACTGATGTCCTGACCCTTTTTCACGCGAGCCTCGAGAGCGGCGAGGAACGCTTCCGCCACCTGTTCGTAGACCGACTGCGCAAACAAAAGGGTGATATTGATGTTGATGCCCTCTTCCAAGAGCTGGCGAATCGCGGGGAGCCCCTCTTTCGTGCCGGGCACCTTGATCATCACGTTTTCGCGTCCGACGCTTTTCCAGAGCCGCCGCGCCTCCTCGACTGTGCCTTGCGTGTCGTTGGCGAGCGTCGGGGCAACCTCTAAGCTTACGTAGCCGTCGCGGCGCTTGCTCTGTTGATAGACGCCCTTGAAAATGTCGGCAGCGTCCTGCACGTCGCGAATGGCGATTTTTTCGTATACGCCCTTGGCGTCCAGCTTTTTTGCTTCCGGCGATTCCAGGATGTCCGCGTAATCCTTGCTGCCGATGATGGCTTTCTCGAAAATTGTGGGATTCGAGGTCATCCCCATCAAGCCGTCTTCCTGAATCATTTTCTTCAGGGTGCCGCTGGTCAGCAGATCTCGGCGGATATAGTCCATCCACGGCGATTGGCCGTATTCCAGCAATGCCTTCAAAGGGTTTACACCCTTGGAGTCGACTCTCGGAACTGTTGTTGTAGTTGTCATGAAGTTCTCCTTTGCTACAGACTCCTCAAATTACTATTGTACGCCGCTGGGTTCGGCCTTGCTGCTGGGGCGGCCTCGGCTCGGGATCTCGTCAGAAAAATGCGGATCAGGCTTTCGCTACTTTTCCTCCGCCGCAATATTTGGCTTCAATGGCCTTAACTTTGCCAAGACGGCGAACGTGGCGCTCCTCATTGGTGAATTTCGCGCCCAAGAAAGCCTTCACCAGATCCTGCGCGAGCATAACGCCAACTACTCTGGAACCAAGGACGAGAACGTTGATGTCGTCGTGCTCCACTCCTTGATGCGCGGAATAGGTGTCGTGGCACATGCCTGCGCGCACGCCCGGGATTTTGTTGGCGGCAACGCTGGCTCCCACGCCACTGCCACAGATTAGAATGCCGCGCTCGACTTT
>Ga0210408_10000601_pt1 | contig 43923 bp, 41 predicted proteins | sample IncBWH4MmetaG_FD_155471 | JGI IMG/M metagenome (GOLD analysis project Ga0210408, IMG submission 155471) | Forest soil microbial communities from Barre Woods Harvard Forest LTER site, Petersham, Massachusetts, United States - Inc-BW-H-4-M | ecosystem: Environmental > Terrestrial > Soil >...
CTGATATTCTGCTGCCCGGCGGCGTGACCGGCGTTGACCTGGCGCGTCAGGCGCGCCGCAGATGGCCCGACCTGCCCATTCTCTTCATGTCCGGCTTTGCGGATCCCTCGCTGGTGCCGGACGACTTCCGCGCCAATACGAAGCTTCTCATGAAGCCATTCCGTCTCGGGCAATTGTCCGAAGCGATCGTGTTCGCCCTGGCCGGCACGAAAGTCAGTTGAGCTCGCAGCATTGGCCGGCGTCCGTGCGTCATCGTCGCGACGACGGGGTTGTTCGTGCTGATCGCCGCAGTGGCTGCGTTCATGATGAGGGGAGCATCGAACATCCACTCCGCCGGATAACGACAGGCAGCGCCGTTCGATGCGCTTGAGTTCGATCTCCGAGGGTGGTCAGCCGTAGCCTTCCTCGCTGATCCCGTACTCCTCGTAGATGCTCAGCGGATCGCGGTCGGGAAACAGCCGACATTTGGCCTGTGCCAGATGGAGATTCACCGTGGCGGGCTCGCGGCCGCTGGCCAGGAGCTTGCGCAGGTCCTCCATATGGGTCCGCGGCTGGTGTTTCACCGGCAACTGCTCCAGCGCGACAAGCGCGGTGGCAAGCGCCTCGGTGACGACCCATCCATCGTGGCCGGTGATTCCCTTCTTCGGCATCCGTTCGCCCAACGTTGCGTGGCAACCCATTGTAACGCGGTCAGGCCGCGACGACCATCAATCCTTGTCGGAGCCGCGGCAATTGTGCCGCGTCGATGGAACCTCGGCGCAGCTTATTATTTGAGCATCATGCCGGCGCAAGCGCGTGGTCGTCGTCTTCGCGCTTCGAAAACCGAGCGTCGCTTTCCTACTCGGCGCGGCCTATTCCGGTTCGGACCGTCTGCTAGGATTTTCCCTCGCGCACGGCGATCTGGTGCAGTTGCTCGTAGAGATCCGGCGCCTCGCTCGTGCACACGCAGATGCCCCGGGCGGGTTGTGCACCGGCATTGAGATAGGCATGGCCCATCGTGCTGTCGAGGTAAATGCCGTCGCCCTCGTGCAGGATCTCCGGCGCATAGAACTCGGTGTGAACGGCGACACTGCCGCTCGTGACCAGAAAATACTCCTCGCCGGCGTGACGCAGGAGAGGGCCGAACTCCTGAAGCGACCGTGCGCGAACCTCCGCCATGATCGGCACCATGCGCTTTCCGATCAGGTCGGTGCACTGATAGTTGTAGGTGTAGAATTTCGTATCGACGACCTGGCCATGCCCGGCGCGGCTGATGCTGCGGCGCGCAGTGACGGGGCGGTTCAAATCCGAGCGGCTGGTCGCCGGGTTGAACAGCTCGGCGATTTCCATCTTCAGGCCGGCGGTCAGTTGCTGCAGCTTGTCGTAAGTCAGCGACATCAGGCCGTTTTCGACCTTCGACAAGGTCGATAGCGCCAATCCCGTCCGCTCCGCCACCTGCTTGAGTGTCAATCCACGGGCCTGGCGAGCCGCCTTGAGGCAATGGCCGAGTTGTGAATGCACTCCGTCCAACATGCTTTGGTCGTTCATGGCTTGCCCTGTCCGTCAGTGGCCTGAGCGCGAATGGCCATCGCGTTCTGAGGCTGGTGTTTGAGCACGATCATCTCGGAAAACCGCCGCGCAGTTTTCCGGATCATACCTTATGAAAGGCAGTTGCTGGATCTGTCATATTTTTTCATATCGGAAACAGACGTCAAACCGCCGAAGGCCTTGAATCGGCAGATTTCTATGCGATTCGACCAGCATTTGCGCAATAATACGCAAAAATGACAAAAATTAAGGCGATGAAATAAATTCTACTATGATAAATCATTTTCAGTTCTGGAAAGAGGTTTGGCGTGAGAGAGCTCTGTGACATCTCGGCGACCGAGTTGAGGCGCCTGATGGTCGGGCGGGAGCTTTCTCCCGTGGAACTGCTCGACGACTGCCTGTCCCGGATCGCAGCCGTCAATCCCGCCGTGAATGCCGTCGTGACCCTGGACAGGGAGGGAGCGCGCAAGGCGGCGAGCCTGGCTGAAACTGCCTTCATGCGCGGTGAGGTGCGTGGACCGCTGCAAGGTATTCCCGTCCTGATCAAGGATACCCAGGACACGGCGGGGCTTCGCACCACCTACGGAAGTCCATTGTTTGCGAGCCACATTCCGGCCGCGGACCAGGCGTCCGTTGCGAGGCTGCGGGCGGCCGGGGCCATCATCCTCGGCAAGACCAACACGCCGGAATGGGCGGCCGGCGGAAACACCCGCAACCCCGTCCATGGCGCAACCGGCAACCCTTTCGATCCCCTGCGCTCGGCGGCCGGCTCCTCGGGCGGGTCGGCCGTGGCGCTGGCCTGCGGCATGGCGCCGCTCGCCTCGGGCTCGGACACCGGCGGCAGCCTGCGCAATCCCGCGGCCTATGCCGGCATTGTCGGCATGCGACCCTCCTACGGACTGGTTGCGAGCGAGCGGCGCGCCTTCGGCTGGTCCAATCTCTCGACCGACGGGCCGATGGCCCGTTCGGTGTCCGATGTCGCGCTGATGCTATCGGTGATGGCAAGCGACGATGTGCGCGATCCGCTCGCCTACACGCTGCCGGGCGAGGCGATCCGCGGGCTGGCCGAGCGATGGGGCGCGCCGTCGGCGATCGATTTGAAGGGCATCCGCGTCGCCTTTACGGAGGATTTCGGCTTTGCGCCGACTGAGCGCGCGATCCGCCGCGTTTTCCGAAGACGCGTCGAACGCTTGGCGCCGTTGGTCGCGGAATGCCGCGAAGCCGCGCCGGATTGCGCTGATGCCGACGAGGTCTTTGCCGTGCTGCGTGCCGCACTGTTCCTGGCGACACATGGCAAGACCTACAAGGAACGGCCGGACATGCTGGGCCCGAATGTGCGCGCCAATGTCGAGGAGGGGCTCGGCTACAGCCTGCAAGACTATGCCCGCGCAGCAGCCGCGCAGACTCGAATCTACCGCAATTTCCAAAGCTTTTTCGAGGGCTGCGATATCATCATTAGTCCTGCGATCACGCTCAGTCCGCGCCCGTGGGGCGAGCTTTATCCGGCCGAAATCGACGGTGAGCCGACGAAATCCTATTTCCACTGGCTGGCGCTCGCCTATGGCGTGACGCTGGCGGGCCATCCAGCCCTGAGCCTGCCTTTGGGCATCGACGAAAGCGGCATGCCGTTCGGCCTGCAGATCGTGGGCCCGCGCGGCGGCGACGCCGTGCTGCTCGCGGTCGCGGCCGCGCTGGAGGCGGCGTTCGCGGCCGATCCGGAGCTCTGCCGGCCCAGGCCCGACCTCTCGCGTCTGTCCAACGCGCCGCCGCTGTCCGCGACCCCGGGCTTTCTGGCCTGGGATTGATGTGAAAGCCCACCTCAGTGAAAGCGGAGTGAGCATGTCGTTTTCGTCGAAAAGAAGTGCCGGCCTCGTCGGATTTGTCCTGCTCTATGTCGCTTTCTGCATCTCCTACATCGACCGCGCCGCGATCTCGATCGCGCTGGCCCAGATCGGCAAGGATTTCAGCCTGCAGGCCTCCGACCTCGGCATCGTCATCAGCGCGTTCTTCCTAGGCTACGCCATCATGCAGGTGCCGGGCGGCTGGCTGGCCGACCGGATCGGATCGAAGCCCGTCGTCATCGCCACCATCGCGATGTGGTCGCTGTTCACGGTCATGACGGGTTTCGCCTGGTCGCTGCTCTCGCTGATCGCGATCCGCTTCATCTTCGGCATTGCCGAGGGTGGCTTTCCGCCGGCCAGCATCAAGGCGATCGCCGAACTGTTCAGCAAGGAAGCGAGCCCGAAAATGTCGACGCTGCTGATGTCGTCCAATTATGCCGGCAGCATGGTTGCGCCGCTGCTCATGGCGCCGCTGATCATCTGGCTCGGCTGGCGTCATGCGTTTACCGCGATCGGAGTTGCTGGCATCGCCTTTGCGGTGGTCTATCTGGTGTCGATCCCGCGGACGGGAAGCGATGCGCCTGCGGCCCAGGCCGGCAGCCGCGTGAGCGCAGCCGAAATGCGCGAACTTCTGAAAAACCCGCTTCTGTGGCAGCTTCTGACGGTGTGGTTCGGCCTCAGCTGTGTCAACAAGGGCCTGGATTCCTGGATGCCGACCTATCTGTTGCAGCAGCGCGGGCTCGATCTGAAAGCGGTCGGGCTCCTCACGCCGATCCCGTTCGTGCTGGCGACGATTTCGACTGCCATTGGTGGCTGGGTCATGACGACATTCTTCGCCGAAAAGGAGAAGTATCTCCTGATCGGCAGCTCGACACTGAGCGGCATCTTCCTCTACGCGATGTACAAGTCCGAGACCATCGCCGCGCTGATCGTGTTTCAGTCGCTGCTCTACTTCTTCAAGTCCTTCGTGCTCGCAACCGTCATCGCGCTTCCGACCAAGCTGCTGCGCGCTCACCAGATCGGCACCGGGATCGGCATGATCAATTTTGGCGGCCAGAGCGCCGGTTTCGTTGCGCCCGCGGTCATGGGCTTCATCGTCAGCGGGACCGGGTCCTTCGATGCAGCCTTCGGCTTCCTGGTCGTGATGACCGCAATTGCCGTGGCCGTTGCGGCGACGATCGACACGACGCAAGAACGCCTTGCGCCGAGCGTAGCACCAGCAGCTTGAGCGGAGGGGCGGGTTACAAAGGATGAGGAGCGCGATTGTTCTCGGCGCCGGAATGGTGGGCATCGCGACCGCAGTGCATTTGCAGCGCCGCGGCTGGTCGGTCGTGGTCGTCGATCGCAGGGAGCCGGGGCAGGAGACCAGTTACGGCAATGCCGGTTTCATCCAGAGCGAGGCGCGCCGACCCTATCCGATGCCGACCGACCTCAGGTCGCTGCTCGAAATCGCCACCGGCCGCAACAATGACGTGCATTATCGGCCGGCAACCTTGCCGCGCCACGCCGGTCCGCTGTTGCGGTACTGGTGGAATTCCTTTCCCGCACGGCATGACCGGATCTCGGCCGACTATGCGCGGATCATTGCCAGGGCAGAGAGCGAACATGACGATCTGATCCGCGCCTCCGGCGCCGGCAATCTGGTGCGCCGCGACGGCTACCGGATTCTCTATCGCGATCAGGCGCCGCTCGACCGGGACGTGGCCGAGGCGGAAGCGCTGCGCGCTGCCTATGGCATCAGCTTTCGCACCATGTCGGCGGCCGATTTCGCGAAAGCGGAACCAGGCCTGATCAACCCTGGCGTCGGCGCGCTGCACTGGCTCGAGCCGTGGACGATCTCCGAACCCGGCGCGCTGGTCGCGGCCTACGCGCATCTGTTCGAGCGGCTGGGCGGCACGATCGTGCGCGGCAACGCCGAAACCTTGACCCAGGCCGGGAAGGGCTGGGCGGTGACGTCAGCGGCAGGACGGCTCGAGGCCGAAGCGGTCGTTGTTGCGCTCGGGCCGTGGTCACCAAAATTCCTGCGCCGGTTCGGCTACAGGATTCCGATGCTGGAGAAGCGCGGCTATCACCGGCACTACGCGGGTGGCCAAAAACTCGATCTGCCATTGCGGGATGCCGCCTTTGGCTATGTGATGGCGCCGATGACCAAGGGACTGCGCCTGACCACGGGCGCCGAACTCTCCGCGCCGGATGCGAAACCGACACCGGTCCAGCTCATGCGCGCGGAGGCGGCCGCGCGTGAGCTGATCGATCTCGGCAAGCCGGTCGAGGTCGAGCCATGGCTCGGCACGCGGCCCTGCATGCCCGACATGCTGCCGCTGTTGGGCCGCGCGCCGCGGCACGACGGGCTGTGGCTGCATTTCGGACACGGGCACCAGGGGTTTACCCTCGGCCCGACGACAGGACGCATGCTTGCCGAGTTGATGAGCGGCGAACAGCCGATCGTGGAGGCGTCGGCCTTCCGACCGGATCGCTTCTGATTACTCTTCCTTCAGACCCGCCGACGTCACGATCTTCGCCCACTTCTCCGTTTCGTCCGCGATCAGCTTGCCGAAGTCGGCGGGCGGCCCGGGCATCGGTTCGCCGGCAATCGCGGCAAAGCGCGCCTGCATCGTAGGATCGGCAAAGGCCGCGTTGATCTCCTTGTTCAAGCGCGCGATGATGTCGGGCGGCGTCTTCGCGGGCGCGGCGATGCCGTACCACTGGCTGGCCTCGTAGCCCGGCAGCGAACTTGCGATCACAGGCAGGTCCTTCAGCACGTCGGCCTGCGATGCGCTCGTGACGGCAAGCGCGCGCAGTCTGCCGGACCTGATGTGATCGGCGGTTCCGGGCGCCGCGGCGAACAGGAGCTGCACCTGGCCGCCCAGCAGATCGGTCAGCGCCTGGCTTTGTCCGCGATAGGGAACGTGAACCATGCTGGTCTGCGCCATCGCGTTGAACAGTTCGCCGGCCATGTGCGGTGCGCTGCCGGTCCCGGCCGATGCCATGTTGATCTTGCCGGGATTCTCCTTTGCGTACGCGATCAATTCCGGGATCGTCTTCACCGGCAGGGACGGATGGACCAGCACGACCATCGGCACGCGGATCACGCCGGCGACCGAGGCGATGTCGCGAACAAAGTTGAATTTGAGGTGAGGATAGAGCGTCGCGTTGACCGCATTGGGCAGCGTTGCGAGCAGGAGCGTGTAGCCATCGGCGGTCGCGTTGACGACTGTTTCGGTCGCGATATTGCCGTCGGCGCCGGTGCGATTCTCGATCAGGAAAGGCTGACCAAGCCGATCGGTCAGCCACTGTCCGACGAGCCGCGCGGTGATGTCGACACCGCCACCGGCCGCAAATCCGGCGACGATGCGCACAGCGCGCGAGGGATAGCTGGCTTCGGCGGCGGCAACACGCGACCGCAGCGGGAACTCGATCGCGCCCGCGACCAGACCGAGCAAGCTGCGGCGAGAGAGGGTCATCGAGGGTCTCGTGGCAGACGTCGCGCAAGTCCGTGCGCCTGATCTGCTTGGTTTATTTTGTGTTCCCGCGCCGACACACACCTCGTGTAAAGCTTTTGCGGTCATTAGAGGTGGCAATCGATCCCGGGAAGGCCGGCGCGCCATGCGAATCCTGAGCTTCATCTACCGCGTCCTGTCGAATTTCGCGTTTCTGGCGTTGGCCTATTTCAGCCTCAACTATATCGAGAAATACAACAACCGCGCGATCCTCGCGATCCTGATCCTGATCTACGCCGTGATGCGCGCCGTCTCCGCGTTGCGTTCGTTCTACTTCTACAGCCGGATCGAGCGGCTCGAGGTCGAGGCGCGCCGCATGGTGGGGCTGCTGGTCGACGGACCGAGCGGAGCGGCCTTGCGCAAGCACCTGGTTGGCGAAGTCAGCCTGCTGCGTCGTGACGGCGAAATCAAAGCCTATATCGACCTGTTCTTCCTGGCGGCCGTGGTGCTGGTCTGCGTCGGCAAGATCGTCACCGAGTGACCGGCTCATTGTCGAATCACGGCAGCAGTCGTTTGGCGAGCTCCTCGTAAAGCATGCGGTTGCCGGCGACGGAGAAGTGGTCGTCACCGAGGATGTAAAGGTGCTCGTACCAGTTCACGTCGTGATCGGCGACGGCGAAGTAGGGCGGAAACAGGTCGATGAACGCCTTGCAGCGGCCCGGGCAGAAATCGCGCCAGAGCCTGACCTGCCTGCTGTCGCGGTCGTTCTGCGCGATCTGCTGGGCCCAGGGATAGACGACGATGGTCAGCGCAATGCCGCGGCTCTTCAGGAGGTCCGAAAGCTTCGTCATGTTCTGCAGCGATCGTGCGATGCCGCCCTCGACCCCCAGCGGCCGGTACCTGGCGTGATCGGGATTGGGCGTGGTCCAGCCGATCCGGTCGTGGTCGTGCTCGATCGCGCGGCGCCGGTTGCCGAGCATCGACTGGACCCAGCGCTTGGCGGTGATGCGCACGCGGTTGGTGACGACGAAATGGTCGATGAAGAAGTCGTGCTTCAGCGGTGAGGCCGGCGGATAGGTGCCGGGCGGCAAGGTGCAGAACTTCTGGTATTGCGGATCGTCGTCGATGCAGAAATATGACGACGCCTCGTCTTCCACGTCCGAACTGTCGGACAGCAGCACCACTTCATCGAACTGCAGCCCGAGATCGAGCAGGTACTTGACCTTCCTGTAATAGATGCTGGGCGAATAGGACGCGACGCCGGAATCGAGGAACTCGACCTTGGGGTCGCGCGCTTCGCCGGCGCGGTTGAGCAGGCCGACGAACGTGTCCTCGTAGGGAATGCCGATCGCCTCGGTGAAGGAATCGCCGACCAGGAGCGTTCGGCGATGATCCGATTTCAGCGGCACCTCGCGGACTGATCCATCCTTGAAGCCGAGGCTGTTGGTGAGCAGCCGATAGCGCGCTTCCCCCCAGACATCGTAGCCGTCGAAATTCGCCGCCAGGCCGTGATCGTAGATCGGATTGGCGATGCGCGCCGCATGGTCGCGTTCCTGCCCCATCGTGAAGGCGGAGTAGAGAAAGTCGAAGCCGAGAAACAGGCCGACGCAGTACAGGAACAGCAGGACATTGAGCAGCACGCGCTTTGGCGCAAACCACGTCTTGAATGGTCGTGTGGGGGAGGGCGTAATGCTGTCCGTCATCTCGTCTCGTCATGTCCGCAGGTCCGAAGGCCCATACCCGGCCTGGCCGATGACGGCAACCCCGCTGAATTTTAGCGGGCGCCTTCCTCTCGCGCGCCGAGGAAGACGATCTGAAACGTGAAGCAGCGGTAAGGCGTCGGTGTTCGAACCGAACCGGTCGAGGGGAGAGCAGCGCGCGTCACCGTTTCGCACTTTTCCGGATCAAGCGCTAACGCTTCTTCAGGCTCGCAATCCGGACTGGCGGCTTCTGCCTGGCGTTGTCGGAGACCTCACGTTCGGATGCACTGCGGTCCGCATTCGCGACCCGCGCTCTCTGGTGACCGGTTCGTCCGGCATGCCGTCCGTGGTGTCGGCGCGAGGCCGGCTTGGCTGCGTGCATCGCGAGCGACCGAGCTGAGGCAGCCTGCTCGTGCGCACTGGTGCCCGCATGTTCGGACCCGCGCGCCACGAGCGGCAGGGCTTCGACCGGCGCATGCACTTTTTCCGCGATTTCGAACAGGTTGGCGGCCGGCACCGGCAGCACGATGTCGGCGTTCTGCGGAATCATGCCGATCTCGCGTGGCCATGGCGCCTCGCGCGGCAGCGGCACGCCATGGGACTGCCGTGTCGCCGCGAACGGCCCATTGCCGGCCAGAAACTCGCCTTCGAGCGCGCCGAGATCGGAGAGTGTGGGCGCAGGCAGGGTGACGGCTGCGGCGACCTCCAGTTCCGGGACCTTCGGCCAATGTGCGATCGGCACCGTTTCCGAAACCGGATGCAGCTGCCATTCCTGCGGTTCGGTCGCGGTCGCAATTCTCTCCGCTGTTGCTGGCACGACGTGGACGATATGGTAGCCGCGAACCTTGAGCTCGTGCAGGAACCGGGGCAGAGCCGCAACGGTGCGGGCCTGGATGTCGTGCAGCAGGATGATCCCCCGGCCTCTCGCCTCCAGCCTCTTGATCGCGAGGTCGAAGACCTGGGCGGACGAAATATGTCGCCAATCGTCGGCGAGAAAATCAGTGCTCCAGACCTGGAGCCCGCGGGATGCCAGATACCGCTCCGCGACTTCCGAGCGCTCCAGTCCCGGGAAGCGGAAGAACGGCGCCAGCGCCGACGGGTCGGAGAGCGCTGCCGTCACCGCCGCGATGCCTTGATCGATCTGCGGCTGCGCGCGCTCGATCGGCATCCTTTCGAAGCCCAGGGGATGCGACTGGGTGTGGGTTCCGATGGTATGACCCGCAGCGGCGAGTTTGCGGACGCCCTCCGGACTGGCTTGCGCCTGCTGCCCGATGGTGAAGAAGGTCGCCCGGACGCACTGGTCGGCGAGGATCTGCAACACCTGGTTGCTGTTGCGCGGCAACGGTCCGTCGTCGAAGGTCAGCACCACCTCATGGTCATGAAGCGGAAGTGTTTCCTTGTATTGCATCGCGCCGATCCGAGGATGCTCGCGGGGGTCGACGACGAGCGTCCGCGATGTCCCGATCGCGTCGGGATGGCCGGGGCAATCGGCGGCGAGCGCGCCCTGCGCGGCGATCAGACAGGCAAGCAATCCAAGGCCGGAGATCGATCTCCGGACGCGACGCAAACGCTCAGCCGTCATGACGCACCACCTGCATTCCCATTCCATCCGGCAATCCGTGACAGCAGGTGGCTCCTTGCTTGTTCGCGAGTTGGAGATTCGCGAGCGGCCACCTGCAGCTCCATTCTATGGATGCTGACAAAAACCTCATCAATACCGACGACGCCATGAACCCAATCTGAACAGCCCGTCGTCCGCAGTTGTTCCTGCCGATGTCAGAGTTCCCCCTTTACGGCAACGTCAGGCACGGCCGGCACCAGATGCACCACATGATAATCATTGTTACGAAGATAACGAAGAAAAGCGGGCAGCATCGCGGCCGTCCACGGCTTCGTATCATGCATCAGAATGATGCCCTTGCGGGCATTTTTCAGCCGTCCGATCAGCAGTTTCAATTCCTGATCCGGCGTCATCCTGATCCAGTCGCTGACCCAGAAATCCGCGCCGAATACCGAGATTTCGCGTGACTGCAGCAGGTCGAGCAGCGCCGGCGAGGATTCGAAGTTGGGAAAGCGGAAGAACGGCGTGGACGGCGTCGTTGTCGCAACGCCATGGAGGGCCATTTCGTCGACGGCGATACCGTGGTCGATCTCATCGGTGGCCTCGCTCAGGCTGAGCTTTGGCAGGCTCGGATGATTCCAAGTGTGATGCCCGACCGTGTTTCCTTCCGCCGCGATCCGCCGCACCAGATCCGGATGGTCGACCGAATGTTCGCCGATCAGGAAGAAGGTCGCGCGAACGCACTCGTTCGCAAGTGCCGCAAGCACCTTTGGCGTGGTCAGCGGGGAGGGCCCGTCATCGAAGGTCAGCACCACCTCGTGGTCGTGCAGCGGCAGCGTTTCCGGAAAGCTCTTGAGGCCGACCCGGGGGTAGACATTGGGAGCGACGGCAAGAATGCGCGACGTCCCCAAAGTCCCTTCGCGCGGGCAGTTGGCGGCCTGTGCCGCAGTGGCCAGAGTGAGCGCCGCCAGCACCGCGCCGATCGCCGGGGGAAGCCATCTTTGCCGCGACATGTTTTCCATTGCGCAGGATGTTTCCTATTGGCTAAGGCTCAACTCGATAATGACGACTTGAACCAGTCTGTCAAACCGGCGAGGCGCGTCATGAGCGAACAAATCGACGTTGCCCGCGCCGACCAGGCGAACCCTCTCGATTACATCGAAATGCGCGGAGAGGATGGCGGGATCCGCCGCGAATTCGTCGAGCGCATCGCCCACGCGATCAAGGCCGCTGACGCGGCCTTTTTGCGCGGAATCGTCACCGAACTGCACGAGGCCGACCTCGGCGATCTGATCGCCGCGCTCGAGCCCGATGACCGCGTCAGCCTGGTGGAACTGACCGGAGCCGACTTCGACTTCTCGGCGCTGAATGAGGTCGATAATACCGTCCGTGAGGAAATCCTCGAAGAGCTCGAACCGGAGACGGTCGCAGAGGGCGTGCGGGAGCTCGAAGCCGACGATGCGGTCGAACTGCTGGAGGCGCTCGACGCGGCGGAGCAGGAGGAGATCCTCGAAAAGCTGCCGCCCTCGGAACGCGACGCGCTGGAGCGCAGCCTCGACTATCCGGAAAACTCGGCCGGCCGGCGGATGCAGACCGATTTCATTGCGGTGCCGCCGACCTGGACCGTGGGACAGGCCATCGACCATCTGCGCGACGCGCCGGATCTGCCGGATCGGTTCTACGAAATCTATGCCGTCGGGAGCGATCGGCGCTGGCAGGGCGCGGTGCCGCTTGATGCGCTGCTGCGCGCGCGTCGGCCGGTTCGGCTGGCCGACCTGATCGACAAGGAGCGGCGCCGGGTGTCGGTGATGGACGATCAGGAGGAGGTGGCCCGGCTGTTCGGCAAGTACAATCTTGTGACCGCACCCGTGCTCGACCCCGACGAGCGGTTGGTCGGTGTGGTCACGGTCGACGACGTGGTCGACGTCATCGCCGAAGAGGCGGATGAGGAGATCAAGGCGCTCGGCGGTATCATCAGCGACGAGGAATTGTCCGACAGCGTGTGGACCATCGCCAGGGGTCGTTTCAACTGGCTGCTGGTGAACCTGGCCACGGCCTTCCTCGCCGCATCGGTGCTCGGGCTGTTCAAGGGACAGCTCGAAAGGATGGTGGCGCTGGCGGTGCTGGCGCCGATCGTGGCGAGCCAGGGGGGTAACGCCGCGACCCAGACCATGACGGTTGCGGTCCGCGCGCTGGCGACCCGAGAACTCGGTGCCAACAATGCATGGCGCGTGGTGTTGCGTGAGGGCCTTGTCGGCCTCGTCAACGGGCTGGCCTTCGCGCTCATCACCGGCGTCGCGGCCGTCGCCTGGTTCAAGATTCCGGGGCTCGGCGTCGTGATCGGGCTCGCGATCGTCTGCAATCTGGTCGCCGGCGCCCTGGGTGGCATCCTGATTCCGATGGCACTGGAACGGATGCGGGCTGATCCCGCCGTCGCCTCCGGGACCTTCGTCACGACCGTGACCGATGTCGTCGGCTTCTTTTCCTTCCTGTGCATCGCGACGCTATGGTTCGGCCTGAATTAGGCTTTTCGCCCAAGCGCATTCATCGTTAATCCGACCTTAACGCGGGTCGCCGATGATCGCCGGCGGAAGGGGATGCGGATCATGCAGCGCTTGCGCCTGAAGGCGGATGGACGAATCGTCGAGTTGCGGGATGGGCAGGAGTTTCCGCTGCAGCCGAGCTCGCTTCTTGCCGTTTCCGCGACGCCCGGCCTGCCCGCCGTGCGCGACCTTCGCAGGCGCGCTCAGTTGACCCAGCAGCAGTTCGCCGAAAAGCTCGGTGTTCCCGTGGAGACCATCAGGAACTGGGAACAAGGCAAGCGCGCGCCGCGCGGCCCCGCACGGGCGCTGCTTGCGGTCATCGCGCATGCCCCGGACACCGTGTTTGCCGCCTTAGCCAAGGCTTAAGCTAAACGAGGATGCTCCCGTTGGCAGGGCGCCGCCGAGCGGACATAATGGCCGCGGATCGCCTGAGAGAAATCCTCATGCACTTCGTCGAGGCCAATGGCGCGCGAATCCCCTTGATCGGGCTCGGCACCTGGGAACTGCGCGGCCGAACATGCGCCCGCATTGTCGAGCAGGCGCTGAAATTCGGCTACCGCAACATCGACACCGCCCAGGTCTATGAAAACGAGCGCGAGGTGGGCGAGGGGGTGCGCGCCTCAGGCGTCCGCCGTGACGAAATCTTCGTGACGACCAAGATCTGGACCAACCATTTCGCACCCCATGATCTGGAGCGCTCGACCAAGGACAGTCTGGTCCGCCTGCGCCTTGCGGAGGTCGACCTCCTGCTGCTGCATTGGCCCAATCCGCATGTTCCATTGCAGGAAACGCTCGGCGCGCTTGCCCACGCGAAGCGCCTTGGCCTGACCAGGAACATCGGCGTCTCGAACTTCACCGTGGCGTTGATGGACCAGGCCGTAGCGGCATCTCCGGAGCCGCTGGTGTGCAATCAGGTCGAGTATCATCCCTATCTCGACCAGGCCAAGGTGCTGGACGCCTGCGCGCGTCACGGCATGGCGCTGGTCGCCTATAGCCCGGTCGCCAAGGGCCGGATCAAGAACGACCCGACCCTGGTCCGGCTCGGGCGCATCCACCACAAGAGTCCGGCGCAGATCTGCCTGCGTTGGCTGGTGCAGCGGAATGTCGCGGCGATCCCCCGCACCTCGCGGATCGAGCGGTTGTCGGAGAATATCGAGATCTTCGATTTCGCGTTGAACGACGAGGAATTGGACGCGATCTCGGCGATGGGAAGCGCTGGCGGCCGGCTAACCGATTTCGCGTTTGCGCCGAAATGGGATTGAGCTGCCGGCAAGGCCGGCTATGCTCCGGAAGCTGGTCGTTGACCGAACGCGAATGGTTCTGGACACGACGTCACATCGTGTTTCATTGCGCCTGATCGCCCCTCGGGAAGTTGGGGACATGCCAACCAATGACGACGTAACGTGGAGTGGCGGCGCTACATACGTGCGGACATTGCGGGATCGGCGATCGTACATCTGTCGATCGTTGCCTTGCTGATTCTGTTCACCGAGGTCCACCCGTTCGGCGCGGTTCCGCCCGAGCCGATTACGGTCGACATCGTCACGGAAGAAGTCGACAAGAAGCCGGAACCGGTGCCGACGCCTGCGCCGCAATTGCCGCTGCCCGACAAGCCGACCGTAGCGCCTGCCCCGGCCGAGCAACCAAAACAGGCCGCGGCGCCGGCGATGCCCCAGGCTGCGCCGCCACCGCCGCCACCTGCAAGCGCCCAGAAGCCGTCACTCCAACCGGCGCGACGCAATGCCGGCCCTTCACCGGCTGCATCAGCATCGCCCGCGCTTGGCTACACGCCGCCCGAACCCGACGTGACGGTGAAATACCATGTGATGCTCGGCCTGCCAGGCGAGTTGCCGCCGCCGTCCTCACCCGCCGGCAAGCCTGGCGACGGCGTCGATGCGACCGCCTCGACCGCCGCGGACGTCGAATCCAGCCTGGTTGCGCAGTTTCGCCGCCGCCTCAAGAGCTGTTCGAAGCTGCCGGCGTCGATTGCACCGTCGGACAACGTCATGATCAAGCTGCGCGTCCTGATGGCCTCCGACGGCACGCTTGCCGCCGAGCCAATCCTGATCGAAGCGAGCGCGTCCGAAAAGGGACCGCTGCTGATGCAAGGGGCGATCAGCGCGCTGCAGGCCTGCCAGCCCTACGCGATGCTGCCGAAAGATCGCTACGGCGAGTGGAAGGTGATCGACCTCACCTTCACACCGCAGCAATTCAACGGCTGAGCGGTTTTCTAGCTCCCCATCGCCAGCCAGGCGTTGGACGCGAATTGGCGTCGCCAGGTCACGATCACGACTGCTCCGGTCGTCACGAACAGAACCCATGGGCTGACGAACCAGCCGAGATAGCCGAGCGCAAAGAAGAACGCGCGCTGGCCGCGGTTGAAATGACGGCCGGCGGCCTCGAACAGGCGGGCGGTGCGGATGACGTGGGCCTCCGCCTCGGGGGTGTCGCGCTTTGCAGCCGGCGGAGCTGCGCCGAACAGGATCGCGACGTAGTTGAACAGCCGGTACGCCCAGGCGAATTTGAAGAACGCGTAGACGAAGATCAGGATCAGCCCCAGGCACTTGACCTCCCAGAGCGCGGGCGCGGGGCTGATGTCGATGGGCAGCTTGCTGAGGATCGCCAATGCGTCATTGGTCTCCCGCAGCAGCGCCAGTCCGCCGCCGACCGCGAGCAGGCTGGTGGAGGCAAAGAACGCCGTTCCGTTCTGCAGCGAGGACATGATCTGCATGTCGACCATCCGGGCTTCACGATCGAGCATCCGCCTGACCCAGATTTCGCGATAGGCGTTCATCCGCGCCGACAGGCTGTCGCGGCCGTAGGCGGTGTGCTCCAGCGTCACCGCATACACCAGCCATTCGATGGCGAAGAATGCGACCGCGAGACTATCGACGAGATATGGAGCCATGCTGTATCCCTCGCCGGGCGCGACTACCGGCCCGGCCGTAATGTTGCGACAAGGAGGGGGACTGGTACTCTGACGTCCCTGGTGCTTGAGGTATATCCGAAGAAGGCATGTTGGGGATGACGTTGCAGCTCGTAATCGGCAACAAGAACTATTCGTCCTGGTCGATGCGGCCGTGGCTTGCGCTCCGTGCCAACGATATCGCTTTCGAGGAGATCTTCATTCCGCTCTATACGGGCGATGCCGACAAGAAAAGACTCCTCGGCTTTTCGCCTTCAGGCAAGGTGCCGACGCTGATCGATGGCGATGTCACGGTGTGGGATTCGCTCGCCATCATCGAATACCTTGCCGAGAGGTTTCCGCAAGCCCGGCTCTGGCCGGAGGATCGCGCCCGACGCGCGCATGCGCGTGCGGTATCGGCCGAGATGCATTCCGGCTTTCTGCCGCTGCGCAACGAGTGCGGCATGAACCTGCACCGTCCGATCGGTCCGATCGCGTTGTCGGCGGATGCGCTGGCCAATGTCGCCCGCATCCAGGAGATCTGGATCGACTGCCGCGAACGCTACGGTCAGGAGGGGCCGTTTCTGTTTGGAGCCTTCGGTGGCCCGGATGCGATGTTTGCGCCCGTGGTGCATCGCTTCCGCACCTATGCGATCGAGGTTGCAGCACCGGTCAAGGCCTATATGGCGACAATGGCGGCGTTGCCCGCATTCGCGCAATGGACCAAGGAAGGCTTGGCCGAGACGCTCGTGATCGATCGACTGGAGAATGTTTGACGCGCGACGATTTTATGACGGCCGCGACGACTTGACGGATCGGGGTGAAGTCGGTCTGAATCCGACATGAGACGTTGTGTCTCGAGACGTTGTGTCTCGGATCAAGGAGAATTGGCGATGGGAATTTTTGATTCACTGGAAAATTCGCCAGCGCTGAGGAACGCGCTCGGCCAGCTTGGTGCAGCAGTCCTTCCCGCGGTGCTCGGTGAGGTGATGGGGACCGGCAGCCAGGGTGGGCTCAATGCCATCGTGGCCAAGCTCGAGCAGGCGGGTTTCGGAGCTCAGGTCAAATCCTGGATCGGGACCGGTCAGAATCTGCCGATCTCGGCCGATCAGTTGCGGCAGGTTCTGGGCAGCGATGTCGTCAGGCAATTGGCCGCCAAGTACAACATTCCCGTGGATCAGCTCTCGGAAATTTTGGCCCAGCAACTGCCGCAGGCTGTGGATCATGCGAGCCCCGACGGCAAACTGCCTCATTCAGCCTGAGCGCTCGCAACGGCACCATCGCCGCCCAGGGCGGTAAGAATCAGGCGGCGCCTGATCTAGGCTATTGAAAAGCCTGCTATATTCTCGGGTTAGCCATGCTGGGATGCGACTGGCCAATGGCCGACCCCACGTGCTATACAAATCCACGTGTTCTAGTCGGCCGACGCAGCGGGGACCGTGGCGCGCGGCCGAGAACTTTTGCGTGATGGAGAGCGCGTTGAAGCACAAATTCCCTATCGGAGCGACCGTCTACTTTACCGCCAGCAATGTGTCGCGTCCGGCTGCGACCGGTACCTATGAGATCATCCGGCTGCTCCCGACTGAGGGCGACGACTGCCAATACCGGATCAAGAGCTCGACCGAAGCGTTCGAACGAGTCGCCAAGGAAAGTCAACTGGCTATCTCTTGAACGCCCGATTGTGGAGCGTCGCGCTGGCAGGGTTGCCCGCGCGGTGGTGCTGGGCGATGATTGGGTCCGCGATCGCGCTTGCAAGAGTTCCGTTTTGTCGATCGCCTGATGGAACGCTGCGGGAAGGCTTGACGACACGGAACATGTACGCCGCCGTCAAAATGCCCCGCTCGCGGAACCATTCCGTCAGTTGAGTGCCGCAAATCGGCATTCAACGTAATTCAATGCGCTCGATGGCGCGTGAGGGATGATCGCGCATGAACTGGGCATGGGCCACATCGCTCGACCAAGTCTTGCGCTCGCCGGCCTTTCCGATGTGGGTGACGCTGGCGGCCGCGGGATTCTTCGGGTTCGTCGTGCTGATCACGATGCTTCGCGCCGACAAATCGGCGGCGAACGGCGCATTGACGATCATCACGCTGCTCGCGGTCGGTGTCGCCGTCGCTGCCACCATCGACCGTCTCGGTCCGGCGGGCCGCACCATGATGATGCCAAGGGAAGCGCGACAGGAGCCGGCGGCAAGCGTCAGCCTGCCAGCGTTGGCCTGCATCGAGGACCTGGCCGGCGATGTTGTGCTGGCAGCCTGTGAGAAAGACCTGTTCAGTTCCGCGGAGATCGCCGCGGCGGCGGTGAGTTATGCCGCGTCCGAAATCGAACGGCTGACGACCTATGGCGATGTTGCCTCCGCCAATCAGGACATGACACCCGAACTGATGTCGCTGCGCCAGGCCGTGGAACGCGATCGCTACGGGCTCGTCGCTCACATCCTCGCCGAGCGCTACCGCTGCACGCCCCTGGATTGCATGGTTTTCCGCGCGATCAGCAACCGCCGGCAGATCGTCGCCAATATGGAAGCCCACACCTATGACGGTTTGATCTCACGCTATGCGTCGTCATGGAACGCGCCGCAGTCACCACCCCAGGTCTCGGCGTCAGCGGCGCCAGGAACGGCACTCTCAGCGCAGGGATCGCTGGTTCCACCGCAGGGGCCGCTTGGATCGTCGATGCTGGTGGGCCGGCCGACCAATGCCGAGTTTCCCACCGCGGCCTCGACGCCGCCTGTCAGCATCATGACGGCTGAGCCTGGCACGGGGACGCGCCCTCCGGCCGCGGCCAAGGGAACTGCGCCGCCAGCCGCCGCTGCAGCGGCGGTAGCACCGGCGGCAGCAGCAGCTCAGGCTGCCAAGAAGCCGCCCGCGCCGCCGCCGAAACAGGCGCGAGCAGCACCGCCACCCGCAGCCGCGCAGCCGCCGGTGCAGATATCCCCAGAGGCGTCAGCACCGCCGGCCGAAGCACGGGATTGAGTCTTTCAATGGCATCGGGTGATCGCTATAGCGATTGGGCCGTCCCCGATGGGATGCGCGAGAACTCCGCGATCAAGAATTCCGCGATCGAGACCGACGTCAGGTAGCAGCCTCGGCTTTGGTCTTAACGGATCGGACCGTCGAGGGGCCGCCGAAGGAACCATGCCGCTTCACCTCATCAAGCTTGCCGTGGGCTGCGAGTCGGTCAAGGAACTCAAGGACTGGGTCGCCGAACGCATGAAGACGGCGAAGAAGAACGGTCTTCCGCAACGTCATGTTCATATCACGCGGATGACGCCGAAGCGGGTCGATGAGATTCTGGCCGGCGGGTCGCTCTATTGGGTCATTCGGGGCGAGATCGCCGCGCGGGAACAGATCACCGCAATCGAGCCGTTCCGCGACCGTGACGGGATCGCGCGGTGCCGGCTGGTGATGCAGCCGAAAGTGGTCGCGGTTTCGCCACGGCCGATGCGCCCATTCCAGGGATGGCGATACCTGACCGAGGACGCCGCTCCGGCCGATTTCGGCAGGGCGGAGGCCGCGGGCGTTTCCGCCATGCCGGAACCGATGCGGCGCCAATTGCGCGATCTCGGGTTGCTTTGAGCGTTATCGGACCCCGATGAGCGCGATGCTCGCGCGGCGCTGCTGGCCTTGGCCTCAATCGCGCGATTGAGTTCGCCCGCGACGTGCCGCTCGTCGGCGCTGAGGTCGGTGTCGGTTTGTGGCGCGCGCGTTTCAAGCCGATGACCTTGTCGACTGTCGCCGGATCATCTTGGCGTGTGCTGGCGAGAGCTCTCAGGAAAGATGACATTGGTGTTAGGGTTGCGAAGCGTCGGCAACGAGCGCGGCGACATCCTCCGTGGAAATGCGGGGCGTCCTTGCAAGCGATTGGCGGACCCTGGCAGGTCTGCTGCAATGGCGCCAAGCTGTCGGCGAATCACATTGCGCGTGCCGCGTGCGCGGGCTGCATCATTCATGTGAATCCACTTCAGTCGACCGCTGCACCGGTGCGGCGATTCATGATTAAAAAGCACACGCCGAGTGATTTGATGCGATGCGCACGCATTTCACTTGACCGCAGTCGCGCCTGACTCGAAGATATTTGCAGGGGTCTCGAACATGCTGGTGCAGGCTAGCCAAGGGCAATCGGGCTCGGCGCACGTCGTTGTGCTGGGCAATGAGAAGGGCGGTTCGGGCAAATCCACCACCGCACTGCACGTTGCCGTTGCGCTGATGAAGGCCGGGCAGCGCGTGGCAACCATCGATCTGGATTGCCGGCAGCAGAGTTTCACCCGCTACATCAACAACCGCAGCGCCTGGGCACGGCGCACCGGAATCAATCTCGAGTTGCCGACGCATTATTGCATCAAGCTCGGGGAGACGATGCAGATTGCCGAGAACGAAAACTCGGAATTTCACCAATTCATGGAAGCGGTCAGTGCGGTCGAACGCGCGTTCGATTTCATCGTGATCGATACCCCGGGAACCGATAGCTACCTGATGCGCCTGGCGCACTCGATGGCCGATACGCTGGTCACGCCCATCAATGACAGCTTCCTGGATTTCGATGTGCTCGGCACCGTCGATCCGGCGACCTACGCGGTTACCGGGGAGAGCCACTATGCCGAGATGGTCCGGGACGCCCGACGCAAGCGGCGTCAGCTCGACGGCGCGACGACCGACTGGGTCGTGGTGCGCAATCGGCTGTCGATGCTGGGGTCCCGCAACAAGCAGCTCGTCGCCGACGGCCTGAAGGAACTGTCGTCCCGGCTGGGGTTCCGTTCGATCGACGGGTTTGCCGAGCGCGTGGTCTACCGCGAGTTTTTTCCGCGCGGCCTGACCGCGCTCGACGACATCGATGAGGCAACGCTCGGCACCCGTCCGAGTCTTGGCCATGTGACGGCACGCGAGGAGGTGACGAGCCTGCTGCGCCAGCTGAAGTTGCCGCTCGACGAACGTGGCCGGCGACGCGCCGCCAATCGCATGGAATGGTTCAGCCAGGTCGACCTGCCGCTCGAAGTCCACGATATCATCAGCGCCTGAACGGGCGGCATGGTGGGCTGGCCCCACTTTTTCCGTAGTTATACTGGCGCTCCAGGGCGGAACCCGCCAACTTCTAGCCCGTTTTTGTTTTTACAAGATGTTTACGGATTGAGTGAACCGCACTTTGACGACTTGCGTCATAGGTGGGGTCCGGCTCGGGCGTATGGTCCTTCGCGATTGCACAAGACTTGGGTGCGGCGCACAGGGATCAGGCGGTCAATTCACAATATTTAGCCTTCCCGTCACGGCGGCGTGACATATATTAAGGCCAAAATTCCAAGCCAGAAGCCTTCGACAGTGGCACTCCGAGGACGAACATGAAGCGTGGAATTACCATTCTGGTCTGTGTCGGTGCGCTCGCCGCCGTGTCCTACTTCACGATGAGCAAGTGGGCGATCCATCACGAGACCATGACGTTCCTGGATGCATCACGCGACAATCGTCCGGTGCAGATTGATGTCGCCGTGCGGCGCGACCGTGAAATGCAGGCCGATGCCGGCATGATAAACTTGCCGGTCGCCGTCCTCAATCATGGCAACACGGTCAAGTTCACCGAGTATTCGTTCCTCGCCAACGTCTTTGCTGCGCGCGGCTATATCGCCATTAGCATTCAGCACGATCTGCCGACGGATGCGCCGATGGTGACCAGGGTGGGGGAGCTCTATGTCGGACGGCTCGCGCAGATTCAGCGCGGCGTGGCCAACATCAAATTCGCCGTCGAGGAGATGAAGAAGGTTCAGCCCAATGCGGATTATGACCATCTCACCGTGGTCGGGCATTCGATGGGCGGCGACATCACGATGTATTTCGCCAAGCAGTATCCCGACCGCGTCAGGAAAGTGGTGACGCTCGATAATCTGCGCGTGCCGTTTGTCACCTCGGGCAAGTTCAAGATCCTGTCGTTCCGCTCCAAGGATCCGCAGTTCAAGACCGATCCTGGCGTCATTCCGAGCAACGAGGAATGCGAGAAGGCCGGGATCACCGTCGTTCAGACCGGCTTCCAGCATAACGACATGCGCGACACCGGGCCGGACACTGCCAAGGAATCGATCCAGTCCATGCTGGATAAATTCCTGGCCGATACCGATACCGGTGATGTTGCGCCGGTGGAGACCAAGGTTTCGCCGCTCATCGAACCCGGTCCTGTTGCCCCTTACGCGCCGCCGCCCAGCGGCGAAGCTCAGCCGGACAAGTCGCTCACGCACTGAGTTCAGCCTTCCTGCCTGATGAGGGGACTTGCCGTCCCCGGTGATCGCTATCAATTGATGCATTGACCGTTTCGCATCCGGGCCCACATGTGGCCTGACGGTCTTTGTGAGCACCAATGTCCGGCGAACCGACCACCCCCCGACCTGGTGACGTAACGTCAGCCGAGTCCACGTCGGACAAGACTGGATCCCTGCCAGAAGCCAAGTCATCCACCGCCAAGGAGATCGCGGACTTCGTTGCCAGGGCGCGCGCGACGTCGCCGCACGCCCCGGGTGCCAAGTCGCGGCTGATCTTCGCGCTGGATGCGACCATGAGCCGGCAACCGACCTGGGACATGGCCTGCGCGTTGCAGGCCGACATGTTCCGCGAAGCGGCCTCGCTCGGCAGTCTCGACATCCGTCTCATCTACTACCGCGGCTTCAACGAATGCCGCGCCAGCACCTGGATCTCCGACAGCGCCAAGCTCGCCAGGCTCATGAGCAAGATCGACTGCCGGGGTGGCGATACCCAGATCGGAAAAGTGCTGTCGGCGGCGCGGCGCGAGGCGGTCGCCTCGGGCGTGCGCGCGGTCGTGTTCGTCGGCGACGCGATGGAGGAGAAGGTCGATGATCTCTGTGCCAAGGCCGGCGAACTCGGCATGCTCAAGGTGCCGGTGTTCCTGTTCCAGGAGGGCGAGGATGCGGTGGCGGAACAGGCGTTTCGCGAAATCGCTCGCCTGACCAATGGGGCCTGGTGCAGGTTCGACCCCGGTGCTGCGCCGCAGTTGCGCGAGTTGTTGCGCGCGGCCGCAGCTTATGCCGCTGGCGGCCGCGAAGCGCTCAAGCGGCTGTCGGCGCGCGAGGGGGGCGCGGCCAAGCTGCTCGGACAACTGAAGTGAAGGGGATGCCGGATCTGGCTCCGAATCCCGATCGGCCGCATGAACGGTGATTTTTGCGACCAATAACGCTATATCTGGATCATGCCGACCCTGATTGCTGGCGTTGTCGCCGTCGTCGTTTTGTACAGCTTGCTGCAGATGTTTCGCGCGGCCAATCCGGCCGTGCTTGCGCGCGCGCTCAAGATCGTGGGGGGCGTCGTGACACTGGCGATGGCTGCCTTCACGGGCGCGAGGGGCGAACTGGCTGTCGCGATCCCGCTCGGGATCGTCGGTGCTGGCCTGCTCGGCTGGTCGCCATTTGGAACGCCGAGCCTTGGGAGTATCGGCGGATTGTTCGCTGGCGGCGGCGAGCAACGCACATCGGGACAGACATCCCGGGTCCGCTCGCAACTCCTCGAAATGATCCTCGACCATGGCAGCGGTCAAATCGCCGGCCGGTTCGTGAGCGGTCCCAATGCCGGCCGGTCGCTCGAGGAGTTCGACCTGCCGCAATTGTTGTCGATGGCCGGAAGCTTCGACGCCGAGAGCGTCGCGCTACTTGAAAGCTATCTGGACCGCAGGTTTCCCGCTTGGCGCCAAGACGCGCAAGGCGATGGGGCAGGGCGGCAGAGCCGCGCGGCGGCGAGCGGAAAAATGACGGACGAGGAGGCCTATCAGATCCTTGGCCTGCAGCCGGGCGCGGGGCGCGACGAGATCGCTCGCGCCCACCGTACGCTCATGAAGAAATTGCATCCCGACCAGGGGGGGTCGACGTACCTCGCCGCTCGGGTAAACCAGGCCAAGGATACTTTGCTTCGTACGCATCACAGCTAACTCCGGCAACCAACGCCACAGACCGACAGCCGCTTCCGCCTTTTGCTCTGAGAGCCGCCCAACCTTCACCGCCCGCCGTTGCCCGGCATGGTCGATCCTTCGTGTTGGGTTAGATTTAAACGCAAATTCTTGACGAGTGGTTGCAGCGCCGACCGCGCGCGAAAAGCGGCGCGGGAAAAAGAAAAGCCCGCACCTTGCGGCGCGGGCCTGGGTCAGGCGATTGGCGTGGGGTCAGTTACGCACGGTCATGCAAGAAATGTCGGCGCGCTTCAAGGCCTTGCAAACCGCCTCGGCCTGATCGCGATCGAGTCCGGCAAAGCGCGCGCGGAAAAGCTTGTGGTCGCCCTTGGCGACCGATTCGGTGAACGGATCGGCTTTGCTGAGCAGGCCGCGTGCCTGGCTGCGGGCGGCCTCGATACGCTGCTGCGCTTCGTCCTCGCTGTCCAGTGCGCCGACCTGGACGATCCAACCGGTGTGTACCGCGGTGGGCTTGCTGCCGTTGTTCTGCGGCTGGGATTGCGGTCGCGCCGGTGCCGGCTCAGCATACGCCATCGCCTGGCTGGACGTACTCGGAGGGAGGCTCGAAGCAGGCAGCACGCCGAGAATGCCATTGCCGGTGCCGAAGCCCGGCGGCTGCGGCGGAAGCGCCGCTGAAGGCGCCTCGGGGCGGCTCGGCTCCGGCTTGCTGATCTCGGCTTTCTCGATCGGTTTTGCGCTGTTGGAGCTGTCGGCAATTTCGGGGCGGGCGGGCGCGACCGAACTGGTGGTCGGTGGAGACGGCGGTGCCGAAGCCACCGAGGCGAGCTTCAACGGCTGTGCCTTGACCTGCACGGTCTTCACCTTGACCGGCTTCATCGGCTCGGTCGAGCCGGGAATCGTGGCGATCGGCTGCGTCTGGATCACGCCCGAGGTCAGCGGCGCGGGCTCGATCCGTGCCTTTGCGGCCTGCGCGGGTACCGGGCTGGACGCCGGCGGCGCTGCTCCGGCCGGATCGGCGGAGGCAAGCTGCACCGGGGCCGGATCGGCGTCTGCAACGTCCGCGCTCGCCTCATTCGCATTGCGGTCGCCGATCGCGGCGACAGTACGCTTGGTCGCGGCCTTATCGAGGTTTTCGGCGAGCAGGTTGCGCATGGTCGCATCGCGCGAGCTGCCGCTGTGCCCGCCCAACACGACACCGATCAGGAATCGATTGCCGCGATGCATCGAGGTGACGAGATTGAAGCCGGATCCGCGGGTGTAGCCGGTCTTGATGCCGTCGACGCCTTCGACACTGCCGAGCAGGTGGTTGTGACCGCTGATCGTTCGGCCGCGAAAGTTGAAGGCTGTCGTCGAGAAATAATGGTAGTACCGTGGAAAGCGGTCCTGCAACGCACGGCCAAGGATCGATTGATCGCGCGCCGTCGTCACCTGCTCGTCGCTTGGAAGGCCGGATGCGTTGCGATAGACGGTGCGGCTCATGCCGAGCGCGTGCGCCTTGCGCGTCATCATCTTGGCGAAATCATCTTCGCTGCCCCCGATCGCTTCGGCGATCACCACGGCGGCGTCGTTGGCGGAACGCGTGATCAGGCCCTTGATGGCGTCTTCAACGCGGATGGTCTGGCCAGGGCGCAGGTCGAGCTTGGTCGGATCCTGATCGGAGGCGTGCTCCGATACCGACATCTCGGTATCGAGCTTCATCTTGCCCGCATCGAGTCGCTCGAACAGCAGATAGAGCGTCATCATCTTGGTGAGCGAGGCAGGGTGCCGCGTCGCGTCGGGGTTGGTGGCCGCCAACGTCGCGCCGGAGTTGCCGTCGACGATGATCGAAGAAAACGCCGGGCTGTAGCTCTCTTCCGCGTCGTGATGGGTTTGGTGGGCAGAGTGCCGATGCTGATGGTGACGTGCATCCGCGCTGTCGGTTGCGACGACGGCCGCGGTGATCGTCACCAGTCCGAAAACGCCCACACGCATCAGGCGCGACGAGGCCAAGTTTTTGCGAAGCATGAAATCCCCGTCCCAGTTTTTGACTTGATCACCCCTTCGTGAGGCAAAATTGTGCCCGACGTCCGGTGACCTGACCAGCCCAAATCAGCGATCCGACCGAATCATGGCTCGGATCCTGGTTTTGCGGTGGCAAATGTCTAAGGTGTTGTTCCAAAAAAGAGTTTTTCTGTGCTTTGAGAACCAACACGTTCGGGAATCAGGTTAGGGGGGGCGAGTTTCCAAATGATTAAGCAACCCTTTCGCGAATCCACAGAATTCTGCGGAAAACCATCTATTGTGCGATGCACAAATTTCTTGACGCTTATTGTGCGATGCGGTATAGATGCTTTACGCTAAAGGAGCCGCATTTACGCGGCCACCTGCGCTCGTCCGGGAAGGGATGCCACGATGTTTAAGGTTGAAGACATTCAGAACTACGGCAAGGAGCAGCTCGAGCAGGCCGTCCATTCGGCCAGCGGTGTCCAGAGCGGACTCCAGGCGATTGCGACTGCCTATGGCGACTACACCAAGAAGTCGTTCGAGGACACCAAGGCGTTCGTCGAGAAGCTCTCAGGCGTGAAATCGCTGGACAAGGCCATCGAAGCACAAAGCGAGTTTGCCAAATCCGCGTATGTGACCTTCGTTGCCGATTCACAGAAGATCGCGGGCCTGTATGGCGATCTGGCCAAGCAGGCCTTCAAGCCGATCGAGGGGCTGGTCGCGAAGTTTACGCCTTCGGGGCAGTGATTCACGGTCATTGGCCAATCAGGAAGCCCGGCAGCAACGCCGGGCTTTTTTGCAGATTGTCCGTAACGGTGTCTATCTTGCCACCCGCAGCTTGGCGATCTGCGTGCCGATCTGTGAGAAGGCGGCGGCGATCTGGCTCGCTTGAGTCAGCATGAAGAATTTGGACGAATCGGTAGCGCATGCGGGCAACACCGCCGACTGGCCCGCACCGTCGGTGTCGATCTGCACGGTATAGATCGTGACGCCGCTGTTCTTGATGGCTTGGCACAACATTTTCATTCGCGTATCGACGTCGGAACTCTGGCTCGAATAATTGCCATACCAGCGGTCACCGGTGTTCAAGCCGTCGGTGAACAGGATGATGATGTGCTGGTAGGCATTTCCTACGGTTTCCGCCGGGGCGTTCAGCGGCGATTGCTGCAAGAGCGAGAGCCAGCCCCACTGCAGGCCGATCGTCTGGTTGGTGGCACCGCCTGGCGACATTCCGTTGATGGTGCTGTTGACGGTGCTCCAGTTGTAGGTGAGAGGCAGGATCGCCGCCGCCGGGCAGTTGGGATCCTGGTCGGCGATGAACAGCGTCGAATTGGTTCCCGTTGTGGGAGCCGTGGCGCTGATGTCATAATTCAGGCTGGGGTCCTTGTCGCGGTCGGTCACGCAGCCGTTCCACTGCGAATGGGCCGGCGTGCCGACCGAGTCGGTCCACCTGTAACCGTGGTCCTGGCATTGCGCCAATGTGCTGGTCCAGCCGTTGTCGCTGCACCAGCTCTGCTGAAAGTAGGGATTTTGGTACATGTTGGGGTCCCAGCGATCCCATCGCAGCCAGCTGGCACCGACGTTCGACGTGCCCACGTTGACGTCGATCTCGAACGGAACAACGGAGATCATGACGTCGCCATTGTTCTGCGCCAGCGCCGAAAGCTGGGTCACCAGTTTCTTCGCAGCGCTCTGCAGGGCGCCGATCTTGTTGGAGTCGGCCATAGATCCGGTGTTGTCGAGCACGAGCGCTACGCGGAGCAGGTTGGCGCCCCAGCTCGTGGTGGAATTGGCGCTGAAGCTCACGCTGGGCAGACCGACCACCTTCATGAAGTCGGTTGGGATCGATCCCGACCCGTTCACCACGATCGTCGGGCCGTTGCCGGTGGCGGCGGCGGTGTAGGTGGCGCTGACAGAGACCGAGTTGGCCTCCTTATTGGTGTAGAGGGCCGAGAAATAGTTCTGGGCGGTCGTACCGATCTGGGTCGACGTGATCGTTCCCTGCGACAGGTCGCGGGACAGCATCAGCGCCGTGGAGTCGAGCGCGGACTGCATGGCCGAGCGCGCCATGTTGGCCCGGCTGTAGTCGACGGCCGCGCCAATGAAGGCGAAAATCGGAAGCAGGGCGATCGCAAAGATGACCGCAATATTTCCGTCCCGTGCTGAGCCCAAGCGGCGCGCTTGCAGGCCGAAATAGCGGAAACAGAATGCACTGGACATGGCGGCCACTGATCATGGATTGGGCGGCCATTCCAGGTTGCGCAGTTGAATGGGTGGTAAATCAGGTCGTAGAAATCCGGGGCTAAGCCGCAAGTGGGCCGCGAACCGGCGGTAAGAACCGCGCTCGATCGTCAATGGCGGCTAAATCGGGGGCATCCCAGATTTTGTCAAATCGATCAGGATTGATTAACCTAGCGCCGGATCGTCGGGTCGGGACCGACCCCCCTCCAAGCGACCGATGACGCGCTTGCGGGACGGGCGGGAGCGACCATATTCTTAGGCCGATCGACCGTACCGGGGTTGACCAGCGACGATCCGCAAAAGAATTGTCTGGGAAGCCAGGGTGGCTCCGGCGGGAGAGCTTCACTGGGTTCCTTCCAGGTTCCCGCGGGAATGTCGAACGCTTGTAAGATGTCGCAGCCAATTTCCAGACCAGAACCCGCGCAACCGGCGGTCCTCACCGTATTCGCAGCCCGCTCGAATGGCGACGAGCACCGTTCAGGCGGGAGCAACGGACCGACGACGTCCGTCATCACCAAGGTCAAGCCGAAAACCAAGCGGCCGCATCTGTATCGTGTGCTGATCCTGAATGATGACTACACGCCGATGGAGTTCGTGGTGCTGGTGCTGGAGAAGTTTTTTCAGAAGGACGTCGAGGCCGCGACCAAGATCATGCTCCACGTCCACCATCACGGGATCGGGGAGTGCGGGGTCTTCACCTACGAGATCGCCGAGACAAAGGTGACGCAGGTGATGGATTTCGCGCGGAAACACCAGCACCCTCTGCAGTGCGTGATGGAAAAGAAATAGCGCGGAAGCGCTTTCGGTCAGGCGAGGCTCGGAGCTTCTCGAGAGAGCTTTCGGCGCCGTGAACCTTTTCGAGCGTGATGCTCGCCCTCGGGGCCGGGCGCGCGGTGTTCGGTATTTGAAAGCGCTCGGGACGCGACGATCGCGGCCCGTCGATCAATTTCCCGTTGGATGGCTTCCCCGCGAAAACCCCCCGGGTCGCGCAAAAACTGCCCGAATCGGAACGGGTTTTGCATCAAAATTGCCGATGGCGCGTTACTATGGAGTCGCCGGCCGGTCTTTCGCCGCGAATGTTGCGTAACTAAATATGACAAAGGTTGTTGTTGCCTGACCGGGCGACGGCGATCATGATGGTCGGGGGCCATAGAGGACGCGAATGCCGACTTTTTCCCAGAGCCTAGAACAATCCCTGCATCGCGCGCTGGCGATCGCGAACGAGCGTCACCACCAATACGCGACGCTCGAACATCTGCTGCTGTCGCTGATCGACGACTCCGATGCAGCGGCCGTGATGCGCGCTTGCAGCGTCGATCTCGACAAGCTGCGCGGCAGCCTCGTCAATTATCTCGAGACCGAATTCGAAAATCTGGTCACCGATGGCAGCGAGGACGCGAAGCCGACCGCGGGCTTTCAGCGCGTCATCCAACGCGCCGTGATTCACGTGCAGTCCTCGGGCCGCGAGGAAGTGACCGGCGCCAACGTGCTGATCGCGATCTTCGCCGAGCGCGAGAGCCACGCCGCCTACTTCCTGCAAGAACAGGACATGACCCGCTACGACGCGGTGAACTACATCAGCCATGGTATCGCCAAGCGCCCCGGAGTTTCCGAAACGCGACCCGTGCGCGGCGTGGACGAGGAAACCGAGACGAAGGGCAACGAGGATTCCAAGAAAAAGGGCGAGGCGCTCGACACCTACTGCGTCAACCTGAACAAGAAGGCGAGGGACGGCAAGATCGATCCGGTGATCGGGCGCAACGCCGAGATCAACCGTGCGATCCAGGTGCTGTGCCGCCGCCAGAAGAACAATCCGCTGTTCGTCGGCGAAGCCGGCGTCGGCAAGACTGCGATTGCAGAGGGGCTGGCCAAGCGCATCGTCGAGAGCGAGGTGCCCGAAGTGCTCGCGGCCGCGACCGTGTTCTCGCTCGACATGGGCACGCTGCTGGCCGGCACGCGTTATCGCGGTGATTTCGAGGAGCGCCTGAAGCAGGTGCTGAAGGAACTGGAGGCACACCCGAACGCCATCTTGTTCATCGACGAGATCCACACGGTGATCGGCGCCGGCGCCACCTCGGGCGGCGCGATGGATGCGTCCAATCTGCTCAAGCCCGCGCTGGCTTCGGGCACGATCCGCTGCATGGGCTCGACGACCTACAAGGAATACCGCCAGCACTTCGAGAAGGACCGGGCGCTGGTGCGCAGATTCCAGAAGATCGACGTCAATGAGCCGACGGTGGAGGACGCGATTGCGATCCTGAAGGGCCTGAAACCCTATTTCGAGGATTATCACCGGCTGAAATATACCAACGAGGCGATCGAGGCCGCTGTTCAGCTGTCCTCGCGCTACATCCATGACCGCAAGCTGCCGGACAAGGCGATCGACGTGATCGACGAATCCGGCGCGGCGCAGATGCTGGTGTCGGAGAGCAAGCGCAAGAAGACCATCGGCATCAAGGAGATCGAGACCACGATCGCCTCAATGGCGCGGATTCCGCCCAAGAGCGTATCGAAGGACGATGCCGAGGTGCTGAAGCATCTCGAGCAGACCTTGAAGCGCGTCGTGTTCGGCCAGGACAAGGCGATCGAATCGCTTTCAGCCTCGATCAAGCTGGCGCGCGCCGGCTTGCGCGAACCGGAGAAGCCGATCGGCTGCTACCTGTTCTCGGGGCCGACCGGCGTCGGCAAGACCGAGGTGGCCAAGCAACTCGCCGCCTCGCTCGGCGTCGAGCTGCTGCGTTTCGACATGTCCGAATACATGGAACGGCACACGGTGTCGCGCCTGATCGGCGCGCCTCCCGGCTATGTCGGGTTCGACCAGGGCGGCCTTCTGACCGATGGCGTCGACCAGCATCCGCATTGCGTGGTGCTGCTGGACGAGATCGAGAAGGCGCACCCCGATCTCTACAACGTGCTGCTGCAGATCATGGATCATGGCCGGCTGACCGACCACAACGGCAAGCAGGTGAATTTCCGCAACGTGATCCTGATTATGACCACGAATGCGGGCGCCGCGGACCTCGCGCGCCAGGCGTTCGGCTTCACGCGCAACAAGCGAGAAGGGGACGATCACGAGGCGATCAACCGGCAGTTTGCACCGGAATTCCGCAACCGCCTTGATGCCATCATCTCGTTCGCCCATCTGAACGCCGACGTGATCGGGATGGTGGTGGAAAAATTCGTGCTGCAGCTCGAGGCTCAGCTCGCTGATCGCGACGTCACCATCGAACTGTCCGATCCGGCCAAGGCCTGGCTGATCAAGCACGGCTATGACGAGCAGATGGGCGCGCGTCCGATGGCGCGCGTGATCCAGGAGCACATCAAGAAGCCGCTCGCCGACGAGGTTCTGTTCGGCAAGCTCAAGGGCGGCGGCCATGTCCGTGTGGTTCTCGTCCCAGACGAGGCCAGTGCGGACGCCGAAAAGATCGGTTTCGAGTTCGTCGAAGGGCCGGTGACGCCCAAGCCGGAAAAGCTTCCGGTTGCACGCAAGCGCAAGCCGCCGAGACCAGGTGGTCCGAGCGGCGGCGGTGGCGGCCCGGGTGGCTCCAAGGGGCCGGTCTCGAAGGGGCCTCTGGTCAAGGTTTAGACGACAGGTATTTTCTGGCGAGAAGCCGGCGCGTCACAAGACCGCCGGCTTTCTCGCGGTTTCGTCCGTCACACGGGCAAAGCCGCTCAGTGCAGATGCTGACCGGCGACAATAAACAAGGGACCATCCGATGACGAATTTGAGCGGCGGGACCATTGGTCCCGGAGCAGCGATCCCGCCTGACGACACCAGCCGCAAGCTCACGCTGGCCGATCCTGACGATCCGAAGGCGCGTCACATCTCGGTTGCCGGCGGCACCTATACGATTCTCCTGAGCGGCGAGGAGACCGGCGGCCGCTATAGCCTGATCGACATGTTGGTGCCGCCTGGCGGCGGCCCGCCGCCGCACCGTCACGATTTCGAGGAGATGTTCACGATCCTGGCTGGCGAGATCGAGCTGACCTTTCGAGGTGAGGCGCACCGGGCAAGCGCCGGTTCGACCGTGAATATCCCGGCCAACGCGCCCCATGCGTTCAAGAACAAATCGGACAAGCCGGCACGGCTGCTCTGCATGTGCACCCCACCGGGACAGGAGGAGTTTTTCATGGCCGTCGGCGATCCCGTCGACAGCCGCACCGCCGCGCCGCCGAAGCTGAGCCCAGCCGAGCAGGCTGAGCGGATCCAGCGGGCGAAATCGCTCGCGGCCAGGTATCGCACGGAGTTGTTGGTGTGAAGGTCCTGATTCTCGGGGCGACCGGCGGTACCGGTCGTGAGATCGTGCGCGAGGCCGGCGCGCAGGGACACACGGTGGTGGCGCTGGTACGATCCAGCGCGAAGGCGGCCGGTCTCGCCGGCGCCGAACTGGTCGAAGGCGACGCACGAGACGAGCAGGCCCTTTCACGCGCGCTCAAGGGTTGTTCCGCGGTGATCGGTTCGCTCGGCACGGCAGTGAGCCCGTTCCGCGAGGTGAGGCTGCTGTCGGACGCAACGCGGGCACTGGTGACGGCGATGGAGAATCGCAATGTCCGCCGCTTGGTCTGCATCACCGGTTTGGGCGCAGGCGACAGCCGCGGCCACGGTGGCTTCCTGTTCGACAATCTGTTCTTTCCGCTGCTGCTGCGGAAGGTCTACGAGGACAAGGATCGCCAGGAAGAGGTCGTGCGCGCCAGCAAACTCGACTGGGTTCTGGTTCGTCCGGTGGTGCTCAACGACAAGCCGGCCAGAGGAACGGTCCGGGCCCTGGCCGATCTGTCCGCCGTGGCTGGCGGAACGGTGTCGCGCGGTGACGTCGCGAAATTCGTCGTCCGGCAACTGACCGACGATGCCTGGCTTCGCCGCACGCCACTGATCACGTGGTGAAACACGGCTTGCAAGGATCAGTCGTCACTCGCCCTTGAGGCGCTGGGCATCATGCACGCGGACATGCTCGGCGCCGCGAGCGCCCTGTTCCGACAGTCTCAGCATGCTCAGACCAGCGCCGAGCAGAGCGAAGCCGACGCCCGTGAGCAGCGAGATCTGGGTCCCGTTGATCGGATAGCGGCCCAGCAACAGCGCGACCAGCGCCGTCCCCGTGGTCTGGCCCAACAGGCGGGCGGTGCCGAGCATGCCGCTGGCGCCGCCGGAGCGCTCGCGCGGGGCTGCCGCGATCATGGTGCGGTTGTTCGGGGTCTGGAACATGCCGAAGCCGAAACCGGCCAACGCCATGCGCCAGATCACGTCTGATGGCGTCGGGTGCTCTCCGAGCATCGCGAGCGCAAAAAGGCCAAGCGCGAAGATGCACAGCCCGATCCCGCCGAGCAGACCTGCCGGATAGCGCTCGACCAGACGGCTCGCGATCGGAGCTGCGACGGCCACCGCCATCGGCCAGGGCGTGATCAGAAGACCCATGTGAACGGCTGAATAACCGAAGCGACTCTGCAGGTAGAAGGGCAGCGCGACAAAGGCCAGCATCTGGCTGCAGAACGACGCGATCGAGGTCGCGATCGACAGCCCGAACACCGGGATCCGCAGCAGGTCGACCGGCAGCAGCGGCGGGGTCGACATATGGGTTTCGCGATAGAGCAGGGTGGCGCCTGCGGCGGCCGCAACGGCGAACTCGAACAGGCAGGTCGCGATCGGCTCGCCATGGCCAACGCTGTCGACCGCCGCGATCCCCACGCCGAAGGTCACCGCGCTCAAGCCCGCGCTCTGCCAGTCGAACGCGTGGGCCGCGGGCGGCGTGTGCGGTAGGTAGCGTGAGCCGAGCGCCAGCGCGGCGATCCCGACCGGGACGTTGACGGCGAACAGATAGGGCCAGCTCGCGACCGCAAGAATGCCGGCGGCAATCGTCGGACCTACGGCAGCCGAGACCGCAACCACGACCGCGTTGATTCCGATGCCGCGCCCAAGCTGGTCGCGCGGATAGGTAAAACGCACCAAAGCGGCGTTGACGCTCATGATGCCGGCCGCGCCAAATCCCTGCACGATGCGCGCGACCGTGAGCAGCATCAGCGTGTGCGCCAGCGCGCAGAACAGCGAGGCCAGCGTGAACAGCAGCAGTCCGGCCAGATAGACGCGCCGATAGCCGATGATCTCGCCGAGCGAGGCCAGCGGCAAAAGCGAAATCGTGATCGCAAGCTGGTAGCCGTTGACGATCCAGATCGAGAACGAGGGGGAGGCATGGAGGTCGCCGGCGATCGTCGGCAGCGCGACATTGGCAATGGCGCCGTCGACGACAGCCATGATGATGCCGAGCGCAATGGTGAGGATGGCCCAATAGCGCTGCGGCAGCGGCAGGCCGTCGGCCGGCTCGACCATCGAGGCTGACATCGTCTGCGACATGCGTTGCTGGAGCCTCCTTGCACCCTATGCGGTAGCCAGACCACGGCCAGCCGGGGAGGGCAATCGGAGTTCCATCAGCCCTGTGCTGCGTTCGGCACGGTTGGCCGGACCCGGGTGGGAATGAGAAAGGGAACCAGGGCTACCTGCTACCAGCGCGCTGAGGCCTTGCCGTACACATAGAGGACGGCGAGCCCCGAGGTCACCGCGGTCGAGGCGATCAGGATGAGCCGATCCCAATCACGCCGCTTCCTCTCGGCTCTGTTGAGCGTCAGCGCCGTCAAGACGGCTTTCACTGCAAACCTGCGCATCGGCACATCCCACGTCGGGGAGCTGCAGCAGGTTGCCATGACGGAGCAGGGCGGCTGTTGACCCGCATCAAATGCCGCACGAGCACGATTTGCTCAGGTTCCGGCTTGCGGAGCCGCCGCGACGGGCTTGGGCCTTCGCGCGTGGGCGCCCCTCGGTTGCAGCGTCACAATGACGGGGTTCGGCTTGTGGTCGGTCGCAGCGCCGGTGGCCGCGTCGACGCCCATGCCGATCAAGCCGCCCGCGATGACGTTGCCGGCGAACCCGGCCGCGCCGGCAGCCGGAATCTCCTTGGTCAATTGCACGGTCTGCGGCTCAAACCCCTCTTTCCGAACCGTGACCGAGATGTCGGCGTTGCGTTTGGCAACCACCGCGCAGGGCGTCATGCACGTCATCGGCGTTTCAAGTCCGCTGATCACGGCTTCGGCGCCGGCCGGCGTCGATGAGACGCTGATGGTTTCGGTCGTGCCACGCGTCACCGACGCGCAGCCGCCAAGAATGGCGCAGAACGCCAGAACCCCCAAGATACCCATTTACTAACGCCCCCAAGCCGAGGTCAATCAACCGCACCCTGCGGTCATGCGCAAGAGGGAGAGTTAGTGGATCGACAAAAGTCTTTGCAACCTGTGGTTTATCCCGCGATGCGGTCGCGGGAACCTCAGTTTTCGCCGAGCAGCTCGTTGATGCGGCGCTGGAGCTGCAGCTTCTTCTTCTCGCTCCTGCGCAGGCGCGCATCGAGATCGCTCTCGCTTGAGTCCGTGATCATGGTGCGGAAGGCGAGCCCGAGCCGGTTGGCCTGGCGCCAGATGATCCGCGCGATGAATGAGCGGCCCTTGCGCGCGATGGTCAGCTCGATCTCTTCGGGCAGCCTTGACCGGGAATCGAACTCGACACAGGCGCCGCGCTCGCTGAAATTACGGACCACGCAGTCCATGGTGCCGCCGCTTTCGCCGACCCCGGCGACGCCGCCATAAAGCACCTTGTCCCGCACGCTATGACGCCGATCCTGCATGGTTTCCTCCGGCCGGTTCTGAGCGGTAACTCTAAGGGGTCTTGCCCGACAGGGAAGAGCGGCCGCCAGAGATTGTCGGATTAACGTAAATCGCCGCACGCGCAGGCGGAGCAGCAGGATACTCGCTGCGCGTCGTTCCAATTTGACTCAAATGTTTTCGTCAGGCCGCGAGCCGGCTGTGGCGCCAGTCGCGCGGCGACAGCTGAAATGCTGGCGAAACACCGGTCCGAAATGCGCCAGGTCGCTGAAACCCCAGGCCAACGCGATTTCGCCGACATGCTGATCTTGGCTCGTTTGGTCCTCGCAGCGCCGGCCTTGCGATCGCCGACGGCCGTCATCATGTTCAGGGGCGGCGGGGCATTGTCGGCCATGGGCTGGTGGTCGAGGAACAATGCATAGCCTGGCGGAGTTCCACCGTCATGCGGGCGGTGTTTTTTGTGTGTCTGTCGATGCTCATGTCATTGGCCGGGCAGGCGTTCGCCGGCGATGAGCCGTCGTCCGCGCCCTCCCGCGTCGTGCATCCGAGCGTCGAGGAACTGGCCCGGCCCGAACTGCAGAAACCGGAGGACGCGCCGGAGAGCGGCACGCGCGAGGCGATTTGCCTGATGATCGAGTCGGCGGCGCGGGCCAACGACCTGCCGCTGGAATTCTTTGCGCGCGTGATCTGGCAGGAGAGCCGATTTCAATCCGATGCCTTGGGTCCCCTGACGCGCAGCGGCCAGCGCGCGGAGGGGATCGCGCAATTCATGCCCGGAACGGCCGGCGAGCGGCGGCTGCTTGATCCCTTTGATCCCGTCGAGGCGTTGCCGAAATCGGCCGAGTTCCTCGCCGAACTGCGCAACCGGTTCGGCAATCTCGGGCTCGCCGCGGCGGCCTATAATGCCGGCCCGCGCAGGGTTCAGGAATGGCTTGGGCGAACGGGGTCGATGCCGCAGGAGACGCGCAACTACGTGGTCGCCATCACCGGCTCGACCGTCGACGACTGGGCCGCCGCGGGGAACGGCGGCAAGCTGCCGGCCGCCGCGCCGACCACCACGTGCCGTGACTTGATGGCGCTGCTGAAGCGTGCGCCCAATCCGTTCGTCACCCAGCTCGAACAACATGTGCAACTTGCCGCCGCCAAGCTCTGGGGCGTGCAACTGGCGGCGAGCTTCGACCGCAACAAGGCGCTCGCAATGTATGCGCGTGCGATGAAGCGTCTCTCCGCCGTGGTCGGCGACCAGGACCCGAGCCTGCTCGCCGCGGTCCAGCGCAGCCGCGGCTCGCATATGTTCTACATGGTGCGGATCGGCGCCGATACGCGCCCCGCCGCGGATGATGTCTGCGCCCGGATCAGGAAAGCGGGCGGTGCCTGCTTCGTGCTGCGAAACATGCGGTGAGGGATGAAGCTCCGTCGTTCCGGGATGTCGCCACGGCGATTGTCTTGGGCTAAGGTCGGCGCGCACGTCATACGGGTTCGAGAAAAAAATGGTTCGAGAGCAGGAAATCCGCGAGGGCGAACTCGCGATCGACACGCCGCCGGCGCGGGACGCCGCGCTGTATTTCATCGGCCGCATCCGCACGCCCTGGACCTCGCGCCTGATGACGCCGCGGCAGGGGCGCGTCGACGGTCCGGTCTGCCGGCTGGAGATCTTTGCGCCCTGGGTGCCGGCGCTGAAGGGCGTCGACTTCTACTCCAACCTCGAAGTGATCTACTGGCTGCACCAGTCGCGCCGGGATCTCGTGCTGCAGAGCCCGAAAAACAACAAATCGACGCGCGGCACCTTTTCGCTGCGCTCGCCGGTGCGACCCAACCCGATCGCGACCTCGATCGCCAAATTCGTCGGCATCGAGGGCAACACCGTTCTTGTGCGCGGGCTCGACTGCCTCGACGAGACGCCGCTGCTCGACATCAAGCCCGACCGTTGCGAGTTCTCGCCGCTGTCGGCGCCGCAGCCCGGCGATTTCGAGATGGAGTAGGCTTCGTCATTGCGAGCCAACGGGTCCGCGCGAAGCGCGGCCCGATGACAGGCTCCGCGAAGCAATCCAGACCATCGAAATGAAGCGCTGGATTGCCTCGGCGCTCGCGCGCCTCGCAATGACGCCAGGCGGCGGTCACCGCGCATACCTGTTCACCGTTTGAAAGAGCTGGAGGACAGCAGTCCACGTTCTCGCGGCGTGGAACGCCCGAGCTTTGCGATAACCGTGTCCCTCGCACGAGTGAACTACTCGGGATAAGACTCCCCACCCGCCGGCGTCTTATTGAAAAGGATAAATGCCAGGGGATTCCCGGGCTCGGACATTGCTTCGCTGCGCTGACCCGTCACTTCTCCAGCCACGCTGCTGGTATATTCCGCAACCACTTCGCCGAAGCTGTTCCGCTGGATGGCCACCTTCTGCCCCGCCTCGACCTTGTCGTTGAGCTTGACCAGATGCTCGACGAGCCCGCCCTGGACGGCCATGATCGGGAACGCACTGTCACCGACAAAAACGCGCACATCCCTGCCTGTGCGTCCCATCGGCCCGGCAACGATGCCGTGATGCTTGAGGACATTCATCGTGCCTTCCACGAACAGCTCGGTCATCTCGAGATTCAGGACGCGAGCAGCGCCAATCTCCGGCGTAAAGGCTGGGATGCCGACGTCGAGAAACGCATTATGCAGGACGCCGGGATACACATGATTGTTGAAGATCTGGCCGACTGGGTACAGATCCAGCATCGCCTTGACCTCAGGCACATCCATGCCGCCAAGATTGAATGCGGTGACATCGAATCCAGTTGTGCCAGTATGGAAGTCGATCGCGAAGTCGGCGTTCGGCGAGAGGAGCCGGTTGAAGAGGAGCCAAGCGTGTCGGCTGGCCGCGGTGAGACCGTTCTCCTTCCCGGGCCATTCCCGATTCATGTCGACCAGGTCGATGCCTCTCCCCGAGTTCGGCCACCTGCGCTGCATGCCTTCCATGGCTGGGCGGGACACGTCCGTGACCGCCGTCACCGTGCCCGACATCTCCGCCGGATTGAGCTGGTTCATTACAGTCTGAACCGTATGCACAGAACTCATCTCGTCGCCATGAACACCACTGACCAGGACACCGCGCTTGCCCGACTTTGCCCCCTTGGCGACCGTCACAGACACGTACCAGTGTTGCCCAGTGGGCATCTGAACGCCCTGAAAATAGAGGAGATGCTTGCGCCCGGGCTCAAGGTCGTTCACGTCAAGGGCGCGGATGACCTTCTTCCCCTGGATCACATCGCCAGCATAGACCGTTCCCTCCCGCGCACCTGGCGCAGCGCCGGCAGAAGATGCCGGCGTGCCTTGTGCGCTGGCAGCGTCAACGTTGATGGCGAGGGCGGCCGACGCGCCGGCGGTCGCGATCGATGCGATCAAGAAATCGCGGCGATCGAGGTCTTCTTTAGAATTGTCCGGCATGATGGATGTGCTCTCTTTCACCAGACGCTACGCTCGAACAATGGTACGCACATCACTCGGCAGGGGCCGACCAGCGCTGCTGCCGTTGCCTTTACGAAGCGCGGCCCAGTTCAACACAGGGGGCTCGCCAGAGTGGACCGGCCGGCCGAGCTTGTCTTCGCGCTGACGCCGCTGCGAATCGGAAGCGCGTGAGTGTTGGTCACCTGCAGTAGCGAGATGATACCGGATGCGATCTTCCGCCGGTGCGCACCCAACAACGACCATGACGCCAGTAATAATGGCCACGCCGGCCGCGATGGGCTCCCACAACGGCGCCCGTGGCGGCCCCTATTGCCGCGCCACGTCGCCCTCCGACTGCACCGCCAATGATCGCGCCACCCACAGCACCGCGCCCTGCCGAACTCTGTGCCATGACATCCGTGACGGGCATCGCAAGCCCGAGCATGAACAGAACAGAAAAAGCAAGAGTGCGAAGCATGTGACGCTCCCTTGGATCACGGGAGCAAAATTACGACTGAATTGAGACGAAAAATTGGCTGGCGGTTGCGGGTTAGCCCATGCTTCCCGGCCTGTCTCACTCCGGAATATACGGAGCGCTTCCACCGCGATCTCGTTGGGGTTGACCGGCGCTGATTCTTGACGAGCCGCCCGGCCAGACAAGGCGCGAATGCTATCGAAAACTTCGTTGCTGCGATGAACGTCGCTCTCTCGTCGAGCTTCGGCAAATCCGGCAACGCGATCCAGAGGAGAGCCCGGACATTTGATCGATCGTTAGCAATACGGAAGAATCGTCAGCAATGCTGGCGCATCGCAGAACAGAAAGCCCAGAGACGTTGCACGGTTTGGCAATAGCCACTGCACTTCCGTTAGTGGCCCAGGCTGTGTACGTTTTCACACAGCCTGGGCCCGACGCCGACGCGCTGAAACTTGCCGAGGGCGGCGTCGCTGTCATCCCAACAGCATGGATGCGAAGGGATTATCGGTCGGGCGTTTGGCTTGCGATACCGGCGTGCGCAGTCCATGCGTCCAATGAATTTGATGATTTCGCGCGTCCGGCCGAATTGTGGATTTGGCGACAGCCGCTTGGCCTGGGGCAAGTACAACGCTGCTGATCGCGAACATTGCGAAGGCGAGAAAAGTGCGTCGAGATTTGATGGTCATTTCGATCCTCCATAAACGGGTAACCTTCAATGGCTCACTGCTTTCGAGGATTGAGTGAGGTGCGATCGAATGCGGGATCGACCTCATTTCGAGTAAGGGCACTAACAGATTTGTTAGGCAAGCACCCATCAGCAGTTTGGAGGACGGCCGATGGCTCGAATGCGAAATCTAAGCAGGTTCTCAAATTGTCGGCTTGTTACTACGATCAGGGTCCTGCCGCATATGAAGTAGCTCACATCCCGAACACTCTTGTCTTGTCAGTATTTCGGCTGCTGGCCTAGTGCCGCCGAGATCTGGTGCTGCAACAAGTGGGCAGCTATCTGGGTACACCGGCGTGGCGCTAACGCATTCAGGAAGGCAGCCCATGACCCGGAGCGGACAATAGGCGCGACTAACCTTGTCACGGATTGCAGGACCTTCGGCTCTCCCAATTCCTGCAATTGAACCAACACCAAATCCGGCCGCACTAAGACCACGTCGCCCTCATGCATGATTGCACCCGGCGCTTAACCCTGCCGATTGGCGCGCAAAAATGGCCTGGTCATCATCGGTTACTTGAGCAACGGATGTTTGAATGCAGTTCTTCCTTTATGAAATCGCCGCTCGCGTCGTCGCAATCTATTTGTGCGTCGATTGCATCCGCACGGTGCGGTCTGGCCTTGTCGAGCGAAAAATCACGTCTTTCTCTTATCACGCTGGTATTCTCGACTGGCTTCTGGACTGGTCGACGAGATCAGTTTTTCATAGAGAGACCGCGCCGGTCGCGTACTGGATACAAATCGGCATCCAGATAACGCTCTTGGTTTCTTGCTTCTTTGTTGCGATATTTGGGTGGTGGCATCCAAATGCCTTGAGCATCCGCTGATGGCCCATGACAACGGAAATCCATGTCCGCTGGCATGTCGGCGATCAGGGTAAGAGGGGAATCGTTGTGGTCACGTGAGTCTTGTCGCTCGTGACCCATTCTTGGACATCAGCGACCTCCAAAGTTCTTCCTATCCAGCCGCGACGTCTTCAAAGTGTCCAGATTAGGTCGCCACATCTGCCTGTATTCTAACCGTTCGAGCGGGCATGCGTTGTCTGCCGAGCGCCAAGGGGAGTGAAATCATATGTTCACGTCTCGAACTCTTTGGGTACCGATTGCAGTCGCAACGGTTCTTGTTGGTGCACTGCTTTCCGCGCCAGCCTTCGCGCAGGCGCATATCCGCGGCACGCTGACCGCCGCGAAGGATGGAACGATCACCGTCCAGACCGCCAAGGGCGATACGGAGTCAATCAAACTCGCCAACGACGCGGGCCTTTTCCTGGTGACCACGGCCGACATGAGTGCCATCCAGGCCGGCAAGTTCGTAGGCATTACGTCTGTCGAGCAGGACGGCAAGCGCGTCGCACGTGAAGTTCATGTTTTTGATGAATCGCTGCGCGGTCTGGCCGAGGGGCACTATCCCTGGGACCTTGAAGCCAAGCCGAACATGATGACCAACGCCAATATCGCCAAGATCGATGAGGTCGGAACGGACCGTGTGGTCAGGCTGACTTACGCCCGCGGGGAACAGACAATCACCATCCCAACGAGCGCGACGGTCGTCGCCTTTGACAAGGCGCCGGCCGATCAACTGGTCGCTGGGCGCAAGGTCTTCGTCGTGATGAAGAAGGACGGCCCGGAAGCCGCCGCGGTCGTGATTGGGGCTGAGGGCGTGAAACCGCCGATGTGACGACGCGATAGATCGATCTCGGCAACAGGCCCACTGCCGATTGATCTCATCGGCATACGGCGCTGGACTGCGCGATTCACGCGATTGATGTCGTGCTTCTGGCGACTACGAAAGCCGCTCGTCCGTCATTGGCCCTGCCGCCGATGGGTACGGCCGTGGCGGAAGGGCAGCCGGTGGACCCACGGCAGCCATCGCTATTTTCGTCATGCGAGTGGTTGACGAGGCCGGAGAGACAATCCAAAATAACGACATGCGCAACATCTGCTCCGCGTCGATGACCACCGTGACGACCAGCCTCGGCGGGTCGTCTCCTGGTCGTATGCGGTAACAGACTGCACAACCAGAAGGGCCCTGCCGGCGACGGACGGGGCCCTTTTTTATGCGCAAACTCGTCCGCGCTGCTTCCATTCCAGGAGAGCATGCTATGGACGATCTCGATCACAGAAGCCTCGGAACGCGTCTCGATCTTTGGCATATCCAGGAGGATGCGCCAGGGATGGTCTTCTGGCATCCGCGTGGCAACAGGCTGTATCGCATCTTGGAAGACTACATCCGCCGCAAGATGCGTCGGCTGGGGTATGCCGAAGTCAGGACTCCCCAGCTGCTGCCCCGAGCGCTGTGGATTCAGAGCGGCCATTGGGAGAAGTTCGGTGCGCACATGTTCAATTTTGCCGACGGCGATCGTCAAATGGCGCTCAAGCCGATGTCGTGTCCCTGCCACGTCCAGATCTTCAACAGGGGCCTTCGCTCCTGGCGAGACTTGCCACTTCGCTACGCCGAGTTCGGCGTCTGCCACCGCGATGAACCCTCAGGCTCCCTGCACGGACTGATGCGCACGCGCGGCTTCGAGCAGGACGACGCCCATGTGTTCTGTCGCGAGGAGGACGTGGCCGGTGAGGTCGCCCGCTTCGTCGCTCTGCTGTCAGACGTCTATGCCGACTTTGGTTTTCCGGAACCCGAGGTGTTCCTGTCCACCCGGCCACACGCGCGCGCAGGTTCGGACGAACTATGGGATTGGGCGGAAGAGACCCTTGGCGGAGCCGCGCGCCAATGTGGCTTGCCATACAAGATCCAACCCGGAGAAGGCGCCTTCTACGGGCCCAAGCTGGAGTTTGCCCTTCGCGATCGGCTGGGTCGATCCTGGCAGTGCGGAACTGTTCAGCTCGACAGCGTTCTACCGAACCGTCTCAACGCGTCGTATGTCGGATCGGACGGGCATCGCGCGACGCCCGTGATGATCCACCACGCCGTGTTCGGCTCAATTGGTCGTTTCATCGCAATGTTGCTGGAACATCATGCCGGAGCGCTGCCGTTCTGGCTGTCTCCCGATCAAGTTGCGGTCGCTCCCATATCGCATGATCATTCCGATTACGCGACCAGGGTCCTCGATGTGCTTGAAGCTGAAGGCGTCAGGTGCGTCCTCTTGGCGAGTGCCGAGACCCTGTCGCGGCGCATCGTCGCCGCGCATGAGGCGAGCGTTCCCGTCGTGGCTGTCGTCGGACAGCGTGAAGCCGAACAGGGCACCGTGAGCCTCCGAGAGCGCACCGGGACTGTTTCCGTTCTACCGCTACGTGACGCTGTGATAGCGCTTCGCCAGCGGGCTAGGCCCGGCCAAGTCTTAGATTGAAACTCGGCTCTTCTCCGCGAGGTCGGGGCGACGATTGCCTGAAATGAGAGCGTCGAGGTGAATCTCATGGTTTTCTGGATCGCGAGCGTGATTGGATTGGTGATCGCTTATCTCTTCGGTTCCACGCCCACGGGCTATCTGGCGGGGAAACTGCTCAAGGGCATCGATATCCGAGAGCATGGCTCCAAATCCATTGGGGCAACAAACGTATTGCGAACCCTTGGGAAATGGCCTGCGTTGGTCGTGCTCCTGGTCGATGTGCTGAAAGGTGCGGGAGCGATCGTCTTTGCCTGCTGGCTTTATCCTTGGCTCTATACATTGCCGTCCGTCACGCCACCGGCAGAGCTTGACCTGCAAACGTTGCTGCCTTGGGCTGTTTGCCTGGCCGGACTTGCCGCGTTGTTGGGGCATGGCCGTTCGATCTGGTTGAATTTTACGGGCGGCAAATCCGCTGCGACGGGGCTGGGCGTGTTGCTGGCGATGTCTTGGCCAGTAGGTCTGGGTACTGCGGTGATTTTTGGCATTGTGCTGGCTGTTTTCCGGATTGTTTCCCTTGGTTCGATGCTGGCGGCGCTGGCTGCGATCACCCTCATCTGCGGCCTGGAGCAACCGTTGCCCTATCGGTTACTGGTGGTTGCAGGTGGCATTTACGTGATTATGCGCCATCGTGCCAACATTCAGCGGCTACTGGCTGGGACAGAGCCGCGCCTGG